>Ga0209317_1000938_pt1 | contig 29338 bp, 23 predicted proteins | sample RifGroB2_FD_183994 | JGI IMG/M metagenome (GOLD analysis project Ga0209317, IMG submission 183994) | Soil microbial communities from Rifle, Colorado, USA - Groundwater B2 (SPAdes) (version 2) | ecosystem: Environmental > Terrestrial > Soil > Unclassified | place: Rifle, Colorado | collected...
ATCTGGTGCGGCGTTGCAGCACCTGGATCGCGCGGCGGATCTCATCATCGCGCCCGATCACCGGGTCGAGTTTGCCTTGCCGGGCGCGTTCGGTCAGATCGATGGTGTATTTTTTTAGTGATTCGCGCTGGCCTTCGGCCTCGGCGCTGCCGACCGTCGCGCCGCCGCGCACGGCGTTGATCGCCTGTTCCAGCGGCGCGCGCGCCACGCCATGCTGTTTGAGCAACCGGCCGGTCTCGCCCTTGTCATCGCAAGCCGCGAGCAGGAACATTTCCGATGCGATGAACTCGTCGCCGCGCTTCTGCGCGGCCTTGTCGGTGAGGTTGAGCAGATTGGACAAGTCGCGCCCGACCTGCACTTCGCCGCCATGCCCTTCCACCTTAGGCAGACGCTCCACCGCCTGTTGCAGGGCAGGCTTCAACCCGCCGACATTCCCCCCGGCGCGCGCCAGCAATGAACCTGCTCCGCTGTCGGCATCGTTGAGCAAGGCCAGCAGCAGGTGTTGCGGCTCAATGAATTGGTTATCCGCACCGACCGCCAGACTCTGCGCATCGGACAGGGCTTGCTGCAGCTTGGTAGTGAACTTGTCGAAACGCATGGCGTACTCCTTAGATAAATTCGAATGGCCTCTATTTGGGGGGTATAGCGATAATTTCAAGCTTCGTCATCTTCCCTTATACTGCAAACCGCTCAAGCCTGTAGATACCCTGTTACTAGGGCAACACCATGGTGCGCAGAGCGCACCCTACCACTGCAAGCTGCCAAGGAGAACACCCATGCCGCATCAAAACCTCGTCCGGGACATCCACCTCAACGTATCTGCCGCGCTGGATGAGGACATCCGCGATGGCGATTTGACCACGCAATTGATCCCGCACGCACAAACTGCAACGGCCAGCATCATCACGCGTCAGGAAGCGGTATTGTGCGGCACGCTGTGGTTTGAAGAATGTTTTTTCCGTCTCGATCCGAACTGCAAAATCCACTGGGCGGCACAGGAGGGAGAAGTCATTCAGCCCAGCCAAGAATTATGTGAAGTGCGCGGAAATGCCCGTGCCCTGCTGACTGCCGAACGCAGCGCGCTGAACTTTCTGCAAACGCTGTCCGGCACCGCCACACTGGTGCGGCGTTATGTGGATGCCGTGGCCGGCACCCAGGCGAAAATCATGGACACGCGCAAGACCCTGCCGGGGTTGCGCATCGCGCAGAAACACGCGGTACGCACCGGCGGCGGACACAACCAGCGCATTGGATTATTCGACGGCGTGCTGATCAAGGAGAATCACATTGCCGCTGCGGGCAGCATCCGTGCGGTGCTGGAACATGCGTTCCGCATCACCCCGCCAGGAATATCTATCCAGATCGAAGTGGAGAACATGACGCAACTCGACGAAGCGCTCAATGCCGGCGCGCGGCTGATCCTGCTCGACAATTTTTCTCTGGTGGACATGCATACCGCCGTGACCCATGCCGCCAAACGCGCCGAGCTGGAAGCCTCCGGCGGCATCACGCTGGACAATGCGCGCCTCGTCGCGGAAACCGGCGTAGACCGGATTTCCATCGGCGCGCTGACCAAGGATGTGCAAGCGGTGGATTTATCGATGCGCTTCTGGGAATAAACCATGCGCCACTACTGCAACACGATGAACCGCCCCAATATACAAAATAATCGGGATGCCACGTATCAACTGTTGGTAACTGGGATTTCTGATGGTTACCGATACGCTGAGGTTGTCATTCCAGCCAGATAAACGTACCCATGCGGCCGGTCACCCCGTCGCGACGGTAGGAAAAAAACAGTTCCCGCTCGCGGCAGGCACATCGGCCACCGCCATAGATTTGCGTGATACCCAGCGCATTGAGGCGCAATCTTGCCAGTGCATAAATATCGGCAAACCACACCCGCGACACGTTACTGATGGAACAACTAGCCATTCGACTAGGCGAGCCAGAAACGCTCGCCAAGTCGCTGGTTATGGCGAAGCCAGCCGCTTGCGGGAGCGGGTGTGAGGCGGCCATTCCAGCCCCGGATGCTCCGCAACGCCGTGTCTTGGCCAGCCACTTACCGGACTGCCCCGGGATAAAGGCTGCCGCTGCCTGCGGCTGCACGGCAATAAAGGCGGCGCGCACTTCATCACCCACTTCGAAAGCCTCCTGGCCGATCGCCGGGCCGAGCCATGCCATCAGGCTTTGCGGCGCAACGCCCATCGCCTGCACGGTAGCTTCGATCACGCCCGCCGCCAGCCCCCTCCATCCGGCATGCGCCGCGCCAACTACGCTGCCCTGCGCATCGCACAACAGCACCGGCAGGCAATCGGCAGTCATCACCACGCATACCGCTCCGCGCTGCCGCGCGATGCAGGCATCGGCTTGCGGAAGACAGTCCGCATGGTCTGCATTGACGACACGCGTGCCATGCACCTGTTCCAGCCATACTGGTTCGCTGGGCAGCAACGTGTTGAGCAGCACACGGTTGCGCGCCACTGCCAGCGGGTTGTCACCGACATGACTACCCAGATTGAGGCTGTCGTAGGGGGCAAGGCTCACGCCGCCTTGCCGGGTAGTCTGCAAAGCCTTGACGCGCGCGGGCGCTGGCCAATCGGGGATGATGTAATGATTGAGAATGTTCATGAACCCTCTCCCCTACCCCTCTCCCGCCGGGGTTGAAAATTGCCTTTCTCGTTCGCCTCCTCGCCCACTTGCGGGATAACCAGCGGCTTGCCCATCGATTTTTGATGGGTTAGCCGAATGGCTAGTTGTTCCATCAGAGGATTGATGAGAGGGCATCGGGCAAGGGGAAACAGCCTCACGAATTTGTTGCAGCAGCAGTTGCATGTCCTGCGGCAGCGGCGCATGCCATTCCATCGTATCACCGCTGACTGGATGTTCCAGCGCCAGGCGCGTGGCGTGCAACGCCTGGCGCGGAAAGCTGTGCAGCAGGCTGCGCAGTTGCGGTATGCATTTTTGCGCGCCTTTCAGATACACGCTGTCGCCCACCAGCGGATGGCCGATGGATGTCAGATGCACACGAATCTGGTGGGTGCGCCCGGTCTCCAGACGGCAGCGCAACAGCGTGCAGCCCGGAAATTCTTCCTCTACCTGGTAATGTGTGACGGCAGGTTTGCCGGTTTCCAGCGCCGCCATTTTGACGCGCTGCGTTGGATGGCGGCCTATCGGCGCGTCCACTTTCCCGCCATGGCGCAGCTCGCCCCACACCAGCGCGAGGTATTCGCGTTTCACGCTGCGCGCCTGAAGTTGCCGCACCAACGCGGTTTGCGCAGTCAGGGTTTTGGCCACCACCAGCAGGCCGCTGGTATCCTTGTCGAGGCGATGCACGATGCCGGCGCGCGGCACGCCTCCCAATTGTGGAGCATAGTGCAGCAGCGCGTTCAACAGCGTGCCTTCCCAGTTGCCGCTGCCGGGATGCACCACCAGCCCGGCCGGTTTATTGATCACCAGCAACGCATCATCTTCATAAACAATATCAAGCGCGATGTCCTCAGCCTGATGCGGCAGTTCGGCAGGGTGCGCTTGCGGCTGCACGACAATGGTTTCGCCGCCCCATACTTTCTGCTTCGCCGCAACGGCAGCCCCGTCCAAGCTAGCCTGCCCCGCCACAATCCACTCCTGCAAGCGGCTGCGCGAATATTCAGGCAACAGTTTCGCCAATACCTGATCGAAGCGCATGCCCGCACAATCGCCGGGCACGATGAAGGCCTGCGCACCAGGGTCGGCTGCGCCAGAGCCGACCACACCCACAACTTGTTGCGTGGCGGGTTGCCTGCCTTTGGTATAATCGCGCAAATTTTTCCCGGATTCAGTCATGCGCCATAGTTTAGCCGTATTCCTGCTGTTTACGTTAACCGCTTGCAGCATCTTCGAACCGCTGCCGGATGGTTCCGCGCCAACCAAGCAGATGCCCGTCGAAGAAATCTACAGCCTGGCCAAGGAAGAACTGAATGACGGGAACTACGAAGCTGCGGTCAAACTGTATGAAACGCTACAATCGCGCTATCCCTACGGACGCTACGCGCAGCAGGCATTGCTGGAAACGGCCTATGCCTACTACCGTCAGAGCGAAGCGGAGATGGCCATCTCCGCCGCCGAGCGTTTCATCAAGCAGTATCCCAACAATCCACATGTGGATTACGCCTATTACGTAAAGGGGCTGGCCAACTTCAATGGCGAGATCAGCCTTCTCGGATCGCTGGGCGGACAAGATCCCACCGAGCGCGATCCAAAAGCGGCGCAGGATTCATTTGCCGCCTTCAAGGACCTGGTGGCGCGCTTTCCCAATAGCAAATATGCGCCCGACTCCCGCTTGCGCATGCAGTATCTGGTAAACGCGCTGGCGCAATATGAGCTGCATGTTGCCCGCTATTACCTGCGCCGTGGCGCGCACATTGCCGCAGCCAACCGCGCGCAGGGCGTTTTTACGCAATACCCGAACAGCCCTTCGACGCGTGATGCGCTGAAAATCATGGTGCAAGCCTATGATGCGATGGGCATGACCGATTTGCGCGACGACGCGCAGCGTGTGCTGGCAAAAAACAGCAAAGCATCCGCCGGCCATGAAACAACCGGCGCCAATAGCTCTGGCGGGGAATCCTGGTGGCGATTCTGGAAATGAACTTTTGCCCCTCCTGCGGCAGTGCAGTTGAACTGCGCTGCCCGGATGACGACGATCGCCTGCGCCACATTTGCGTTGCCTGCGGCATGATTCATTACCAGAACCCAAAAATGGTTATCGGCTCAATTCCGGAATGGGAAGATAAAATCCTGCTATGCCGCCGCGCCATTGAACCACGCCACGGATTGTGGACATTGCCCGGCGGCTTCATGGAAAATGGCGAGACCACGACCGGAGCTGCAATCCGCGAGACGCTGGAGGAAGCCAACGCGCGTATCGCAATTGGCGATTTATATTCGATGTACAGCCTGCCTTATATCGACCAGGTACACATGCTGTTCCGCGCCAGGCTGCTTGATCCGGACTTCTTTCCCGGCAAGGAAAGCCTGGAGGTCAGGTTGTTTGCCGAGCACGAAATCCCGTGGGATGAAATCGCTTTCCGTCCGGTCAAATGCAGCCTGGAGCATTATTTTGCGGATCGCCGAAACGGGCGTTTTGGCTTCCATATAGGCGAACTGGCAACCCCCTCGCAAACAAGTGAACGCGCAGCACTTCACAGCAAGGCTATTTTTGGTTAGGATGCAGCCTGAAACTTGGCAAACCATCCTCCGAAATCTAGCCGCGTATTGCACTTCCGATCAACTTTTATCAAAGTGAGACCCTGACCATGAGCGAACACATCCAATACGTTTCCGATGCCACTTTTGACGCCGAGGTGCTGCAATCCCCCCTGCCTGTGCTGGTAGATTACTGGGCTGAGTGGTGCGGCCCGTGCCGCATGATCGCGCCCATTCTGGACGAAATCGCCCAGGAATATGCCGGCCGCCTGAGTGTTGCCAAGCTGAACGTGGACGAAAACCAGCAGACCCCGCAAAAATTCGGCATTCGCGGCATTCCGACCCTGATGCTGTTCAAGAATGGCAACATTGAGGCCACCAAGGTCGGCGCACTATCCAAATCCCAATTGACGGCTTTTATTGACAGCCACATCTAAAGCGTTTACTGTCGCACCCGCATCGCCTTCCTGTATCGTCCTTCTAGCAACTCAAAATACAAAACGAATACGCTCCAGGCCATGCGGGTGACCACAACCACCCGATCCAACTCTTCCCTTTCGCTTTCTCAATCACCGCTCTCGCATCGCTATGCACCTATCAGACATAAAGACCAAGCACATCACCGAACTCGTTGAAATGGCCGCAGCCAATCAAATCGAGAATGCCAACCGAATGCGCAAGCAGGACCTGATGTTCGCGCTGCTGAAAAGCCATGCGAAAAAAGGCGAAAGCATCTTTGGCGATGGCACACTGGAAATTCTGCCGGATGGTTTCGGCTTCCTGCGTTCGCCGGACACCTCATACCTGGCTGGGCCGGATGACATTTACGTCAGCCCGAGCCAGATTCGCCGCTTCAATCTGCACACCGGCGATTCGATCGAGGGCGAGATTCGCACCCCGAAGGAAGGCGAACGCTATGTCGCGCTGGTGAAGGTGGACAATGTCAACGGTGAGCCGCCTGAAAATGCAAAAAACAAGATCCTGTTTGAAAACCTGACCCCGCTATTCCCGACCGAACCGCTGATACTGGAGCGCGACATCCGCGCCGAAGAAAACATCACCGGGCGCATCATCGACATCGTCGCGCCGATCGGCAAGGGGCAGCGCGGCCTGCTGGTGGCCTCGCCGAAATCCGGCAAGACCGTGATGCTGCAGCATATCGCGCATTCCATCTCGTCGAACAGCCCCGATGCCACCCTGATCGTGCTGCTGATCGATGAACGTCCCGAGGAAGTGACCGAGATGACCCGCACCGTGCGCGGCGAAGTGGTCGCCTCCACCTTCGACGAACCGGCCAGCCGCCATGTACAGGTGGCGGAAATGGTCATGGAAAAGGCCAAGCGTCTGGTCGAGCACAAGAAGGATGTGGTGATCCTGCTCGACTCCATCACCCGCCTGGCGCGCGCTTACAACACCGTGGTGCCCTCTTCCGGCAAGGTGCTGACCGGCGGCGTGGACGCCAACGCGCTGCATCGCCCCAAGCGCTTTTTCGGCGCGGCGCGCAACATCGAGGAAGGCGGCTCGCTGACCATCATCGCCACCGCGCTGGTGGATACCGGCTCGCGCATGGACGACGTGATCTATGAGGAATTCAAGGGCACCGGCAACATGGAAATCCACCTAGATCGCCGCATGGCCGAGAAACGCATCTACCCGGCGATCAACGTCAACCGCTCCGGCACGCGCAAGGAAGAATTGCTGATCAAGCCGGATATCCTGCAACGGATCTGGCTGCTGCGCAAACTGCTCTACCCGATGGACGAGCTGGAAGCGATGGAATTCCTGCTCGACAAAATCAAGGCCACCAAAAACAATGCGGAGTTTTTCGACTCCATGCGCCGTTAAACCTGAATTCTCTGTTAACCCATTCCGTCCGCTAGCGCAAATTGCGGCGGATTTGTTTGGCGCGCGTGTCGGCCAAGGTTGACAATTCGGTTTTGCCCTGTTTTTTATACAGGTCTGACAAGGCGTCCAGCACGTTGGCCACATTGGGATGGTTAACGCCGTAGTTTGTCTCTTCAATCGTTAAAGCACGATTCAGCAACTGCTCGGCGTCAGCGTATTGCGCCAGCTCGACTTGTATCGAAGCCAGGTTACGGAGGCATCTGGCCACTTCAGTCTGGCTCTGGCCATAAACCTTTTCCTTGATGCTAAAAGCGCGTTTTGCGAATGGTAGCGCCTCGGCGAATTTGCCTTGCTCCCGGTACAGATTGACCATGTTCTCCAACACCTTGGCGACTTCCGCGTGATCCGCCCCGTAGGCTTTTTCGGCGATAGCCAACGCACGCTTGTGCATGTCTTCGGCGGCGGGATAGCGATGCTGTGACTCATATAGTTTTGCCAGGTAGAAAATCGGTGTCAGCGCGCCGGGCAGGTCGCTGCCGCCTTTTTCATCAATGATTAGCGCGCGGTTGAGCAATGCCTCGGCCTCGGAGTTGAACCCCTGTACTTGATAAACCTGTGCCAGGTTAAACAGGGCAACTTTTACCGCGCTGCTCTCTGCGCCAAAGGTTTTTTCGCGAAGGGCCAATGCGCGTTTGAGCAACGCCTCGGCCTCGTCATATTGCCCGATGACCTGGTGAAGGTGCGCCAGTTGCATCAGTGATCCGTCCAGATCACGATGGTCTGGCCCCAAGGCTTTTTCACGGATAGTCAATGCGCGCTCATGCAACTGAATAGCAATGGCAAACTGGCGTTGCGATCCCTGCAACTCGGCAAGCCTGATCAGCGGCGCAACCAGTTTTAGGCTGTCCGGGCCGTGCGTGTTGGCTTCAATGACCAGCGCGTGCTTGAACAGCGGTTCGGCAGCGGCGTACTTGCCCTGCTCGAAATATAGTTCGCCGAAGCTCCTGAGAGTGGCGGCCACTTCGATATGATTTCCCCCCAACTCCGTTTCGCGGATTTTCAATGCGCGCCTGAAAAAATGCTCGGCGGCAGTATATTTACGCTGTTTTTCATAGACCTTCGCTATTTTTTCGAGCTCTTCGGCCACCTTGACGTGATTGACTCCGTAAGCACGCTCCGCATCAACGAGAGATTTGCGCGCCAGACGCACCTCCTCTTCCTGCTTGACCAATTCATTCAGGGAAGGAGAATCTGGGCTGTTGGTTTGCGCGACAGCCAAGGATGCAAAAGACAAAACCAGCCAGCAGGCCAGTGCAGGGAGCATTGCAAATTTTTTCATTTCCATTTTCCTTCGCGGATAGGTCAATGTGAATTTTATGCTAACAGGGCGGTTGGAAGCCAAGAAAAAATGACGCAAGCGCGATGGGCAGAACTGCCGGCCATCCAGCCGAACACCCGGAAAACGCTTATCAAATCACCAGTCATCACAAATGAATCTGCCATGCAAGAATGCCCAGAAGCAACAAGCTGATCAGCGCCAGCAGGGCGTTATAACGTTTCTGCTGGGCGAGCAGCTTGTGCAGCGTGTCATCGCTGCGGTTGGCGGCCTCGTTCGCCAGATGACGATGCAGCAGGCGCGGCAATTGCGGCAGCAGAGTCGCGTAGTAAGGCGCTTCCTCTTGCAGTGTTTTGAGCAGGCCGCGCCAACCGATTTGCTCGCTCATCCATTGTTCCAGCCAAGGCTTGGCGGTTTTCCACAAATCCAATTCCGGATCGAGTTGCAAACCCAGCCCCTCAATATTGAGCAATGTTTTTTGCAGCAACACCAGTTGCGGCTGAATCTCAATGCCGAAGCGGCGCGAGGTCTGAAACAGGCGCAACAGCACACGCCCGAATGAAACTTCGCGTAACGGCTTGTCGAAAATTGGTTCACATACCGCGCGAACAGCCGCTTCCAGCTCATCCACGCGGGTATCGGCGGGCGCCCAGCCCGATTCGATATGCACCTGGGCGACGCGCCGGTAATCGCGCCGGAAGAAGGCGATGAAATTCTGTGCAAGGTAATGCTTGTCGCCGTCGGTCAGCGTGCCCATGATGCCGAAATCCAGCGCGATATAGCGTCCGTCAGCTGTTACCTGCACGTTGCCCGGATGCATGTCGGCATGAAAAAAACCGTCGCGGAACACCTGCGTATAGAAAATTTCCACACCGTTGGCGGCAAGCCTGGGAATATCTATTCCCGCCTCGCGCAGCGCGCTCACATGGCTGATGGTGATACCATACATGCGCTGCATCACCATCACTTCCGGGCGGCAATAATCCCAGTACATTTCGGGCACCAGCAGCAGGGGCGAGTTGGCAAAATTACGCTTGAGCTGGCTGGCGTTGGCGGCCTCGCGCGTCAAATCAAGCTCATCGGCCAGATGTTTTTCGAATTCCTCGATCACCTGGCGCGGCTTGAGGCGATGGGCATCCGCCCATAGCCACTCCATCAGATCGGCGCCCACTTTCAGCAATGCAACATCGTGCGTGATGATGCCATTGACGCCCGGCCGCAGGATTTTTACCGCGACATCGCGCCCGTCCGGCAACACGGCGAAATGCACTTGCGCCACCGATGCGCTGGCTACCGGCACTTCATCAAAGCGTTGGAATACTTCGTTCAACGGCTTACCGTAAGTCGCTTCCAGCATGGCGATGGCTTGCGCGGAAGGAAATGGCGGCACCCGATCCTGCAGCTTGGCCAGTTCATCGGCAATATCAGCCGGCATCAGATCGCGCCGCGTGGATAACATCTGGCCAAACTTGACAAATATCGGGCCGAGATTTTCCAGTGCGAGACGCAACCGTACGGCGCGCGGCTCTGAAGTGTTGCGCAGAAACAGCAGGATGTTCAGCGGTACGCGCAGCCAGCGCACACGCTCGTGCGCGAGCAAAAACTCGTCCAGCCCGAAACGCAGCACCACGAAACCGATTTTCAGCAAACGCAATAAACGCAACATGTCGTTGATCCAGCACGGACGGCAGCAGTAGCGTCAGCATCGGCGCTACACAACGTACCCTCTTCCGGAATGAGATGGACAAAAAACGGACGCAAGTATAGCACCAGAGGTTGGGCAAAGTTTTCGCGTGCCATGACGCGCCGGTTCGATTCCGCTACACTCCGCGCCATGCAAGTTGTCTTCATTTCCCTGCTGTCCATGCTGCTTTCCGCCTGTACCGGCGGTTTGTGGAACAATCCCTATCCGGTTGCCGATGAAGGCAAATCGATTCTTTACACCGCCTTTACCGAGCGCCCCAAGCATCTCGATCCGGCACAGGCCTACAGCGAGAACGAATATGAATTTCTCGCGCAGATTTATGCGCCGCCGCTGCAATACCATTACCTGAAACGCCCTTATGAACTGGTTCCGCTGGCCGCCAGCGCAATGCCGGCGGTGCGTTATCTGGACAAGGAGCGCCGCGCGTTGCCGGACGATGCGCCTGCGCAAAAAATCGCCTTCAGCGTATATGAGGTCAGCATTAAGCCGGGTATGCGCTACCAGCCGCACCCGGCGTTCGCACCGGAATACGCGCGCCTGGCGCCGGATGATTTGCGCGGCATTCATGCATTGAGCGATTTTCGACATAGCGGCACGCGCACCGTCACGGCGGCGGACTACGCCTACCAGATCAAGCGCCTCGCACACCCGCATCTGCATCTGCCGATCTTCGGTGTGATGAGCGAATACATTGTCGGGCTGAAGGATTATGCCGAGACGTTGCGCCGGGCGGCAGAGAAGAATCCCGGCGCGTTCCTCGATCTGAACGAATACCCCTTGCCGGGCGTACAGGTGGTCGACGCGCACACTTACCGCATCGAGGTGCATGGCAAATACCCGCAGTTCGCCTACTGGCTGGCGATGCCGTTCTTTGCGCCGATGCCGCACGAGGCCGAGCGCTTCTATGCGCAGCCTGGGATGCGCGAGCGCAACCTGACGCTGGACTGGTGGCCGGTGGGCAGCGGACCGTATTACCTGTCCGAGAACAACCCGAACCAGCGCATGGTGCTGAGCCGCAACCCGTATTACGACAGCGAAACCTATCCGGCGTTAGGCGAGGCGGGCGACATGCAGACCGGGCTGCTGGCAGATGCGGGCAAGCCGCTGCCGCTGATCGAGCGGGTGGTGTTCAGCCTGGAAAAGGAGACCATTCCGTACTGGAATAAATTCCTGCAGGGCTATTACGACGCTTCCGGCATCAGCTCGGACAGCTTCGACCAGGCGGTGCAGGTGAATGTCGGCGGCGAAACCACTGTGACCGACGAAATGCAGGCGCAGGGCATCCGGCTGTCCACCGCCGTTTCGACTTCCACCATGTACACCGGTTTCAACTGGCTGGATCCGGTGGTGGGCGGAGATAGCGAACGTGCGACCAAACTGCGCCGGGCGATTGCGATTTCGGTGGATTTCGAGGAATTCATTTCCATTTTCGCCAACGGGCGCGGCATCGCCGCGCAGTCGCCGATCCCGCCGGGCATATTCGGCTACCGCGACGGCGAAGCGGGCGTCAATCGCCAGGTGTATGACTGGGTGGACGGCGCGCCGAAGCGCAAATCCATCGCAGAAGCGAAAAAACTGCTCGCCGAGGCGGGCTACCCGAACGGCGTGGATGCACAGACCAAACAGCCGCTGGTGATCAACCTGGATACCACCTCGGCAGGCGTGGGCAGCAAGGCGCGTCTCGACTGGCTGCGCAAGCAGTTCGACAAGATCAACGTGCAGCTGGTGGTGCGCAGCACCGACTACAACCGTTTTCAGGACAAGGTGCGCAAGGGCGATACGCAGATGTTCTACTTCGGCTGGAATGCCGATTACCCCGACCCGGAAAATTTCCTGTTTTTGCTGCACGGCGCGCAGGCCAAGGTGGGCAAGAGCGGCGAAAATGCGGCCAATTACAGCAACCCGGAATACGACCGGCTGTTCGAGCAGATGAAGAACATGGAAAACAGCCCGCAACGGCAGGCCATCATCGACCGGATGCTGGAAATCCTGCGCCGCGATTCGCCGTGGCTATGGGGCTACCATCCAAAGAGTTACGTGCTGCAGCACGGCTGGCTGCACAACGTGAAACCCAACGTGATGGCGAACAATAAACTCAAATACTGGCGCGTGGATGCCGGGCAGCGCGACCTGCTGCGCCGCGAATGGAATCAGCCGGCACGCTGGCCGCTATGGCTGAGCGTTGCGGCATTGTTGCTGTTTGGCGGCTGGATGTGGCGTATGCTGCGCAAGCGCGAAGAGGCAAAATAACCGGAACACGCCCATGAAAACCGGGGCACAATGCCCCGGTTATTCATTGACCGGATACTTATCTCACTTGACGATGGCTATCCGCAATCGCGGCATGCATCACCGGCTTGTCAACCCCGCCCCACAGGGCTTTATAGAACATATCCGCCAGCGGATCGGCTTCCCTGCCGATCACTGCCGTAGTATTAACCGGTTCGCGGTACAAGTCGCGTTCAAAGCTGGCCAATACCGGGTCAGTCGTGCCGTACAGGGCCGCATTAAATACGTCCGTCAGCGGATCAACTTCCCCGGCGACCACTGCCGCAGTGTTGACCGGTTCGCGGTATAAGTCTCGCTCAAAGCTGGCCAATATCGGGTCAGTCGTGCCGTACAGGGCCGCATTAAATACGTCCGTCAGCGGATCGGTTTCCCCGGCGATCACTGCCACAGTGTTGACCGGTTCGCGGTACAGGTCGCGCTCGAAACTGGCAGCGATTTCGTCCGTGCTGGCATAGGCAAAAGTTGGCAACAAGGCTGCGGCAGTCAATGTCAAAACAAGTTTGTTCAATTTCATGATCGTTACTCCTTTTTCGATTGAAGGCGATACGAAGTGACCGCCTACGCCAAGCAAAAAGCATTAACCGTGCCAAAAATAATATTAATCACATAATCAATAAGTTGCAATTATTATGCTCATCCGGTAGTGTTGACATTGAAATAGTTCACCGTTAACATTACGTCCACAGTTAACACATTCCACGAAAGAGTGAACGTTTATGCTTACCCTACCCGGCCTGAGACAATTTCTCGACAATCTCGAAGAAGGTATCCTTTTCCTTGACCGGGAACGCCGCGTCGTGGCAATCAACAAGGCGGCCAGCCGGATGCTGGGGCAAAAACACGACACCATCCTCAACAGGCTCTGCCCCAGCCTTTTTCAGGGAACCTCCTGTGCGCGGGACTGCGAAAAAAGGGGGCGCTGCATACTCATGGTCGATACGAAACAGGGGAAAAAAATCCAGGACATCGTCGTGCAGCGGCCCGATGGCGTGTCAACCCCGCTGCGCATGTGGGCCATGACCCTGCCTTCCAACGAACCGCTGGCCTCCTGCGCCGTGGTATTGCGCGACCGCACCCATGAGGTACAACTGGAAAAAACTGCCGGCGACATGCTGCATCTGGGCGGCTTTGTCGGAAACAGCGAGGTAATGCAGGAACTGTTTCACCGGATATTACGGGCGGCGGCCAGTGACGCAAGCGTCCTGATCACCGGCGAGAGCGGCACTGGCAAGGAACTCGTCGCGCGTGCGCTGCACGACAATTCGAAACGCGCCAAGGGGCCATACATCCGCGTGCACTGCGCGGCCTTTCCGGAGCAACTGCTGGAGGGCGAACTGTTCGGTCATGCGCGGGGCGCCTTCACCGGCGCAACAGCGGCCCGCGAAGGCCGCTTCGAGGCGGCGCACGGCGGAACGCTGCTGCTGGACGAAATCGGCGAAGTGCCGCTGAGCATTCAGGTGAAATTGCTGCGCGTCCTGCAGGAACATGAAATCGAGCGGCTCGGCGAAAACCAGACGCGCAAGGTGGATGTGAGAATCATCGCGGCGACCCACCGGGATCTGCCGACCATGATCAGCCGGGGCGAATTCCGCGCCGACCTCTATTACCGGCTGCGCGTACTTCCGCTGCATGTTCCCGCCCTGCGCGAACACCGCGAGGACATCCCGCTGCTAGTCAACTCCATGCTCATCAACACGCTTGTCCGGCATCATGGACGCGACATCCGGCTCTCCGGCGAGGCGCTTGACGCGTTGATCGCGTATGACTGGCCGGGCAACATCAGGGAACTGGCGAACACGCTGGAATATGCTGTAGTGCATACGGACGGCACGACCATCCTGCCGCATCACCTGCCGCCGGAAATACACGAGGCCAGCCATCCGGCTCCCGATTCACGGCTCAACGGCGCTCCGGCCCCGGCTGCGGCAGTCATGCAGCGCTACTACCGCTCTCCCGTGCGGCAGAAGAATCAGGAAAAGGAAATCATCCTGCAGGCGCTGAAAGAAAATGGCAACAACAAGGCAGCTGCGGCCAGACACCTCGGCATGTCACGCACGACACTGTGGAAAAAGCTGAAACAGTACGGCATCGACACGGTTGAGCAATAAGCGCGGCTGGTTTCACCGGCATCACACGAAAATCTGCTACGCTACCCCGCAAACAACATGGCCGGAAAAAATGCGATGGCAACTTATGCGGTAGGCGATGTGCAAGGATGTTACGCCGAACTCCGGCAATTGCTCGACCAGGTGCGTTTCGACCCCGCGCATGACCGGCTGTGGCTGGTCGGCGATCTGGTCAACCGCGGCTCAGATTCGCTCGCCGTGCTGCGCTTCGTCAAATCGCTCGGGGACAGCGCGATCACCGTGCTCGGCAATCACGACCTGCACCTGCTCGCCGTCGCGGAAGGCGTTGCGGAACTGAACCGCAACGACACGCTGAATGGAATTCTCAACGCGCCGGACCGCGACGAACTGCTGCACTGGCTGCGCAATCAGCGCCTGCTGCATGCGCAGGACGGCTACGTGCTGGTCCACGCCGGGCTGCTGCCGCAATGGAGCGTGGCACAGGCCGAAAGCCTGGCGCGCGAAGTCGAAGCCGCGCTGCGCGGCGATAGCTACGCCACCTTCCTCGCACGCATGTACGGCAACTCGCCGCATAACTGGGACGATAGCCTTTCCGGCTACAAGCGCCTGCGCGTCATCGTCAACGCCTTCACCCGCATGCGCATCTGTACGACAGCGGGTGAGATGGAATTCAAATTCAAAGGCGAAGTGGAGAACATCCCTACAGGATACCTGCCATGGTTCGACATCCCCAAACGCGCCAGCCGCGACGCCACTGTCATCCTCGGCCACTGGTCGGCACTTGGCTTGCTGAACAGAAAAAACGTCATCGCGCTCGACACCGGCTGCCTGTGGGGTGGCCCGATGAGTGCGATCCGTTTGGATGACCGCCAACTATTCCAGGTGGCCTGTAATAACCCGGTGGCGAAGCATTGGTGACACCCCCCCGCCTGCGGAAGAGAATTTAGCTCGTCCCGCGCTTGGCAAATTCCCTGGGCCTGAAGCCAAGCAGCCACAGTACCGCGAAGTAAACCACCACACCGCCCGCCACCAGCCCACTCAAATGCAGGATGCGCGACCAACCGGATCCGGCCAGCCAGCTTTGCTCAGCGCCCATACCGAACCACAGCGCGAGACCAAGCGCCAGCAGCGCGATGCACACCTTGAGGAAGAATTTCGCCCAGCCGGGTTCCGGCCGGTAGATGTCATGCTTGCGCAGGTAACGGAACAGGATCGCGGAATTGAAACACGCGCCGAGTCCGATGGCGAGCGCGAGGCCGGCATGCTGCAACTCCAGCCCAAACACAAACAACAGGTTCATCAGTTGCGTGGCGACCAGCGTGACGATGCCGATCTTCACCGGTGTCCTGATGTCCTGCCGCGCGTAGAAGCCGGGGGCGAGGATCTTCACCAGGATCATGCCGACCAGCCCGACGCTGTAGCCGACCAGCGCCTGGCGCGTCATCAGCACGTCGTGCGCGGTAAACGCGCCGTGCTGGAAGAAGGTCGCCAGCAGCGGCACGGCGATCATGCCCAGCGCCAGCGCGGCGGGCAGCGTCAGCATGATGGTCAGGCGCAGCCCCCAGTCGAGCAGTTTCGAATATTCGGCCGTGTCGTTGCTGGAGTAGCACTTGGATAGCGAGGGCAGCAGGATAGTGCCCAGCGCCACGCCCAGCAGCCCGTTGGGGAATTCCATCAGCCGGTCGGCGTAATACAGCCAGGACACGCTGCCCGCCACCAGGAACGACGCGAAGATGGTGTTGATGATGAGGCTGATCTGCGCGATGGACACGCCGAATACCGCCGGGCCCATCTGCTTGATGACGCGCCACATGCCTTCGTCCTTGAGGCTGAAGCGGATACTCGGCAGCAAGCCAATCTTCTTCAGGAACGGGAGCTGAAACGCCAGTTGCACGATACCCGCGACGAACACCGCCCAGGCCAGCGCCATGATCGGCGGGTCGAAGTAAGGCGCGAACCACAGCGCGCCGCCGATGAAGCAGACATTGAGCAGCACCGGGGCGAAGGCCGGCACCCAGAATTTGTTGTAGGTGTTGAGGATGCCCGCCGCGACCGACACCAGCGAGATGAAGAAGATGTACGGCGAGGTGATGCGCAGCAACTGCACGGTGAGGTCGAACTTCTCCGCATCCTTGGCGAAGCCCGGCGCGCTGATATAGACGAGGAGCGGCGCGGCGACGATGCCGATCAGCGTCACCGCGAACAGGATCAGCGCCAGCATGGTGGTGACGTGATCGACCAGCAACTTGGTCTCGTCGTGCCCGCGCCGGTTCCGGTATTCCCCGAAAATCGGCACGAACGCCTGCGAGAACGCGCCCTCGGCGAACAGGCGGCGCAGCAGGTTGGGCAGCTTGAACGCGACGAAGAACGCATCAGTCGCCATCCCCGCGCCGAACACCCGCGCGATCAGCACATCGCGCACGAAGGCGAGGATGCGCGAAAGCAGCGTCAGGCTGCTGATCGTGGCGAGGGCTTTAAGAAGGTTCATATTTGATTATCCCTCATGTTGGCGAAAACATTCTGGCATTTCAACGGATTATGCAGTCCTTCCAAGTACGAATTTATGGCTGCAGCCAATCCTTAGAATTGGAAGCCGCTACTAAATATCAGGATGCTTTTTCAGTCAATTCGAATTACCATTGAGCGCAGCAGGACGATGCCGCTATAATGCTGCGGTCAAAAACCTGGGTAGCAGTTCATAAAACAAAAATCTTAACCCAACTATCGTTTGGCCGAACACTCCCCATTTAGCCAAATTCAGGATTAATGTGTGATTAACAAAATACTCGTCGCCAACCGCGGTGAAATAGCCGTCCGCATTGTACGTGCCTGCTCGGAAATGGGCATCAAGTCGGTCGCCGTCTACACTGATGCCGATCGTCATGCGCTGCACGTAAAAAAGGCGGACGAAGCCTACCACATCGGCTCGGAACCGGTCGCCGGCTATCTCAATGCGCATAACATCGTCAATTTGGCCGTCACTTCGGGATGCGATGCGCTGCATCCGGGTTATGGCTTTCTTGCCGAGAATCCGGAACTGGCGGAAATTTGCGCGCGCCGCAACATCAAATTCATCGGGCCGAACGCGAATGTCATCCGTCAGATGGGTGACAAGGTACAGGCGCGTAACGCTATGATAGCCGCTGGCATTCCCTGTGTGCCGGGCAGCGACGGCAACCTCGAAGACGTTGAAGAGGCACGCGTGCTGGCCAACAAGATCGGCTATCCCGTGATGCTCAAAGCCACTAATGGCGGTGGCGGGCGCGGCATTCGCCGTTGTGATAACGATAAAGAACTGATCGGCAACTACGAACGGGTGATTTCGGAAGCCAGCAAGGCATTCGGCCAACCGGAAGTTTTTCTGGAGAAATGCGTGGTTAACCCGAAGCACATCGAAGTGCAGGTGCTGGGTGACAGCCACGGCAACGTGATCCATCTGTTCGAGCGCGACTGCTCGATCCAGCGCCGCAACCAGAAGCTGATCGAGATTGCCCCTTCGCCGCAGATCACGCCGGAACAGCGCGCATACATCGGCAACCTGGGCGTCAAGGCCGCCCGTGCCGTGGGCTATGAAAACGCGGGCACCGTCGAATTCCTTCTCGACCAGGATAACAATTTCTATTTCATGGAAATGAACACCCGCATCCAGGTCGAACACACCGTGACGGAAACCATTACCGGCATCGACATTGTGCAGGAACAGATTCGCATCGCCGACGGCCATGAACTGCAATACAAGCAGGAGGATGTCGGGTTTCGCGGCTTCGCCATGGAGTTCCGTATCAACGCGGAAGACCCGAAGAACGGCTTTTTACCGAGTTTCGGCAAGATCACCCGTTACTATGCGCCGGGCGGCCCCGGCGTGCGCATCGACGCCGCCATGTACAGCGACTATGAAATACCCCCTTATTTCGACTCCATGTGCGCCAAGCTTACCGTTTGGGCACTCACCTGGGAGGGTGTTATCGAACGCGGCCGCCGCGCACTCAGCGATATGGCGATTTATGGTGTCAAAACAACCATGCCGTATTATCAGGAAATATTAAAACATCCCGACTTCAGGAATGCGGACTTCAACACCGGGTTTGTGGAATCCCATCCGGAGTTGATCAATTACACTACCAAAATTCCGCCGGAACTGAGGGCAGCAGTTATTTCCGCCGCCATCGCAGCGCACGAAGGCATTTAATTTCAATCTCAAGATCAAGATCAACGACATGGCAAAAACCCTTATTTCCGAACTGGTACTGCGCGACGGCCATCAATCCGTGATCGCGACGCGCATGCGCACCGACGACATGCTGCCCATCTGTTCCAAGCTGGACAGCATCGGTTTCTGGTCGGTGGAAGCCTGGGGTGGCGCAACTTTCGATTCCTGCGTGCGCTTCCTGAAAGAGGATCCATGGGAACGCCTCAGGAAACTGCGCAGGGCATTGCCGAACAGCCGCATCCAGATGCTGCTGCGCGGCCAGAACCTGCTCGGCTACCGCCATTATCCCGACGACGTGGTGCGCGCGTTCGTCGGCAAGGCTGCGGACAACGGCATCGACGTGTTCCGCATTTTCGACGCGATGAACGACCTGCGCAATCTGCGCGTCTCCGTCGAAGCGGTTAAGAAATCCGGCAGGCACGCAGAGGGCTGCATCAGCTACACCACCAGCCCGGTACATGGCATTCCCCAGTTCGTCGAACTGGCAAAAGAACTGGAGGCCATGGGCTGCGACACCCTCTGCATCAAGGACATGGCCGGCCTGCTCACGCCTTACACTACCACGGACCTGGTCAAGGCATTGCGCGCCGCCGTCAGCCTGCCGATCCACTTGCACAGCCACGCCACCTCGGGCCTGTCCGGCATGTGCTTCCTCAAGGCCGTGGAAGCAGGCGCCACCATGCTGGATACCTGCAACTCTTCGTTTGGCGAAGGTGCGAGCCATACATCGACCGAGAGCATCGTCGCCGCGTTGCAAGGCACCGAATATGACACCGGCCTGGATCTGGCCGCAATACAGGAATTGACCGCCTATTTCTACGAAGTGCGCCAGAAATACTGGCAATTCGAAAGCGCCTTCACCGGCGTGGACACGCGCGTGCTGATAAACCAGGTGCCGGGCGGCATGATTTCCAACCTGTCCAACCAGCTCAAGGAATCGGGCGCGCTGCACCGCATGAACGAAGTGCTCGCCGAGATTCCCCGCGTGCGCGAAGACCTCGGCTATCCGCCGCTGGTCACCCCAACCTCGCAGATCGTCGGCACCCAGGCGGTGCTGAACGTGCTGACCGGCGGGCGCTACAAATCGGTCACCAATGAAGTCAAAAGCTATCTGCTCGGGCATTACGGCAAGGCGCCGGGCAAGGTCAATGAACAAGTCAAAAAACTTGCCGTCGGCGATGCGGAAGCCGTAACCTGCCGTCCGGCAGACCTGCTCGAAGACGAGATGAACAAGCTCAAGATCAAGTGCGAAAGCCTGGCCAAGAGCGAGGAAGACGTGCTCACCTACGCCATGTTCCCGGACATGGCCATCACTTTTCTGCAAGAGCGCAATGCCAACACGCTCGCTCCCGAACCCTTGCTGACCAAGGAAGCCGCAGCAGCAACCTCCGAACATTACGCGCCCAACGAATTCAAGGTGACACTGCACGGCGAAACCTTCCATATCAAGCTCACCGGCAGCGGACATCGCGGGGAAACCGAGCGGCCATTCTATGTCTCCGTCGATGGCATTTCCGAAGAGGTCGTTGTCGAAACCCTGAATGAAATCGAGGTTACCGACGGAAAGAGCAACGGCAAGAAAAAAGCTGCCGCTCCGGCATCGGGCGCCGGGCGCCCGCGCCCCTCCCATGAAGGTTGCGTGGCAACTGCCATGCCCGGCACCATCGTCGATGTAAAGGTCAAGGTCGGCGACAAGGTCGAGGCTGGTGACGGCGTGCTGGTGATCGAAGCCATGAAGATGGAAAACGAAATCCAGGCGCCCATAGACGGCGTCGTCATCAGCGTCCATGTAAAGAAGGGTGACAGTGTCGCGCCGGACGAAACCCTGGTCGAGATCCAGTAAATCTGGATCAGCAGGAAGTGCAGGATGGAATGCCGCAGATGAATAATCACCTTCATCCATCCGAAGTACTCTACGCGGGCAACAAGCCTTTCCCCATGCTTGCCGCCTGCGAGCATTTTGCCGGCAGCGAAAAAATGCTGAACAAGGCGCTCCAGATTCAGGCTGAATTATCGGTCGAAGGCCGGCCTGTCTTCGACATCACCGCCGACTGCGAGGACGGCGCCCCCGCAGGCAGGGAACGCGAACATGCGGAGATGATCGCCGAGTTGATCATGTCCGGTGAAAACCGTTTTGGCCGCATCGGCGCCCGCATTCACGCTGTCAGCCATCCGGCCTGGCGCGACGAACTGGAAACAATCATCAGCCGCGCCGGGCAGCGCATGGCCTATATCGTACTGCCAAAACCGGAGAATGCAGCAGATGTCGCGACGCAGATCGCTGCGCTAGACGAATTGCGCAGCCGCCACGGCATCGCCCGCGAGATTCCCGTGCATGTGCTGATCGAAACACCCGGCGCGCTGCATGAGGCTTGGGAGATCGCACGCCTGCCGCATGTCGAGGTTCTCGACTTCGGCCTGATGGATTTCGTCTCCGCGCATCACGGTGCGATTCCCGCCGCCGCGATGCGTTCTCCCGGCCAGTTCAGCCATGCACTGGTCGTGCGCGCCAAATGCGCGATCGCCGCCGCCGCACTGGGTAACGGCATCGTGCCCAGCCACAATGTCACCACCGAAATACGCGATGTCAATGTGGTGCGGGAAGACGCCCGCCGCGCCCGGCAGGAACTTGGCTTCCTGCGCATGTGGAGCATCCATCCGGCGCAGATTATGCCCATCGTCGAAGCCATGCGCCCGGATTTTGCCGAAGTCGACGAGGCCGCCGCCCTGCTGATCGCCGCCCAGGACGCGGTTTGGGGGCCGATCCAGCAGGAAGGCAAACTGCACGACCGCGCCTCCTACCGCTATTACTGGGAACTACTGCAACGCGCACAATCGACTGGAATGGGCATCCCGCCGGATGCACACCGGCGATTCTTCTCCTGAATCCGATCAGGCAATCTGGCAACCGGGTTTATGCCGAGATTTCGTACGCCAACGCATGGGGGCACGACGAATGCATCGTCACGGCAGAGGGCGACAAGGAAAACCTGGTCGCCTGCGTATTTGCCCATGTATAAGGACGGGAAAATCCGGCGGATCGACGTATGCGGCGATCCACCTCCCTCAGCAACCATGAGAACCGGAGAGTATCCGTCGTAATGATTGCGTAGAGCGGCAAAAAAGCAGCAAAAAGAAGGTTGATGGCCAGAAGATTTTTGAAGTAATATCGTGTCCCGCGCATCCGGAATGAACGACATTCCAGCGATGCAGCAAAACTTCTGATGTTGCAGCTACTATTAAAAATACAAGCCGAAGCGGCGCTCAAGCCGGAACGGCCGACAGAATCAACTTTAACCGAAACGGGAAATTCCATGACTCTGATGATAGGAATTCCGCGGGAAACTGCTGCGGGAGAAAAACGTGTTGCGACTGTACCTGAAGTCGTCGAGAAGCTCATCAAGCTGGGCTTCAAGGTCGCCGTCGAATCCGGCGCCGGCGATGCAGCCAATTGCAGCGACGATAGCTATCGCGCCGCAGGCGCGGAAATTATCGACGGCGCGGCCAAACTGTGGGCATCGTCAGACATCGTCTTCAAGGTATGCGTGCCGACGACGGAGGAGATCGGGCTGATGCGCGAAGGCGGCACCCTGATCGGCTTCATCTGGCCGGCGCAAAACCCGGAATTGATGCAGCAGCTGGCGGCGAAGAAGGCCACGGTGCTGGCCATCGACGCGCTGCCGCGCCAGCTTTCCCGCGCGCAGAAGATGGACGCGCTGACCTCCCAGGCCGGCGTCGCCGGCTATCGCGCCGTCATCGAGGCCGCCAATGCCTTCGGCCGCTTCTTCAACGGCCAGATCACCGCCGCGGGCAAGGTGCCGCCGGCCAAGGTGTTCATCGCCGGCGCCGGTGTGGCCGGCCTGGCGGCGATCGGTACTGCAGCCGGCCTGGGCGCTATCGTGCGCGCCAACGATACCCGTGCCGAAGTGGCCGACCAGGTCAAGTCCTTGGGCGGCGAATTCGTCAAGGTCGAGTATGAGGAAGAAGGTTCCGGTGGCGGTGGTTACGCCAAGGTGATGAGCGAGGGTTTCCAGCAGGCACAGCGCGAGATGTACGCCAAGCAGGCCAAGGAAGTAGACATCATCATCACCACCGCGCTGATCCCCGGCAAGCCTGCGCCAAAACTCATCACCGCCGAGATGGTGCAGAGCATGAAGCCAGGCAGCGTCATCGTCGACATGGCAGCCGAGCGAGGCGGCAACTGCGAGCTAACCGAGCCCGGTCAGGCGGTGGTGAAGCACGGCGTGACCATCGTCGGCTACACCGATCTGAACTCGCGCCTGGCCAAGCAGTCTTCCACGCTGTATGGAACCAATCTGTTCCGTCTGGCCGAAGAACTGTGCAAGACCAAGGATGGCATCATCAACGTCAACATGGAAGACGATGCCATCCGCGGCCTGACGGTCATCAAGGAAGGCAATATCACTTGGCCAGCACCCGCGCCAAAGCTTCCCGTAGCGCCGGCCAAACCGGCTGCCGCAAAAGCGGCCGCACCCGCCGCCAAGGGGCACGGCCACGGCGGCAGCAGCGAGCCGATGGCCGGTGGCAAACTGGCGATCATGTTCGGCGTTGCCGCCGTGCTGTTCCTGCTTATCGGCGCATACGCGCCGGCGGCATTCCTCGGACACTTCACGGTGTTCGTGCTTGCCTGCTTCGTCGGCTACATGGTGGTGTGGAACGTCACCCCTGCCCTGCATACGCCGCTGATGAGCGTCACCAATGCGATCAGCAGCATCATCGCTATCGGTGCGCTGGTGCAGATCGCACCGCCGGTCATGGGTGGCATCGACCGCCCCGATGCCTGGATACTGGGACTTGCAGTGGCAGGTATCGCGCTTACCGCAGTCAATATGTTCGGCGGCTTCGCCGTTACCCAGCGCATGCTGGCGATGTTCCGCAAATAAGGTGAATAATCATGTCTGAAAGTTTGGTAACCGTTTCATATATCGGCGCGACGATTCTTTTTATCCTGAGCCTCGGCGGCCTGTCACATCCTGAGACTTCGCGGCGCGGCAATCTCTACGGCATGATCGGCATGGCTCTTGCCGTGCTGGCGACCATCTTCGGCCCGCGTGTCACGATGGCCGGCATTCCGTGGATCATCGTCGCCATGCTGGTCGGCGGCAGCGTCGGCATCATTGCCGCGCGCGTGGTGAAGATGACGCAAATGCCCGAGTTGGTCGCATTGATGCACAGCCTGGTCGGTCTGGCCGCCTGTCTGGTCGGATTCGCGAATTACATCGACCCTGCAGCAGCAGCCAACCTGACCAGCGCCGAGAAAGCCATCCACGAGATGGAAATCTACATCGGCATCCTGATCGGCGCGATAACCTTTTCCGGATCGCTCATCGCCTTCGGCAAACTGTCCGGCAAGATCGGAGGCAAGCCGCTGCTGCTGCCCGGGCGCCACTGGATGAACCTGCTCGGCCTGCTGGTGGTGATCGGTTTCGGCTACCAGTTCCTCAATGTGCACTCGACTGCCGGCGGCATGTTGCCGCTGATCGTGATGACCGTGATCGCGCTGTTGTTCGGCATCCACATGGTGATGGCGATCGGCGGCGCCGACATGCCGGTGGTGGTGTCGATGCTGAACAGCTACTCCGGCTGGGCGGCGGCGGCGACCGGCTTCATGCTGAATAATGACCTGCTGATCGTCATCGGCGCGCTGGTGGGTTCCTCAGGCGCGATTCTCTCCTACATCATGTGCCGTGCGATGAACCGCAACTTCCTCAGCGTGATCGCGGGCGGTTTCGGCACCGGCGGCGGCACAGTTGTTGCGGCCAGCGGCGACGCGCAACCGGTCGGCGAAGTGGTACCGGTCAGTGCGGTCGAAACCGCCGAACTGCTGCGCGAAGCCAGAAGCGTGATCATCGTGCCGGGTTACGGCATGGCGGTGGCGCAGGCGCAGCACACGGTCTGCGAGATCACCAAGTATCTGCGCGAAAAAGGCGTCAACGTGCGCTTCGGCATCCACCCGGTCGCCGGCCGCATGCCCGGCCACATGAACGTGCTGCTGGCCGAAGCCAAGGTGCCCTACGACATCGTGTTCGAAATGGATGAGCTCAATGCGGACTTCCCGGATACCGACATCGCCATGGTCATCGGCGCCAACGACATCGTAAATCCCGCTGCACAGGACGACCCGAACAGCCCGATCGCCGGCATGCCGGTGCTGGAAGTGTGGAAGGCCAAGACCTCGATCGTGATGAAACGCAGCATGGCTTCCGGCTACGCGGGCGTCGACAATCCGCTGTTCTACAAGGAAAACAACCGCATGTTGTTCGGCGATGCGAAGAAGATGCTGGACGAAGTGTTCGTCGCGCTGAAGTCGTAACGAAGCGGAGTTTTGTTGCAGGATGACGCCCGCGCAAGCGGGCGTTATTCCAATTTGCATGCATGATTGCACCGGCAAGGCGTCCCGGTTCTGAACACGCGGAAACGTAAATGCATTTGTTTATGGTGGATGCGCTGCGCTTATCCACCCTACATGACTTGTACTTCCCCCAACGGGGTAGGGTGGATAAGCGCAGCGCATCCACCAAAGCAAATTGGAACCACACAATCTCCAGATCGCGCCCATGCCACACATAAGCCTGAACCCAGCCACCAACCAGGTAATTCAAACCTACGCCAGTTGGGACAGCCGCCATCTGGAACAGGCGCTGGAAAAAACTCACCACGCGCAGCAAACCTGGGCGCAAACATCCTTTCCACAACGCGCCAAAGTGCTGCGCAAAGCAGCGATGCAGTTGCTCGCGCAGCGTGACCACTACGCGACACTCATCACTCAGGAAATGGGCAAACCGCTGCGCGAAGCCCGCGCCGAAGTTGAAAAATGCGCCGCTGTCTGCGACTACTATGCGCAGCATGGCGAGGAATTCATGCGCGCCGAGCCAATGGTAACAGAAGCATGCAAAAGCTATGTCGCGTATCACCCGCTTGGCACGGTGCTGGCCGTCATGCCGTGGAATTTCCCGTTCTGGCAGGCGTTCCGCGCCGCCGCCCCTGCCCTGATGGCGGGCAACGCGCTGCTGCTGAAACACGCGCCGAATGTGCCGCAGTGCGCGCTCGCCATAGAAGCCATCTTCCGCGATTGCGGATTGATGGATGGTGTGTTTACGAATCTGATGATCGAAGTCGAGCAGGTCGCCGAGGCCATCGCCAGCCCGCATGTGCATGCGGTCACGCTCACCGGATCGGAAGCCGCCGGGCGAAAAGTGGCGGCGTGCGCCGGGCAGCATCTGAAAAAATGCGTGCTGGAACTGGGCGGTTCTGATCCTTTTATTGTTTTGCACGACGCGGACATGGAATTGACCGTCAACATGGCGGTAGCCTCGCGCTTCATGAATTGCGGGCAATCGTGCATCGCCGCCAAGCGTTTCATCGTCGTGCCGCAAATCGCGGACGAATTCCTGCGCGAGCTCAAGACCAGAGTAGAAGCGCTCAAGGTCGGCGACCCGATGATCGAGGCCACGCAAATCGGCCCGATGGCGCGCCTCGACCTGCGCGATACGCTGCACCAGCAAGTCAGCGATTCCATCGCGCAGGGCGCGGTAGCGGTAACCGGTTGCAAACCGGCGGAACGCGAAGGATTTTTCTACCAGCCCTCGATCCTGGATCACGTCACCGCCGACACCCGCGCCTGGCACGAAGAACTGTTCGGCCCGGTGGCAACCGTGATCCGCGCCACAAGCGAAGCGGATGCGCTGCGTATCGCCAACGAAACCCGCTTCGGCCTCGGCTCGTCGATCTGGAGCCGCGACACCGCGCGCGCCGAACAACTGGCAACGCAAATACATGCAGGCAGCACCTTCATCAACGGCATGGTCAAATCCGACCCGCGCCTGCCGTTCGGCGGCGTAAAGGCCTCGGGCTACGGGCGCGAATTGTCGAGGCTGGGGATGCATGAATTCGTGAACGCGAAGACGGTGTGGATTCGGTAGATACGTGTGTCGCTGTAGCGCCCAATCGGGGCTGAAATTGACTGTTTGCGAATTACCGCTTGGTGCCAAAAGCAGATGCTCCATGGAAAGTTTTTTTAGTGCATAGTCTATGCTCACAAATAACTACTAGGATATGTGATGACGTCTACTAAGTTAGTTCAGGATGAGATTGCTCGTTTTTTGAACTCGAACGCCCCTGAGGTGTTATGTATCAGCGGGGAATGGGGCGTTGGAAAAACATTTACTTGGCAGACTATGCTCGACCAAGCGGTCGCGAAAAATTCCATTGGTTTATGGCGCTATGCATATGCCTCTCTATTTGGCATAAATTCGCTAGATAGCCTTAAGATGACAATCTTTGAAAACTCACAATTTTTGTTGTCTGAGGCGGGAACCAAGAGGGAAATATTAAAAAAACATGGAGACAAAATCCTTGGTTTTTTTCAGAGGAATCGCCGTGTGGCTGAGGGCGTACCTTTGGTCGGCAATGCCTTAGCACAAGCTGGTCCGCTTTACTTTTCCCTTGTGAAAAATCAGATCATCTGCATTGATGATCTTGAACGGCGCGGAGTTAATCTTGACGTAATGGATGTGCTAGGGTTGGTCTCGTTCCTTAAAGAGCAGCGAAAATGTAAAGTAGTAATCTTGCTCAACGACAACGAGTTGGATGAGAAAGGTAAATTACAGATTACAAAAAACTTTGAAAAGGTCGTGGATGTGGGTGTCAGGTTTGTACCAAAGCCAGATGACTCAGTTCGTATTGCACTACGTGATGGAGATAAAGTTAGCCAAATATTGGGGGAACACTGCAAAACCTTGGGAATTTACAATATAAGAGTCATCAAAAAAATCGAGCGCCTCGTGCGGGACATAGAGCCTCTTCTCACCAGATTCGATGAGCACGTTTTTGGACAAGCCATACACACGCTTGCCTTGCTAGGGTGGAGCAAATTTCAGCCGACTATGGCTCCTTCTTTAGAATACCTACAGAAAGACTTAGTCAATGCTTATTTTGGGTTCGAAGAGAAGACTCCTTCATCCCCCGACAAAGCCTCGTGGGCTGCATTATTGGGCGACTATAAGTTTGGGTTAATGGACGATTTTGATCTTGAATTGTTGAAATCAATTGAAAATGGTTTCTTCAACCCAATGGAAATTGAAAAGCAGAGCGCTGCGCTTGATAAAAAAATAAAAGCAGAAAAGGAAGATGGTTCGTTTACTGAGGCTTGGGAGATTTACCACAGCAGCTTTCAGGACAACCAAGAAGAGGTAATAAATACTATCTACAAATCCTTCAGGCAAACATTCAAAAACATTTCACCAAGCAACCTTAATGGAACAGTTAGACTATTTCGTGAGCTGAATCGCAATGACCTTGCGGATGAGATCATTAGTTATTACATCGAGAATCGAGTCGATGGACGGGAATTCTGGGACTTGAATGCCTACGCATTTGCGGGTGTTATTTCAGATGATGGGCTGATTGAAGCATTTTCTGAAAAACTTGCAACTTTTAAGAATGAGGTTGACTCATTTTCCATCCTTTCCCGGATCGGAAAAAATCGTTCATGGAATGATCACGAAATTGCAACGCTGGCATCTTTTTCATCGGATGACTATTACAACCTTTTTAAGACTCATAGTGGTGATGATCTTTCAACGATAATCAACGGGGCACTTCAGTTTGACCGAATTTCAAACGCTTCTGAGCCGATGCGCGAAATTTCTAAGCGTGCAAAAGACGCTCTGGCAAAAATTGGCGGCGAGTGTCTTATTAATGCGCGTCGAGTAAGTAGATATGGAATCAGAGTTGGCTCTTAATTTGGCTGTTTAAGAGGGAAGTGAAAAATTCTGTTTAATTCCTGAATTGAGCTTTAGGGGGCTTTCGTGAATTACAGCTTTGTGTCGTTAGCGGTCGCATAGAAAGTTCCCCCATTGCGAACATCCAGATCGTTTGCATTTTTCATTTATCCTTACTACAATCCAAAATGTAAGGATTAAAGGAGGTGTTGATGATTACCGCTGATGCAACTCTGACCAGCAAGGGGCAAACCACCATTCCCAAGGAAATTAGAGATGAGCTTGGAATGAAACCCGGAGACAGGATGACATTTACATTGATGTCGGACGCAACCGTAGTCATGCGTGTAAAGAACAAAAGCATTTCCGATTTGGCCGGCACTCTTTACAAGAAGGGACGTAAACCTGTTCCAGTTGAGCAACTATCCCGCTAATGCTTGGGATCGACACAAACGTCCTTGTTCGTTTTCTGGCGCAGGACGACGAAGCGCAGTTTGAGAAAGCACGAAAGTTAATCAAGCGTGAAGTTTCGGCGGGGCGCCGCGTGTTCGTCAACCAGTTGGTTCTTATGGAAACAGAGTGGGTTTTACGTAGCCGATACTCTGTGCCAAAGAATCAGATCATCGAAGCCATCTCCGGTTTGCTGGATGCCAGCGATGTTCAATTTGAAGATGAGCCCGCAATAGAAGAAGCCATTTTCATCTGGAAAGAATCCACAGCCGACTTTGCTGACTGTCTGATTGGTGCAAAAAATCGGCGGCTAGGATGTCGAGCTACGGCGACGTTTGATTTGAAGGCATTGAAACTGCCGAGTTTCATTGCCACATCAGTAGTGTCCGGTTAAATTGGAGAGTGCTGGCTGAAAAGTCAATATTGACAAGGGTTCCAAGCGATTCATAGATGTCCACGATTTGAATTTTCATCTTCAATCCACAC
>Ga0209317_1000939_pt1 | contig 29337 bp, 20 predicted proteins | sample RifGroB2_FD_183994 | JGI IMG/M metagenome (GOLD analysis project Ga0209317, IMG submission 183994) | Soil microbial communities from Rifle, Colorado, USA - Groundwater B2 (SPAdes) (version 2) | ecosystem: Environmental > Terrestrial > Soil > Unclassified | place: Rifle, Colorado | collected...
TCTGCTTGACCTGGTAAGTTATCTCCCTCACCTTGTGGCACCCGGTGCATTTGCTCACGCTGAAGGCCTTTTTCCCGTTATGGCATTTGCCGCACGACCTCCCCTTTTCCATATCCGACATGAGGTACTTCTTCTTGGCGGCATCTTCATGACAGCTCTTGCAACTCACGTTGGTACTCTTGGCGCTCTTCTTTTTCAGGTGCGCCTGGTGGCTGAAGACGACCTTCCCCGCACCCTCGGTCTCGTAGGTGACGTCCTTGAGTTCCAAAGCGGATGCTCCGGAAGAGCCGACTGCGAGCGCGGCCAGGGCGATCAGTAATGACATGAATCCCATGGTTTCCCTCCTCTGTCTTTATTTTTGAGGCCTCCTCGGACCTGCTCCCATTTCCATAGATGCTGATGCCTCAGGGCTTGCAGCACCGGCGCCTGCCGGATGAAACGCCACACGGCTCTCTTTAGCATTAGCCGTGCCTTCTTCGGCGGGAAACCCGATCATTCTCTAAGTGGCCGATTTATATCGGTATTGCCCCGCGCCGTCCGGCGCTGATCCCTCCTGCAGGTCATGGGATGTATGGCAGAGTTATACAGTGACCGGAGCGGATGTCGGCCGGTCCCGCCGGAAAGCTGCTGGAATTCTGCGTTGATGGCTGTTTTTGGGGGGTGAGTGGCCTGTATGGTAAAGGTATACGCGGATGCAGGCCCCGAATACGCCGGCTGCCGGGAAAAAAAGGAGGCCCGTCGCAATTGACGACGGGCCTCTTTGGGGGATTGGTTGCTGAGGACTCGCGCCATCCCCTCACCCCTGTCCGGTCGCAACCAGCACGATGTGCACCAGGATGATCTTCCCGATGGTGGCAAAGGGAAAGACGCAGGCGTAACCTTGGTCGGCCAGGTCGTTGCCGGTCTGTTCCTTGATGTAACCGAGCCCGGGGGTCGAGGTGTGCATCCCTGCGACGATGCCGACCACCAGCGACATCGGTATCTTCATGATCTTGTGTCCGATGAAAAGGCCGAGGAAGGCGGTGACCGAGGTGATGCAGACACCGGTGATGAAGATGCTCCCGCCTCCGCCGTTACTCAAGGTGGTGAGCAGGCTGTAGCCGGAGCGGGTCCCGATGCCGGCCAGAAACAGCACCAGTCCCACCTGTTTCAGCGTCATGCTGGCGCTGTAGGGGAGGCTCCAGACCATCTTCCCCGTTCTGCCGAAGGTGCCAAGCAGGATGCCGACGATAAGGGGACCGCCGGCAAAGCCTAGCTGCATGCTTCCGCCTCCCGGGAAGGGGAAGGGGAGGAGGCCGAGGATGAGCCCTATGACAAGGCCGAGGCTGAAGGTCATGACATCGACCTCGCTCACCTTGCGGTAGGAATTGCCGAAGAAGGTGGTCACCTCGTCCATGTTGGTCTTGTGCGCCAGCACTCGGATGACGTCGCCCAGCTCCAGCACCATCTCCGCATCGGGCAGCAACTCGTTGTCGCCGCGGCGCACCAGCGTTATCACCTCTCCGAAGCGCTGGTCCAGGTGCAGTTCGCCGATGCTGCGTCCGATGGCCTGGGGACTGGAGACGAAGATCCTGCGGTACTCGTATTCGGTCCTGTCCAATCCCAGCCGGTCCTTGCTCCTTCTCTCGCCAAGCAGCGTGGCGATCTTCTCTATATCCTTCGGGGCCCCGGCCACCATGACCAGATCCCCTGGCTGAAGGATCGTGGAATGTGTGGCAAAGAAGAAGTCGTCGCCGCGTTTTACACGGCTGAAAAGGAGGTCGCAGCCGTTTTGCTCGTTTAGCATCCGGATGGTGGTGTCTGAAGGATCGACACTTTGCACCTTTATGGTGCAATGCACCAGCGATGCCCTGTCCTCCGGCCTTCTCAGCTGTCTGTACTCGGCTTGGTAATCGATCTTCCAGAGCTTCTGGCAGATGTTGATGGTCAGCATCAGGCCGATGACCCCTATGGGGTAGGCGACGGAGAAGCCGACCACCGGCTCTGCCAGAAGCGCCTCCATGAGCTCTTCCGGCGCCGTCTGCCGGATCGACTCCAAAGCGCCGCCGAGCGCCGGCGAGGCGGTCATGGAGCCGCAGAAAATGCCTGCTGCGATCCCCGGCCTCAGCATGAAGTATTTTTGCAGCACGACGCAGATCGCCGCGGAGGCGCAGAGGACCCCTCCGGCCAGCATGTTGTTCATCACCCCGTTGCGGCGGAACGTGGATACGAAGGAGGGGCCGGCCGAGAGCCCTACCGTGTAGACGAAGAGCGCCTGCCCCATGATATAGACGATGGCGGGGGCCTTCATGTCGGGGTGGAGCATCCCGAAGGCGAGCCCCACGAACAGGACTGCCCCTACGCCGAGGGTGATGCCGTATATCTTTATGCGGCCCAGGGGGTACCCAACTGCAGCGACCATGAGTAGCAGCATCAGCGGGTTTTCGAGCAGTATCTTGACCATGATTGCCACCTCTGCCTGTCTGTTTGGCCGGGCACCGGGAGAGCGGCGGCCATCGTTACGGCATCGCGGTCGCCCCTTCGGGGAGGGACGGGGGCTTGCCGCTGCGGAGCGGAGGCATGGGAGGCCGGACGGCACGGCAGCGGATACTGCACCTGTGTCGACGGGAGTGCCGGCCCGCCGTCAGCAAGGCTAGGTCAGCTTGAACTGCCCGACCAGTTTTTGCTGCTCTTCGGCCAGGCGGGAGAGTAGCAGCGCCGAGGCCGCCGATTCCTGCGCGTTCTTCGCGGTGTCCTGCACCACCTCGTTGATGGTCTGGATGTTGCTGCTGATCTCGCCGGTAGTCGCAGTCTGCTCCTCGGCAGCGGTGGCGATCTGGTTCACCTGAAGGGCGACGGAACCGATCTGCTGCAGGATCTCCTCCAGCGCCCTGCCGGACTTGGCGGCCTCGACGGTCCCCTTCTCGACGCTGGCCACCCCCGATTCCATCACGGTGATGGCCCCCTTGGTCTGCTGCTGGACCGCCTTGATCATCTCGCCTATCTCCCTGGTGGCGCTGGTCGTCCTGCGGGCCAGCGCGCGCACCTCGTCTGCCACCACGGCGAACCCGCGTCCCTGCTCGCCGGCACGCGCCGCCTCGATCGCCGCGTTCAGCGCGAGCAGATTGGTCTGGTCGGCGATGTCGTTGATGGTGTTGACGATGGCGCCGATCTGCACCGATTTCTCCCCCAGGTCCCCGATGGTGACCGCGGATTCGCGCACCTTCTCCGCTATCAGGTTCATGCCGTGAACGGTTTCCCTGACCACCTCCGCGCCGGCGGCTGCCGCATCGTTGGCCTGCTGCGAGCCTGCCGCCGCCTGGGTGCAGCTGAGTGCGATCTCGTTGGAGGTGGCGGCCATCTCCTCGCTCGCCGTGGCGACCGTCGCCGCCTGCCCCGCGACCCGCGCCGCACCGGACGCCATCTGCTCCGCCGCGCAGGACAGCTCCGTCGAGGCGGAGGCGACCTGTGCCGTGTTGTGCGACACCCGGGCGATCACCTCGTGAAAATGGACCACGATGTTGTTGATGCTGCCGCAGATATCGCTGATCTCGTCACTGGAGTCGAGCTTGATCCTCCTGGTCAGGTCGCCGCCGGCGATCTCGGCGGTGACGAGTTTGGCGTGGCCAAGCGGCTTGGTGATCGAGTCGATGATGCGCAGGCTGATCAAAAGCGAGATCAGCACGACCAGCAGCGAAACAGCGATCATCACGTAGGAGAGGAGGGTGGCGTTCTCCACGGCCCGGCGGACGCCGGTCAGGATCTGCTGCTGGTTCTCGCCGATGCTCCTCACCTGCTCCTCGCTTCTTTGGGCCTGCTCCCTGGAGATGCCGCGCGCCGAGTCGAGCGCCCTCTGCATGGCGAGGTTGCTCCTGATGACACCGAGCTTGGTCTTCTCGATCTTCTGGATGGAGGAACCGGCCCGGCGTATGGTGCCGGAGACCTCGGAGATGCTTTGCGCCAGCTCCTTTTGCCCCGAGTCGAGCAGGAGCTTCCCGGCCATCCCGATGTTGCCCTCGATCCGTTTCTGGGTCTGCGAGAGCGAGGCCGCGAGCCTCCCCACCTCCTGGTCCGTGGCGCTCAGCATGATCTGGCGCACCCCCGCGTTCAGTTCCTTAACGTCCACGCTGATGCTGCTTCCCGCCTCCATTACGCCGTTGGCTGCGTTTTGGAAACCGAGGGAGGAGACCACGTTGTTGCGGTCCTTCACGATCTGCAGCTCCAGGGTGTCGATGGTGTTGAAGATCTTCTTGCTGTTTTCCTCCAGCGGCTTGAGGATTTCGCGGCTCTTGTTCGCGTACTGCTCGGCGTCCGCCTTTTCCGGGTTGTTCAGCATCTCGAGCCTTAACGCCACGAGCCCCCCCTCCTCTGCGCCGATCTGGTTCAGGATCTCCGTAGCGACCCCCTTCACCTCCCTGATGGCGGGGTTGTCTCCCGGGTCCACCTCGATGTTGCGGGTAAGCTCCACCGTGTTCTTCAGCCGCTCCTTTAGCGGCGCTATCTTGAACTTGTTCTTCACCAGTTCCAGGTCGCTCAGGATGATGTTGATGTCCTTTAGCCGGCTTTGCAGGGTGAGCAGCTTCTTTATGCTGCTGTTCACCTGGAGATTCGCCGCCTGCGAGGAGTTGATCGCGGAAAGGGCGCTGTTTCCCATATGGCTTATCTGCTTGCGCAGCCCGGAGACGCTGGTCTCGGCCTTTTGCAGCTCCGCGTTCACCGTGGCGATCTCGTTTTTGAAGAGGGCCATGTCCTTCAGCCGCTGGGAGGCCACCTGCACCACTGTCCTCTCGATCTCGCGCAGCACGTCGGTGTCGACGCCGCTGGAAGAGGCGCCGCCCCTTGCGATCTCCTGGTTCAGGGTCTCCATCCTCTTGATCCTGGTGGTGATGGTCTCGGAGAGGGGTCCCACCTCGGCCGGCGCGGTGGTCATCTCCAGCCGCATGAAGTCCGCCGAGACCTTTTCCACGGTCTGCTGCAGCTCCAGCATCTTCAGGTGCAGCGGCGTTGATTTTCCGGTGAGGATCTCTATGCTCGATTTCACCTTGGCTATGGAGAAGAGCCCGATCCCGGCGATAACGGAGATTCCGACGATGGTCAGCGCGATATTGCCAAGCAGCTTGCTTTTGACGGTCATTGCAACGCCCCCGGGAATTTGGTATCCCTCTCTTTTAGCAAAACCGGCGCCACGCTTTCGGCGCATGACACCGGTCCCCCTGCCTGCCTCGGGTCGCCCCTCCCCTTGAGCAGACGCTAGTTCCCCTTGAAAGAGACCAGCTTGTTGTCCTTCACCACCTGCAGGTAGACGTTGTCCTGCCCCTGGTGGTCGTCAGGCGAGAAGGTGAGCTTGATCCCGCCCATGTCGGCCTCCTTCATCCCTTCGTAGGCCTGCAGGAACGCCGCCTGTGTGGGCGCTTTGCCCGCCTTCTCCAGCGCCATGACGATCGATTTCGCCGCCATGCACCCCTCCATGCTGACCGTGTTGAAGCCTACATCCTCCGGATTCTTCTCGATCGCCTCCTTGCACTCCTTGGTGATCGGCAGCGACAGGTCGTCAAGTTCCGGCACCACCTGGGTCATCATGAGCCCCTCGGCCGCGGGACCGACCGCCTTCACCAGGTTGGAACCGCCGGCAAAGGAGCAGGCGGCGAGGTGCGCGGTGACCCCTTCCTTGCGGGCGAGCTTGATGAACTCGGCGCCCGGCGCGTAGACCGCGCCCACGATGATGGCGTCAGGCTTGCCGGCGATGATGCTGGCAAGGCCGGCCGTCACGGCGGTGGTCCTTCTCTCGAAGGAGCCCTTGGACACGACGCTCAGGCCGTGTCGCTTGACGGCATTCTCGGTCGAGTTGAGGATGTCGGTCCCAAGGCCGTCGTTTTGGTAGAAGACGGCGAAGCGTTTCGCCCCCTGCTTTACCAGCTGGTCCACGATCTTGTCGACCTCCTGCTGGTAGCTCGCCCTGATGTGGATCACCTCTTTGAGTACCGGGGCGCGCAGCTCGGAGGCGCCGGTCCTCGGGTTTATGAAGGGGAGCTTGTATTCCTTGACGATGGGTAGGCTGGCAACGCAGTTGGAGGTCCCCACGGAGCCGACCACCGCAAAAACCTTCTGCTCGTCCACGAGCTTCAAAAGACCGTCCACGGTCTTCTCGGTCACCATCTGGTCGTCTATAGTTACCAGTTCCACCTTCTTGCCGTTCACTCCACCTTTTGCGTTGACAGCCTTGAAGTAGGCGTCGACACCGACCTTCATCCCTCTGCCCGACCCCTTGTTGGCGCCGGTCTGGTCGTTGACCATCCCTATCTTGATCACCTCGCCCGCCGGCCCCGCAGCATGTCCTGTCGGAGCGACCATCATCAGCACCACGGTCAGGAAAACCATCTTTCTCATGACATCCTCCTTCTTCTTTGTTTGGGCTTACCGGGCGTCCGGTGCCCGGCTTTGGGGGGCACCCGCGATCCCTCGTCTGCCGCGCCTCTTCGAGATGGGGGGAGTTGGAAATGGCCAAAAATTAAAACATTCGAAATAATAACGGCTAATGATTGGTTGGCAAGCCGATCTCTCAGCTAACTGCGGGGGGGGATCCGGCAGGGGAGGGTGGGAGAGCATGAAGTGGCCGGCACGGCGGCGGGGGAGCTACGGTGTCCCGCACCGGAATGGAGGTGCGGCAGAAGAGGGGTTAATGGTGGACGAAAAAAAACCTGCCTGGCGCAGGTCTCGATCTGGTGGTGCCGGGTGTTGTTGAGCTGCCGCCTCGGGCTTCGCAGCGGCGGGACGCTCCCCCCGCGGATCAGCCGAAGATCCGCTTGAAGAGCCCTTTCTTCTCGGCCTCGCGCCGCTCCCTGATGAGCCGCATCCCCCCCTGCGCATGGCGGAGCTGCGGGTTCAGGCGGAGCGCCTTCTGGAACTCCCCCTCGGCCAGGCCGTCCCTCCCCTCGTCCAGCAGCATCCACCCCCGAAAGGCGAACGCCTCGGCGCTGCGACCCATCTGCAGGCTCTTCGAGAGAAGCATGCGGCATTTCTCAAGGGCGACCTGCGAGCCGCAGTTCCCGGGGTTTTTGTAGATGGACCAGGCGAGGTAGGCGCTGGTCTGGGCATCCTGGGGGTCGAGGGTGTAGGCGTCCTGAAGGGCGCGCTCGGCGTTCTTGAAATCCTCCATGTCGAGGAAGACCTTTCCCGACTGGAACTGGATGCGCGCCTGGAGGGCGTCGTCCTGCTTTCCGCCCACCCCGATGATGTTGGCGTTCAGCATCTCGTCGTAGCGCTCCTTGGCCACCACGCTGGAGAGGGTGTTGTAGGCGTTCGCGTAGTGGGAGAGCACGTCCTGGGCCCGGGAAAGGGTGTCTCCCGAAAGCTGCATGAACTTCTCGGGGGAATACTGGCGGGTCTTTGCGAAGTACGCCTCCTTCAGGGCGGCGAAGCTGAAGGAGGCCTGGCTCAGGGAGAATATCTCGTAATAGCTCTTGTTCTGGATCGCCGCGTAATCGCGCTGGACTTCCTGCTCGAAATCGATCTCGCTGGCGGAAAGCGGCGCGGCCATCCCGGTCTCACCCACCACGAGTTCGATCGAATCGGAGACCTCGTCCACAAGGTCCTCGAAGCTCACCCCCCCCAACTCAGGCTCGGTGGCCTCTTCAATGGGGCGGTTGAAGAGCGTCTTTTGCGGGAACCCTGCTTCCTCGTCGGCAGTTGGGGCGGCGGCCAGCGCCACCATCCCCATCCGGGTCAGGAAGTCGAGGAAGGCAGCTTTGCCGCCCCCGCCTCCGTAGCCGGCCATCTGCTCGACGTTTTTCCCCTGTCCCAGCTGCTCCAAGAGCTCGATTTCCTCACGCCCCATGCAGAGCAGGTTGGCAAGGCGGAAGTACTGCGCGGTCCTGTAGGGGTAAAGCGCGCCGCGCTCCTTAAGGAAGGTGGCGGCGGGAAACCGGTCGGAGCAGGCCCTTGCGTACTGGTGCAGCAGGCGCGGCAGCGAAACCGGGGTGAGCGGGAGCTCTATCTGCCCCGGTTCGGGGTGGAACCTCGCCGCCTGGTTTTGCAGCAACGCCTCCATGAGCGATTGGGAAAGGAACTGGCGCGACAGCTCAAGCAACTCGTCGTAGCTCAAGAGGCCGGCTTCTGCAAGCGGCAGCCTGCCGGAACGCTCCAGGGGGTAATGCTCCAGGTCGCTTCGGTGCAGCTGCCCGGCCGAAACCAGGAAGGGGAGGAACCTCGGTGATGAGAAGGATGCCGGCTCGCCGCCGAAAAGGAGCACCCGGGTCCCCCCGGAAAGCTCGAGGGTGCCGCTTTTGCCGCTTCTGAACAGCTCGATCAGGAGCTCGTCGAGCCCCCTGCGGCGGGGAGCCTGTGCCAGGGAGGCTGCCACCGCCTGCAGGAAGGCCTCCTTGCCGAAAGGCTTTTCCAGGTACGCCTTCACCCCGAGCTTGCAGGCGGCCTTGGCGTACCCCTCGCCGCGGAACACGCCGGTCATGACGACGACCGGGATCTCCGCCAGGTCCGGGATGCCGCGCACCCTCCGCAGCAGTTCCACGCCGCTCATGCCCGGAAGCTTCAGGTCGAGTATGAGCAGGTCTACCCTTTCCGCCTGCAGGAAGGAGAGTGCGGATTCGCCGTCCGCCAGAGCCCTCGCCCGGTGTCCCAGTGACTCCAGAAAGCCTTGCAGCATGCCGGCAAGCCGCAGGTTATCCTCCACCAACAGGATGCGGCCCGTCATCTGGCTCTTCCCGCGGACTTCAGGTACCTGTTCACCGCGGCGTTGTGGGACGGCAGGTCGCTGGAGAACTGGTGGCTGCCGTCACCGCGTCCGACGAAGTACAGGTAGGGAACCGCCGGCGGGTTGAGGACCGCCTCGATGGCGTCCTGACCGGGATTGCCGATCGGCCCCGGGGGGAGGGCGGGGATCAGGTAGGTGTTGTAAGGGGTTTGCCTCAGGATATCCTCCCGTGAAACCTTGCCCGCGAAGGCGCGCACCCCGTAGAGCGCCGTGGGGTCGCTCTGCAGCCGCATGCCGAGCCTCAGCCTGTTATGGAATACGGCGGCGATCAGCGGCTTCTCGGCCGGGAGCACCGCCTCCTTTTCCACCATCGAGGCAAGCGTGAGCAGCTCCCTCTCTGAAAGCCCCATCGCCTTGCCGCGTCCGTTCACCCCGCCGTTCAGATACTTCTGCTGCCGCTTGACCATCTCGTGCACCAGCTCGCGCTCGCTTCTCCCCGGCAGGATGTTGTAGCTGCCGGGAAAGAGGTACCCCTCGGCGCTGGGCGCCGTGACGCCGAGCTCCGCCAGCAACCCCTGATCGCTGCAAGCGGCGAGGAACTGCTCCTTGCTGAAGATGCCGCGCTTCTCCAGCATCTCGGCGGCCTGGTGGCTGGAGTAACCCTCGGGAAGGGCGAAGATCCTCTGGTAGATGTCGCCGGTGAGCATCTTGGAGAGTATCTGACCCGGCCGCATGCCGTCGTGGAACTGATAGGTACCCGCCTTGACCCGCGAGTCCCCTCCCATGAGGCGCGCGTACAGCGTGAAAAGCCGTGCGCTGGAGACGATGCCGCGTTGCTCGAGTTCTCCGGCCAGGGCGCGCAGGGTGCGGCCGCGACCGAGCTCCACCAGCTCCACGCGCCGGCCGTCTCCCGCCGCTGCCGCAAGGAAAAAGGAAAAACGTGCGGCAGGTACCAGTGTGATTATCAGTAGCAGCGCGACGAGTGGTTTGCGATGCTGTCGGAAAAGGTTTAACAGGCTGGATGCTATGATGACAGTTATCCTATGTAAAAACGGAGCTTTTGCTGATTCAGTCACTAGATTTAGGTGAAATAGCTAAATGTGTCAAGGGCAAATCCCCGGGTGGCGTGGAGTTGAATCTAAAATTTCGAAAACTTAATAATAATTTTTTTAAAGACAGTCGCGGGTTTCCAATGTATCATATCTGACTGTGCCGCCCGGCCGGGGCGGGACCACTACCATGCTTTTTGCTTACGAGGTGCTTGATGAAGCAGAGGTTTATTAACTCGGACTATTTCCCTTTTCAGATACAAATCTCCGCCGATTGCGGCGAGAGGATAGAGCTGCGCGCCCTGCTGGACGAACTGGGGAGCGCTCCCGGCATCATCTATGCGAGGCGTCTCGCCGCGAAACTGAACCGGCAGCCGGCACCGCACGAGACGGCGATCCAGCCCGGCTTGTTGCACCTATACTCCATACTGAGCCGGGTGTACCGCTACGTGATCGGCCAGTACTGCGACAACCAGCAGCCCGGGGTGCTGGCGGCGCTTGCTGCCGAGGCCGGCTACCCCGACTTTTCCGGCGACGCAGGGAGGACGCTTTTCCGCTTCATGGAGCTCTTCCCCTCGCAGCAGATGATCCTGGGCGACGACACCCCGGAAGGGTTCCTGGCGGGAGACGACGAGGAACTGGGGAGAAGGCAGGCGCTTTCGGCAGAACTCCTCATGATGCTCATCCACGGCGAGAACCGGGCGTTGGACCCGTTCCGCAGGATTTTCGACGCATCCAAGCTGGCCGCCACCTCCCCCTACCTCAGGGTGACTCTCGAGCTCGACCGGCGGCTTGCCCAGGCACCCCCCTTCGAGCCGATCGGTGTGGCTCTACCGGAACTGTTGCGCGCCCCGGTGAAGGCCTCACCCGACTCCCTCGCCGGGCAGATCGCGTACATAAGGGAGCATTGGGGCTCGATCCTGCCGCGCGAACTGCTGGGCGAGCTGGTGACGGCCCTGGACATAGTCTCCCAGGAAGGGCGCGCCTTCTTCGGCGGCCCCGGGGAGCCCAAGGTACTTAAGTTCGGCAAGGCGCGCCGCGGCGGCGACGAATATCCCGAGTACGAGCGTTTCTCCCGGGACGCCGACTGGATGGCGAACGTCGTCATGATCGCAAAGATGGTCTACGTCTGGCTGGGGCAGCTTGCCAAGACCTACGGCACCGAGGTGCGCACCCTGGACCAGATACCGGACGCGGAGCTGGACCGGCTGGCACGCTACGGCTTCTCGGCCCTCTGGCTGATCGGCATCTGGGAGCGCTCCCCCTCCTCGCAGACCATCAAGCGCATAGCCGGCAACCAGGAGGCGATCTCCTCGGCTTATTCCCTCTACGACTACGTCATCGCGGCAGACCTCGGCGGTGAGTGGGCGCTGCAGAACCTCAAAGGACGCTGCGCCGCTCGCGGCATCCGCCTCGCAAGCGACATGGTTCCCAACCACACCGGGCTCTACTCCAAATGGACGGTCGAGCACCCCGACTGGTTCATCCAGATGGACTACCCTCCCTATCCCGACTACCAGTTCAACGGACCGGACCTCTCCCCTGACGGCCGCATCGGGCTCTTCATAGAGGACGGATACTGGGACAAGCGTGACGCGGCGGTGGTATTCAAGCACCTGGACCGCGGCAGCGGCCGCGTGCGCTACATCTATCACGGCAACGACGGCACCTCCACCCCCTGGAACGACACAGCGCAGCTGAACTACCTGATCCCCGAGGTGCGCGAGGCGGTGATCGGTACCATACTCCACGTGGCGCGCCAGTTCCCGATCATCCGCTTCGACGCGGCGATGACCCTGGCCAAGAAGCACTACCAGCGGCTCTGGTTCCCGCTCCCGGGCCACGGCACAGGCGTCCCCTCAAGGGCCGAACACGGCATGGACCGGCCGAGCTTCGACCAGGTGTTCCCCCACGAGTTCTGGCGCGAGGTGGTGGACCGGGTCGCGGTGGAAGCACCCGATACGCTGCTTCTCGCCGAGGCGTTCTGGCTCATGGAGGGGTATTTCGTGAGGACCCTGGGGATGCACCGGGTCTACAACTCGGCCTTCATGAACATGCTGAAGATGGAGGAGAACGCGAAGTACCGCCAGACGGTGAAGAACGTGCTGGAGTTCGAGCCGGAAATCCTGAAGCGCTTCGTGAACTTCATGAACAATCCGGACGAGCGGACCGCGGTGGAGCAGTTCGGCAAGGAAGGGAAGTATTTCGGCGCCACAGTGCTCCTGGTCACCATGCCGGGGCTTCCCATGGTCGGGCACGGGCAGATCGAGGGGTTCCACGAGAAGTACGGCATGGAGTACCGCAGGGCGTACTGGGACGAGCCGGTGGACCAGCACCTGGTGGCACGGCACGAGAGCGACATCTTCCCGCTCATGCGCAGGCGCCACATCTTCTCCGGAAGCGAGCAGTTCACCCTTTACGACTTCTTCGCCGGCCAAAGCGTCAACGAGAACGTGTTCGCCTACTCCAACAGGGCGGACGGGGACCGCGGGCTCATCCTGTTCCACAACGCCTTTGCCTCCACGGCAGGCTGGATCAGGTCCTCCTGCGCGGTGCTTAGAAAAGACGCGGCGGGGGGGACCTCGCTGGTGCAGACCACGCTGGGAGAATCGCTGGGCTTCAAGAGCGACGGCCGGCACTACTACGCCTTCAGGGATTACTCCACCGGCTTGAGCTTCCTGAGAAACGGCCGCGACCTCTGTGACCAGGGGCTCTACGTGGAGATGGGGGCCTACGAGTACCACGCCTTCCTCGATTTCCAGGAGATCTACGACGACGACTTCGGGACCTGGGGAGCCCTTTGCTACCGGCTGAACGGCGCAGGCGCCGAGAGCATCGAGGAGGAGGTGAAGCAGGTGCGCTACGCCTCCGCTCACGAGTCGCTGCGCGTCTTCCTGGCGAAGGCGGCGGCCGTGGCGCTGGAGCCGGAAGCGAAAGGGAAGGACCTGCTCCCCCCCCTGGAGCCGCTTCTGGCCGGGTTCTACAACACCGTCGCGCCGAAGGCCCCGGAAAAGGTGCAGCGCTTGCTGCTGGCGAGCTACGGGAGCGAGGTGTCACAGGCGCTCGAAGATCCCTCCTTCGCTGCGGCGCCGGCACCGGAGAAGTGGCTGCTCCTTTGCGCCTACCTGGCGCTGCACCGCATAGGTGAGCTCACCGGCGGGGAATCTGCCGACACCTTCGAGGAGCTTGGGCTGGTTCGCCCGGTGGTGCAAGCGCTCCAGGGGTTGCCGCCTGCCGAGCCGGAAGAGCCGGCCGAGCTCGCCCCGGACGGTTACGGAAGGCTTTTGCGGGTGCTCATGCATCACGACTCCTTTTTCTCCAACTGCCGCGAGAAGAGTGCGTCGCGCTGCTGCGCCGCACTCTTCTCGGACCAGGCGGCTGCCGCCTTCGTCCATCTGCATGATGACGGTGATGCGCAGTGGTTCAACAAGGAGCGTTTCGAGCTGCTCCTGGACTGGTTCATGAAGGTCGACTCGAGGCAGGGGCGGCAGGCGGAGCAAAGCGGGGAGGCTCTCCACGCACAGCTGAAGGAGAGCGCCGCTGCGGCCGGTTACCGGCTGGACCGGCTAATGGATGTTTTGCAGTCCGGTTCCTGATTTTTCCCGTCCTTTTGCTGGAATCCGAGCCGGCGCTCGCGGGGCGTCCTTAGCTATCGGCGGGGTCTCAATGGAGGGGAAATCCGATGACGGTCATCAACACCCAGTTGCAGGACAACATAGGGACGATCACCTTCAACGACCCCGAACATCGCAACGTGCTGAGCGGTGCGCTGATCAGCGAGATGCTGCAGTCCATAGGGGCGCTGCAGAAGGGGAAGATGCGGGTGCTCGTCATCCGCGCCCCCCGGGGGGCGAAGGTCTGGTCGGCCGGTCACGACGTGCACGAGCTGCCGCTTCCCGGTCGCGACCCGCTTTCCTATCACGACCCGCTGGTGACCGTGTTGAGGTCGATCCAGAGCCTCCCCATCCCGGTGATAGCCATGATAGAGGGGAGCGTCTGGGGGGGAGCCTGCGACCTGGCGCTTTCCTGCGACATCCTGATCGGCTCCCCTTCCTCCTCATTCTGCATGACCCCCGCAAAGATCGGTGTCCCCTACAACGTCTCCGGAATCCTGCACTTCATGAACATCATGGGGGTGAACTTCGCCAAGGAGATGTTCTTCACGGCGGAGCCTCTCTCCGCCGAGCAGGCGAGCAAGGCGGGGCTCCTCAATCACCTGGTACAGACCGAGGAGCTCGAGGAATTCACCTACAACATGGCAAGCAAGATCACCAGGAACAGCCCCTTGAGCATCGGCGTCATCAAGGAGCAGATCCGGCTCCTGGCCAGCGCGCACCCGCTTGCGCCGGTGACCTTCGAAAGGGTACAGGGGCTCAGGCGCACGGTGTACGACAGCAAGGACTACGCGGAAGGGATCAAGGCGTTTCTTGAGAAGCGCCCGCCGGTGTTCACGGGGGAGTAGGGGCAGGGGCTGAGGGGTAAGGCACCAGCCTTGAATGGCGCAGTGGGATGTCCTGGCCTCAGCGAGCGCTGACGGCGAAGCAGGGACCGAGCGGAAAAGGAAAGGGGACCGGCAAGTTTCTGCCGCCCCCCGGTCCTATCCCCTGGTCCCTGCTTTTTTATTCCTCTTTCTCGAAGTTCCCCTTCTCCTGGCACTGGGGGCAGTTTTTGGGTTTGCATCTTCCTTCCTTGGTGAATCCGCAGCTTTTGCATTTCCAATTTGCCATACGTCCCTCCTATTTGATGTTGTTCAGCTTGATTTCCCGCACCTTTCCGAAAACCGAAAGCGGTTGGTCGAACTTCTTCTGGTCCCCTACCACCACGAGCTTCATGGCGTCCGTGCGCAGGTACTTCCTGGCGACCCGCAGCACGTCGGCGCGGGTGACACGTGCGATGTTGTCGCGGTAGTTCTCCAGGTACCCTGCGGGATAGCCGTAGAACTCGAGCCGCGCCTGCTGTGTCACCACGGCGCTGCTCCGCTCGAAGCCGAAGATGAAGGAGTTGATGATGGAATCCTTGGCAAGCTTGAGCTCCTCCTCGGATACCTCCGCCTCGGTCATCCCGGAGATGATGGAACGAAGCAGGGTGATCGCCCTGGCGGTCGATTCCGACTTGGTCTCGGTCTCGGCAACAAAGGGGCCCTTGAAGCGGCGGCCGGTCTCGAAATAGCTGTCGACGTTGTAGGCGAGCCCCTGGTTGGAGCGGATTTCCTGCGTGAGGCGTGAGGTGAAGCCCCCTCCCAGTATGTAGTCCATCACCTTGATGGCGTGGAGATCGGGGTTGTTCTTGTCGATCCCCAGATGCCCCAGCCGGATCACGGACTGGTTCACCTCCTTTTGCACGTGCAGGACGGCAGGTGCCATCTCCTCGCTCGGAGCAGGCACGGCAGGGAAGGGGGCACTCTGATTCGGCCACCCCGCGAAAAGCGCTTCCAGGCTCTGCAAAAGCTGCTCTTTGTCGAAGTCGCCCGATACCGCAACGATCATGTTGGCCGGATAGAAGTAGCGTCGCTGGAAATCGATCATGTCCTGCCGCGTGACGGCGTTCACGGTGGCGACGGTCGGGATGCGCCCAAGAGGGTGGCCGGCGTAGATGCTGCGCCCCAGCTCCCGGCCGGCGATCGCCTTCGGATCGTCGTTTTGGCGGCGGATCGATTCGATGGCATGGCTCTTGGCTATTTCCACCCGTGCCGGATCGAAGGCCGGTTCCCGCAGCACCTGGGAGAAGAGCGCGAGGGTGCGCTCCAGGTTCCTGGTGAGCGTGGAGAGCGAGACGCTGGCGTGATCGGAGTTGATCGACGACTCGATGGAGGAGGCCATGAACTCGAGCTCGCGGTCGAGTTGCTCGGCGGGGGTCTTCTGCGTTCCGCCGCTTCTCAGCGCGGCGCCGGTGAGCGAGGCGAGCCCGACCTTCTCCTCGGGCTCGTAGATGCTCCCCGCGTTCAGGTAGGCGGTCAGGTTCACGATCGGCAACTCCCGGTCCTGCAGCAGGTAGACGGTCATGCCGTTTTTGAGCTGCACCCGCTCGCTGCTGGGGAGCTGGAACTGAAGCTGCGGGAAGGTCATCTCGCGCGGGTGGGCGGTCCCCTGGTACTGCGCGCTGCCGCTCTTGGCGTTGCCACCCTGCATGGTGGTGCTGCACCCAGCGGCGAAGGCCAGCAGAAACCCCGCCAGGGTGAGCCGGACAAGCGTCGTTTTTTCAAAGAACCATTTGCTGTCTGAGTTCATTACAGTCGTTCCCCTTTGTATCTGCAGTGTCAGGTCCGTGCCCGTATCTAAAGCACCCTTACTCTCCCTTGGTGATGAAGCCGACGTTCCTGTTCTGGCGCGTGAAGTACTGCTTTGCGACCCTCATCACGTCGGCCGCGGTGATCCGGGCCACCTTCTGGCGGTGCTCTATGAGATAGCGCCAGCTCCCGGCAACCGCCTCGTACTCGGTCAGGTTTCTGGCAAGCCCGCCGTTGGAGGCCATCTGGCGCGACTCCTCGAACTCGAGGTGGTTCAGGATCTGCTGCAGTTCCTTCTCCGTCATAGGCTCCTTCTTGAGCCGCTCCAGCTCCTCGTAGATCGCCGCCTCCACCTCTGCCGCCGTGTGCGGTGCCCGGGGGGTAGCGCTCAGGATGAAGAGGTTCGCGTACCTGCTGCCGGGTCCCCCGAAGGAGGAGACCGAGGCGGCGAGCTTCTTCTCCAGCACGAGCTTCTTGTAAAGCCGCGAGGTGCGGCCGTCGGTCAGGAGCATGTCGATCACGTCGAAGACGTAGTCGTCCGGGTGGGGGAGGGTCGGCTTGTGGAAGCCGATCATCAGCTCCGCTTCCGCGTCGCCGATTACCTCGGTCCGTTTCTCGCCTGCCTGCTGCGGCTCTTCCACCGGGACGGGGGGGACGGGGGTCCCGGGAGGTATGCCCCCGAAGTATTTCTCCACCAGCGCGACGGTCTTTTTCGGGTCTATGTCGCCCACCAGCGCGATGATGGCGTTATTGGGGGCGTAGTACTTCTGCAGGAAGTTCTCGGCCTTGGTCCTGGTCAGGTTCTCGATGTCGGACATCCACCCGATGGTCGGTTGGCCGTTTGGGTGCGCGTTGAATGCGTTGGCGATGAAGGTCTCCCAGAGCTTCCCCTCGGGCTGCGCGTCGTAGGAACGGCGCCGCTCCTCCATTACCACCGACCTTTCCGTGTAGAATTCTCTGAGCACCGCGTTCTGCATCCGGTCCGACTCGATCGCCGCCCAGAGTTCCAGCTTGTTGGACGGGAGGTTTATCAGGTAGGTGGTCCCGTCCTTGCTGGTGAAGGCGTTGTAGCCGGCGCCGCCGTTTCTGGAGTAGATGTCGGCGAATTCCTCCTTGACCACGTACTTCTCCGCTTGCTTTTCCAGCCGTGCCAGCTCCGCGCTCAGTTGCTCGATCAGCTTCGGGTCCCCCTTTTCCCTCTTGATCCGCTCGGCCATCAGCTTCTGGGCCGTTTCCTCGATCTGGTCCAGGACCGGCTTTTCAGCCGCGTAGTCCCTGGTGCCGAGCGTCTTGGTCCCCTTGAACAGCATGTGCTCCAGCAGGTGGGCGAGCCCGCGCTCGTCGCTTCGCTCGTCAACGCTGCCCACCTTGAAACGGATCCAGGCGGCCACGGTGGGGGAGTTCTGACGCTGGACCATGAGCAGCTTCATGCCGTTTTTCAGCGTGTGTTCCTGCACCCGGTCGGCGAGCCCCTGGGCAAACGAGGTGGCGGCGCAGATCGAGATCGCGAGAACGACGACTAGTTTTACCATTACCTTCATGACAACCTCGGTTTGGTCGGATTAATGTGCAATCGAACCAAAAAGATAGCATCAAGCCATGGCAGTTGCAACGCACAATAATGGATGGGACAGAGGCTTGGGGAGGGGGCGAGGCGGGGACAAGGGAGCTCCCGCCGCAATTGCCGTCGCGGCGCGGGTGCCGTCGGCAGAGGTGCTGAGGCGAAAAAAGCCCCCGGTTCGCGGGGGCTTTCTGGGTACGGTTGCAAGTGCGCCGCTACTTGAGCGCGTGGACGAACACCTCGCGGATGTCCTCCACGAAGAAGAACTGCAGCTCGCTTTTCACGTTATCGGGGATGTCCTCAAGGTCCTTCTTGTTCTTGGCCGGGGCCAGCACCTTCTTAACCCCTGCGCGCCTGGCGGCCAGCACCTTTTCCTTAAGCCCGCCTATGGCGAGCACCCGGCCGGTGAGGCTCATCTCGCCGGTCATGGCGACGTCTCTTTTCGCGGGGCGCCCCGAAAAAAGCGAGACGATCGTGGTGGCAATGGTGATCCCCGCCGAAGGGCCGTCTTTCGGGATGCTCCCCGCCGGCACATGGATGTGGAGCGTGGTGTCGTCGAAGGACTTCTTCTCTATGCCGAGCTCGACGCAATTTGCCTTGACGAAGGAGAGGGCGGCGCGTGCCGATTCCTTCATCACCTCGCCCAGCGAGCCGGTCAGGATCAGGTCTTCCTTCCCCTTCATCTTGGTCGCCTCTACGAAGATGATGTCACCGCCGCTCTCTGTCCAGGCCAGCCCGGTTGCGACGCCGATCCGGTCCTTCTCGGAGGCGACCTCGTCGAAGAACCTGGGCGGCCCCAGCAGCTCCGAGACGGTTTCCTCGTTGACCAGGGTCCGCAGCGGCTTTTCCTGTGCGACCTCCTTGGCGATCTTGCGGCATACGGAGGCGATGTTTCTTTGCAGGTTCCTCACCCCGGCCTCGCGGGTATAGTCGTGGGTAATCCGGTAGATCGCCTCGTCGGTGAACTCCGGCACCATCTTCGAGAGGCCGTTCTCCTCGATCTCCCTGGCCACCAGGTACTTCTTCGCGATGTTCAGCTTTTCCTCGTCCGTGTAGCCGGACAGGGTGATCACCTCCATCCTGTCTTTGAGCGGCGCCGGTATCGGGTCGAGCTGGTTCGCGGTGGTGATGAACATCACGTTGGTGAGATCGAAGGGGACGTCGAGGTAGTGATCGGTAAAGGAAAAATTTTGCTCCGGGTCCAGCACCTCGAGAAGAGCGCTGGCAGGGTCGCCCCGGAAGTCGGCTCCGATCTTGTCCACCTCGTCCAGCATGAAGACCGGGTTGTTTGAGCCGGCCCGGTTGATCTCCTGGATGATGCGGCCGGGGAGCGCGCCAATGTAGGTGCGCCGGTGCCCCCTGATCTCCGCCTCGTCGCGCATGCCGCCAAGCGATATCCTGATGAACTTCCGCCCCAGGGTCCGCGCGATGGATTTCCCCAGGCTGGTCTTGCCGACGCCCGGAGGGCCGACGAAGCAGAGGATCGGCCCCTTCATCTTGTCCTTCAGGGTCCGGACGGCGAGGTATTCCAGGATCCGCTCTTTCACCTTCTTCAAGTCGTAATGGTCCTCGTTTAGGACCGTCTCGGCCTTGTTGATGTCCTTGTTGTCCTGCGTGCTGGTCTGCCAGGGGATGGTGGTCAGGTAATCGAGATAGGTGCGGGAAACGGTATATTCCGGAGAGGCAGGGTTGATGCGGTCCAGCCTCCTCATCTCCTTTTCCGCGATCTTGCGCACGTCTTCCGGCATCCTGGCGTTTTCGATCTTGCTCCTGAGTTCGTTCGCCTCGCCAAGGCGCGAATCCTCCTCGCCCAGTTCCTCCTGGATCTGCTTCATCTGCTCGCGCAGCAGGAATTCCTTCTGGCTCTTGCCGACCTTCTTGGTCACCTCCGCCTGCACCTCGCCCTTGATCTGCAGGCGCTGCACCTCGTTGGTCAGGTGCATGTAGACCTTTTTCAGCCGCTCAAGGGGATCGATGGTCTCCAGGAGCTTCTGCAGTTCATCGATGGGGAGGTTGAGGTACAGGGCGACCAGGTCGGAAAGGCGGGCCGGGTTGTCGATGAAGTCGATCATCTTCATGACGTCGTCGGGAAGGGGGCGGCCGTAGGAAAGGGCGATCTTCAGGAGGGCGTTCAGGCTCCCGACCAGGGCCTCTGAGACCATGGACTTCTCGGCAAACTCGCGGACCGGCTCAAGCCTTGAGAGCGCCACCGGGGTCTGCTGCACGATGGCCAGCACGCGGACCCTGATCACGCCTTCCAGGACCACCTTGGCGCCGCCGCCTGCCAGCTTGTTGATCTGCATCACCTTGCAGAGGGTGCCTATCTCGTGCAGGGCCGAGAAGAGCTCCCCCGTCGGCTCCTCTCTGAGCTTGACCAGTGCCACCAGGTTGTTGAAAAGCACCGCCTCCTCGAAGGGAGGCATGTCCTCCTGCTTCAAAAAGATGGTGAACACCATGTACGGAAAGGCGATGATCTCCCGCAACGGGTAGAGCGGGACTATCTCGGGCATGTTTATGGTGATGTTCTCAGTCATAGGAATATCCGGTACTTGGGTAGTGGGCCAGGAAACTTTAAAAGAGTACTTGAACCCCGCCTCGTGTCAACACCGGAAAACCCCTATTACAGCGCCTCCCAAGCCTCGTACAGCGCACCGATCTCTGCGGCCAGCGATGTGTGCCGCTCGCCCGCTGCCCTCGCCGCCTCATGGTCGGAGAAGAAATCCGGAGCCGCCATGGCCTCCTCCAATTGCGCGAGCTCAACCTCTTTGACGCCGATCTTCTCTTCGATTTCGGACCGTTTGCGTTCCCTGGCGCGCTCCTCTTTCTGGCGCTGTTTTTCATGCTCGCGCTGCTGTTGGCGGGAGATGCGCGGCTCGGGATCTATGTCGTCGGCAGGAGGCGTTTTCTTGTCCTCTCCCTTGGCCGGCGTCATGCGCCCCAGGCCGTCCTGTGCCGGGGCGGCTCCCGCCCCGGCGGTCTTCTCCAGGTAATACTCGTAATCGCCGTAGAAGCTCTCGACTGTGCCCCCGCCCACCTCGACCACGCGGGTGGCCAGGCCGTCGATGAAGTGCCTGTCGTGCGAGACGAAGACCACAGTGCCGGGGAAGTTCTTGAGTGCCTCCAGGAGCACTTCCTTGCTGAACAGGTCGAGGTGGTTGGTGGGCTCGTCCATGAGGAGCAGGTTGGAGGGACGCAATAGCAGCTTGGCGAGCGCCAGGCGATTTCTTTCACCTCCGGAGAGGACGCCGACTTTCTTGTGGATGTCGTCTCCGGAAAAGAGGAAGGCCCCCAGTATGTCGCGCAACTGCGGCACCATGTCGAAGGGAGCGTCCGCCAGGAGCTCCTCATAGGCGGTCCTCGATGAATCCAGTTCCTGCGCCTGGTCCTGGGCGAAGTAGTCCTTGATCACGTTGTGGCCGTCGCGCACGGTCCCCGCCGTGACGTCGCCGTTGGCGAGAACCCGCATCAGCGTGGATTTGCCGGCGCCGTTGTGGCCTACCAGTGCGACCCGCTCGCCGCTTTCCACGGTCAGGTCGATCCCGTCAAGAACCACGTTGGAGCCGTAAGCCTTCCTGACGGCCGAGAGCTCCATCACGGTCTTTCCGCTCTTGGGCGGTACCGGAAAGCTGAAGCGGATCTTCTTCCGCTCCGGCGGCACAACGATCCGCTCTATCTTCTCCAACTGCTTGATACGCGACTGCACCAGCGCCGCCTTGTCGGTCTTGTAGCGGAAGCGGGAGATGAAATCCTCGATCTTCTCCACTTCCTCGTCCTGGCGCCTCTTGGCATCCCTTAGCGCCGTCACCCGCTCTTCCCGCAGTGCCAGGTAGCGACTGTAGTTGCAGTGGTAATCGGAAATGGTGTGGTTCCAGACCTCGGCGATGCGCGAGCATACCTGGTCCAGGAAGAACCTGTCGTGGGAGACCAGCATGACCGAGTAGGGGTATCCCTGCAGGTAACCTTCGAGCCAGTTGCGCGCCTCGATGTCGAGGTGGTTGGTCGGCTCGTCCAGGAGGAGCACGTTGGGTTTTTTCAGAAGGAGCTTTGCCAGCGCGATGCGCATCTGCCACCCCCCGGAGAACTCGCCGCATTCCTTCTCCCAGTCGGCGGGTGAAAAGCCGAGGCCGGTCAGGACGTTCCCCACCTCGCTCTCCATCGAGTAGCCACCCTTGAGGCGGAACTCCTCCTGGAGATGACCGAAGCGGTCCAGGAGCTGGTCGTGTCCGGGAGCGTCGTGCGGCTCCTCTTCCAGACGCATGGTAAGCTGGGCGATTTCCCTCTCGATCTCCTGCAGTTCGGAGAGCGCGGTCATCACCTCGGCGAAGAGCGGCTGACCCTTCGCAACGATTCCGTCCTGCGGCAGATAGCCGACCGTGCCGCCGCGGGTGATCTGGATCTCGCCACTGGTGCTTTCCACCTCCCCGGCGATGATGCGCATGAGCGTCGATTTGCCGGCGCCGTTCTCCCCGACCAGACCTACACGCTCACCTTTTTTCAGATGCCAGCTGAGGTCGGTGAAAAGCGGCTTGCCCGCGAAATCCTTGGAGACTTTTTTCAGGTGCAGCATGATGGTTCTTCCTTTTAAGACCTTGAGAAGTGGGGTGAGGCCCGGACATCAACGGGACATTGTAGGGAAAGCGGCGGGGCTTTGTCAAACCTTCAGAAGGCGAAGGGACGGTTAAGGTCAAGGTAAGTCCCCCCTCAACCGCAATCTCAATCTCTCTCCAACATCCTTAGCGCTTGTCTCTGTCCTTGCCGGCGAGGTAATCGGCAAGGATGGTGCGGCTGTGCTCGTCGTCGTGGCAGTATACGCAGAGGTTTTCCCAGTTGCTGCCGTCGGGAGGGTTGTAGTTGTGGTTGCCGTCCTTGTGGTGCACCGTCAGAAGATGCAGGTTGGAGAGCTCGAATTCACGGCCGCATTTGGCGCAGATCCAGCCGTGCAGCTTCAGCGAGCGCTCGCGGTAGTTGTCCGGACGTTGCTGTTCTCCCCTCATCTTGCGGACGATCTCGTCGATCTCCTCGGCGCTTTTGGGCGGCACGTTCTTCGGGCCGCGTGGGCGAAATGATGGCGACATGTCTTGCCTCCTGTTCTACCTGGTGCTGTTAGCAGCTCTCACCCGGCCTCCAGCCATCCTCTGTCGGAGAGGGCGAGGGTTATAAGGTTCCCTTAAGGCCTATGGCTTCCGCCTCGCTGCGCATCCCTTCGATGGTGTCGCCGATCAGATCGGTGAGCTCAACTCCGAGCATGGCAGCCCCTTTCTCAATCACGGAGCGGTCCGCACCCGCGGCGAAGGCCTTGTCCTTCCATTTCTTGGTTACGCTTTTCACCGGGAGCTCGAGGATGCTCTTTGAGGGACGTACCAGCGCCGCTGCCGCCACCAGGCCGGTCAACTCGTCGATGGTATAGAGGGTCTTCTCCAGCCTCGTCATGGGCTCGACGCCGCTGCAGATGCCCCAGCCGTGCGAGACGACGGCACGGATGTAATCCTCCGGCCACCCGGCTTCCCTCAGGATCTCCGGTGCGCGCTGGCAGTGCTGGTCGGGGTAACGCTCGTAGTCTATGTCGTGCGCCAGGCCGATCACCCCCCACATTTCTTCGTCCTCACCGCATTTTCTCGCCAGGTGACGCATCACCGCTTCAACCGCAAGGGAATGCCTCCTCATCTGGTCGCTCGGAAGATGCTCTTTGATCAACTCCCAGGTCGCTTCCCTGGTAGGTTTGCTGGACATGTATAGTCGCCTCCTTGATAGAATCAGGTTGAGGTTGAGGTTGAGGTTGAGACAAAGATAAAGATAAAGATAAAGATAAAGATAAAGATAAAGATAAAGATAAAGGCGCTTTACTCTCTTTTCAGCTGTTGCGGACTCTTTGCGCTTCCATCTGGTTATTCCTTCGGCTCAAGCCTCTTGATCTTCGGCTCGTGACCTTTCCTGTACACCATCAGGGTCCTCTTGAAGGTGATCACGATGTTCCCCTCCTGGGTGAACCCGGTGGTCTTCACCGTCACTATCCCTATATTGGGACGCGATTTCGAATCCCTTTTGGAAAGCACCTCCGACTGAGAATACAGCGTGTCCCCCTCGAAGAGCGGGTAGGGGAGCGTCACCTCGTCCCACCCGAGATTCGCGAAGACGTTTTGCGAGACGTCGGTCACGCTTTGCCCGGTAACGATGGCGAGGGTGAGGGTGGAATCCACCAGAGGCTTGCCGAACTCCGTCTGTGACGAGTAGTGATGGTCGAAGTGGACCGGCGCCGTGTTCTGGGTGAGCAGCGTGAACCAGATGTTGTCGTTTGTGGTTATGGTCCGCCCTAACGGATGCGGGTAGATGTCGCCGATCTCGAAATCGTCAAAGAACCTGCCACGCCACCCTTCTTTGATTGCCATGTTCCCTCCTTCTCATTTGAGATTGCGTCTGACCATGCTGGAGCAATGATCGCTTTTACGGTGCCAACGATGACAAATTCCACCTGCCTTTTTAATCGTTGGTTGCACTAGCGACCGCGGCCTGCGACCTCACGTAGAGCACCAGGCCAAGCAGCGAAAGTGTTATGCCGATGAAGCCTGCTGCGCCGGGCCAGACTCCGCCCAAAAAGACGATCTCGCCCATCAGTGAAAAGATCACTTCGGTGGATTGGGTGGCGTCGACGGCCGAAAGTTCCAAAGGGGTCCTGGCCATGTGGCGTGCCTTGAAGAACAACGTGGTGGCGATGACCCCGGAAAAAATGGCGACTATGGCGGTGTTGACCAACTGACCGCTTGTGGGCGCAGAAGGATGCAGGAACAGTGTCAGCACTATCCAGAAGGGGAGGGATCCGAGCACCATGATCAAGACACGACCGATGCTGTCGTCAAGGACGGGGCTGTCGATGCTCGGTATGATCCCCTTGTGACCGTGGCGGGCTTCCCAGATCAACTGGTTTCCCATCGGATAAGCGAAGGCGGCTGCCAGCACCGGGAGGATGCCAAGCAAGGTTTCCTGCACGGACGCCGCAGTTGCCTGCTCGCAAGTGACCAGCACGATGCCGATGAAAATCAGGACTGTGAAAAGCACTCCTTTCACCGGCACCCTTTTCCCGAATAAAAGTAGCACAATCGGGGTGGCGAGTATGGTCGATTGCCAGGTGGTTGCGACGACCCATCCTGGTGCGAAGGACGAACTGAAGGTAAGGAGGGAATAGAACAAGCCGAAGCCGGTGCTGCCGGCGATGGTCCAGAAACACCAATTCTTCAGGTAGGCGGCAAACACCTCTTTTAGCAATCGCGTCTTTCCGCTCAGGATCAGCCACAAGCTCAGCATGAAGAACATATAGCCGTAACGAAGGCTTGCAGTCCACAGCCAGTGGCCGCCCTGCAGGCTCATGGCGCGATTGAGGACGAACGTGCTGCTAAAGAAGAGGGCGGAGAAGATGCCGATGATTGCCAGTCGTGTCATTTAACCCTTGGAACAGCACAAGATGTTTGCGGAATCGGTCTGCGACCCGGTAACCCTCTGTAACTGAAATCGCAGGCCAGGTAAAGCAAAAAGAGGGCATTGGTTATTTTCCGCTAATGCAATAACCTTTCCCATTGGCAGCGACAAGTCGGCATGCAGATGCCCCAGATAATTCACGGGGTGCTGTGACAGCGCTGAAAGCTCCGCAAATCAAGCACTGGCAGGGAAATGGTCGCCGCCATTCTGCGTTGACAATAGTTGTCTATAGTGATACTTTCCGACACGTTCAACGCTGTATAACCTACGCCCGGAAAGGTTCATCACGTGCATTTCTATTATATTTTCCGTGCTTCATTCTCGAAGATACTAGCTGTAGTGCTCCTCATCGCGCTCATTCTCCCAGCGCCCGCCTTTTCGCTTGATTCCGAAGATTCTCAGATTTTCATATCCGGGTTCAATGCCTATCAGAAAAAGGACTATAAGTCAGCCATTGAGAATATGTCGGGTCTTCTGAAGAAGTACCCCGAAACTCCTCTCAAGGATATGGCCATCTTTTGGCTGGCCAGGGCCAACTACAAAGCCGGGCAGCAGCAGGAAGCTGCAAAGTACATGGCACAGTTCCTTCGGGAGTACCCGGAAAGCCCTCTGAAGGCGACAGTCGAGGACGGTCTCCTCGCTTTGGCTGAAAGGTATGAAAAGGGTCAGCCCCTCGATGTAGCGCCGAAGGGAGTTGCCAAATCGCCTGCTGACACTGCCGCAGATAAGGCTGCCGCAGATAAGGCTGCCGCAGATAAGGCTGCCGCAGATAAGGCTGCCGCAGATAAGGCTGCCGCGGATAAGGCTGCTGCAGATAAGGCTGCCGCAGATAAGGCTGCTGCAGATAAGGCTGCCGCTGATAGGGCTGCCGCAGATAGGGCTGCCGCAGATAGGGCTGCCGCAGATAGGGCTGCCGCTGATAAGGCTGCCGCTGATAAGGCTGCCGCTGATAAGGCTGCCGCTGATAAGGCTGCCAGACAGAAACAGGCACAAGCACAGAAAAAAGAGGGTGGCAAGAAGTCCGCAATATTGCGCAACCAGGCAATCGCCGCCTACAAGGATGTCATAGATCGGTATCCCGGAACCGCTGCAGCCTCTGACGCTGCTGCCAAGCTACAGCAGATGGACATCGAGTATCCGGCAGCGCAAAAAGCAGCTGCGGCCGCCGCGCCCCAGGCAGAAGTCACCCAAGTCTTCAACCTGGAAGTGGCCCAGTACGCCGATCTGGATGTTGTCATTGGCCCGACGTCCGAGACGCAGGAAGCCGGCAAGCGTTTCATGATCCCCATCGACATCGTGAACAACGGCAACGGCAGCGACAGCTTCTACCTCGAATCCGGTTTCCCGCCGGAATACAACATGCACTTTGCCGCGGCGAGCGCTCCCGACACGCCCATCAACAGCACTCCTACACTCGCTGTGGGCGAGAAATTCAGGGCAGTTGCCGTTGGTGCCATGCCGCGCGGCAAGATAGACGGCCAACAGAGCAGCCACCCGATAAAGATCGTTTCCTCTTTTGCCAGGGAGGCCTCCCAGTCCCGGGAGATCTTCCTTATCTCTTCCGCGCCGCTGCTGCGTGCCGTGGTGAAGAGCGACCAGACGAAACTGCTGCCGGGCGAGAAAATCTCTTACCGGGTCTCGTTGCTGAACATCGGCACTGCCGCCGCGCGCGGGGTCACAGTCAGGGTCAACTACCCGCCGCAGTACGAGCCGGTCAGCTTCCTCCCCTCAGGGTTCAGGCAGGAAGCCAACGCTGCCCTTGTGCTTGACGGCATGCTGCTCAAATCGGGAGAGAGCCAGGACTTCAACGTCACCTTCCAGCTAAAAGAGGAGGCATTGGCCGACCAGGAGCTTTTCCTGAGAGCAGACGTCATCAACAACGAGCTGGACAAGAAGGAATCCTTTGTCTCGGCCACGAGTGTGGTGCAGAGGGTGAGCGGCGTTGCGGCAAGGAGTACCGCCGGGAAGCTGGTGGTCGTTCCGGGGCAGACCGTTTCCATACCGCTCATCGTCACCAACACCGGGAACGTCAGGGAAGTCTATGCGATCAAATCGATCGTTCCGGCCAACGCCAGCTACACCTTCTTCGACGACATGAACCGGGATGGCAAGAGGCAGGCCAACGAACCGATCATCAATCACGTCGGCCCTCTGTCTCCGAAAGAAGAGGCCTATGTCGTTCTTGAACTCACCACGCCGGCTTCTTCAGCCGACGGCGCTGTCGCCTCGGCGTCGGTACTGTTCGAACCGGAGAACGCCACGGAGAGAGCTGCTTCTGTCAACCTCCAGCTGGCATACTCGCGCCCGATTCTCGAGCTGACCATGGCTGGCAAAGGCGGCAGGCTCAAGCCGGGGGAGGTTTCCTCTCTTGAGCTGAACTGCGTCAACCGTGGCTCCAACCTAGCGAAGCAGGTCACTTTGCAGAGCATTCTTCCCGGCCAGTTGGAGCTGGTGGCAGCTGATCCTGCCTTCACCAAGGCCGACAACGGAATCTATACCTGGCGTTTCGACGAGCTTGGAGCTGGCGAGAAGCGCAACATCAAGGTAACCTATCGTGTGAAACCGGGGACAGCAGTCGGAACCAACATGCAGCTCAAGAACCTGCTGAACTATCAGGACCCGCTCGGGAACAGGTACTAAGATGCGAAACCGCCACCTTCTGACCTTGTGTTGTCTGCTTCTGCCGCCGCTGAGTGCGACTCCCGGCCTGGCCGGGGAGTTGCTGCTCTATGCGCCGCAGCCGGCCGCACTGGAGCAGGCACCTGCCGACCCTCGCAAGGGGGTGCTTGTGAAAACGGTGACGGTCAAGCGGGGCGACACGCTGAGGAAGCTGTCCCGGAAGCACATCGGGGTGGCAGGCTGGTTCCCCCAGGTGCTCCTTTTCAACACCATCAAGAATCCTGACCTGATTCATCCCGGCGACAGACTGCTGGTGCCGGTGCAGGCCGGGCAGGCGGCAACGCAGCAGCGAGCCACAAAGAGCAAGAAAACCAAGCTGCCCCGTAAACCCCGCGCCGCTGTCAAGCCGTCGGCCGCGCCTTCCCCCGGGGAGATCCAGGCTGCCAAACCGTCGGCCGCGCCTTCTCCCGGGGAGACGCAGGCCGTCATGGCGGGGGAGACGGAGATCTTCCGGGAGGCCCGGCAGGCTTACCTTGATCGGGATTACCAGAAAGCGCTTGAGCAATTTTCCAGTTTCCTCAGCAAGTTCCCTCGGTCCAGGTTCGCAGCGGATGCAGCACTTTACCGCGCGGACTCCCTTTTGCGCTTGGCAGGGGAGTAGCCAACCACCTCTTCGGCAGAATTCCACATCCGGTACGCTCTGCTCTTGAAGGAGAAGCCCCACCTGACCCGGGGATCGTAATCCCAGATGCTCCTGGCGGTGCACCGACGGATACAACCGCGGCCTTCAAGGGTGCAGCCGTGGTTTTCAAAATAACGTGACATTAGGCTATCCAATCAGGCTGGCGCATGACAGGAGAAGAAATGGCCTTTGATATAGATTCGAGCGTTACCGAGGTGTTGGGGGTATGTGAAAAGGCGGAATTCGCCTGCGCCGAGCTGTATCACTTCTTCGCCGCCCTTTTCAAGGACGACAGGGAGATCTTTCACCTCTGGCTGAAGACCGCCCTGGAGGAAGAGAACCGCGCCAGGCTTTTCGCGCTTATGTCGAAGCTCCGTCATGACAACGTCATTGCCTCGGTCGAATTGGAACTTGCCGAGGCGGAGGAGACCCTGGAGCATATCCGCTGCCTGGTGCAACAGGCAAAGGAAAGTCCGCCGTCCTTAAGGGAGGCGCTCGAAATAGGGATGGAGCTGGAGACCAAGCTTGACCGGTTCATGCGGGAAAACGTAGTGAAATTCGCAGACGAGTCCTACGAGAAGTCGTTTCTCGCGATTTCCAACAGCAGGCACCTGGAATCGCTGCAGGCAGCTTGCCAGAGGCTGTCAGGCTCCTAGTCCGGAGCAGGCCGTGCCCAGGAGAGCCTCGGGCGGTAAAAGGCGGAGGCATTGTCATGCAGCACCTTCCTTGCCAGCCCTTCATCGAGCGTGTCCACCACCAGGAGCAGGTCCTCATCGAGGTAGGGACGCGGCGCGCGGGTGGAGGGGAGGTCGGTCCCGAACATCAGCGCATCCGGATTCGCGCTGCAGATGTCCTTTAGCGCCTCTTTCACGTCGAAATCGACCCGCCCAAACCCCGTTGCCTTCACGCGAACCCCCCGCTCGACCAGTGCCGCCTCCAGGTTAGCCAATTCGCCGGAGTCCACGTAGAGCTCCACGTGCCAACGGGCCAGTTCATAAACCCTTCTCGCCATCTCATCCAGGTGTTCCACCCGTTCCGAACCGC
>Ga0209317_1000940_pt1 | contig 29255 bp, 26 predicted proteins | sample RifGroB2_FD_183994 | JGI IMG/M metagenome (GOLD analysis project Ga0209317, IMG submission 183994) | Soil microbial communities from Rifle, Colorado, USA - Groundwater B2 (SPAdes) (version 2) | ecosystem: Environmental > Terrestrial > Soil > Unclassified | place: Rifle, Colorado | collected...
GCTGGAGATGCAAATAACGACCAGCCGGGGCGAGTCGCGCTGGATACAGCATCTGTCGAGGCCGATCTTCGAGAAGCAACTCTTCCTGGGGCGCCGTGTCTCCAATCGGGATATCACCCGTCAGAAGCAGGATACCGACAAGATCCGTTTCAACGAGTCGAGGCTGGTCACGCTGCTGGGGATCCTGCAGTACCCGGCCGAGACGGTCCAGGGCTTCCTGGACAACGCCCTTGAGGAAGCGATCCGGCTGACCGGTAGCAAAATAGGCTACCTCGGCTACTACGATGAGGAGAGCCGCCGGTTCACCATCAGTTCGTGGTCCGGCGAGGCGATGAGTGAATGCGGATTGAGCAACCAACAGACGGTCTGCTCCCTGGACAAGACCGGGCTCTGGGGCGAGGCGGTGCGCCAGCGACGGGCCGTCGTGGTGAATGACTACGCCTCGCCCGGTCCGCTCAAAAGGGGGCTGCCGGACGGGCATGCCCGTCTGGACCGGTTCATGACCATACCGGTCTTCAGCGGCGAAAAGGTAGTGGCCGTGGTCGGTATGGCCAACAAGGGGAGCGACTACGACGACACCGACGTGCTGCAGTTGACGCTGCTCATGGAGTCGGTCTGGAAATCGGTGGAGAGCCGGCGGGCCGAACAGAACCTTCTGGAGAGCAAGGAGCGCTTCAGCGCCGCTTTCAACAGCGCACCGCTCATGATGACCGTGAGCTCCCTGGAAGAGGGGACCTACCTTGAAGTGAACCAGCGCTTCCTGGACGCCGCTGAGTGGAGCAGGGAAGAGGTGATCGGGAGGCGGTCGGTGGAGCTTGGCTGGATCACGGACACGCAGCGCGCCCAATTGAAGGAGAAAATGCTGCGGGAGGGGCGGATCCAGGACCATGAGCTGACCCTGCATGCGAGGTCGGGACGTCCGGTGCTCTGCAAGCTCTGGATGGAAACCATCACCGTTGCGGGTGTGAGAGGGCTTTTTACCATCGCTCTGGACATCACCGAGCACCGTATGGTCGAGCAGCAGTTCCTGCAGGCGCAAAAGATGGAATCGGTGGGGCAGCTCGCCGGAGGGGTGGCACACGACTTCAACAACATGCTGAGCGTCATCCTCGGGCACGCCGAAATGGGGCTCATGGAGGAGCAGGTCGTCGAGTCCCAGCGCAAGCACCTCGAGGCGATCCTCGATGCCGCCAACCGCTCCGCGAGCATCACCAGGCAGCTCCTGACCTTCGCCAGGCGGCAGAACGTGGTGCCCATGGTGATCGACCTGAACGAGACGGTGTCGGGGATGCTGAAGATGCTGGCACGCCTCATCGGCGAGGAGATCAACCTGGTCTGGGCGCCGGGACAGGAGGTGGACCGGGTCAACGTCGATCCCTCCCAGATCGACCAGCTCATGGCGAACCTCTGCGTCAACGCCCGTGACGCCATCGGCGGCGTCGGCAGGATCACCATCCGTACCGCGAATGTGAGGCTCGCGGGGGAGCTTTTTGATCCCGCCTCGGGTGTCGCCCCCGGCCGCTACGTGATGCTGTCGGTGAGCGATACCGGGCAGGGGATGACGCAGGAGGTGATGCAGCATATCTTCGAGCCGTTCTACACCACCAAGGACCTGGGGAAGGGGACCGGGCTGGGGCTCGCCACCGTGTTCGGCATCGTCAAGCAGAACCAGGGGGAGATCAAGGTGGAGAGCGAGCCGGGCGGCGGCACCACCTTCCGGATCTACCTTCCCGCCATCGCCGCCCAAGCGGCCGACCGGGTGGGAGGCGAGGCGCTTTGCCGGAAGGGGAGCGAAACCATCCTGGTGGTCGAGGACGAGGTGTGGGTGAGGGAAATGGTTTCCGAAATGCTTCTTTCCCTGGGATACCGGGTGCTTGTGGCTTCGACCGCGGAAGAGGCCATGTCGGTCACTGTACGCCTCGACCGGCAGCCCCAGCTGCTGGTCACCGACGTGATCATGCCCAAAATGAACGGCAGGGACCTGGCACGCCAGCTCGTGGCACTGAACCCCAAGCTGAAAACCCTCTTCATGTCCGGCTACACCTCGGACGTCATCGCCCGCCACGGCGTGATCAACGAAGCCGTGCACTTCCTCCCCAAGCCGTTCACCCTCCCCATCCTGGCAGCCAAGGTGCGCGAGGTGCTGGACGCGGCGGTGGACTAGCCCCCATGCCCGAAAGCGTACGCCGCCACTACGAACTCTACCCCTACCCGAGCTACCCTCTCTTCGCCTCGGTGCGCCGCTGCGACACCTACGCCAACAACCTCCCCGCCCTCTGGTCGTTATTCAACGGCGAACTCCCGCCGCCCGGGCTCTCGCGCATCCTGATCGCCGGCTGCGGCAGCTTCGCCCCCTACCCCTTCGCCCTGGCCAACCCCGGGACGCAGATCACGGCGCTGGACCTCTCGCGAAAGAGCCTGCAACGGGCCCGGCTGCACTGCCTGCTGCACGGTCTTGCCGGGGTCGATTTCGTGGCGGGGGATCTCCGCGACCCGGGGCTTGCGCCGGGCCCGTATGCGATGATCGATGCCTACGGGGTGCTGCATCACCTGGAGGAGCCGCAGGCGGGGCTGCGCGCGCTGGCGGCGCGGCTTTCGGAGGGGGGGATACTGAGGGTGATGGTGTACAGCCGCTACACCCGCCGGGAGGAGGATTCCATCCGGCGCGCGCTGCGTCTTTTGAAGGTGAGCGACCCGGAAGAGGTGAGAAGGATGGTGGCAAAAAGCGCCCGGGACTCCCGCCTGCGCGCCTTCTTCGAGAACTCCGACGAGGTCGCCAGCCGCTCGGGCCTGGCCGATGCCCTGCTCCATCCGCAGGTCATGAGCTACCGCATCGATGAATTCCTGGAACTGGTCACGGCAAGCGGCCTTGTCCCGCTGCGCTTCGCCCATCCCGGAGCGCTGCCGGAGCCGGAGCTGGAAATCGCCCGGGTCCGGGGCATGGAAAAGGAGAAGCGCTCCCCCGGCAACTTCGTGCTCTACCTGGGGCGCGGGGTCAAGGGGCCCTGCCGCGATGAAGAGGCGGTGTTCCGGTTGAACCCCTGCCTGTCGCAGGCGCTCGCCCCCTGGCGCCCGGGGGCGCTCTGCGTCCCGGGGCGGCTGGGGCAAAAAAATGCCCCGATGGACGGTGCGGAGCGCCGCTTCCTGCGCCGCTTCCTAAACCCCGTCCCGGCGGACGGACTTTCCCCTGCCGAACTCGCCAAGGCCGGCCGCTACGCAGACCAGCTCTTCCTCATGCGCTGCCGCGGCTGACTCCCCGGCTAGCGGTCCAGCATCTCGCGTACCTTTCTCAACAGCTCCACCGGGCGCACCGGTTTCATCAGCAGTTCCGTCCCTTCCTCGAGGAGGTCGCGGCTCCTGATGATGTCCATGGTATAGCCGCTGGTGTAGAGTACCCTCGCGCCGGGGTCCAGCTCCCTGATGGCGCTGCAGGCCTCCTTGCCGCTCATGCCGGGCATGATCATGTCCATCAGCACCAGTCCGATCTCGCCGGGGAACCGGGCGAACTTCTGAACGGCGACCGCGCCGTCCTCGGCAACGATCACGCGGTATCCCACGCCGGACAGGATCTGCTCCAAAAGGATGCGCAGGTCCGCCTCGTCCTCGACCACCAGGATGGTTTCGGTGCCGCCGGTGGGCGGCTCCAGATCCCTGAGCGCCTCCTGTGCCAGCGAACTGGTCGCGCTGAGCGGCAGGTAGATCCTGAAGGTGGTCCCTAGGCCGGGCTCGCTGTAGACGTTGATGAACCCCGAGTGCTGCTTGATGATGCCGTAGGCGATGGACATCCCGAGCCCGGTTCCCTTGCCCACGTCCTTGGTGGTGAAGAAGGGCTCGAAGATCTTTCTCCTGGTTGCGTCGTCCATCCCGATGCCGGTGTCCGAGACGGAGATGACGGCGTAGGGGCCGGGCGCGCCGATGCCGTTGGCATCGACGAAGGCGCCGTCGATGCGCTGCAGCGACGTCTCGACGGTGAGCAGCCCCCCGTGCGGCATGGCGTCGCGCGCGTTGGTGGCCAGGTTCACCAGCACCTGCTCGATCTGGTTGCTGTCGATCTCCACCGGGAGGGGGTGCCTGGCCAGCAGCGCCTTTAGCTGCACATCCTCTCCGATGATGCGGGAGAGGAACTTCTCCACGTGCTGAATCACGTCGTTGAGATCGGCGGTCTGCGTCTTGATCACCTGCTTCCGGCTGAAGGTGAGCAGGCCGGAGGTGAGCTGGGCGGCCTTGTCCGCGGCATCCATGATGCGGTCGACCTTCTCCCGGTGCCCTGGGGCCAGTGTGTCGTCGTTTCTGAGAATGCTGCCATACCCCATGATGACCATGAGGATGTTGTTGAAGTCGTGCGCCACCCCGCCGGCCAACTGCCCGACCGCCTCCATCTTCTGGGACTGCAGGAGCTTCTCCTCGAGCTGCTTTCTCTCCGTGATGTCCTCGGCTATCCCCAGGAGGTAGCGCGCCTTCCCCTGGTCGTCCAAAAGCGGGATCTTCTTGGTGTGCAGGATGCGGTCGCCGGCGGGGGTGCTGATCGTCTCCTCGGGGATATCCACCAGCTCCCCTTTTTCCAGGGTCTCGCGGTCCTTCCGGCTGAAAAAATCGGCCTGCTCGGGGGGGAAGAGATCGTGGTCGTTCTTACCCAGGATCTCCTTCCTGGGGAAGCCCAAAAGCTCCTCGCCGTACTTGTTGACGGTGATGATGCGCAGCTCTTTGGCTTCCTTGGCGAAAACCATGGCGGGGATGTGGTCGACGATGTTCTTGAGGAATTCCTCGCTCTCGCGCAGCGCCTCCTCTATGGCGCGCCGGTGGGTGATGTCGCGGGCCACGGCAAGGACATAGGCGCGGTCGCGGAAGTGCATCCGGTTCAGCGTGAGTTCGGCGCAGAAGCGCCCCCCGTCCTTCCTGTGCAGGTCGCTGACGATGAGGTCGCGCACCTCGTCCCTCTGCTCGGGGGAGCAGATAAGGGAGACCGCGGCGGGTATCTGTTCCAGGTCGGAGAGGTCGAAGAGGGATTTTTCCAGCAGTTCGCCGCGGCTCCACCCCGTCTGGCGGCTGGCGGAGTCGTTCAGGTCGACGATACGCCCGGTCTGCGCCTCGACCAGGAAGATGGCGTCGTTGCTGTGGTCCAGGAAGGCCCTGAGGCGCTCCAGCTCCTCGAGGCGGTCCTGCAGTTCAGGGTAGTAGGTTTTACGGACCGACGTTTCCCCAAGACCTGCCAGCTGGCGCTGCAGCGCTTCCAGCGCATCCTGGGGATCAGAGGGATTCTTCATAGAGGACCTCGACGTCCCTCTTGGAGGCGCGGCGCGGGTTGGTCGCCATGCAGGGGTCCTTCAGGGCGTGCTCGCTGTAGATGGCCAGGTCGTCGCGCCCCACACCCACCTCGGCCAGGGTGCGCTTGATGCCGGCCTGCGCCTTCAGCTTGCGGACGTGGTCGAGCAGACGCCTTTTCTTCTGGGGCAGGGTGAGGCCGCGCAGCTCGAGCCCCATCGCCAGCGCGATCCGTTCGAAGCGCTCCGGGGCTGCGGAGAAGTTGAATTCGATGACGTGGTCCAAAAGCATCGCGTTGCACTCGCCGTGGGCCAGGTCGAGCGCGCCTCCCAGGCTGTGGGCCATGGCGTGGTTCGCGCCCAGTATGGCGTTGGAGAAGGCGAGCCCCGCCTGCAGGCTCCCCATCATCACGTCGCTCCTGAGCTCCTCGTTTTTCAGGTCGCGGATGCTGGGGATCAGGCTGGCGGAGAGTAGCCGCAGCGCCTCGAGCGCGTGCAGATCGGTCATCGAGGAGCGGGCGGTTGAGACGAAGGCCTCGATGGCGTGGGTCATGGCGTCGAGCCCGGTGCAGGCGGTCAGGTAGGGGTCCATGGAGATCAGGGTCACCGGGTCGATGAGCGCGATGTCCGGGACCACCGATTTGCTGATGATGGCGATCTTCACCCTCTCGCGGGGGTTGCTGATGATGGCGAACTGGGAGACGTCGGCCGAGGTTCCGCCGGTGGTCGGGATGCAGATCAGGGGGGGCATGGGGGACTTGACCATGTCGACCCCTTCGAATTCGAGGATGTGCCTGTGGTTGGAGGAGACGATGCCGATCCCCTTGGCGCAGTCGATCGGGCTCCCCCCGCCGACCGCCACCAGCGCGTCGCAGCGCTCCGCCTGGTACAGGGCCACGCCGGCCATGACTTCGTCGGCCTTGGGGTTGGGCGTCAGCCCGGTAAAAAGGACAAAGGGGAGTCCCGCCGCCTCCAGGCTGTCCGTCACGTCCTTGGTCCACCCCGCCTTGACCACCCCCGGGTCCGAGACCACCAGGACCTTGCGGCCACCGAGGTTCTTGGCGTAGCGCCCGGCCAGTTTCCTCGCACCGGCTCCGAAGATGAACTCCGGGGCAAGAAACTTTCTAAGTTGCAAACCTTCCGCCATCTCCCATCTCCCTGATTGCAACTTTCAAGTCTTAAAGTCGCAGACGCTAAGGCTATTCAATGTTTCTAACCTACGTAGAATAACACTTATTCTCTGCGATTACCACGATTAGCATTACGGGCCTTAGTTAAGTCTAATCGGATCGGCATGGCAGAACTTAAAGGAAATCGCTAGAACAGGTGCAGAAATTTTAAAATGACTCACTTCATTGAAGCTGATAGGGAACTGAGGCCCAGGTACGGTGCAGCAAAGGCACAGAGGTGGTGACAGTGATAAAACAAAGAGTGCGTGAATCTCGGGCCACTGCATCAGGGGGGGTGATCAAGCGGCTGTCATAGACAGTCACCACTTCCTGAACCTCAGGTCGTTGTTCCTGATCGGCTGCGAATTTTCCGGCCCTCAAAGCAAAAAAAAAATTACATGGGGAAAACACACCTAAGTGTGCGGTTTTCCCCATTGTCGCTTGCCACCAAGGGTGTGCGCGCCGTTATAATGAAAAAAATCCACTAAATTTATCTAGTTATCTTGACGATACTCCTCCTATTGACCTTGTTTGACGTGGGATTACTCATTGAGAAACGTCAAGAAAGTGGGTGCGCGCCCCACCGAAGACGGTTCCTCAGACTCGCCCCAACCGGCCTCCGGCTGCCGGCAAGCGGCACCCTGTGAGGTAATGACAAAGGAGGAGTGACGTGGATTTTTTCAAGAACTTAAAGATCGGCAAGAAGCTGTACCTCGTCTTTTCCATCATCATCATGCTCGTGACAGCGCTGGTCGCAGTGGCGTATGTCAACCTGGCATCTCTGGGTGGGGCCAACCGGATGAACATCCACACCTACCAGGTCACCGAGCACGTAGGCGACATCCTGACCGCCCTGGTCAACATCGAAACCGGCGAGCGCGGTTTCGCCATCACCGGTGACGAGAAGTTCCTGGAACCGCTCAACGCCGGCAAGGCGGATTTCGTCAAGGCGTGGGAGGAGGCGAAGAAGCTAACCGCTGATAACCCTACACAGCAGGAACGCCTGGCGAAACTGCAGCAGTCCAAGGAGGACTGGTTGAAGGCGGATGTGGAACCACTTCTGGCCCTGAGGCGGCAGGTGGCCAACGGCGGCGCCAGCATGGAACAGGTGGTGAGGACCGTGCAGCAGGCCAAGGGGAAGCAGTTCATGGACTCCATGCGCGGCACCCTGGCAGACATGCAGAAGGAGGAGATGTCGCTCCTCGCTGTGCGCGTGAAGGACGCCGAGAGTCTGGAGTCGAGGACCAAGGCCGTTATGGTGGGCGGCGGCCTAGTCTGCGCCGTCCTTGCTTTCGTCTTGGCAACGCTCGTCGCTAACGCCATCACCAGACCGCTGGGCAAGGCTGTCGAGGCCGCCAACAGGATCTCCGAAGGGGACCTGAACGTGAACCTCGACACCAACTCCACCGACGAGTCCGGCCAGCTCCTCGCTGCGCTGAAGGGGATGACGGAGCGGATCAGGGCGCTGGTCGATGACGCCAACGCGCTCTCCCATGCCGCCGTGGAGGGAAAGCTCGACACCCGTGCCGATGCCGGCAGGCACCAGGGGGATTTCCAGCGCATCGTGGAAGGCGTGAACCAGACCCTGAACTCTGTGGTGGGCCCGCTCAAGGTTGCCGCCGAGTACGTCGAGCGCATCGCCAAGGGGGACATGCCCGCTCCCATCAGGGAGGAGTACCGCGGCGATTTCAATCAGATCAAGAACAACCTGAACCAGCTGATAGAAGCCATCGCCAGCATAACCGCCGCTGCCAAAGAGGTCGCAGGCGGCAACCTCACCGTGCAGCTCAAGGAGCGCTCGGCCAACGACGAGCTGATGCGTTCCCTCTCCAGCATGGTCTCCAGGCTTTCCGCGGTGGTGACCGACGTCAAAGAGGCCGCCAACAACGTGGCGACCGGCAGCCAGCAGATGTCATCCGGTTCGCAGCAGCTCTCGCAGGGGGCCAGCGAGCAGGCAGCGGCAGCCGAGCAGGCGTCCTCCTCGATGGAGGAGATGTCCTCAAACATCAGGCAGAACGCCGACAACGCGCTGCAGACCGAGAAGATCGCGGTGAAATCTGCGCAGGACGCACAGGAAGGGGGCAAGGCGGTGGCCCAGACGGTGCAGGCCATGAAGGACATCGCAGGCAAGATCTCGATCATCGAGGAGATCGCGCGGCAGACCAACCTCCTCGCCCTGAACGCGGCGATCGAGGCTGCCCGCGCCGGCGAGCACGGCAAGGGGTTCGCAGTGGTGGCGAGCGAGGTGAGAAAGCTGGCCGAGCGCTCACAGAAGGCTGCCGCCGAGATCTCCGAGCTCTCCTCGACCAGCGTGGAGGTGGCCGAGACCGCCGGGCAGATGCTGGACCGGATGCTCCCGGACATCCAGCGGACCGCGGAACTGGTGCAGGAGATTTCCGCGGCATGCAAGGAGCAGGACAGCGGCGCGGTGCAGATCAACAGGGCGATTCAGCAGCTGGACCAGGTGATCCAGCAAAACGCCTCGGCCAGCGAGGAGATGTCGGCCACCGCCGAAGAACTCTCCTCCCAGTCGGAGCAGTTGCAGGTCACCATCGGCTACTTCAACATCGGCCAGGAGCGCGCTTCCCAGAAGGGGCGCAGGCAGGAGCAGGCTGAATCCAAGGCGGCCGGCAAAGCGGAAGAACAGCACGCGAAGGGAACCAAAGTTGCCAGACTGACCCACTCCGGTCCGATAGCCGGCGTCAATCTCCAGCTCAACGAACTCGACGCGCAGTTCGAGACCTTCTAGTCCCTACCAAATGGCGCAGCAGTTCCCGAAGCGGGGGCTGCTGCGCTGCAGATATCAGCAGCTTTCCTTTTCTATCTGTTCCAAAAGCGCCAGCGCCGGCTGGTCGCCGTACTCCTCGAAGAGTTCCCTGATGTTGTTTATGTAGGAGTGGATCAGGAACAGCTCGTCCAGGCAGCGCCCGCCGTTTCCCTCGGGCTGGCCGACCCGCGCGAGCTTTTCCTTGAACTTCTCCCAGAACGTGTTGCTCTTCGCCGGGTCGTCTATGTGCCGGCGCAGCAGCGCGACCAGCTCCTGCGAGTTCCTGTCCCCCTCTATCCCCGCAAAGGAGACGTAGCGGTCCGGCTTGTTCTGCTTCTGCATCGTATCTCTCTCCCTTGGCTGATGAAGCGCTACTGGATCTGGTCCAGGCGCAGGGCGAAGGTCAGGTTGCATCCCGCCAGCGGGTGGTTCCCGTCCAGCGTCACCGCCTCATCCGTCACTTCGGTCACCATCATCACCCGTGAGGCGCCACCGGCGAATTCTATGCTCAGTTTTTGGCCGGGGGTGATCTGTTTTTCGGCAGGGAAACAGCCGCGGGCGGCCTGGATGATGTTCTCCTTAAGGCGCATCCCGTATGCTTCCGCGGGGCAAAGGAAGATGTTTTTGGTCTCGGTGGGGCGCATGCCGACGATGGCTGCCTCCAGCGCGGGGAAGAGCTCGCCGCTCCCCAGAGTCACCGTCAACGGGCCCTCCGTCTCGGTACTGTGGAAGATGGTGCCGTCGTCCAGCGTGCCGATATAGCTGATGCTGATGGTGTCGCCCATCCTGGCTGTCGTCATTTTTCCTCTCCTTCCTCTGCTGTTGTTTCTGCTTTTCTCTCAGGCTCACGCCGGCCATGCCAGGCCTTGCTGCAACTCCCAGACCAACTGCCCCACGAGGCGCCTTCACAAAAAGGAACCTCAAAAGCGATGAGCTTCCGCTCGCCTCATCCCCGGGTGCCTGTGTACGGGGCGGCGGAAGAGGGTGGCGCTTCACCAGCTGGCGGCTTGAGCGGTGTCCGGTCCTTGACCCGGAACACCTCGATGGCGCCCTTTCCTTCCAGCGGGCAGACGTTCTCGCAGATGCCGCAGCCGTTGCAGAGCTCGTCCACCACGTAGGGTTGCTTCACGGAAATCCTCTTGCCGTCGAAACCGGTCAGCTCCACCTGTTCGCTGCGGATCGCCTTCTCAGGGATCGGGCAGTGCTCCTCGCAGACGATGCAGTCGATCCTCTTGGCGAATGGGAGGCAGTGGTTCTTGTCGAAGACGGCCTTGCCGATCACCTGGCGCTGCTTCTGCTCGCGCGGCAAGTCGGGGATGGCGCCGGTCGGGCAGACCTGGCCGCAGAGGGTGCAGTTGTACTCGCAGTACCCCAGGCGCGGCACCAGTAGCGGCGTGTAGAGCCCCTCGGCTCCCGCCTGCAGGAAGGCGGGGTAGAGGGCGCTTCTGAGACAAACCTTCATGCACTCGCCGCAGCGCACGCACTTCTTCAGGAACTCCTGCTCGCTTCTCACCCCAGGCGGGCGCAGGAGTCTGGCCTGCGCAGCCGGCTCCCTGAAACGAAAAGTCCCGGCCAGCACCACCCCGCCCGCAATCCCTCCCAGGAACACGCGCCGCTCCATGACCGGGCCGCTCCGGGGGCGAGGACCGGCGAAGCGGAAGCGGACCCGCCGCGGCTGGCAACGCAGAGAGCACTCCATGCAGAGAATGCATTCCTCGGTCTGCAGGAGCCCCTGGTCGAAGGATGTGGGGCAGTGCACGCGGCAGGCCTGGCAGTCGGGGCAAAGCTTCGGGGGAGTTCGGTGCAGGGGTCCGAGGCGGGAGATGAGCCCCAGGAGCGTTCCCAACGGGCAGAGGCGGCGGCACCAGGTACGTTTCTCGTAGCGCTCCAGAAACAGGATCAGGAAGAAGAGGAGCGCCGAGAGGAAGGCGAGCGGGTAGAGGGTCTCCCGGAAAGGGATGAGGTAGTCGCGCAGTAGGCGGTACCCGGGGTCCAGGAGGTCGCGCCGGTCGCCCATGAGGCCGTAGAGGGAGCGCCAGCCGCCGCGCACCGTGTCGCCCAGAAGCGGATGGAAAAAGAAGGTCAGCGCGCGCAAGAGAAGCGCGATGGGATCGAGGAGCCCGGCCAGGTTGACGCCGAGGAGCGACGCGAAGAGAAGCGGCAGCAAAAGCCAGTACTTGGCGCGCCCCTGCAGGGCGCGGATCGGGCCGCGCTTGCCGATCTTTCCGGTGACGAGGTCGAGAATGGTGCCCAGGGGGCAGATCCAGCCGCAGAAGAACCTGCCTAGGAAGAGGGTGAGGACCAGCACGATGATCCCCGGCAACAGGAGCGGGAGGTACCCCTTCACCGTCAGCATCGTGCTGGCGGCGGTGAGCGGGTTGGCGCGGAAGAAGCCGTTTACGGCGGCGATGATCCGGTCGCTCCCACGGTACTCGGTCATCAGGAAGAGGACCAGGAACAGGGCGAGGAACAAAAGCTGCGAGATGCGGGCGGAGGTTACCTTTTTCACACCCGGACGATCCTCATCCTGTCGAGGTTCATCTCGCCCAGCCCGCGCTGGTAGGCGGTCCTGGTCACGGCGATGTCGGTGGGCCTGAGGCCGAAGAGGGTGGTGGCGTAGGCGTCGGCGGCGACGATGTCGGTCGAGGCGATCACCTGGTTCAGGACCTTCACGTCGGCAAGTCTCCCCCCCTGCGGGCCGTGGGCGGTGAGGATCCTGGTGGCGTCGATGACGGTCAGCTGCGGGCGGAAGGAGGCGTTCACGTCGGCGAGCGCCTGGTCCAGGTTCTTGTGGATGGAGCCGCGGTTGCCCCCCATGATCCCCATCACGTTCTTCATCCCCAGCGTGAGGCGGCTCAAGCCGTGGTGCTTGGCCACCGGGACGTTGATGTAGACATCGGCGGAAAGGGCCTCGCCGTAGAGTTCCCATTCCCTGAGGACCCTGCCGTTCAGGGCCACCTTCTTGAAGCGCTCTTCTTCCAGGTGCTTCACTTCGACGTTCTTCATCCCCTTGAGCGTCGATTCGATGCCGCTGGAGGCGTAGCAGCGGCGCGGATCGTTGCAGGTCCGGTCGAAGACCTTCACCCGCTTGGCGCCCGCCTTCAGGCATTCCTCGACCAGCGCCCTGACCACGATGGGATTGGTGGTGGCGGCGTACTCCGGCGCGCGGTCCCAGCCGATGTTGGGCTTGACCACCACGGTCTGCCCCGGCTTCACGAAGCGCTGCATCCCGCCCAAGGCCGCCAGCGCCTTCCGGGTGATGCCGGCGTGGTCGGCGCCCTGGGCCACCGCGACCGTCGGTCCCTGCGCCGCAAAGAGGTTGCGCAGCCAGCCGTGCAGGAAAAGCGAGGCTAGGCCCAGTACCTTGATGAACTCCCTTCTTTGCATGAAAGCCTCCCGGCAAAGGTGTGGGCGCTCCGGCGCCAGGTCTCATTATATGAGGGATCACCGCTTATTCAATCCGGCGCGGAAAATTGTGCAAGGGATGAAGGGAAGGCAATGCCCCGTGATTTTTTATTGACCCGTCCACTGCTTCACGGTTTAGTATCCCTGCCTGTCATGGCCATGACGCCACTAACACGAAAAAGGAGTGCGACTATGAACAAGGTAACGGTAGAGGAATGGACGGCCCGGTTCAGGGCCATCGGGCTGGACGACGCGGCCATGAAGAAGTGGCACCTTCTGTTCGAGCAGGAGAACCCGCAGGGGCACCAGGGCTTCCTGGAGTGGCTCGGGCTTCCCCCCGAGCGTCGACAAGGAGACCTGGGTGGCCATGCTGCGCGCAGCCGGCATGGACGACCAGGCCATGGAAACCTGGCACGCCGAGTTCGAGCGGCGCGCGCCGCAGGCTCACCACGCCTTCCTGCTCACTCTGGGGATCAGCGAGCAGGAGGCGCTGGTGATCAGGGGTGCTCTGGAACATCGGACCTAGGGTGACCACTTTGGTGGAACAGGCCGGGCCGCGCGAGGTTGTGATTTCTAACCTGCCAGCCGGTCGTTGATGAAGTTGGCAAGAGCCCGGTCGGTGTTCTCGATGTGACCTACCAGCCAATCCTTGAGGAACACCAGTACGTCTATGGCAACGAAGGACTCCCCGGCGTCGAAGCGATCCTTGAAGTTGTGGATCGAATGGACGAACTTGCGGTGTGCGGCCGCGTGCGACGGCGCGGCAGCGTACTCCAGTTCCTCCATCAGCAGTTCCTCGGTCCGGAAATGGTACTCGGTGTAGTCGAGCAGTTCCGCGACCACTTCCTCCAGCTCGTGGCGGTGGTCGTGCAGCATGACCGCCCGGTAGCACCGGTTCAGGATCTCAATCAGCTTTTGATGGTGCTCGTCGATCTGTTGTATTCCCAGAACCAGCGTGTTGTCCCACTCTACCAGTGTCATCAGTAACTCCGGTTGCCACGTGAGGGTCTGCTGCTTTGGCGTATTTATCGGTAAAAAACTGGGAAAATGCAACTCTTTGTTTTTACCTGCTATTTAAAAGCGACCAGGTCCAGTGTTTGAGAGGAAATCCAGGGCCGGCACAAGCCGTTGGATTTGAAGATTTCTCTGCTACCCTTTTACGGGTCGGGGTAGAATAAGCCCATAGCCCGTCCGCCACAGAGGTGCTAGCCCGGATGGAAGGAGGAAGACATGGCCGAGGCAAAACGGATCCAGATTCAAGAGGCGCGCAGGAAGGTGCAGGCCGGGGAGGCCCTCTTTGTCTGCGCATACGACAGCGAGGAGATGTGCGGCGGCATCCGCCTGGAGAAGGCCTGGACTTTCGGAGAGTTCAACGCGAGGCTCCCCGAGGTCAGCAAGGACCAGGAGATCATCTTCTACTGCGCTTGACCGCAGGAACACACGTCTGCCGGTCGGGCAGCTGAATTTGAGGAGCAGGGGTTCAAAAAGGTCTGGGCGCTGCAGGGAGGTGTGAACGCCTGGAAAGAGGCGGGGTTCGAGTAGGATTTCACGGGTGAAGGTAAAAGGGCCCTCCGGCGCAGGTCGGAGGGCCCTTTTTTATTCGGTCGGCTCCGTTGCTTCCTTTTTGCCTTGGGCTTCGCCCAGATAGTGGCCGATGCCGTCCCGGTTCCACATGACCGCCTGCTTGCTCCGGAAGGGCTGCTGGAAGAAGTAATCCTTGGGGTCGATCCGACTGGTGTCCTTCTCGTAGGTGATCAGTGCGACCTTTTCATGGCTTGCGGCGTAGGCGCGGACCTGGTCCCTGCTGGCAAGCTCAACCAGAGGCTGGCTCAGCCTCCCCATGAAGTGGAACTGCCCGTGGTATTTCCCCACGTGCAGCACCTGGTACCCCTCGGCCTGTTTCTGCTGCACCGCCCGGGCGATGGGGTGCAGGTCGTAGCGCTGGAAGATCGTGTTCCCCCCCACCAGCACCAGCATGCAGCAGACAACCGATGCCGTGGCCGCCTGGTTGATCAGGGCCGGCATGGTGCGCGGACGCAGCAAAAAGAGCAGGGCGCCGAGCAGCATGAGCCCTGCGGCGGCGATCCTCACTTCCATGAGGTCGAAGTGCTTCAGCAACCGGCCGTGCCTGATGAGCGACGCCGTGATAAGGCCTGCGCCCAGGAAGAAGTACAGGCCGGCGATGGGAAGCCTCAAGCGGGAGACTTCCCCTTTCTCCTCCGCGATGCTTTTGGCCATCAGCAGGCTGAAGGTGGGGAGCACCGGGATCAGGTAGTGCACCTGCTTACCGCTCAAGAGGGAGAAGACCACCAGGCTCCCGGCGCCCCAGATGAGCACCATCCTGAAGCCGGCATCGCCGGAAAGGCGCTTCCAGGCGCGCCAGGCGGGAGGGAACACGGTCCAGGGCATGAGCAGGGTCGGGATCCAGGGGAGGTACCACCAAAGCGGCCTCTTGTGGGCGAAGGAGTTGGCCATCCGGTTCACCGTCTGGCCCCAGAGGATGGCGCGCCGGTAGGTCTCGCCGCCGGTGAGTGCCGCCGGGACCAGCCAGAAGAGGACCACCCCCACGCCGATCAGGACGGAGAGGAAGAGCCAGCCGTACCACCTGCCGGAAAAGCGCTCCCTGGGAAGCCAGAGGAAGCCGAAGAGGGCGACCGGGAGGACGTAGACCAGCACCACCGGCCCCTTGGTGAGGATGCCGCCGCCGAGGGCGACGCCTAACTGCAGGTACCAGGCGAAGCGGTGCTCTTTGGCCGCCGAGATCAGCGCCAGCACCGCGAGGAGCACCCAGAAGGTGAGGATCACGTCGAACATGATCACCGAGGACCAGAGCAGGTAGGAGAGCATCGAGGCGAGGATCAGCGACGCATAGCGGGCGACCTGCTCGTCCCGCCAGAGCTTCAGGGCGATCCGGTACACCAGCGTGATGTTCGCCAGGCTGAAGACCAGCGGGATGAAGCGCAGCGTCCCCTCGTTCACCCCGAACAGGAGCCAGTCCAGGTTGAAGAGCCAGAAGAGCAGGGGGGGCTTGTGCGAGTAGGGAAGTCCGTTTTGCAGCGGGACGATGAAGGAGCTGTTGTTCCACATCTCCCACCCAACAGACAGGTAGCGGGTCTCGTCCACCGGGAAGTAGGGTAGCAGCAGGGCAAGCAGGATCCCCGGGATGACCAGGATCGCAAAAGGGAGCCGCAATTGGCTAATCAACTGCCGGAGCCGCATCTTTCTTTTCCTTGTGGATGAAGAACAGGTTTCTCAGGTAGACCGTGGTGCCGAAGGCCTGTCCCAGGATGAAGACCGGGTCCTTGCGGTACAGTGAATAGAGCAGGAGGATCAGCGAGCCGAAGATGCTGAAGTACCAGAACGATTCGGGGATGACGCTCTTTCTCTTTCTCTCGGTGGCGATCCACTGCACGACGAAGCGCATGGTGAAGAAAAACTGGCCGGAGAGCCCGATGGCCACCCACATTTTTTCGGACAAAACCATTAATCACACCTCGTGATCTTGACGTTCTTCGCGCGCATGCGCAGCCAGCACACCCCGAAGATGTCCACGATGCCGACCCAGAGGCGGTTCAGCGTGCCGTACTTGGAGATGCCATGGGTGCGCGCCCGGTGGCTCACCTCCACGGAGATGACGTCGCCCCCCTGCATCTTGATCAGCGCGGGGAGGAAGCGGTGCATGTGATCGAAGAAGGGGAGCTGAAGGAATGCAGAGCGGTAGAAGACCTTGAGGCCGCAGCCGGTGTCCGGGGTCTCGTCGCGCAGGAAGAAGCGCCGGTAGGAGTTGGCGGTCTTGGAGCAGATGATGCGCCAGGCGGGGTCGTCGCGCTTCTTCCGGAAACCCGCCACCATCTTCAGGTTGGGGTTGTCGCTCTTCAGGATCGCCTCGACCATCCTGGGGACGTCCGCGGGGTTGTTCTGGCCGTCGCCGTCCATGGTCGCGATCAGGTCGCCGGCGGCGTGCCTGATCCCGGTGGCGACGGCTGCGCTCTGGCCGTATGATTTCGCATGCTGCACTACCTTGAGCGAGGGTACGGAGTCTTTCAGGCTGAGCAGTCTGGCATGGGTATCGTCGGTGCTGGCATCATCGACCACCACGATTTCACATGCGAGACCGGTGGCGACGATCTCGTGAACCAGCGAACCGATGTTGTCAGCCTCGTTGTGGGCCGGAATTACGACTGAGATAGTGGGCATGAAATTCTCTGTTTTTTCAAATGGATGCTGCGGCTGGTTGCTCACTTTGAACAATTCGACAAAATAGCACAACCGCGCCGGCAAATCATAGTTTTTTCTGAATGACAAAACGATGACAAACTGATGACAAATTCGTCCTTTGGGCCTCATGCTGAAGCCCCGGTTCAGGGGCGGGCGCCGGTTCCTGTGACAGAGCGCAGCGTGGAAAATTTTGGTATACAAGGTTACGTTTACAACTGTTTGGTGTTAGTCTTTGCTGATGGTTACCTCTCTACTGTCCACGGATGATCTTAGGCAGGCCCGGGAGCTGGTGGAAGCAAGCGGCCTGCAGTTCGAGCCCCCCTATGACGACCTGGCCGGCGTGTTCGAGGCGGGACGCCTGGTCGCGGTCGGCGCACGGCAGGGGCGCGTCCTGAAGATGCTCGCTGTTGCGGCCTCGCACCAGGGTGGGACCCTGCTGGACGAGGTGGTGACCGAACTGGTGGGACGCGGCTATCAGGAAGGGGTCGATTCCTTCTTCGTCTTCACCTCCCCCGCCCTGGCGCCCGGCTTCGAAGCCCTCAATTTCAACCTCCTGGTCGCTTCGGGAAAGACCGCGCTCCTCGAGTACGGCGACGGCCTGAGGCGCTACCTCGCCCGTTACGCCCGCCAGATCCGCCCCGGCAACAACGGCGCCATCGTGGCCAACTGCAACCCCTTCACGCTGGGGCACCGCTACCTCGTTGAGCAGGCCGCGGCCGGCGTGGACCAGCTTTTCCTCTTCGTGGTGCGCGAGGAGCGCTCCATGTTCCCCTTCGGCGCCCGCCTGCGCATGGTGCAGGAGGGGACCAGCGACCTCGCCAACGTCACCGTCCTCGATACCTCCTGGTACGCCGTATCCAGCATCACCTTCCCGACCTACTTCCTGAAGGACGGCGACCCCGGCGGCGCCATCCAGATGGAGCTCGACCTCATGCTCTTCGGGCAGCGCATCGCGCCGCACTTCCACGTGAAGACCCGCTTCGTCGGGAGCGAGCCCTTCTGCGGCACCACCGCCGCCTACAACGAGGCCATGCACCGGGTACTCCCTCCGCTGGGGATAGAGGTGCGGGAAATAGAAAGAAAAAGCGCCATCGATGAGCCCATCTCCGCCTCGCGGGTACGCGACATGCTGCTGCGCGGCGAGCTGGAGGGGATCGCCGAAATGGTGCCGGTCAGCACCCTGGACTTCCTCCTCTCCAGCGAAGGGATCAAGATCTGGGACAAGGGAGGAAGCAGATGAAGATCATGAAGAAGGCGCAGGCCGGGACCATGCAGTCAAGCGACCTGATGGTGTTCCTGGAGCCGGGGCAGACGCTGAACGTGACCATCGAGTCGACGGTCCTGAAGCAGTTCGGCGGCCTGATCCGTGCCAAGGTGGACGAGGTGCTCCAAAAGCACGGCATCGAGGCGGGCGAGGTGCGCATCACCGACCGGGGAGCGCTGGACTACGCCATAGAGGCGCGCCTGGAGACGGCGATCATGCGGGCGACGGAGGGTTAAATGGAAGGGCTCTGGTACAAGGAGTGCAGCAAGGGTAGGCGCTTCATCATCAAGATCACGCCGGGGGAGAGTCTCACCACCCGGCTTTTGCAGTTCGCGCACCTGACCGACGTGCGCTACGCCATGATCGTGTCGGCCCTGGGAAGCGTGAAGAACGTGCGCCTGAGGGGTATCAAGACCGGCGCCAAGCTCCCCATCACCACGCCGCGGGTCACCATCCACGACATCGAGGGACCCTGCGAGCTCCTGGGGCTGCAGGGAAACATCGTCCCCGGCGAACAGGACCTCCTTGACTGCCACTTCCACATCATGATGTCCAAGTCATCAGGCGAAGTGGTGGGGGGGCACCTCTACGAGGCCGAGGTCTTCGCCACCTGCGAGATCGTCCTCACCGAGCTGGACGTCTCCGGCGTGGAGCGCCACGTTTCCAAGGTCGGGGGGATACCCACCATCTACATCGACGAGGAGGAGGAGCCCTGATGGCCGGCTTCAAGCTGAGACGTTCCCTTCTGTACGTTCCGGGCAACATGCCCTCCATGCTGCAGAACATCCCCATCTTCAACTGTGACTCGGTGATCATCGACCTGGAGGACGCGGTACCCCTCTCCGAGAAGGATGCGGCGCGCCACCTGGTGAAGCGCTTCCTGATGAACTATACGGACCGCAACAAGGAGCTTCTGGTCCGCATCAACCCGCTGGACAGCAAGTGGGGGTACGAGGACCTGAAGGTGGTGCTCCCGGCCATGCCGGACGGGATCCGCCTCCCCAAGGCGGACACCCCGGAGATCGTCGAGCGGCTGGACACGCTGCTCACCGAGTTCGAGGAGGAACTGGAGGTCGAGATCGGCCGCTTCGGCGTCCTCCCCTCCCTGGAGAGCGCGCTCGGCGTCATCAACGCGGTCGGCATCGCCAACAGCTCGGAGCGGATCTTCGCCCTGGCCTTTGGCGCCGAGGACTACACCGCCAGCATGGAGATCGAGAGAAGCCGCGGCGGAGAGGAGCTCTTCAACGCCAGGACCCGCGTGCTCTGGGCGGCCAAGGCCAAGGGGATCCAGGCGGTGGACACCATCTTCGCGGACGTCTCCGACATGGAGGGGCTCAGGGCCGAGACCGAGCTCGCCAAGAGGCTCGGTTATACCGGGAAGTGCCTGGTCAACCCGCGCCAGATCGAGGTGGTGCACGACGTCTTCGCCCCGAAGCAGCACGAGGTCGACTACGCCCTGCAGGTCATCGAGGCGATCCAGCGGGCGCGCCAGCTCGGGACCGGCGTCATCGCCCTGGGAGGCAAGATGGTCGACGCCCCGGTGGTGAAGCGCGCGGCCCGCGTGCTGCGCACCGCCTACGCCCACGGCATGGTGGACACCCTGATCGACGAGGAGGCTATCCATGGCGTTCACTAGCCTGGGACGTGAGATCCCGGAGAGCTACGCAGGCAGGAAGCTCGTCCCCTACCAAGACCCCTACTCGATGCAGCCGCAGGGGAGTGTCGCCGCGCGTCCCTTGAAACGCGTGAACCCCGGCCAGGGAAAGCGGCTCTCCTCGCTTCGGGAGGCGATAGAGGCGAGCGGCCTTTCAGACGGCATGACCATCGCCACCCACCACAGCCTGCGTAACGGCGACTTCCTTCTCAACCGGATCGTGGCCGAGATCGCGCAGATGGGGCTCAAGGGGATCTGGATCGCCTCCTCAAGCGTGCACCCGGTGCACGCCGAGATCATCCCGCACGTCAAAAGCGGGGTCATCGCCGGCTTCCAGTGCGGCGTGAACGGCCTGATCGGGGAGATGGCCACCCGCGGCGAGATCTCCTGCCCCATCGTGGTCCGGACCCACGGCGGCCGGGCCCGCTCGGTCATCGAGGGAAGCGTGCACATCGACGTCGCCTTCATCGCGGCCCCCTGCTGCGACGAGTACGGCAACATGAACGGCTACTACGGCCCCTCCGCCTGCGGCAGCCTGGGCTACGCCCAGATCGACGCCACCTACGCCTCCTGCGTGGTCGCGGTCACCGACAACCTGGTCCCCTTCCCGGTGCTGCCGGTCAGCATCCCGCAGACCCTGGTCGACTACGTGGTCGTGGTGGACCGGCTGGGGGATCCGGCGAAGATCGTCTCCACCACCACCAGGATCACCACCGACCCGGTCGGCCTGCAGATCGCGAGCTACGCATCGCAGGTGATCGAGGCCTCGGGGCTCTTGAAGGACGGCTTCTCCTTCCAGACCGGCTCCGGCGGCATTTCGCTCGCCGTCTCGGACAAGGTGCGGGGCGCCATGCGGCGCGGCGGCATCAAGGGTAGCTTCGGCTGCGGCGGCATCACCGGCTACTTCGTGGAGATGCTGGAGGAGGGGCTCTTCTCCTCGCTCATGGACGTGCAGTGCTTCGATCAGGAGGCGGTGAAGTCCATCGGAAGAAACCGCGCGCACCAGGAGATCAGCGCCGACATGTACGCGAACCCGTTCAACGCGGGGGCGGTGGTGAACCGGCTCGACTGCGTCATCCTGGGTGCTACCGAAGTCGACACCTCCTTCAACGTCAACGTGAACACCGAGTCCAACGGGTATCTGCTGCACAACACCGGCGGGCACTCCGACACCGCGGCGGGAGCGAAACTCTCCATCATCGTCGCCCCCTCGATCCGCGGCCGCCTCCCCATCGTCAGGGACCGGGTCACCACCATCACCACGCCGGGCGACACCATCGGGGTGGTGGTCACCGAGCGCGGCATCGCGGTGAACGAGAAGCACGCCGAGCTGAAGGAGGAGCTGATCAGGATGAAGCTCCCGGTGAAGGATATCGCGGACCTGCAGCGCGAGATCTGCCGCGTCACCGGCACCCCGCGTCCTCTGGAGTTCGAGGACGAAGTGGTGGCGGTTATCGAGTACCGGGACGGGAGCATCATCGATGTCGTGCGCCGCGTTAAGGAATAGCCTCCTGGAGGCGAGGGACAGCCGGCAGGCCCTTCTGGACAGCCTGTTCCCGACGGCGTTCCCGGCCACGGTGATGCTCTCCCTGAACCTTCCCGGGGCGCAGAAGAGCGGCGCGCGGGCCGAGCGGCTCTTCGCATGGGGGGAGAAGGCGCTTCTGGGGGCGCTCAGGGTGGCCGCCACGGTGCGCGGCTGCGACGCGCTGGGCCCCTTCGCGCTGTACCGCACCTCCCTCCTGGCCAGAGAGGTGAAGCGCCTTGGTATTGCGCTTGAGACCATGCACCCGGCGGGAAGGCTTCTGGACCTGGACATCTACGACCACTCCGGGAGCCAGTTGGGGCGGGCCGAACTCGACTTGGCCCCCAGGAGCTGCCTCATCTGCCGCGAGCCGGCGCTCGCCTGCATCCACGGCAAGCGCCATTCGACCGAGGAGCTGGTGCTGAAGGCCCGGGCGGTGATCGATGCGATCTGAAACGGCGCAACTGGCGCTCAACCTGGTGCGCGGCGCCTTCATGGAACTCTACCTGACCCCCAAGCCGGGGCTCGTCGACCTGAACGACTCCGGCTCCCATCGCGACCTCTCCCTTACCCGCATGGAAGCATCCCTCTCCGTCGTCTCCGGCTACCTTTCCCGCTTGACCGACTCGCTTACCCGCGGGGAGGAGCTGGCGGCACAGGTGCGTCTCGGGATCGAGGCCGAGAACGCCATGCTGGAGCGGGTCGGCACCAACTGCCACAAGGGGTACATCTTCCTGAGCGGTCTGCTCCTCGCGGCCAGTTCACAGGCGCCGCGGCGCGAGGAGCGGGCTTTGAGCGAAGCGGTGGCAAGGCTTGCCGCGCGCCTTTTCGAGCAGACGGAAACCCCGGAAAGTAACGGCAGCAGGGCGCGCGAGACCTACCGGGCCCGGGGGATCAGGGGGGAGGCCCTGCAGGGGCTCCCGGCGCTCTTCCAGGAGGCGCTCCCGGCCTTCCGGCGCGAGATGGCCGGCGGCGGCAACAGGGGGAGCGCGGTCTACGCCATGCTCGGCCGCCTGATGGCGACGGTCGAGGACACCACCGCCCTGCACCGCTGCGGCAGCGAGGGGCTTGAAACTGTGAGGCGGGACGGCAGGATGCTGGAACTCCTGGTGGCCGAACGAAGCGATTTCATGGCCTTTCTGGCCGAGCGCAACGAGCATTACGTGAGCCGCAACCTGACCATGGGGGGAGTAGCCGACCTCCTGGCGCTCGCCTTCGCCTGGCTCAGCCACACCGGCGAGCTGGAGCTTAGGCCGCAATAGCGTGGAGACGGTTTGACAAGGCCTCGTTGTTAATCTTTAATATTGCGTATGGCCCGACACACCCTGACCCATAGCGCGATGGCTCTCCTTCTTCTCATCTGCACTGCGACGCATGCGTCGGCCGCGGCGGCCCACTCCCCAGCACCCGCGTGGCAGCGTTCCTTCACCCTGTTATCGCCCCCCTCTGCAGACGGCGCCGGACCGGGGTCGTTCTCTTCGGCGCCGGCCCCCGAACTTGTCCAGCCCCCTCTTCCTCGCGAAGTCAAAGATGCAAATCAGCTGCAGGCCCGGACGGAGGATTCCCTGCTGCGTCCGGACGGGGCGGCGGGATCGAGCGCTGGCGGGCCGGCCGCCACCGGCGACCCGCGGATTAGCGCGGATTTTCCCCCGCCGACCTGGCGCTGGAAGAGGGCCGGGGTCCCCAACTACCTCGGTGTCGCCTTGATCGGCGCCGGGGCGGTTTACGTCGAGACGGCGCACGGCGACCCGCACCCCAAGTGGAAGTCGACCAACGGCTTCGACGAGTCGGTGCGGGATGCCCTCCGTCTGGACTCGCGTGGCGCCCGCGAGGTGGCGCACGACGTAGGGGACGCGCTGATGTACCTCATGATCGCCGCGCCCGTGCTAGATTCCTTTGCCACCCTCGGCATCCGCGACGGCGCCTGGGACACTCTCTGGCAGACCGAGATGGTGAACCTGGAATCCTTCGCCTTCACCTCCTTCGTCTCCAGCCTGCTGCAGAACCTGGTGGCACGCGAGAAGCCTTTCGTGCGCAACTGCCAAAACGGCCCCTGCGAGGGAGACGCGCCAAACCGGAGCATGCCGAGCGGCCACGTCGCCTTCGCCTTCACCGGCGCCGGACTGGTGTGCAACCACCACGACTACCAGGCGCTGTACCACACACCTGCCGCCGACCGCGCCGCCTGCTGGACCGGCATGGGACTGGCCGTGGCCGACGGGGTGGCCCGCATCATGGCCGACCACCACTACGCAACCGATGTAATAAAGCAACTCTCCTTTCGCCCGCTGATCTCCGACGGCAGCGCAGGGCTGACCTGCGACATGCTTTTCTGAGCGCGGCCCCGGGAAGGGTGCCCGGGAGGGGCATCACGCTCCCGGGAGTTACGGCCCGGGCGCTCTGCGAGAACCCTTCCGGATCGCATTGATACATCGTTTTAATTTGACAGCGGGCTCTTTGATAACGTATACAGAACTAACAAAATAACCGGGGGTTACTCAGGCGTGGTTGTTTCTTCAGAACAAACTACAGATTCGGGACCCACCACACAGAGGACGGAAACGTACATGTTGAATCTGAAACCGGAGGTCGTAGCCCAGCTCGAGCGTGTGCTCAGCTCTGTAGAAATGTTGCTTCCCAAGGCAGTGAAAGCGGTCAACTGGGCCACCTGCCCCGCCGCCAATTGGCGCCGTCACTCCTTCTCGGGGTACCTGGAGGCGGTGAAGGTCACCGACCAGGCCAGGCTCGACGACCTGCTGGGTTGCGAGAAGCAGAAAGAGATCATGGTTTACAACACCCGCCAGTTCCTGAAGGGGCTCCCGGCCAACAACGCGCTCCTTTGGGGTTCGCGCGGCACCGGCAAATCCTCGATGGTCAAGGCGCTTTTGAACGAGTACGCCCACGAGGGGCTGCGCGTCATCCAGGTCGAGAAGGAAGACCTGATCTACCTATCCGAGATCTTCAGCGCCGTCGAGGACCAGCCCTACCGCTTCATCCTCCTGTGCGACGACCTCACCTTCGAGATCGGCGAGCTGAGCTACAAGATGCTGAAGAGCGCCCTGGACGGCTCGGTCTACTCCGCACCGGAAAACGTGCTGATCTACGTCACCTCCAACCGCCGCCACCTGCTGCCGCAGTACAACACCGACCTTTTGGGGGGCAAGTACGTGAACGGCGAATTGCAGGAGAGCGAGGCGATGGAGGAAAAGGTTTCCCTTTCCGACCGCTTCGGCCTCTGGGTCCCCTTCCACGTCTTCACCCAGGACCGCTATCTCGAAGCGGTGCGCCTGTGCGTGGAACGGGAAGCCAAGAGCCGCAACGTCGCCATCCCCTGGAGCAAGGAGCTGGAGCTGGACGCCATCCAGTGGTCGCACGACAAGACAAAACGCTGCGGCCGCACCGCGATGCAGTTCTCCAGGCACTGGGTCGGGCGCTACCTGCTGGGCCAGGCCGGAGGGTGATGCGGGTCCTGCAGCGGATGGGGTAAAAAAGAGGAAAAAACCGGCGCGCTTCCAGATGGAGCACGCCGGTTTTTTTTTCATGTGAAGCGGCAGCCTCCTCCCCTAAGTGTTAAAATGGTTCGGTTTGCGTTAAAACCCTTTGTTGCACGGATGCTTATGCCGTTATTAGCTTGACAATCGGCACGTCACCATATATATAAGAATCCGAATATATTTTCATGCTGCATATCGGGTGTACCCGCAAGGAGGTTCCCGGGTGAATCACAGGTTTGTACCGCTCATCGCGCTGCTGGTCGCTTCGCTTGCGGCGCCAGCCTTTGGCGAGGTGGTTACGCTGCAGGAGGCGGTGAAGCGCGCCCTGGAGAGCAACCATCTCATCAAGGCAGCCTCCCTGGATCGGGGCGTGGCGGAGCAGGACGTTGCAGCGAGCCGGAGTCGCTACCTCCCCAGGGTGTCGCTGGAAAGCGGCGCGATACTGTCCAATACCCCGAGCACCGTTTTCATGATGAAGCTTGACGAGGGGCGCATCAATCCGACCAAGGATTTCACAGCCGCTACCCTGAACAACCCGTCCGCGCGAGGCGATTTCAGGAGTGCGGTGACCCTGGAACAGCCGCTGATCGACTTCGGCATCTCTGCCGGTGTCGCGCTGGCGGGGAATGGTGCCGATGCGGCCCTCCTGTCCGAGCAGGGTAGGCGGGAGGAGATCGCCTTCCGGGTCTATCTGGCCTATCTGGGCGTGCGTAAGGCCCAGGCCTACCGTGAGGTAGCGGACCAGGCGCTGGTGAACGCGCGCGAGCACGACCGCCTGTCGGCGCTGCGCGAGAAGGACGGCATCGGCCTCAAGTCGGACCGGCTGCGCACCGCCACCTCCGTCGCCGAGGCGGAGCAGCGCCTGGTCTCCGCGAAGAACGACCTCCTGCTCGCGCGTCTCAGGCTGAACCTGGTGGCGGGAGGCGCGCAGGGGGAGCCCTTGGACGTCGGCGAGCTGCCGAAACTTGAGGAGCCGGCCGAAGGGCTGGAGCAGCTGATAGCCCTGGCGCAGTTAAACCGCCCCGACCTGAAGGTCGCCGAGACCGCGGTGCAAAGGGGAGAGCTCGCAGTCAGACAGGCTGACAGCGCCTACCTCCCCACCCTGTACGCCCGCGGCAGCTACCAGATCAACGACCGCGACCTGCCGCTTGGCACCGACAAGGATTCCTGGAACGTCGGCGTGAACCTGCGCTGGGACCTCTTCGACGGGGGGAGGCGCTCCCATGAGAAGGAGAAGGCGGAGCTCACCCGCAAAAGCGCGGCCGAACTGCTGGAAAACGAGCGCAGGGAAGTGGCGCTGCAGGTGACGGAGAGCGTGCTGCACCGCCAGGAGGCGCGGCTGAGACTGGACAGCGCGCACGCCGCCGTGAAGGACGCCGAAGAGGGGCGGCGTTTGGTGACGCTTCGCTTCGGCAACGGGCTTTCTTCCCTGGTCGAGGTAATGGATGCGGAGACCGCGTTAAACCGCGCTCGCGCCAATCTGGTGGAAGTTGAGAACGGCTGTCACGCAGCTACGGGGGAGATCTATTTCCGGGCCGGCGTTTTCCTGAAGGAGGTCTTGCGATGAGAGCATACCGGGCGGCATTATTCGCCCTTGTGATAGTGACGAGCTTTGGCTGCGGCAAAAAAGAGGGGCAAAGCACGCCCCCCGCCGCGCCGCCGGTGGTGCAGGGCGCCACGGTGGTGACCCTGGCGGCCGAGGAGCTGCCGGACCTGCAGGAGGCGGTAGGCACGGTGCGGGCGCGCAGCACCGCCGTTATCGCCGCCCGCATCCCCGGCAGCGTGAGCCATGTCTACGTCCACGAGGGGGACCGGGTGGGCCGGGGCAAGCTCCTGGTTTCCATCGAGGCGGTGGAAAGCGGTGCTGCGGCGGCCGGTGCCGCGTCCGGCGTCGAGGAGGCCGCCCGTGCGCTCTCCGAGGCGCAGGCGCAGAAGAAGCTCGCCGACGTCACCTTCGAGCGGTATGCGCGGCTCTTTGCCGAGCAGGCGGTGACCCGTCAGGAGTTCGACACCAGGAAAACCGAGCAGGAGGTCGCCTCCCAGGGGGCGGCGCGGGCCGAGGCCCGGCTGGCACAGGCGCGCCACGGCGCAAAGGCAGCGGGCGCCGTGGCCGGTTACGGCAAGGTGACCTCTCCCATTGCAGGCGTGGTGGTGGCGAAACAGGTCGAGGCGGGACAGACCGTATTCCCGGGGACCCCGCTCATGACGGTCGAGGGGGACGAGGGGTTCCGTCTGGAAGTGGCCGCGCCCGAGACGCTTCTGGGCAAGGTCAAGCCGGGTGATCAGCTCGGCATCGCGGTCGAGGGTGCGCCGGCGACCGGCCGGGTCTCCGAAGTGGTGCCGATAGTGGACCCTTTCACCCGCACCTTCACCGTCAAGGTTGATCTCCCCTCCAGCGGGCTTCGTTCCGGCAGTTACGGCAAGGCCTTCTTCAAGACCGGCTCCCGGAACGGGATCGCCGTCCCCGCCACGGCCGTGGTGCAGCGTGCCTCGCTTACCTCGGTGTGGGTGGTCTCGCCCGAGGGGCTGGCCCGGCTGCGCCTGGTGAAACTGGGACGGGCCCAGGGTGGGCGCGTGGAGATCCTCTCCGGCCTCGCTCCCGGCGAGAAAGTGGTCACGGCAGGCATCGAGAAGATGGTCGACGGCGCGAAGGTGCAGTAGCCCTCCTTTGCACCTTCCCCCACCCCGGTCCATACACCCGCAAGGGGAGGGAGAGCATTGGGTGCGGTGCGTGCGGACATCGTCTGGATTCCCCCCTCCCTTGACGGGAGGGGGTTAGGGGGTGGGTGACGTTGCCATGGAGAGACCCGTTGCTGATGACAGAGCCCGCACCCTTCGGAACAACTGCACGCACGCAGAAGCGAGGCTGTGGCGTTATATCAGGAACAGGCAGCTCGAAGGAGTCAAATTCCGTCGCCAGCAGCCTTTGGAGAATTACATAGTTGATTTCGTCTCTTTCTCACCCAAGCTCGTTGTCGAGCTTGACGGCGGACAGCATCAGGAGCGGCAACGCTATGATGCAAAGAGGGATGCCTGTCTGCGGCTAAACGGGTTTACCGTCCTGCGGTTCTGGGACAACGAAATCTTCACCAACATCGAGGGGGTCCTGGAGGTTATCCGGGCTCATTGCCTGACGCACCTTCCCCCACCCCCCGGCCCCCTCCCGCAAGGGGAGGGGGAGCGGTAAGTTCCCCTCGCGGGACGAAGGTGCATCCAAGTAAGTTGCCATCATCGGAGAAAGCATGAACAACCTGGGCTTCGCGGGGAGGATCGCCCGCGCCTTCATAGATTCCAAACTGACGCCGCTCATCGTGGCTGCGTCGCTACTGATCGGGCTCTATTCGGTCATCGCGACGCCGCGCGAGGAGGAGCCCCAGATCGTGGTCCCCATGGTGGACATCTACCTCCCCATGCCGGGCTCTTCCCCCAAGGAGGTGGAGGAGCGGGTGGTGACCACCTTCGAGAAGAAGATCTGGGAGATCAACGGGGTCGAGTACATCTACTCCGCCAGCCGCCAGGGGATGGGGATCATCACGGTCCGCTTCCTGGTGGGCGAGGACATGGAAGACTCCCTCGTCAAGCTCTACAACAAGGTGATGAGCAACCGCAACCTGCTGCCGCCGGGTGCGGGAGAGCCGCTCGTTGTCTCGAAGTCGATCGACGACGTTCCCATCGTCTCCCTCACCCTCTGGTCGGACCGCTACGATTACCACGCCCTGAGGAGGGTGGCCCGCGAGCTCTGTGACGACCTGCAGAAGGTGGAGAACGTAGCACACTCCGAGATCAAGGGGGGGCTGTCACGCGAGCTGAAGGTGAGGCTGGATCCGGCCAGGCTCTCCTCCTACGGGCTCACGCCCCTCTCGGTGACGGGCGCCCTGGAGCGGGCGAACGTCTCGCAACGCGCCGGCTCCTTCGCCTCCGGCAACCGGGAATACAGCCTCGACGCGGGGGGCTTCATCGCGGATCCCTCAGATGCGGGGCGGCTGGTGGTGAGCGTGAAGGACGGCCGCCCGGTTTACCTCTCCGACGTGGCCACCGTCACCGACGGGGTGCAGGAACCCAAGGATTACGTCTTCTTCGGCCTCGGGCCGGCTGCGGCGCACAAGAACCTGAGGGGGGGAGTCGCCGACTACCCTGCGGTGACCATCGCCATCGCCAAGAGAAAGGGGGCCAACGCCACCTGGGTGGCGGAAGACCTCCTGAAGCGGGTGGAGTTCCAGAAGGGGAAGATCATCCCCTCCGAGATGCAGGTGACTGTCACCAGGAACTACGGCGAGACCGCCAAGGACAAGAACGACGAGCTCTTGTTCCATATGTTCCTGGCGGCCATCTCGGTCACCATACTGATAGCCGTATTCATGGGGTGGCGCGCCGGCGCGGTGGCGGCCATCGCCATACCGGTGACCCTTGCGCTCACCATGTTCATCTTCAACCGGATCGGCTACACCCTGAACCGGATCACCCTCTTCGCCCTGATCTTCTCCATCGGGATCCTGGTGGA
>Ga0209317_1000942_pt1 | contig 29225 bp, 22 predicted proteins | sample RifGroB2_FD_183994 | JGI IMG/M metagenome (GOLD analysis project Ga0209317, IMG submission 183994) | Soil microbial communities from Rifle, Colorado, USA - Groundwater B2 (SPAdes) (version 2) | ecosystem: Environmental > Terrestrial > Soil > Unclassified | place: Rifle, Colorado | collected...
ACAGCCCTGTCTACCTCGTCGTCGTAATTGTCAGCCACCTTGGTAAGCATCTTATCCAGTTCTCCCGTTTCTTCTCCCACTTCCACCATATTGACCACCATTTCATCGCAAATTTTAGAGGCGCGGAGAGGTTTCGTGATAGTTTCGCCACCTCTTATGCTGTCATGGATATTTTGAATGGCTTGCGCCATGGCAGCATTTCCTGTGGCGTCCTTAACATTGGCAAGGGCGTCCAGGATGGGTACTCCACTCGATGTTAAGGTTGCAAGTGTACGGGAAAACCTTGAAACGGTGGATTTATTTATAATTGCCCCAAAAATAGGTAATTTAAATTTTGTTTTGTCTATGATTAACCGTGTTTTTTTTATCTTCCCAAGAATCTTATAGAGTACAAAAGCGCCAAATGGTACAGCCGGTATGAACATCCAATGTGTCTTTAAAATTGTGCTGAATGTAATAAGCATCCTGGTTGGAGTTGGCAACTCTAAATTCAGTTCTTCAAATATTTTTGCAAAATTTGGGATGATGAAAATCATGAGTCCAATTAAAATACTAATTGCCACAACCATCACAACGGTGGGATATATCATAGCGCTGATTATTTTTCTTATCAACCGCTCAGTTTTTTCCCTGAAATCGGCCAATCGCTGCAAGATGATGTCCAGAGCGCCGCTTATTTCTCCTGCTTTTACAATATTTACATACAATTTATCAAAGACCCTCGGATGCTTTGCAAGGGATCCTGAAAGGGTACTTCCACCTTCAACATCTTCAATAACCTTTAGTGTCGTCTTTTTCAGCAATCCCTTTTTCATCTGAGATGCGAGTATCTTTAAACCACGAATGATGGGGAGTCCTGCATCCTGGAGCGTTGATAGTTGTCGGGTGAAGGTGGTGAGTTCTTTTGATTTCACTCCGCCAATGGAGATCGATATTTTCCTGCGCTTTTTGACAGGTGGAGTTGTTTCGGTGTGTGTTTCGCCTGCTTTCTGGCGAAGTCGGACTTCTTTGACGTTCGTTGGAAAACGGCCTAATGAACGTATTTTTGCAATAGCATCGTCAGAACTGGATGCTTCAATCCTGTCTTTTACTGTCTGCCCCTTATTATCGACTGCGCTATATTGAAAAATGGACATCAGTAATTACCCTTATCTAATTTAATGTTCAGGAATTTCAATGTTGTTGTAGCGCGGGGGTTTATCCCCCGTAATTGGCCGACCACAAGGGTTCGGCGCTACGAGCGTTCGCAAATAATAAGTCGTTGGGTTTTTGTCTTTTAAAACCCAACCTAATTTATGACCATGGTTATAGCAGCACAAATAGTTGCCGGAGGACTCATTTAATGGATAAAGAAATCAGAGATTCAGGAATTGATATTGTTGGCACCATTTCATGGGGAACACACCTTTGCTTATTTTACAAGAGCAGAAAAGACCTTGTTGATGTCCTTGCTCCCTACTTCAAGGCTGGATTGGAAAATAATGAGTTCTGTATGTGGGTTGTTTCGGAACCCGTCAATAAAAAACAAACAATACAAATGATGGAGAAGGCATTGCCCGGTTTTGACCAATATTTAATAAAAGGGCAGATGGAGATAGCATCATACGATGAATGGTATGTAAAAGACGGTTCTTTTGATCTGCAAAGGGTTCTTAACGGATGGGTTGACAAACATAATCAGGCGCTTGCCAGGGGTTACGATGGCATAAGGATAACAGGAAACACAACGTGGCTTGAAAAGAAAGAATGGAAAAGTTTTCACCAGTATGAGGAAGCGGTACACGGGATTATTGGTAAATATAAGATGATAGCAATTTGTTCTTACTCACTCGATAATTGTGGGGCAGCAGAAGTTATTGATGTGGTTTCTAACTATCAATTAGCCATTATTAGGCGAGAGGGTAAGTGGGAGGCTATAAAAAAAACAGAACACATAGCATCTGAGACAGCCGGGGTTATTAAAGCACAGAAGCGGGAAATTAATGTGTACAGGCAAACAGAGAAGAAATGTATGCTGTCACTCAGTATTCTCGAACAATTGAATATCGGCGGCGAGAAGCGTGATGTAATCAGTAAGATACTTCGATTGATTAAGGTGTTTGCTGGTTTTGAGGCAGTTGCCATACGCCTGCGGGAAGGCAATGATTTCCCCTACTTTGTGACGAGCGGGTTTCCTCCTGAATTTGTTGAAGCTGAACGGTATTTATGTAACCGCGACCATGTCAATGAGCTTACCCGTGAATCGAGGGGCAACCCGTATCTGGAGTGTATGTGTGGAAACATCATATGCGGCCGTACCAATCCGGCATTGCCTTTCTTTACAAGCGGGGGCAGTTTCTGGACGAACAGCACAACGAAGCTCCTTGCTGATACAACAGAAAAAGAACGTCAGGGACGTACACGAAACAGATGCAACGGAGAGGGATATGAGTCAGTGGCGCTCATTCCCATTAAATTTAATACAGATACTATTGGACTCCTGCAACTCAATGATAAGCGCCCCGGCATTCTTACTCAGGAACTGATTCAATTTCTCGAGAGAATCAGCAACAGTATTGGAGTTGCGCTTGCCAGATGCTCAGCAGAAGATGAAATAAAACAATTTAATGTCCTCCTGAATAAAAAGGTTGCAGAACGTACTGCAAAGCTCAAGGCAACTATTAAGATGCTGAAAGTTGAGATTAACAAGCGTAGAAAGACAGAGAGCGAACTTTTGAAATTTTACCAGGCAATTGAAAAGAATCAGGGAATTATCTTTATTACCGATGTTAAAGGTAATATTGAATATGTCAATCCCAAATTTACAGAGGTGACGGGATATACTTTTGCGGAAGTCGAGGGGAAGAATCCGCGTATATTAAAATCGGGTGAAACTCCGCCGGAAGAATATAAAAAACTGTGGAGTGCGATAACCGCCGGAGAGTTATGGCATGGAAAATTTTGTAACAAGAAAAAGAGCGGCGATCTCTACTGGGAGTCAGCCACCATTTCACCAGCGATGGGTACGGAAGGGGTAATTACTCATTTTATTGCTGTTAAAGAAGATATTACGGAACTTAGACGGACAACCAACCAGCTAGAGGAAACCGAACAAAAGCTGCGAAAGGCAAATGAGCGATTACGCTCTATCCTTAGTAAAAACCCTGGCATAATTTATGCTTGTGGGGTTGGTGGAGATTGGCCGTGCATATTTATAAGTGAAAACGTCAGAACTGTGTTTGGGTACGAACCGCATGAATTCATAAACGACACAAAATTCTGGATTACTCACATCTATCCAGAAGATATTCCGCTTGTTCTTAATAAATTACCCTTAATACTTGAAAAAGATTGTTTCTGCCATGAGTACCGCTTTATGCATAAGAACGGGAATTACCTGTGGATGTATGATGAATTACGATTAATTCGCGACGAAAAAGGCGTCCCGGTTGAGTGTGTGGGTTTCTGGCTGAACGTTACGGAAAAAAAGCTTCTGGAAGAACAATTGAGACAATCGCAAAAAATGGAGGCATTGGGACATTTCGTTGGTGGTACAGCCCATGAGTTTAACAATATTCTGGGGATTATAAGAGGTTATACAACTATATTACAACAGGAAATAGAGGAAGATACGCCTGCAAAAAAATATGCCGTTCGTATTTTTAATGCATCAGACAGGGCTGCGAGTATAATAAGGCGGCTGCTAGCATTCAGCAAAAAATCACAGACATCGATGAAAGTATTGGATTTGAATAGCATTGTGAAAACAACTGCCCAGTATAACCTGAAGATAATCATGAAGGAAGACGTCGAAGTAAAAACAGACCTTGCAACTGCGGGTTTAAATATCAGCGCCGACCCGGTTCAAATAGAGCAGCTATTGTTAAATCTGGCAATGAATGCAAGGGACGCCATGCCCGATGGCGGGACATTCACGATACGTACAGAACTGATTACCATAGATAGAAAAAAGAACTCTCCACACATTGTCTCTGGCAGGCACGCCCTGATGACAGTAACAGATACCGGCGCCGGAATGGAACAATGGGTCAAGGAGAGGATGTTTGAACCTTTCTTTACGACAAAGGAAGTCGGGAAGGGAACCGGACTTGGGCTTTCAATCGTATTTAACATCGTTAAGCAACATAATGGTTTTATGGAAGTTTTCAGTGAGTTGGGTAAAGGAACTGTATTTAAGATATATCTGCCAATAATTGACGTAGAAATAACAGTTAAAAAAGATGAAATATCTTTTAAGGAAAAAGACGTCAAAGCTTGCGGCAAGCTGACGGTGCTTCTTGCAGAAGATGAGGAAGATTTGCGAGAGATTACTGCAATTATGCTGAAAAGGGTTGACATTACCGTTATTGAGGCCTAAGATGGAGAGGATGCAGTTACTAAATTTATGGAAAACAAGGATAAAGTTCAACTTTTAATCCTAGATTTAGCAATGCCTAAAAGGGGTGGTATGAGTGTTTACACAGAAATTAAAAAGATAAAACCGGACGTTAAGGCGCTTTTTACGAGCGGGTATGCCACTCAGGAAATAACACAGGAAGGGAGAATTTCAGCAGGATTACACTACTTGTCAAAACTTGCAGATATCAATGAACTTTTGAAAAAAATAAGGGAATTGACAGATTGTGCAGGATTTTGATGAAAAGGTTTGGTTTTATATCACAAGAAAAAATATCCAAGTGTTGCACAGAGATATAAGAAGATACACTACTCAACGCGAAGAAGGTCTTCTATTAATTTGGTCTTTGCAAAATACACAGGGAGAAGCATCTCATTCGCTAAATGCATTTAAATGGCCAGAATTTTATCAGACTTGTTCATAGGAGGAAGAAATTCTCATGAAGGTCACTTTCAGGACACACTTTTATCAGTCTCCAGTTTATCTTTTTTTTGTAATAGCCATTTCTATAACCATTACCGAGTATGCAATTATGTTCAGTTTTAGATTCTTGCCACATTTTTCCAATGTGGCAAAAGAAACTATTGATTCGGCGCTAATATTTGCAATATCTTCTCCAATTCTTTACTCTTTAGTCTATCGTCCGTTAAGGTTTCAAATTACCGAACGGGAAAAAGCAAAAAGAAATTGGGAAGTTACCTTCGACAGTATAAAAGATCCTTTGTACCTCCATGATAGCGAGTGCCGGATTATCCAGGCAAATAAGGCATACAGGAATATAGCAGGCATGCCATTCAAAGACATGATAGGCAGGCCGTACTATGAGGTCTTTCCAAAGACGGGCAGTCCATTCAAGTCGTGCTCTAAGGCGTTGGAGTTAGAGGAGGAGGAGATTACGCTCTCTGACATAGACAAGATTTTCAGGATACGATTTTACCCTGTATACGATGACAATAAATACTACTTTAATTCCGTTCACATATTTGAGGACATTACTGAAAAAAAGCGAATAGAGAATGAACTTAAGTTACTGAATGAATCTTTAGAACAACGGGTAATGGAACGTTCAGCGGCAATCGTAAAGGCAAAAGAAGAATTGCGGGTAATCAATGAATCTCTGGAAAAACGTGTGTCGGAGCGAACGAGGGAACTGACAAAGGCAAACGAGGAACTACAGAGGGAAATTACTGACAGGAAACAAGCAGAAGAAGAAATAAAAAAGCTCAACTCCCTCCTGTTGTCAATCAGGAATATAAACGAGGTATTGCTGAAAGTTAAAGATGAATCTGAACTTTTCAATAAAATTTCCAGTTTCCTTTTAAACACGGGATTTATTAAGTTTGCCTGGATAGGCTTGATCGGAAAAGATGTCTCCGGAATAAAACCCGTTGCACATGCAGGATTGGATTATGGTTATTTGGCTTTAATAAAAGTAAAATTAAATGATCCTGTCTATAGTTGTGGTCCGGCAGGTGTTGCCATAAAGACCGGAGAACCGATATTTATAAAGGATGTAGAAAGCGATAACAGATATAAATTATCGAAAAGTGAGTTAACAAAAAGGGGTTTTGTATCTATTGCCTCCATACCATTAAAACCCGAAGAAAAAACAATAGGTATTCTTAACATTTATTCTGACAGGAAGGATGCCTTTGGTGAAAAAGAAATAAAGTATTTGGTTCAGGTGGCAGGAGATATAGGGATTGGTTACAAGTCATTGATGCTGGAGAAAAAACTAAAACAAAGTATTGAAGATTTACGTACCTCTTTGAATAGCGCCATAGAGGCTATTTCCCTAACGGGCGAATTTAGAGATCCTTATACAGCAGGGCATGAAAAACGTGTAGCGCAACTTGCATGCGCTATTGCAACAGAGATTGGTTTCGAGGCAGACCGGTTAACAGGAGTCCGCGTGAGTGCATTTCTTCACGATATTGGGAAAATAGCCGTGCCGGCAGAAATCCTGAGTAAGCCTACAGCGTTGAGTACCCATGAATACGGTATTATTAAAACCCATCCAAAGGTTGGCTTTGACATACTAAAGAATCTCAATTTCCCATGGCCGGTTGCACAAATAACACTCCAGCACCATGAGACGTTAAACGGTTCTGGTTATCCAGCGGGTCTTAAAGGAGAAGAAATATTGATGGAATCGAGGATTTTAGCTGTGGCTGATGTTGTTGAGGCGATGACGAACCATCGTCCTTATCGCCCTGCCTACGGAATAGACAAGGCACTGGAGGAAATCATACGCAACAAGGGCATTCTTTACGACCCCAGTGTAGCAGACGTTTGTTTGAAACCTCATTAAGGAAAAGGGATTCCGGTTTGTGGAAGAAACGGGGCAATTGGCACGAAATTACCCCACGCCCAGACCCTTTCCCACAAGGGGAGAGGGAACTTCCCATCCCTTGTGACGGGAAAGATTAAGGGATAGGTGATATACACCTGTAATTATTATTCCTTCTCCTTCTGTTACATGAGACATAACGTCTTAGGTAACAAAGGTGTGTCATGATACATCTTTGTTTAATCATCGGCATTCCACGACTGACGCGGGATTTGTTTTCATTTCTGGATGTTAAATATCGTTCATTCTTGCAAAACAATAACTTACGTTAAGTAGACATATATAATGAACAACCATCCTGCCACGAGCGCCTTTGAACGGTACAAGTTTTGTTACATATTTGGAAAATTTCAATCTTATTATTAATAAACGCCCCCCTCAAGAGGGAAATTTGTGAAGTCCCCTCTTGGGAGGGGATTCAGGGGTGGGTACAGAATAGTCGTTGGGTTTTTGTCTTTTAAAACCCAACCTAATTAAATGTTCAGGAATTTCAAACTCACAGAAACCGTGGCCGAATATACGTTCCATGACAGTATTAGGGTCAAGGTTTTTGATTTTTGGTTTCATTTCATGGAAAAGATAGGTTCTTCCACGATAATCAGTATAATTTACCGGGATACTAAAGCCAATATGACACATATCGCACTCTTCTTTGACAGGACAGACAGGATCGGCGGCATTTTTGGTCTCAAGTAAACGTATCTCTCTTGGTGAGAGATAGAACTCGTCGTAGCAATAAGTACAACGTACAAGGACCGGTTGTTTCTTTTTAGAGAAGAAGGGGAAAATAGCCACGGGCAATCTCCTCGTGTTTAGAGAGTAGAGAGGAATAAGAAGGCAATATAACGGTCTTTAATATCATAATTGATTTACATAAGGGGCATCTCAGGGGGTCGTATTTGTAGGCGGTCTGTATCATGGATCTCCATGAGAGGTAGACCTTTGTGGTAATAACCGTTTTTATATCAAGGAGTTTATAGACTAAGGGTAAGAGTTCACTGCGGAGTCTATTGGATAAGAACCCGTAGTAGCGAATGTTTCTGAAGTTTTTATCGGGGATATGGCAGATGAGTCTGGAGATAAAGTCCAGGACAGGCAACGACATAATTTCAGTAACGTCGGTATAATGGTCGAGGTACTCATAGGTGACGGTTTTGCCATCGTAGTGTTTGATACGGGTTTCACCGATAGGGGGCCGTTTGAGGTACTTGCCCAGGTAGTCAACATTGGCTTTCATATTGTTTGACTGTTTTTTGAGATGAACAACCCAGTCGGTATTGTAGAACTGAGCCGTCCAGGAATTGAAGGCCGTATACGAGGTAATGTGCTTGAGGTGGGGAGGGAGCAGCAGAAGCCCTTTTTTGAATTCTTCACGTAAAAGGGAGATGATATGGTATTTCCAGGTATTTTTGAGAGATTGGTGATAGAAGTATGCCTTGCCAATCCAGGTTTCATTGAAGAGGGAAAGCCCGCCTGCCGTGGTGGAAAGATGGATATGGATATTTCTTTTAAGGTCTCTGCCAAAGGTGTGGATGGCGAGAAAGATACCGGGAAGAAACCCCTTTTCGAGCGCCAAGTCTTTAACGATGGTTGCAGCGATGAGGGGAATACGGTTCATGAGATAGCGGTTAAGCCAGAAAAAGACCCAGAGTTCAGAAGGCATGGTAAAGGTAATGTGTTGCCAGATGGTTTTGGGAAGGGTGTTAAAACTGTTTTTAATCCAGGTGTCAGTTGCCTTCTTGCCACAGGAAGGACAAAATCTGGATTTACAGCTATGAGGGACTTTCATACTCTTGGAGCATGTTGGGCAGACAAACTGATGGTAACCGAGAAAAGATGTCCTGCATACGAGAAGTTTTAAAACGTTAACAATAATGCTGAGTCGAATAAGATCGCGATGTTTCAGAAACAGTTTCAACCAGTTCCCATTGTCCAGGAAGATAGTTCTGAGCTTTATGCCGTTACTGCTGACGTATTCCACGGGTATCATTTATACTTTACTCAAAAGATAAATTCAAAGAAAAAGTCGTTGGGTTTTTGTCTTTTAAAACCCAACCTAATTTAAAACCCTTCAAAATTAAGGGGTTGCCTAGTCGCTCCTCCTTCACAATGACACAATGACAACTGTTTGGTCAACCCCAGAGTGTGACATAAGACACAATGTCTTAAGCAACAAAAGCGTCTCGTGAGACACCTTTATTCAAGCATCAGACTTCAATAGCAGGCGTAGAATTTATTTTATTTCAGGATACTAAATATCATTCGTTGTCGTGGGACAGTGACTTATATCAATTAACCATGAAAAGAACGCATCTTCTGCCGTAATGACCTTTTAATCGGCACAGGCTTTGTTATTTTAATGTTCAGTAATTTCAATCTTCTTTTGTTGTGTAATAAATAACACACCCCTAGCCCTCTCAAGAGGGGAATTTGTGAAGTCCCCTTTCAAGGGGGGGGGAATTTTGAAAGTCCCCTCCTGGGAGGGGACTTCGTCGTGAGCTCAGTCGAACGATTGAGGAGTGGGTAAAATAAAACTTGTCCTCGTGGAAACAAGGAGTTGTTGGGGTTTTGTCTTTTAAACCCCAGCCTAAATTAATAACACATTGCGATAAGGGCAAAATCCGAGTGATCGGGTGACGCAAAGTTTAAGGGTCTTTACATAATACCGGGAAGCACAAAGACAGCCTTACTGCCGAAGATGTTTTAAAAATATATCTTTGCAGTAAGGTATTTTTGTTTTTATCGGGATAAGAGAAACCTATGAAGGTTGAGAAAAAGCTGCTTGAGGAAGACGAGAAATTTCTGAGAAATTACAGCTACACCGTGGTGGAAAATCTTGAAGAAAAGGCAAAGGGAATAGCATTCCCATACACGAAAAATATCTCTGGCGATGCACGGGTAAGTGATTTTTATTACCCATGACTTTTGAGTTGCCGATTACTACTTTTACAAAGATTGGACGTTATGGTTGACGGTTTTTGGGGAAATATTTTTAGAGAGCCTGCAGGAAAAGAGAGTAACGAACTTTCCTTGCTTAAGACGGTGCCAATTCTGGGTGGCCTTTCCGGCGACGAACTAAAAGAGTTTAAACGGATTATTCACCATAGACGTTACAAGCCAGATGAAAATATTTTCTGGGAAGGCGAACCCGGTGTAGGGATGTACATCATCCAGAAGGGTACGGTGAAGATTTATAAAATGTTACCTGACGGAAATGACAAAGAACTGGCGCTCTTAAGAGACGGCGATTTCTTCGGTGAGATGGCGCTGCTCGATGAGTCTCCGCGCAGCGCCTCATCGGTTGCCCTGGAAACGAGCCACATCCTGGTATTATACCGTCCCGAATTTTTTGACATCCTTGAGAGGAAACCCAAACTCGGCCTCAAAGTGATGACAAAACTTGCTCAAATTATTGGTAACCGATTGCGCATCGCCAATACTGAACTCCAATCCCTCTGTGCCAAATTCCACAAACCAGGAAAATTGTCTGAAATGGTTTGTGAAGATACATTGCTGCCAGGTTTGGACACAGACGGAGGGGGGAGACCTGGCGGGGATGCTGAGCTATTACCTATTTTTACCGGATTTAACACGAAACATGGTTGGTTGAGGCGAAGAAACATCTTTTTAACCTGAAGAGGTCTTCGCCCGTTCAATGATTAAAATTCTTAATTAGTTTTTGAAAAATAACCCCGTAGGGGTGAAATGTTTATAGAAAAATGTGATATACAAAGCATTAGCTCCATCGGAGCGGCATGTTGTTACGTTTTTTCGACGATCTAAGATGAGGTGATAGTATGGTAAAAAAATCCGGGAAGTTTTCAGCATATAATTCACCATATTATTTCTTTTTTATAGTCCTCTCTATTTCAGGAATCGAAGCTTTCGTAATGGTCAGCGTTGGCTTCCTTCCTTTTTTTCCCAGACATTTTTATACAGTTTATGGTCCATCACTATTGTTCATAATAATTATTCCTGTTATTTATTTTTTTGTCTTTCGTCCATTACAGTTGCAAATTGCAGTGCGAGAAAGGGCAAAAAAAGAGTGGGAAGAAACCTTTGATAATTTAACAGACGCTCTCTATATCCATGACAGACAATTCAGGATCGTCAGGGCAAATAAGGCGTTCCAGGAGTTGGCAGGGATTCCTTTTGCCGAAATTATCGGTAAGCCTTACTACAACATCTTTCCAAAGATGGATAAGCCGTTCAATGTGTGCATTAAGGCATTAAAGTCAGAAAAGCCGGAGGAGTTAGAGGCAGAAGAGATTTCTCTACCCTCTCTCAATAAAATATTCAGATTAAGGGCTTATTCTGTAAATAAAATTAACAAGAAGTACGTTCATTTCGTCCACATTTTTGAGGATATCACCGAACACAGACAGGCAGAAAAACAGTTAGAAACGTATAAATTGCTCTTTTCTGAAATACACGATCTTGCTTATGTTTTTGATACACAAGGGAACATTTTGTTTGTAAATAAGATATTTGAAAAACTGACGAATCATAAACCTGAAGACTTCACTGGAAAGCCTTTTGCCCCGCTCTTTGATGACGAAAACCTTAAAAAAGTTATGGATGTTTACACAAGGACGTTGAAAGGAGAATTTCCTGAATACGAGCTTTCTTTCAAAGATACCGGAATCCTCTGTGAATACAAAAATGTCCCCTATCGAGATGAGGGAAAAAGTATCATTGGCGTTATTGGCACTGCCAGAGATATTACAAAACGTAACCAGATTAAACAACGCTTAAGGATACAGTATGCAACTGCCTCTGTTCTGGCAGAATCAACCACAGAGAATGAAGCCATCCCAGCGATTCTCCGTGATGTAAGTGAATACATGAAATGGGATATTGGTGAATTTTGGGCTATAAACAAGGAAAAAAATGTATTACAAATGGCGACGTGCTGGTGCAAAGAGTCCGTAAATTTCCAGGAGTTTCTTGCCTATAGCCAACAGGTCGTTTTTCCGCCTGGTATCGGACTGCCAGGCAGAGTTTGGTTAAGCGGCAAACCACTCTGGATTGCCGATATAAATTCTGATACAAATTTTCCCCGCGCGCCAACTGCCAATAGAGCGGGGTTACATGGGGCCATTGCTTTTCCCGCTCTGAATGAAAGTGAAGTACTAGGCGTTATCGGGTTTTTTAGTCGTGAGATAAAACAGCCAGACAAAGAACTGCTTGACATGTTGCATGCTTTAGGCAGTCAAATCGGGCAGTTTATCAAAAAAGCTGAGGTAGTGGATATGCTCAAACATATAGCCTATCATGATACACTTACTAATTTGCCTAACCGCATGCTGTTTCAAGACCGATTGCGGGTTGCCATGCATCAGGCAAAACGTAATAAACAATCCGTGGCGGTAGTATTGATTGATCTTGATGATTTTAAGGATGTAAATGACACTTTAGGGCACTTTGCGGGTGATTCATTACTCAAGGACGTTACCAAAAGGTTAAAGCGCTGCACCCGTGAATCCGACACTGTTGCACGCATGGGCGGCGATGAATTTGTATTCATCTTGCAGAATATCAAGCATATTCGGGATGCAGAAAACGTTATACAAAAAATCCTTAAAGCGTTAGACAGTCCTTTTAAGATAAACGGGCATGAAATACGTACAAGCGCCAGTATAGGAGCGAGTCTTTACCCTCAGGATACGGATGATCCGGAAATATTGTTAGAATATGCCGATATTGCAATGTACCAATCAAAGAAGGATGGCAAAAGTACGTATCGTTTTTATACGGCTACGAATAAATGAATAATCGAGAGACGAACTATAATTCCATCTCTGCGGTTATTTATGTACAGGAATTTCAAACTATTGTTCCTCCCCCTTGACTTCGTCGTGAGCTCAGTCGAACGATGGGGGAGGTTGGGTGGGGGTGAAAGAAACAATCAGATCACCCTCCCTTAGTCCCTCCCATCAAGGGAGGGAAAATAAGTCGCCGAAGTCCTAATTTAAATACATAACTCATTTGTGAAATAAATCGCTTATAAAGTATTTAAGGAAGTAGGAAGCATGAATCTGGATTATGAACAACCTATAAAAATTGCTGAAGGAATTTATTGGATAGGTTATTATGACAAAGAAGCCGGGTTACATTGTAATCCGTATTTGATTATAGATAATGACGAAGCCGTTATTATCGATGGAGGCAGCAGGCTTTCTTTTCCTACGGTCATGAAAAAAATACTGCAAACAGGGGTGTCTCCATTATCAATAACAGCTCTTATCTATCAGCATTACGATCCTGATCTGTACGGAAGTATCCGAATCTTTGAGCAGGTTATTGACAAGAGCAATCTTCTTGTCATCTCAGAAAAGGAATATGCCAATTCCGGCAACCACTGCTATAACAAATCCACGCACGTTACCCTTTCAGATATTAAATGCAAATTAGAATTTTCTTCGGGTCGGAGATTGCAATTCTACAAAACCCCCTATTCGTACCTGGAAGGAAGTTTTGTCACGTTTGATCAGCAGAGCGGTGTTCTTTTTACGAGCGATCTATTTGGCAGTTACAGCAGAAAATGGGAATTGTTTCTCAATCTGGAAACCCAGTGCTATCACTGTAAGGACCTTACAGATTGTAATGGCGAAAAGAATCACTGCCCCATACACAGCATCCTGGACTTTCACAAAAGAATAATGACATCAAACAAGGCGCTGGTGCTTGCCCTTGAACAAATCGTTAAAATACCGTGCGCAATAATAGCGCCGCAGCATGGAAGTGTTATCCATAAAAAGGAAGATATTCAGCATATTTACAGTCTATTGTCATCAATCGGCAACGTCGGCGTTGACAGCGAAGCTGACGAACAGCTCCTCAAACAGCTTATTCGCGACTATGCCGCCGCTGAAAAAAAACTGGCGGAACTTAACCAGATAAAAAACAGGTTTCTTGGTATGACGGCGCATGACCTCAGGAACCCCATTGCCTCTATCCGTGGTTTTAGCGAATTGTTTCTGACAGAATCTTTCGGGACACTTACTCCAGAGCAAAAAGAGTATATGCAGATGATCTATACAACGAGTGATCAGATGTTTTCCATGGTAAACGATCTGCTGGACATTACGGTAATAGAAAGCGGCAAACTCGACCTTAAGAGACAAAAAGGAAATCTCATATCCACTGTTCACGAACGGGTGAGAATAATCAGACCCATTGCCCAGAAGAAGAATGTTGAAATTCATGAACAGTTTGCTGACTACGGAGAAATATTTTTTGATCCACAAAGAATTGCCCAGGTCGTGGATAACCTGGTAGGCAATGCGATTAAATTTTCCCCCCCCAATAAAAAAATATATATCAGCTCGGTCTGGCAGGATAATATGGCAGGTATTTGCGTGAAAGACGAGGGACCTGGATTATCACAGAATGACAAAACTAAACTATGCGGCGATTTCCAGACACTCTCGGCGCGGCCAACCGGTGGAGAAAAGAGCACCGGTCTGGGATTGGCAATAGTGAAAAAGATTATTGAAGCGCATGGAGGGATATTGCAGGTTGAAAGTATTCCCGGTGCAGGGGCTGCTTTCAGTTTTTTTATTCCCAGGAGAAAAGACGCATAAGCTAATGGAAACAAAGAGAAGAGTAATTCTGGCAGACGATGAAAAGCATATCCGGGCAATGATGAAGGCCGTAATATCCAGTATGAACTGTGAAATAGTCGGCGAAGCTGCCGATGGACAGGAGGCAGTAAACCTTTACAAAAAAGAAAAGCCCGATCTTTTGCTGCTTGATATTAATATGCCGCAAAAAAGCGGAATTGACGGTTTAAGGGAAATCATGCGCGAATTTCCCGCTGCCACGGTTATTATGCTTACTTCTGTTGTTGATATGGAAAATGTTAAACAATGTATTGAGCTGGGAGCTTCAAATTATATGCGAAAGGATACCTCCGTAACAGAAATGAGACAGATTATAAAAGACACGTTAGAAAGATTACCGTGAAGGAGAATCGCTATGTCTGATAAATACGACTTGAACAAAATATTCTTGGAAATCGAAGAAGATGAAAGACAAATTCAAACGGAAAACAAGGAAGTGTCGCAGAAAGATATAAAATATTTATTGCAAAATATGCAAATAAAACACAAGCATACCCATGACTAGAAATCCCTCATTTCTCCAAACGCTCGTTGCGGAGAAAATACTCAGAGAAGACGAATTACATAAGCTCAGCCGCCAATTTAATCAGAATGCCTATGAAATTCTCATGCACCTGGTGACGAAGGCAGGATATTCAAAAGAAAGCCTGGGAAAACTATGGGGCGATTCTCTCGGCGTTACCTACGTTCCCACTGAAAAGTCTCTATTCCAAAGAGATGTTGTTCTGAAGATTTCCAGAGAGTTCGCAGTCAAAAACAACATTATTCTCATGTATCAGATGGGAAATGTGATTACTGCGGCGTGCTCAAATCCGACAAATTATATACTCATCGAAAATGCCGCATTACTGGCAGGGGCGGCGATCAATCCTGTTTTTTCATTCCCTGAAGAAATTCAGGATGCCATTCAAATACAGTATGTGTCAAGCAACTCGCTGAAAGACCTCTCGGTTGAAATAGCGTCTCATGAACTTATAAAAAACAGCGTCAATATCACTCTGGAACAATTGAAAAATATTGCCGGCGACAGTGCGGTGATAAAATTAACCGATGATATAATACTTCTGGCAATAAAGGAGCGCGCCAGTGACATTCACATTGAATCAACCGATGAGTGTGTCAAAATTCGTTTTCGGGTTGACGGCGCTTTACAGGAATTTCTTACTCTCGAAAAAACACTTCTCTCGCCGCTTGTGTCGAGACTGAAAATTCTGGCTAATCTGGATATTGCCGAAAAACGCCGTCCGCAGGATGGTCGCATATCCTTCAATATGCAAAACACGTCAATAGATATCCGTTTTTCCTGTGTTCCAACTATTTATGGAGAAAAAATTGCGCTTCGGCTTCTGGGCCAGGGATTTTCAAAAGAAATTCCGAAACTTGAAAACCTGCAATGCTCAAAAACTGTTTACACAAAAATTAAGAAAGTACTGGAGCGTCCAAACGGCATTTTTTTTGTAACCGGACCGACCGGCTCCGGCAAAACGACAACGCTTTTTTCCGCCCTTCAATACCTTAACAGCCCTGATATTAATATCATGACCATCGAAGACCCCATTGAGTATAGACTTGATGGCGTTAATCAACTTCAGGTGAATCGTGAAATCAATCTTGATTTCGCCACTGTGCTCAGGGCATTTTTACGACAGGATCCCGATGTAATTCTCATTGGTGAAATCCGCGATCTTGAGACAGCCAGAATAGCCGCTCAGGCAGCGTTAACAGGGCATCTTGTGCTTGCCACCATGCACACAAACAGTTCGATACAAGCGATTACTCGTCTTATTGACATTGGAGTAGAACCTTTCCTGGTAGCTTCATCAATAATCGGCGTCATGGCACAAAGACTCGTCAGGCGTATCTGTAATCATTGTAAGGAAAAATATAAACCGCCTGCTGAAAAGATACATGAGCTTTTCCTCTGGGACGGAAAACAAGATGTGTTCTTTTATCGTGGCAAAGGATGTCTTTACTGTAACAATACAGGATATTATGGGAGAATCGCAATACATGAAATATTTATCATTAATGATGAAATCAGGAATTTGGTGTCTCACAATGCCTCAATCCTTGAAATACAGAAAACCGCAGAAAAGTGTGGTTATCAGGATCTGCGATACGATGGAATAAAAAAGGCGCTTCGGGGACTTACTACCATGGAAGATATAGACAATGTAACTTTTTCAGATTAGGAATTGGAATCGGCAATTAGTGCTTGCTAAAAAATAATTGATTAGGTAAAATTATGCAATAATTGCCTTGCGCATCGAATCATTAATTTTACCTTTTGCTTCCCTGTATAGTATCGGCACTAAAATACCCCTCAACCCGCTGGTTCAATCGTCCACGATTGAACCTGGATATTATGTATGTACAGGAGTTTCAATGACACAATCCAAAACACATTTTCTTGGCCAAAGGCATAAAATTAAAAAGACAGGCTTTTCCCTCATCGAAATCGTTGTTACTCTTGCAGTGATTGGAGTCATCGCAGCAATATTAACTCCGGTATTACATAAATACTCAGAAAGTAGTAAAGTTTACCGGGCACAATCAGATTGCAAGACCATTGCTAAAAATATCCTCAATTTTAATGAGGATACAGGCGTCTTTCCGGTTTATTCTTTTACCTCTGCGAACACGAATCCCCTAGTTAACGCAAATGCAGTTATTAACGTTCTTTATACTAACGGTAACGAGGTGGAAAACTCCGGAACAGGCACCGGAGACTGGCTTACGGGGACAAGAGACCTTCTTCAGAATCATTTGCGGAATGGTGTAACGCCTCTGGGCGGGAACTACCCCACTTCCCCCCGCTCATTTGCATGGAAGGGACCTTATCAAACTGATTTTAATGCCGACCCGTGGAATAACAGGTATTATGTAAATGCCACATACCTAAAACCGGGTTCGGCCAACAATGCCGTTTGGGTGCTCTCTGCCGGTCCAAACGGCGCCATTGAAACCAATTTTACTCAATCAGCTACCGGTGCGTCAGACCCGGCTCTCGGGGGGGATGATATTGGATACCGAATCAAATAAGAGCGAGCGTGGATTTATCCTTATATCAGTCGCTATAGCGCTTTCTATCGCTGTTATTGTTCTTACGATAACCCTTTCCTCGCATTTCAGAGGTGTTGAGACCTCCAGGGAATATGAATCAATACAAGAAATGAACAGGTTAAAGGACGCTATTACGGGTACGTCCATTGAGAATTTTGGTTTTATCGGAGATATGGGAAGACTGCCCAATTCCCTCAGCGAACTGAATACGCAGGGAACGCAGACCGCTTTCCACACAACAGATGGTACAACGCCGCACTTTGGAAGCGTTGGAATGGGATGGCGGGGTCCTTATTACAAATATGGCAAGACGGACGATGATTATTTAAAAGACGCATGGGGACGGCAGTATGTCTATGTAATTACAGGAACCGTCACGTCGGGAGGCGGTATAACTTTGAACCAGAGGACTGCCCAGATAATAAGCAATGGGCCCGATGGGGCGTACCCCTCTTCTGATGATTTATACGCTGAGCCAATTGTTGAAAAAACTAATTTAATAATTAGGGTAGTAAAGGTCATGTCAGACCAGACCATGACAAATGTCACGATAGATGTGTTCTCATCCAATAACGGGGAACAGACACAAACAACTGCTCCAACCATTACGTTTACCGGTGATGGGGGTCAGGAGACTTCAGTGCCGATTGCCAATCTTCACCAGGGCGTTCACGCCTTTAATATAAACTTTGGCGTCATGGACGAAACGGGCTACGTCTATATAATAGGCGGGGACGCCAACAAATATAAATTTGCAGTACCGGTCGGTCTTAAAAAATGAGTAATAACCCAAAAGGATTTTCGCTCATAGAAGTTGTTGCGGCGCTTGTCATATTGGCTATTACGGTTGCAGTTGCCCTTCCTGCTACCTTCCGCCGGTCGGATGCGGACAGAGAAAAGGCGACTATTTCAGAAATGATGGAAATTCACCGCGCAATAGTAGGAGATATTGAGCTTGGCACTTACGGATTCCTGGGTGATATGGCAAAACTCCCTGATATGCTGACTGACCTTATCGTTAAGCCGGCGGGCGCGCCGGTTTTTAATACCAATCATACCAATAATGTTGGCATGGGTTGGAAAGGTCCGTACGTAAGTGATTTTTCAGAGGACGATCTCATAAGAGATGCATGGGGAACGCCGTATCAATATTCACCTACCGGGAATAATGCCGGTCAGGTGATAAGCGCAGGCATGGACAGGGATATAAATACTACCTCCGACAACATCGTATATCCTGCCGACGGGCCTTTAAAGACGACAGGAGACCTTTATCTTACGGTTACTGCCAACGATATTGCAGAGCCCGCCTATATGACCGTTAATGTATATTCTACCGATAATGGAGCCGAAAGCGCCACCGTCATTACAGGGACAACTGGGAGTCGGGGAAGCGGGTATGCGGGCTTTTTCTATCATACCCTGAAACACGGCATCCATGCGGTGAAGGCTACCCACGTGGTCCCTAATAGTACTAGCATTTCGCGGACGGTTAATGTTGGCATAAGGACGGGCGCTCAAAAATGTTATATCTTGCGTATGGAGACTACCGCTACAGTCACTCTCTTGTGAGGTATGAAAGTGGTATTCCTACTTCGTAACAGTGCAGCCCCTCCCCCCGTATCAGGTACGGGGCGGGCTCTAACCCCTCCCACCAGGGGCGTGGAATAGTCATTGTTCCCTTATATTCCTCCCCCTTGATGGGGGAGGGTAGAGTGGGGGTGTCTCAGAATTGAAAAATGAACTGCAGCATATAGCAAAAATTCTCAGAAAGCGACCTACTGATGCAGAAAAAATAATGTGGAGACATTTGAGGGGAAAACGATTAGAAGGTTTTTAAATTAGGCTGGGTTTTAAAAGATAAAAACCCAACAACTTTTATTTTTCACCTACCCCTCAATCGTTCGACTGAGTTCACGACGAAGTCTCTGCCCAAGAGGGGACTTCTCAAATTCCCCTCTTGAGAGGGGTAGGGGTGTGTTATTTATTACACAACAAAAAAAGATTGAAATTCCTGAATATGAACATCAAGAACCCATTGGTAACTATGTAGCGGATTTTGTATGTTATGAAAAAAGGGTTTAGCCTTATAGAAATTGTAGTGGTTTTGGGGGTAATTGCCATTCTCCTCGGAGCCGTCACGCCGTTTATTTTAGGGCAGATGGAGGCTAAAAGGGAAACATCCACCAGAGAGGAGATGGAAAATATCTTCAGGGCAATAATGGGAGAACCAGGTAAGGAAGATTTTGGTTACTTAGGCGATATGGGAAAACTGCCCGATACCCTTACCGACCTTGTTGTAAAACCTACAGGGACGCCAGACTTTAATTATAATCATACAAACAAGGTGGGAATGGGTTGGAGGGGGCCATACCTGCATGGTTTTAGCCCGGAGGAGTTAACTACAGATGCATGGGGGTATCCATATCAATATTCACCGTCAGGCGATAATGCCGGACAGATCATAAGCAATGGACAAGACCATGACCCAACCACAACTGATGATAATATAATCTTTCCCACGTCTCCACCACAAACAAAGGGTACTCTCCTTGTTACGGTGAATGTGAACAACCTTCCCCAGCCACAATCTGTGACAGCAGAGGTTTATCAGACTATAAACGGGGCAGAGAGCAACATGATTACGGCAGCGACAGGAATCAGCACAGGATATAATACATTCCAGTTTGAGGTTACGCAGGGTATTCACGCCGTTAAGGTATATCATAATAAGGGCCTTTCCACAGAGGTTTCCAGGGCTGTAAATCTGGCAATTCCCGCAGGACAACAGATAAATACTATACTTGAGCTATGGACAGCCGCTACTGTTGATCAATAGTATCAGTGGAATTATGACGCCAACAAATGAAATAGTATTAATTCAAAGTGGTATGGTTTTTATCTTGGGATTAATGGTTGGAAGTTTCTTGAATGTTTGTATTTATAGAATTCCCAAAGGCAAGTCAATAGTAACACCTCGCTCATTTTGTCCAAATTGTAATACGTTTATAAAATGGTATGACAACGTTCCCGTATTAAGTTATCTGATACTTTGGGGGCGCTGCCGGATATGCAAAGTAAAAATTCCTGCCCGATACCCTCTTGTAGAGTTACTTACAGGATATGTTTTTATACAACTGTACTACATTCTTATACAGCAGAGACATGAATTACCCTGTGTGTTTGTTGCTTATGTGGTACTCTGTTGCGCCCTCATAATATCAACATTTGTAGACCTTGATTCATTTATCATCCCCAATGAGGTTACATTTATAGGCATTCCACTTGCTGTTATTTTGAGTGTAATATATCCTGGTTTGCATCACGCGCAGCATACAATGAGAACTTTTTCGCTGGTTGGAATCCACAGATTGGACGCACTGATTGCATCCGTAATAGGAATATTTGTTGGTGGCGGATTGGTATTTGTATGCAGCACACTGGGAAAATTATTGTTAAAAAAAGATGCCATGGGTTACGGAGATGTAAAACTCATGTGTATGATCGGCGGATTCGTAGGCTGGAAATTATCTGTGGCTATCTTTTTTGTTGCGCCGTTTTTAAGTCTCTTACTGGCTATCCCTGTTTTAATCTTTAAGAAAAGCCATTTGATTCCGTACGGGCCATTTCTGTCGCTGGCTGCTCTGATGTGTATTCTTTTACAAGATTATTTTATAAAATGGATCAACTTATATGTTGAAATCTTTAAGATGGCTGTTGTCTGATTCCTTTATTTAGCATAAAATTAGCACAAAGTGGGTATTCCCTTTACTCAAGTGATTGTTTCTAACAAGGGGTTGTAAAGAATACCCTTGTTGCATGTGATTTTCTTTCTCTGCTTCTTTAATGGCATCGAGGTATTTTTGACATTCAAACGGGGGTACAAACTGTACACATCATATTCAAGCATATCTGCATATATGTCACCACTTCAGTGTTCCGTGTCAATCATGGCTATTCCCTGATTGGAATGTTTTGCGGGTTTTGTACACAATCCTGACGCAAGAAGCAATGCAGAGTAAGTCTTGCCAGAGCCTGCGGGACCTGCAGGCATATCCTAGCTTTACTGAGCGATTGTGTGCCTTTCTGAACATGTTTCTGTCTGTAAAAGATGCAAGATTCCAGATGCAAGATACGAGAAAAAAGAACGCACCAAATACATCTCAATTTGCGATTTACCATTTTAGATGTACGATTTAAATCACAAATCGTAAATCGTACATCATACATCATTCTGGCTTCTGAATTCTGACTTCTGTGTTCAAGAGTGATGGATTATTTAAAAAAGTAATTTATTTCAGATAGAAGCTAATTTCAGAGTATTAGTAGATTCAATGAATATTTTAGCTTCCTTAGTGCAAAGCCAGTTGCGAAATTTTTCCAACATAGGGAGCCAATTTATATCAAAGGCAAGACTTCATTATATGAGGTCTTGCTTTTTTTATTGATAAATAGATCCGGTGGTGGGCAGGTCTTTAATCTTGCTGTCGGGGGCACTCTTAAAAACTTGTAATCGGATAAACTACACCGCTTGGGAAAAAGTTTTGTTGGGTTAAGGCATGTCCTGTACGTGATACGGGAAACAACTTAATATTTCCTTGAACGCTCCGAATGGTTGGTGTTGGATTTTGTTCGCGCTCTATACAACCAACATGGCTGCCAAATGCCAAGATTAAAGACCCTACCTCATTAGCTCCCGGTGTTGCCAACATGTTATTCCAGCCTTTAAAAGAATTATTGACAAAACATTTCAATCCTTTATACTGATTACATAATTACGAATTTACGTAATAACGTATGAGGAAATATACGAAAGGAGAATCAGGAATGCCTGTTATTAAAGTTATAAGAAACGGACAGATAACCCTGCCAAAGGAATTCAGGGAAGCCTTGGGTATTGATGAAGGGCAAATGTTAGAGGCGGAGATTGAGGAATCCCGCATAATTTTAAAACCCGTGGCTTTTGTGGAAAGGGGCCCGGCCCTATCTTCAAAGGGGAAGAAAAAAGTAGCGGAGGCTTTGGAAGCATATAAAAAGGGAGAGGTAAAGGCCTTTGATAATGTTAATGATCTTATTAAAGACCTAAACTCATGAAAATTATTAGAACCGATCCCTTTAAAAAGGATTTCGGAAAACTGCCGGATGACATAAAGCGGCAGACAGAAAAGGCCTTAAAATTATTGACAGCCAATCCTTTCCACCCCTTTCACCCTTCATTGCATATCAAAAAAACCAGAGGAGAAATCATGAAAGGGTTCAGTGACATCTTCGAGGGAAGAATTACTAAAAGTTATAGGTTTTTATGCTTAATTAAAAATGATGTCATTACCCTTTTACGCTGTGGCAAGCACGATGACTTTTTTTAAAAAAGCTCTCTTATGAAGTAGCAATATTAAAAACTTTTAAACATTCTATGCAAAAAATCATCGCTATCATCAACCAGAAGGATGAAGTTGGTAATACTACTAATATCTATCATTTATTTACCCAACCAAATCTTCTCACCAACCATCATCTTGCCACGATGATCCTCTCTCCACTTGTCAGAAATTCCCATCTGGTATTTGATAGTGGCAGTGGGTGAAACACCGAAAACATTTATGATTTGTGCGCCCGTGAGAACAATAAGAGTGGTAACTTTAAATTTGGGAGGAGGAGCAAGTGCGATAAGGTAGCGAATTTGATTGACTTTGAGTTGAAGTTGACGATTCCAAGTTTCATTAATAACATCATCAGAGCCTGGATGGTAGCGACCAAAATCAACCGTGATGCTCTTACCAGTGTGGTGTTTAATTTCAAGCGCTTGATGACGGATATCGGGAAATAAACCACCACCCGGCGGATAATTGTAGCCGAGTCTCTTCGCAACCTCAAACTCAAACCAAGGTCCTTTGGGACGGACATCTAAAATGCGCCCATTTGTATCTGTGGGTGCATCAATCGACATTAAGTCTTCGGTTAGAATAGCAATTTCTTCAAGGGTATAAAGAGTTTCCACTACTGGTGGTTGGTTCGCAAGACTATTTGCATCTTCAAGATCTGTTTGATATATGAGCTTCTTCTTTTTGCTTGCTGATGCTAAAAGGGTCTGTCTCGATGGCATTTATTTAGCAATACCTTTCATTTATGATTGAGACCTATGAACAGAGAGAATGGTTTCGATTTCTTGGATTTCACTCTTTGTAAAATCGAAAAGTTGATAACAAAGGTTATCGTTTTCATTTTCAATATCTATGCACTCTTTAACGTTAGGGTTATTCAGCAAACGAGAAACATTCATAACCAGTTGTGTAACTAATCGGGTTGAATCAAAAAGCCTTTTAGCTACAGGATAAACGCTTATGTAAGAAGTCCAGTAGCGAAAACGCTTCGCATACAGAGAATTGCCGATTGTTGTTTTATGGAAATATTCTATGACTTTAGAGTTTAGTAATCCCAGAATTGAATAGTAGCGTATATCTGACTTGTCTTTAAGTATAAGGTAATAGCAAGTGCCATTAACAAAAAATCCGTTGTTATCAAGAGCAAATCTGTTATGAGAGGCAATATCGGGTGTAATTATTTTCCGTTGGCGAAAATCTTCCGGTGATTGATGCACCCAAATTTCGTACCATTGTCGCTGGCTATCTTTGATGTAAGAACGTTTTTCAAGTTGAGGACGATGTTCCTCTAGATAATTTTTGGCTCTTGGATATTTGTCTAAATCGACAGGAATTACTTTTCCATTTTGTTCAATGTGTGGATATAAAACATATAGATCTGTTTGTGAATTCCAAGAACAACTCCAACGATTGACATTATGGCTCTCGATCAATGGGAAAACCAGATTTTTTTCGATACCATGTTGTTTAATGAAGCTTTCCGTCATCGGTTTAATGAACACACTATCCGCAGTTGTTTTAAGACCAACGCTAATTTTTTCACAAAGATCTCCGATTGTATAAGCAGAATGACCTCTCAACTTGGAGAGGAGAGCGTTTTCTCGCTCATTGTGAAAGGTCCAGACGTTGACCCTCTTGGACGGAAGAGTAGCAAAAAAGCGTTGCACTTTAAAAACTCTCCCGTTTACGCTTGCGTCCGTCTCCGATGGAATCCCCGATTCTTTCAAAAGATTGAGGAGGTTAGTTGTTTGCTGGACGGTGTCCGTTTTTCTGTGAGACTCCATAATTGATGAGTAGGCAATACGATTAAAGCGTTCTTTCGACCGTGTGGCTATGAAAATCAAGGGCAATATAGCGGCATCAAATAATTTCGTGTCAGACAAATCCACAATTTCTTCGATTGTAAAATGGGTTAGCAGGAAATTTCTGAGTTTTTTAGTCCCAGCGGTCGACAGTATTTTGTTCGATACGATAAAGCCTAATCTACCATTTTCTTTAAGTAGATAATCTGACAACTCGAAGAATAGGCTAGAAATATCGAAACGACCAACTGCGGTGGTATAAGCAGAGATATATTTTTCCCGTTTTTCTAATGGTGTATTTTGGATGCGAACATAGGGTGGATTTCCCAGAATACAATCAAAGCTATGCTCCGAAAATGTTTTCCCAAACGAAGTCTTTGGTAACGGCTGTTTGCCAAATTGCATCTGGTTGTAAAATGGACGAAGACAAAGCGCGTCACCTACAATAATATTAAGGCTAAAAGAGATAGCGTCGTCAAGGGATGCTTTTTGAATAAGATACTTTCTAGTTGCTAGAACAGCTTCCTCGTCTATGTCTATACCAAAAAGATGATTTTCGATAAGGTGTTGGGCATCTTTGGAGGTAAAGCTGCCAAAAGTTTTCTTCCAATAGTCAGCGAGAACATCATATGCTTTAAGTAAAAAAAGCCCGGAGCCACAAGCGGGATCGAGGATTCTTATATTTGTAAAAAGATTTGGAGACTCAAGATATGGTCGAAGCGTCTGATTAACTATGTAGTCCACCACAGAATCTGGGGTGTAATGAGTTCCTAGAAGTTTCCGATGGTTACCCGAGTAAGTTTGCTCGAGTTGGCGAGCTCTAGTTTCAATTAAGGTCATGGTTAAAAAACTTCTATCGAAAAAAATCAAAACAAACTGTAATTGTGTCTAATATTAAATAGTGCATACCTCTTTTTCAATATATTACACATACATAATAATTCTTCAAGTATAACTTTATTTTTCAACCTCGCTTACTTATATTTTTAGTTACGTAAGGTTGTGTTGAATAAAGCGAACCCCAAAAACTTCGATTATTTATATCTTACATTTACATCAAATTTTATTTCAGCTAAGGTGTTGGGTTCCATTTCGTTCAATCCACCCTACAATATTACAATACGCCCTTTTGTGATAACCATATTTTCCTTAGATTTGCTACTCCCACAGATTCATTAGATAATCCTTCATCACCTCTGCCTGTTCTTCGGGTGTGCCGGGAATGTAGGCCTGAAATTCGCCCTCTCTGAAGAACTTGGGCATCTTGGTGCCGGGTTGGATGGATTGCGGGTCGAGCAGCCATCTTTTTATCCAGTCGGGCTTGAGTCTTCTCTTGGCAAGCATGAGGTCTGGCGCCCAGCCTGTTTTATCGCCTTCAGGCATCTTTTCACCTTTTACATGGCATAATATGCAGTTGACGTCCTTGGACTCAAAGAGCCTCTTTGCCGCCGAGAGGTAGTCTGGCGATTGCGCCTCTTTTGCCTCGATATATTCCTTCTTTGTTTCGGCTACATACTCAAAGGGATACTCTTCGCCTTCTTTCACGGCAAAAAACCCGGCGAGGCTGGTGGCCTCTTCATCCGGCAAGCTAAATGACGGCATTTTTATATTCAGCCACGGTCTCAGGTCGAAGGGTTCCCTTAGAAACTCGAAGGCCCATTCAGGTTGCACCTTCTTGCCTTCGCCGTATAATAGCGGTGGTGTGAATACACCTGCTTCTTCCGGTATTAAACCCTCACTCTCTACATGATATGCAACTATTGACGGCGCTATATCGCCCCCAACCGCCCTTTTCTTATCCAGGATCAGTTTTTCATCCAGGAACACCGTCTCGCCGGCCTTATGCCCTAACTTCTCGTTATCCTCCCAGAGCTGAAAATAGACTCCTGCATCCTCTTCCAGCTTTATCATCCCTACCGCTTCGATGTTTTCAGCAAGATGCAATCTGTCCAGATCAAGCTGGTGGCAGCCTGTACAATTGTACTTCCCTATCAATCTCCTCCCTTCGACTACCGCTCGTTCTTTTTCTGTCAGTCTGGCGATGTACGCCCCGGAAAGTTTTTCTTCTCTCAGCCCTGCCTCGCCTATTATCAATGATTCAATTTCTTCCTTGGTTAGCCCAAAATCAGGCATTTTCAGGTGATCCTCCGGTTTTTTATACCTTCCTTCGTCAAACTGCCTGGGGTCATGCATCTTTACCCTCAACCACGCCTGCCGTGCCTTTCCCACATTTTCCGTAATATGCTTAAGCCCTGCCTCGCCTAATATCTTCTTCTCTAACAGTCCAAAATCAAGGAGATGTACGTGCTTGGAACCAATGGCCGATAGCTCGGTTCCTATCTTGCCAAGTCCTTCCATGCCTTTTATCTCGTGACAGCCGAAACAACCGTATCTCTTGATCAGCGCCTCCCCGACATGCGATTGTTCCTTATCCTCTAACCACCCCGCATCTGATAATCCTTCTTTCGGAATATCCTTGCCTGTCTTGTTTATCAGATATCCGGCAACAAGACCGGCTTTTTCCCGATTCAGCCTAAAGTTTGGCATGCGCGTCAGAAAATCTTTTCCTTTTGGATTCATAATCCACTCAACCAGATACCCATAGTTTATCTTCTCGCCAATCTTTGCCAGATTGGGAGCAAACCCTCTTACTGCGTCCTTCTCGTAGGCGTGACATGCCATGCACCCCACCTGTTCAAAAATGAAATCCCCCTGTGATAACTGTTCCTCGTCAAATGCAGGCATTTCTTCATATGTGCTTCTTTCGTCTGCATGCTGCCACAGATAAGCTGCTATTGCCTGGGATTCCTCATCTGAAAGCCTGAAATCAGGCATCAGCGTTGTGGGTCTAAATTTTCTGGGGGCTTTTATCCATTCTGTAATCCACTCAGCCCGCACCTTGTTCTTTATATTTTTTAAACTCGGGCCTATCGTCCTGTTCTTATCTTCACCGAATCCTACCGTTTCATGGCATCCATGGCATCCAAGTTCCTCAAAAAGTCTCTTACCTTCCCAGAGTACTTCTCCGCCTTTGACCTCCTTGCCTTCAAGATGACACCTTATGCACGACCCCTGCGCTGTCTTGCCCCGGTTTATTGGCGTAAGCCAGTATTCAACCTCGCCATGCGCCTTCTTTACGCCCGACGTTGCGCTCGCCTGCCCCTCATGGCAAAGCACGCAACCAAATCTTTCCGGCGGATGATTGCCCAAATACAATTTTTGGTCGGGATGGCTTGTATAAGGTTCTTCGGTAGATATGCTCTCCGTCCTGTTTATGCCTACATGACACGACATGCACCTGTCGGCTATGTTTAAATCTTCCATATACGTCTGATATACCTGCAGGTTTGGGCGGGTTTTCCTGAAAGTTTTTAACTGCGCCTTATACCTTTCCATGCCGGCTGTATAGGCAGCTAACTCTTCCGTATATTGATCGATGCCATGTTTGAGGTCATTCAATCTTGTCTTTATGGGCGCTATTTTACCTTCTAAATCCTTAATCTTTGCGGCAAATTCCTTACCCTTTTCCTCTAACCCCTCAATCTCATGTTTGATATGTTCGCCCGGGTTTTTCCCATAGAGATATTCCTTCTCCATGCTTTCGTTACGCATTACTATTGCCTTGAATCTCAGACCCTCCAATTCGCTGCTTAATGTCCTTTGTTCTTCCGACAGCTTCCTGTACTCAGCCTGTATGGGCGGTTTTTTGAAGTCTTCCCATGCATGCTCCAGCTTATTCTTTGCCTCTCCATATTTCTTTTGTACATCCGGACTTTCAAAATTTGAGCGTTCATTCTCATAGTTCTGCTTGATTTTTTCGTACTCCAGGCGATAGAACTGTTTCTGATAGTTTTTCCAGGGTCGTCTGTCAAAGGTTTCATTCACAATCGCCCATGCGGTAACTGCAACGAGGAGGAAGCTAACAATGACGTACATGATCAGGTAGGATTTGTCTTCTTCTTTTTTCATATATTAAACCATGGCGTTACCCAGATATATTTTATGTGGAATACTAGCCTCAGAAATACCTTTATGGGCAGTGCCAGCATGGATAAGAAAAGAAACGCTACAATGGAATATTTAAGAATGCCGAGTTTTTCTAATATCGTGCTTTTTCTCGTCTTCATAAAACGGTACGGAATATTCATGCCCATGAAGAAGTATCCAATCACAACGGCGCCACCTATAATAAAGCCCAGGAGCGATTTTGAATTAATACCGACGAAGCTGGTCAGATCATAGTTGATTTCGGCTGCAATCCGATGGGGATCCCATTCTTGCCACGGCCAGAACCAGAGCCAGCCAGGCCCACGCATGAAGACGCCCACAATAATCAGCAATAGCCATAAGATATGGAATCCGAAGCAAAAGGTGAACATGGCAAACTTCCGTTCCTTCAAGGTATAATATCCGTTGCCTTTTGGGTTAAAATCTACGTAGGGTATGGCCATCAATCCTATGATGATAAGCATAGGAAAAGCGACTCCGGCGATCCATGGGTCAAAATAAACAAGCATTTCCTGAAGCCCCAAAAAATACCACGGCGCCTTTGCCGGATTTGGGGTCATGGTAGAATCTGAAAGCTCCTCCAGTGGGGCGTCAAGGAGG
>Ga0209317_1000943_pt1 | contig 29208 bp, 27 predicted proteins | sample RifGroB2_FD_183994 | JGI IMG/M metagenome (GOLD analysis project Ga0209317, IMG submission 183994) | Soil microbial communities from Rifle, Colorado, USA - Groundwater B2 (SPAdes) (version 2) | ecosystem: Environmental > Terrestrial > Soil > Unclassified | place: Rifle, Colorado | collected...
CGTCGGCGCCCAATTGTTTTGCCTTTTTCAGTTTTTCATTCCCTCGTGCCGTAGTAATCACACGGGCACCTGCCAGCCGAGCAATCTGAATAGCGGCGCTGCCGATGCCACTGCCGGCGGCGTGGATCAATACATTCTCGCCGGGTTTGAGTTGTCCCCGCGTAATGAGCATATGCCATGCAGTTAAAAACACCAGAGGAATAGCCGCCCACTCTTCAAAGGAATACTTGTTGGAGATAGGAATGATATTATCCACGTGCGCCTTGGTAAACTCGGCATAACCGCCCTGTACCTGAAATCCCATAAGCTTAAAACTGCTGCACATGCTGTCGTTGTTCGTAATGCAATGCACACACTTCCTGCAGCGAACGCCGGGGGCGATGATTACTTTGTCACCCACCCTGAATTTCTTCACCTCCATACCCACCTCCGCCACCTCGCCGACACTATCACTGCCCAGGATATGCGGCATGGGGATTTCTATGCCTGGCAATCCCTGTCTTACCCAGATATCCAAATGATTCAACGCACATGCCTTCACCTTCACCAGCACCTCATAGGGAGAAATCTTTGGTTTCTCCACGTCTGTATATGTTAATTTGTCTACGCCGCCATTTTCATGAAAAACAACTGCCTTCATAACAGCCTCCTCATATAGTACGTCAATATTATTTTCCAGTCTCTACAGGCGTCATCACGCTTATTTCTTTCAGTGTTACAAGCTTGGAAGCATCAAGTATTTCAATTTCAAGCGGCAAACCCTGCTTATCAAGATGAAGAATTACACCCTCCTTCAAATCTATTGAGTCCCCAAGGGTACCCTCTCTAAGCTCTATCAGAACAATATCAGATTCCTTTGAATATTTTATCTTCATCCGGTTACATTCCAGCCTCTTGATTCTTCTTCAACCTTCCCCGTTTCTCCCTTTCTCCTTATCCTCGTGTCCTCTGTGTCTCTGTGGCTATTTTTCCGTTTTTTTCTGCGTTCGTTCGACTGAGCTCACGACGAAGTCTCCGCGAACCTTGCGGTGAACTATCGCTATTTTATACCGCGACCATAAAAAAGCAAGGGAAAGGTTTTTAATGTGAAACCCAAAAAATGCAGTTGGACACAGATTTGCACAGATATTTCAAAGACTTAAACAAAAACATATACTCACCTTTTGCGTGATATCTGTATTTCCTTCGGCTGGTTCAATCGTCCACGATTGAACCTAAATGTTTGGCATTGTTCACGGTTTGTGTTGACTCAAGACCCATAGTCCTGTTAAACCGTGTGGTTCAATCGTTCGACTGAGCACTCACGACGAAGTCTGCAAGATTGAACCAGCCCAGGCATGTAAGATGGGTTAAGCGAATACGAACCCATCAATATCGTTCTACAGAGTTGCAATTCAAAATGGAATGATGCCCCCTTCGCGGGTTCAGGTTGCAACTTGAACCCACCTTTTAGAACCACTATCAATTCTTTCTGGAGCATATCTTAAGAATAAAGGAACTTGTTACATCACAAGAAAATATTCACGAGTGTGCAGTGCTTGAAACTGACCCATCCCTGAAAAAATTGAAAGAAAATTGAAGATTTAAAATGTGACCCTCACTGATCCCAAAATTAAGTATGATGTCCCCAGAATTACTCAGACGAAAGGGACAGAAACAGATACGTCCTCATGAAAATGGGGATAGGCCAAACCTAAACCACTACGCCAGTTCCCTACTCTACCCAGAATTATTCCCTGTTCTTTTCCCAGAAAAAACGAAAAAAGCTTGCATTCTTCTTCATTTTTGTATTATCATCCTTTTTAAAGAAAAAGCAATTTCCTATCATCCTCTCGTCATTACAACAGCCGCACGGAGCAGACTTATTGTCATTGGATCAAATGGAACAAAGGGATTTTATGCTGATCCATATAATGACGACATGATAACAAGTGCAAAGAGACACAAGTGGCAGTGTATGAAGTGATTATCACAATAGTATTTACCATATCAAAGGCATGTTATATGGGCAATAAATCTGTATTCCGCATATTATGCGGATAAATCTAATCCATGTTAGATGCCGAAGGTGTAAATGAATACTGAACTTCAAAAATCTATTGAGCGGTTTCAGAACCATATGCGTTATGTTGACGAACTTGCCATGGTAGTTTTGAAGGGACACTTGCTAATTGAAGAAGCGTTGACTCGAATAATTGAAAAATTCATTTTCCATCCCGAACACTTAAAAGAAGCAAAGCTTACTTTTTATCATAAAGTTCATTTGGCTCGAAGTTTGTGTTTGCGCAAGAATCAATTTAAGATTTGGGAGTTGATGCTACGAATCAATTCTCTTCGTAATGAGCTCTCTCATGCCCTAGAATCAGACGAAAGGAACCGTAAATTCGAGCGGGTAAAAACCCTGTATTTAGAAGAGATGCCTAGTTCAGAAAAATCTGAAAATCCCAAAGAGCAACCTGATCATATAGTTGCTTCCTATGCATGTGCTCTGTGTGCTGGATTTCTTTCATCATTTGAATCTGATGCAAGCGCATTTAAAGAAATCGTCGGGAACATCGATTCCATATTAAATCCGATGAATAAGCAGAAGCAATGAGGTGGGGTGGGCATCTAACAAATCATTGCAGCCGACACTTGCCGCCGCTGCGCGTCGTCAAGTGCGACTGAATTCAATTCGTTAGGCACTTGAAGGAATCGATTATAAGGAAGAAATTGATATGAACAGGAATGTTTATAAGCTTTGCTGTGAGAACTGCTTTTCAGAACCTGGGATAAAGCGATTTGTAAGAGAGTCTAATGAACTGGATGAATGCGATTATTGTGGAAGTGAAGGAGTCCATGTTTGCGGAGTTGGTGAAGTTGGTGATTTTATTCAAAGGGGGATTGATCGATATTATGAAGATGCTGCCGAATCGGTTTCTTATGAGTCAGCGGAAGGTGGTTATCTGCTTCCGACGATGACTATTGGTGAAATTCTGATGGATAAGCAAGACATTTTTTTGGATGCTCTTGAAGATCCAACTCAATTGATGGAAGACCTCATTCCCTTTGATGGCATCCCATACGTTCGATGTGATCCATACGGCCCAGAATCAGGCGGTCTGGAACAAGTTAGAAGCTGGAAAGAGTTTTGTGACTTCGTAAAATATTCGCAACGATTTACTACGTTTTTAGAATTGGATAATCATACTCTTGATGAGAATCTTCCTGGTACTTTCTTAAAGAATCTTGCTGATAGAATTCAAGATTTGGTTATTGAATTATATCCTGGCACGAAAATCTATAGAGCTAGATTAATAAACGGGGAATTTGTGCTAAACCACGAGAATTTAACTAGTCCGCTTCCCGATAAAACTAAAAACAATCGCATGAGTCCAGCCGGTATATCTGTTTTTTATGGGGGAATGGATAAAGAAGACGTTTGCGTAGCCGAAGTTCGACCTAGTGTAGGTGAGTGTGTTGCCGTAGCAGAGTTTGAAGTATTAAAGACTCTGAAAGTCTTAAATTTGTCAGTCGATTTTGATGCTCCCAAAAGTATTTTTAACGAGGATTATAGTTTTGAATATGAAGAATATTTCAAGCTTTTTTTCTCTCATTTTGTTTCTGACATTGCGAAGCCAATTCGTCCTGCGGATTCGGATATTGACTACACACCTACACAAATCTTTGCAGAATTCATAAGAGTATACAAATTTAAAGAATGGGATACATGGACTTTCAACAAAGGAATTCAATCACCATTGACTTACAACATGAACGGTTTTATGTTTAAGAGTAGTCTAGAAGAGAATGGAGTAAATATTGTTTTATTCAAAGGCCCAGACATTTCAACGGAGCACGCAACACCCGATAGCAGCGCATGGCTTTTATACAAAGGCTTCAAAAAATACAAAATTGCCAAAATAAAGGTCTTTCACGAAGAAATAAAAGAACAGCACGAGATGTCACCGTTTTTGGAAATTAATTGACTGTCCTGTGCCTAACATTGTTTCCACCGGACTGCGGGGCAGAGGCATGATTTTCACGTCATGCGAGTTTCCAGTAGAGGTCTTGGGGTCACCTTCATATTTCAATTGACAATCAATGAGAAATAGATGAAATGTAAAACCATTAATTATTGTAGGGTCAAGGAATGGCGAGTTGCATTAGGTATCCCCTTGGCTGTTGCTGCCGTTTCCAGCTTTGGGAGCGCTAGAGGGTCACATCTCAAATGTTAAATCATTGGAGTTATATGATTATTTAACTTTTAAGATGTGAGCCGTCTCAATATGTTTTGGATCGCTAACGCAAATTATACCGTCTAAAAGCGGTAATAAATCATATACATTATTGATTTTCTTGTTGTAAATGTATAATAAAATAGGCTATTCTGTCAACAAGGATTTAACGTACAGGAATTTCAAACTAGCCACAAAATCGCTAAGTATTTTTAATGGAAAGAAAATAGACGATAACCATCCGTGAGGAAATTTGGGGGTGAATAACGCATGAAGTTTGAACGTATTACAGTAGATCCTAATGTTTGCACGGGTAAACCCTGCATCCGTGGACTTCGTTTTCCAGTTTCACGACTGCTTGGACTCTTGGCCTCTGGGGAAACCAAGGAATCTATTCTTAAAGCCTATCCTTACCTAGAAGCACAGGATATTGAAGAAGCTTTGCGCTACGCTGCCTATCTGGCAGAAGAGGAAACGGTGGAATTTTCGCGATGAGGTTTCTCGTCGACATGCCACTGTCACCTGAATTGGCAAAGTGGCTTGTACGGCAAGGCCATGATGCCGTTCACGCTCTTGAAGTGGGGTTAGCTCGCGCCTTGGACGAAGTAATCTTTGAAAAAGCTTTATATGAACAACGGGTGATAATTACCGCTGATTTAGACTATCCCAGACTTTTGGCCTTGGCACAGACTGAAGGGCCTGGCGTGATACTCTTTCGAGGCGGAAATTACAGTGAGCAAGAAGCTTTAGACCGCTTAAGAATAGCCCTTGAAACGATTCCAAACGAAGAGTTACCGAGTTCTATCATTGTCATTGAAAAAAGGCGGATTCGTCGAAGACGTCTTCCACTGGAACCAGGTCTTTAACAAAACAAAGAAGCTTCAACTAACACTTCGCTGCAAGAGTTTATCACGCACTGGCGCTCGCCGGGCAGCTAAAACCCGTCAAAAAATACAACAAGAAGTCACGGTCAAACCTTTATTGTTCAATAACCAATTTCTCCTTCTCCTACCGAACAATAATATGCCGACAATTTATTGAATAAAGACAAAAATAAATTTTCACTCAGAAATATCAACATTATTTTTTGACTTCGAAAGTAATGTGGGTTATTATAGCTACCATTATACACATTTTTTGGAGGGTCTTATGAGAACAATTCAAATGACTTTAGATGATAACTTAGTAGCTTCTGTTGACAGGGTTGTTAAAAAACTAAAGACGACACGCTCTGCTTTCACCCGGAAAGCATTGAAGGATGCTATAAAACAAGTGAATCTCAACATGCTTGAAAAAAAACATAAAACAGGATACAAACGTTATCCTACTAGTAAAACAGAATTTAGTGTTTGGGAATCAGAACAAGAATGGGGTGATTAATGAAAAGGGGTGAGGTGAGATGGTACAAGTTCAAAAGTCCTGACAAAAAACGCCCTGTGGTTATTGTAACAAGAAATTCTATACTGGAATATTTGAGCGAAGTAACAGTCGCACCAGTAACTTCAACAATCAGAGACATACCGAGCGAAGTACTTTTATCTAAACAGGATGGTATGCATAATGATTGTGCTATTAATTGTGACCACATACAAACAGTTTCAAAAGCAAAAATTGGATCATTAATTACTACTTTACCGAAAGAGAAGCTGTTTGAACTACATAGCGCAATATGTTTTGCACTAAATCTTTAATAGAAAATATGCTAACAACCCGCTACACATATATAATTTTACTTTTAATCTGCTAAATCATCATGATCTTTTCTGAACCACATTTCATAAAGGGGGATGAAGATGTATGCCCCGAAGCTCAGGAGGAGGAGGATATTGGAAATGGTAAAGGTGATCACAAAGTGAGGGCATGCATACCTGATGAGCCACGGGGCTGCCAGGTTCAGGATAATACCCATAAAAGATACGCCATAAATCGTAATCTTTAATCCCTCGCGCGAATGCGTCATTGCAAGAATACGGGAGAGTATGAACACAACGATGGGTATAGAGAAAATGTGGGTGTGGGTTACTTCCAAAAGTTCCCGATAGGACTTTGGGAATGCCAACCCTTCCTCCAGCCTTGCCCTGTTTTCTTCTTCTGATAATGGTTTGTCTAAATCTTCCCCTTCATCACCGCAGTAGTAGCGCACGGTCTTTTCCTGGGAAAAGCCGGTCCTCTCATAATAATTCAGAAAGCCAAGTCCGATGGCGATGGTTATGATTGACAGGAAAAAGGTAAAAAAAATCTTATTACTGATTGGGAGTGACCACATGCCGTTTGCCATCGTTTTCTCCTACAAAATACTGTATCGTCTAAGTATCTAAATTAGGTTGGGTTTTAAAAGACAAAAACCCAACGGCTCCCCGTTTACACGAGGACAAGTTTTATTTTTTACCCACCCCTTGATCCCCTCCCAAGAGGGGACTTCTCAAATTCCACTCATTTGCAGGACAAGCGTCCCCGTTTGTCATCATAATGCCAAGCGAGGATGCCTAGCCTACCATTGGGGAGGGGGGTGTTGCGGCAATCTTACACACCCCTTTATCCCCTCTTTTTAGAGGGGAATTAAAAAAAAATTGAAATTCCTGTACATCAAGTCTAGAAATCATATCCTTTAGAGTTTTTCTCTGTGTTTCTGCGACCTCCGTGGCCTTTTTTCTCTGATTTTTCATCTGTGTAATCTGCGTAATCGTTCGACTGAGCGCTCACGACGAAGTCTGTGGTTTCCACTATTCATTGGTTTTCTTGAATTTATCCTTGAATCCCTGCGTCATATCTATCGCAATTTTACCGTCCTTTTCCTCATACGCAATCATGGCTTCTGCATTGGGAATCTTTTTGATAAGTTCCATGCCTTTTTCATGACCTAACACAAAGACACTCGTGGATAACGCATCAACCTCCGTGCTCGTGGGAGCCACAATCGTTGTTGCAATGGTGCCGCTCACCGGTCTCCCCGTCTGCGGGTTTATGATGTGGGAATACCTCTTCCCATTGAATTCAAAGAACCGTTCGTAATCCCCTGATGTGGCCGTAGCCTCGTTTTTGAGTTCCAGATAACCCAGGATTTCACCGCTATTCCGCGGGTGTTGCACACCAATCTTCCACGCATTTTTGCCCGGAGGCGTGCCCAGCACATAAATATTTCCACCAAGATTGATACAACCGTTACTGATACCATATTTCCTGATAATTTCCAATGCCTTATCTACCGCATATCCCTTCCCTATGGCGCCCAGATCGATTTGTGTTTGGGTATTTTTAAAAGAAATGGCAGCTGGTTTTTTAGTATCATTACTTTTATTTACTACAATGTTCTTATACGAGACAGCAGGTAAAACCTTTTCAACTTCTTTATCAGGCGGGACGTGTCCTTTTTCACGGAAAAACCCCCAGAGTGCAACAACCGGAGATACGGTAATATCAAATGCGCCGCCGCTCAACTCACTGTAATACTGTGATTGCTCAATTACATCGAGGAGTTCTCCATTGCATGGAACAGGCGATTTTGCAGCCTTTTTGTTCAGACGGGAAAGTTCGCTGTCTTTTTTGTAATTACTCATAATGCGGTCCATGCGTTCCATTTCATCGAGCGACTCTTCGATGGCCTTGCCGGCGGTTTTCTCATCATTCGAATATATTGACACCTCGGCAAAGGTACCCATAATCATGCGGGTTTGCTTCAGAAGTTTTATATCGGAATCAGATTCGTTCCCCCCCCTGTCTCCCCCTTGCGAAGGGGGGGAAAAAGGGGAGGTATTCTCTTTGGTCTTTGTATTTTGAGATTTGTTTGTTTCTCCTTTAACTGGTATTACTAGATGGTTGTTTGCTACCTTGAGGCCACTCACGTCTCTTTTACTGGTGAGGTAATACTCGTTAATGACACCAAGAACCTTCCTCACGCCTGCGCACATACACTGCACGGACATGGTGGCTCCGGTAACATTGATGATATCCTTGTTGATCCTGATTGGATTTTTGAAGGATTTCCCCATGAACTGATAGAGAAAACGCTTTTTGGCAATCTCTCCGCCGCGGCTCTCACGGTAAACCAAGATAGCGATATTAGTAATTTTCCCATCCGTGCCCACGCCAACAACAAAGGTAAACGGATGGAATTTCCCGATCTCCTCAGTAATAATTGCATATCCCTGAATAGAGCCTTTCTTCTTTCCGATATACACCCCAAATCCATCCTCGTACAACCTTCTGCTGAGCAGTTTTTCAAGGCTGTTTTTTTCTTCAGGGGTCATAACAAATTCATCCGTTACAATCTCGTCACATTCAGGGAAGATGAGGGCAAGCGCCTGTTCTTCTGTCAGGTAGGTCTGGAGTTGAAAATTGTCAGCCGGCTCTGTCTCCGTTTGCGCCTTTGCCGTATCCGGAACAAATGCACTGGATACAACCAATAAAGAAAGTAGTAAAGATGTAATTAATATCTGTTTAATTGTCATAATATCAAGAAAAGACAATACTCATCTCCGCTTTTCGCCGAGAATATTTTCTAATTTCCCCAAGAATTCCTGTTCAATTGCGCCGTCTGATGGAATGCGAGACCATCGGTACGCCTGACTTCCGCCCGGCGCCTTTGTTTCGACCTGTGCACTGATGGAAACGTACGTCCTGCTTTGTTCCTCACTTACTTTAATCAGCAAACGACAGCGTTCCTGCCAGTGCCCTTCCAGAAGGAGTCCACTGGTTTTATTCGCCGACCATCCCTTAACCCAGCGTGTTCTCAAAACGCCCTTTTCCCTGTCATTGATTTCAACCGGGATTCCTTCCGCAGATTGTATTATCGCATTCCATACGGTGTTTTTATCTGCTTCAAAATAATGAGAAACACCCGCCATATTTCTCAGCTTGAAGCCCTGAGTAGCGCACCCTGTAAGGATGGCAGTAAATAGGGCAAAAGATAGCAATATTATAACAATATATCCTGTATTTAATAATCCTTTTCGGTTCATGAAGATAAAAATACTAACAGAAAAATTCTTCTTTTACAAACACTTTTAAAACCAAAATGGAATTCAGCAAACCGACACCTTGTTTCTTCCGTTATTCTTTGCTGTATAAAGCGCATTATCGGCTTTCTCAATCAATTGCGCTATCTGTATACGAGGGAGAAGTTCGGCACCGCCAATACTTATAGTTACTAAACCACTCTGCTCGAATGGCGGAAATAGTGAAAATTGATGAGACTCGACTTTTTGCCTCAGTCGTTCTGCTATTTGGGCAGCTTCCTGAATATGAGTACCCCTTAACAGAATTAAAAATTCTTCGCCACCCCATCGGCACAACACATCTGAGCGCCTCAATCCCTGTTTTAATAAGTCTGCTACGGATTTCAGTACACTATCTCCTGACTGATGACCATACGTATCATTTATTCTCTTAAAATAATCAATGTCTGCAAAAAGCAGTGACAGTGGTACTTTGTTGTTTATGAATTTTTCATATTCGTCCCTGATAATATGTTCTATTGCATTCCTATTAAAACATTGAGTAAGGGGGTCGTAAAGTGCCTTTACCTTAAAGGTTTCATAGTGGCTCTTGATTGGCCTTACTTTTATATTATAGGCAACATTGGCATCAAAGGCGATTCTTGTGTTATCAACACCAATAACAATCTTATTACTCAAAATAGGGTCATAGTAAATAAGGTCGATAAGTTTGCCCTCTCTAATCCCTATATCCCGAAGCCTTTTGATTTCGGGATTGTCTCCGTCAAAAGAGACTATCTCAGAGGTTTCACCAACGTACATCTCACAAATGGCTACAGTTGTCATATTGCACCTCCCGCACTTTTTGATGATTCTCTCGGATACTGCTATCCCGTTTTATCCAATCCCGATTAACTTTCCACCCTGATAAATCACAAATGCGACTATCCATCCAAGAGTAATTTGATAAGCAAAAGAAATCCCCACCCATTTCCATGTACCAAACTCATTCCTCATGGCAACGGAGGCAACAATGCATGGCATATAAAGAAGCACAAATGCCAGAAAGGCATAGGCACTCAAAGGTGTAAATGTTTTCTGAATTACCGTCCTCAGTGGCGTTAACTTCTTATCTCCCCTGATGGAGATACTTTTCATCCAGAATGTTGAAAACACGTTCGTCACCGAATCTTTCACCGCCATAGTGAAAGATATTCCACACTCCTTTAAATCCTGGAGAATAGTTTTTTGCTCCGTCGTTTCGACCATCTTCTTTTCAATGTATATCTCGCCCATAGTACCCACTACTATCTCTTTTGCGATCACCCCGGTAATCAGCGAAGCCGCTACCTCCCAGCTTCCAAATCCCAGCGGTTTAAATACTTTGGCAATCGTCTGTCCTGTCTTCCCAAGATACGAATCCTTTTTATGTTCCACGCCCCACGGCAAGTTCAGGAGTATCCATACCATAATTGATACCAACAATATGTATGTTCCCGCCTTGACCAGAAAATGCTTCCCTCTTTCCCACGTGTAAATCATAAGGCTCTTAAAAGACGGCATTCTGTATGGTGGAAGTTCCATAATAAATACGGATGGTTCTCCTTTAAAAATCGTTCTCTTGAATACTATTCCCATAACAATAGCCAGAACTATTCCCATTACATACAATGACCACAAAACGGTACCTGAATTTTCGGAGAAAAAAGTACCAACAAAAAGCACATAAATAGGAAGCCTTGCTCCGCATGACATTAATGGAATTAACAGGGCGGTTAGCACTTTATCCTTTTGATTTTCAAGGATTCTTGTAGCACAAATGGCAGGAACATTACACCCAAAACCGAGGACCATAGGAATGAATGACTTGCCATGGAGGCCGATCACCCGCATCGCCCTATCCATCACAAACGCAGCCCTTGCCATGTACCCGGAACCTTCAAGAAACGTGATAAAGAACATCATTGTGAATATAACAGGCACAAACATAATGACGAATCCAACCCCTGCTATCACTCCATCGGTGGCAAGGGAGATTGTCCATGCAGGCGAGTGAATCATTCCCAGCATCACCACCGTCCATCTCTTTAACGGCCCGGATATCACGGCGTCTATCCAGTCAACAAATGGCGTCGATACGTCAAATGTGAATTTAAACACGAACCACATTAATGCAAGAAATATGGGTACGCCAAGGAATCTGTTCAATATAACGGCGTCTATTTTTTCTGTTAACTCTATTTTCCGAATCTCAGGCTTACTCAAAACTCCATGGGTTGTTTCAGATGCCTTTGCATACCTTGTATTTGCCATTATGGATTCTATATCATCGCCGTACATTTTTCTGAGATGTCGCACAACATCATCAAAATACAAACCGTTTCCATCACCATTTATTTCTTTCAAAATGTGAGTATCGCCTTCCAACAGTTTAAATATAAGCCATCTCAAGGAATATCTTTCAGCGAGGGTTGCATGGCTTTGTTTAATTCTCTGCTCCATCACCCGAACAATAGATTCGATGTCTTCGCCGTAATCTAATTGTTTCGAGTGATACTGGAATGGACTCTCAGCAACCTTTAAGGATGTACTCAGTAAACGTTCCATACCTGTTTTTTCTGTCGCTACCGTTGTAACCACCTTAACACCGAGCATCTCCTCCATTGACTTTATGTCTATCCTGTATCCCTTCTTTTTTGCTTCATCGTAAATGTTTAAAGCAATAACGACAGGTATGCCAAGTTCCAGTAACTGGACAGTAAGATAGAGATTTCTTTCAAGATTAGTGGAATCCACCACATTGATTATTACGTCAGGGGTTTCGTGCACCAGATAATCCCTTGCAATGATCTCCTCCTGTGTATAAGGACTGAGACTGTACGTACCGGGCAAATCGACCAGCATTATCCTTTTTCCGTTATATTCAAAAATAGCCTCTTTCTTTTCCACGGTAACACCCGGCCAATTTCCAACATGAAGTCTTGTGCCTGCAATGGCATTAACAAGAGTAGATTTACCCGAATTAGGATTTCCTGCGACGGCGATGGTAATCATATCTCCTTCCTCTCCGGTACATTCAGGAAGCAGCACTTCACTGAATAATCGTATTGTGCGGAAAAATGCTTATAAACATTCTCGATTGGTTGCATACGGTAAGCATGGGCTCCTTTTGTTACAACTACGTGACGACCCTTATTTGTCATCAGTAGTTACTAGAATAATTTCCGCCTCTTTTTTTCTGAGCGAAAGATTGTAATTCTTTATCGTCACTTCAATCGGGTCGCCAAAGGGAGCCTTCTTCAGAACCTTTACCTCCTCACCGATAAGCACACCCATGTCCATGAGCCTTCTTTTCAAAGACCCCCCCATTACGATATCTCTTATTTTTCCCTTCTCGCCGGGTTTCAACATTGACAGATTCATCCATTTCTCCTCTTAAATTATATTAACCTCCTCGAATGCATCAATTCTTCATGCCCGACAAAGGCTACGTGGTTAATTTCCTTTTTTTCAAACTTATCCAGTACTTGTGGGATTATATCTCTGATATTCATAAAATGTCGTACTACAGCAGGACAAAATTGACTCCCAGCATGGAGATTAATCTCCTCAAAGCACCCATTGTAATTTTTTGCTTTCCTGTATGGTCTATCTGTGCTTAACGCATCAAAGGCATCCACAACAGAAATAATCCTGGACTCGATTGGGATATTTTCCCCATAAATTCCGTCCGGATATCCCAACCCGTCGAAGCGTTCATGGTGATATAAGACAATACGAGATATTTCCCGCAGGATTGGCAATCGTTCGATGATATTGTAACCAATTCGCGGATGAGCTTGCATGAGTAATATTTCGTCATTATTCAATCTTCCGGTCTTGTTTAATACCTTATCCGGCACTCCAATCTTACCAATATCATGCAAGTGCGCTGCGATATGAATTTTGTTAATCCACTCATTTGGCAAACCCATGGTTTCTGCAATCAGAACGGATAATTCCGCAACCCGCCACGAGTGAATAAACGTATGAGGGTCGCGGGCATCCAATATGTTTACCGCAACATCTATCAACTCATGCATTGCTATTGCTGTAAAAACCATTGTAATCTTCTTCTCCTTCCAATAGCAGTAGTTCACAATAACTTTCAACGGCAAACGCACAGAAAATTCCGTTGCAAAAGAAATACGGTTCTTCGTCATTCAAAAGCATCTATTGCTTTTCATAATTTCCCTGGCCGGGAAGGTATGGTTTTATGCAGAAAAATCCATGTGGAATGTCTGCTGAGAATTCATTCAAGGCGTTAAAGCCACTTCTACCTTGTGTGATTCATAGTCATTTTCATCAAGAGAAATGACGTATCCGTTATTTGCAGCAAATTCCAGGGTGCCTTTTGGAAGGAAACGATAGATGAGCCTGGTGGTAATGGTAATTTCGCTCGTATCGTTTGTTTGAAACTCATAATGGCTCGTATCTGTCTGGTTTGCCTTGATCCGCGTATCATACAACTCCTCGACGGCATAGGCGTACAAGACGTCGTTATAAAATGGGGTCAAGTCTTCATTATCCACCAGCATCCTGTTGTGTTTCATAAAGATCTTTCCTGGCTTTCCTGCATAATCTCCTTCGCCTTCGTAGTAACCATCAGGAAAATTTCCACCAGGTTTGTCTATGGTCTGGTCATTGAGCTGGGTAAGGGCGGTTCCCGACTGAGTGGCCTCCACAAGGAGAATAACGTTCCGCTGTGTAACACCAGACGGATAGGAGTGACCCGTATGTGAATTCGCAACATTTACATCAAAGCTCAGGACACCGTTTTCTACGTTGGTATTGGTAACAGTGAGATCCACAGCCCATTCCAAATATCTTTTTTTCTCCCCTGCAGAAAGATTTTGATTGGTGCCTTCGAAACGATGGGGGTAAATAGTCCTGGAATCCCGTTTCGTAGCATATTTCCTTTTGTCTTTTGAAATCATGTAAAATGAATCAGTAATCTCCTCGTAATCCGCAATTGATTTACCTGTCGTTGTATCTTCAGGCGGGTCTTTCATGTGGCAGTCCTGGCATTCCAACACCTTCCCTGCATAGTTACTCACCGGGTAATCATCTTCCAGTCCGCTATATCCGCTGAAACGCCATTCACGGTAGGTATCTTCGCTCCAGAGGATGCGTTCTATTGTTTCACCAGTCGTCTGGTCGTTCTCATCTACCGGCTGTAAATAGAGTTTTCTGGCATCCTGATGGCAAGGCGAACACACTTCGCTCTTTTTAAATTGCGGGGTGTAGGAAGCCTGCATGTTTTTGTATATAACATCATCAAGTGGTCCAAACATGATTTTACCTGTGGTGGAAGATTTGAGCAAGGGGTCTGGCCGCAAGAGATTTACCTTATAATTTACCCCGGGTTCAGTCCAATATTCTTCTTCTGCGCGTACCTCATGCATCTTATGGCAGAAATCGCAATGAACGCCCTGCTTGTCTATTGCAGAGAGTTTATCCTCATCACTCATTACACCTGCCCTCATATCCCATAAAGGAGTAACACCGTCGTCCTGCACCTGCGAGGCGTACGACGGCGAATGGCAGTCTGCACAGTCGTGGAGGTGTCCTGCATCACCAAGGATCTTGTATCGATTCCCCTCCGAGTCTTCAAATATCTTTCCTTTGTCCCCAACGAATTCCGGATTGGGGTCGTCAAAGATAGATGGGTCATTAAAGTTAGCCCTGTCACCCGTCACATACCACGCGGTGTAGAGGAGGAAGACAAGCTGATTAACGGGATTAATGGCAGCATTGGCCATATCGCTGTCCTGCCAGTCATTATAAATATTAGCGTGACACTTCTTACAGGTTTTTGACGAAATATACTCGTAAGATGGGTGGTCTTCCTCTGGAATAGGGGAAAGGCTAATACTGGCTTTAGTTTCTTGCCCTAACGTTACTTTCGCACCAGCATTTTTATAGCCTTCTTTGCCGGCGGCGACCACAACAATCTGGCCTGAGATACCCTCACAATCCAGGGAAAAAGTCCCACCTCCGTCCGAAAGAAGAAAGTTATCTTTTTTTTCGGGATAATAACTCTCATCCTCTGCGCTAATATCCGCAACCCCCTGAATTCGCACACGTGCATCAGCAAGGGATTGTTTGGTTTTGCCAGCGGTTTCTTCATAAACAGTTCCCGTTAATTGCCACTGCCCGGAATAACCGATAACAAATCTTGCCTTTCTGATAATCTTATCCTTGTCATTGTTTCCCTGCAAGTTCATCAGGACAGTTATCTTATCGCCAATTGCGTAACTTTCAAGTGAAGTAGAGCCTGTAAAGGCATTCAGGTCATCGTCCCACTCCAATGAATGCTTAGTTTTCTTTTTAGTCTTGCTGGACTGTAAAGTAAAGACCGATTTTTTAATTTCCCGGTAATCAAGAATATTCTGTGCTACCTGGATGTAAATAGTATCGGTGTTAAGAAAAGCCCTGTCATCTGTTGAATAATCGGCGCTTCTGCTTAAAGTGTAAGACACACCAGCAAAAGTGGTTTTACATAGCGGAAGTAGAATTGCTAAAAAAAGAATGAGAATGAGTGTTTTTTTTATGTACTTCATAACCAGATTTTAACTCCTGTGAATATTTATTGCAAATTAAGCCGTTTTCCGGTCTCCCAGATAATTTTTGCCGATATCTACTGCCAGGTTGTATTCCGATCTTTTAGAACACAACTGGCATTCGATATAGTTATCGTTTTCTCGCAAATTCGGCATGACACCACTTTCATATATCCGTACTCCCTCAGCAGACTGTCTAACTATTTGAAAGTTACTCGTGAATACTTTAAATTTTTCGGCATTGCCGCATTCCGGACAGACAAAGAATGTATTCAGTATCATATACAATCTCCTTGTGAAGTATTACGTATTGTCAAAAGTTAAATTAGGCCTTCGGCGACTTCTATAACATCGTAGTGGCAAGGCGCGCCTTGCCACTACATGGTCGGTTTGAAATTCCTGTACATTTAATTAATTTAAGAAAAGCGGTAATCCCATTTTTCTCAATTGTTGCTGACCTTCCTTCATCTTTTGATAAACAGACGCCCATGATCTTTTTGCATAGATGATAGGAATCCCTTTATTATCGGCAGACTTCTTTATTTTGTAAGCCAAGTTGTGGTTCACAAAGTCGCATAGCATGATAATAAAGTCCATCGTCTCCGGAATTCCGTCGCGGATCTTTTGCCCACTTCTGCCCGTTAAGTGCTGAACCTCATTCACTCCGAGTTTATCAAGCTCTTTTGGGATACTCCCTAAATGGTCGCCACCTACAATTAGTACTGACATTTTTCCAATCCTCCTTTAATTAAACTATTAATCTAATTGAGACTCAGTCTCAGTATCATATTAAAAAAATATAAAATGTCAACACAATTTTAAATTTTTTTTAATTCTTTAGTGAAAAACGTCTTATTCTATTTTGTTACTTTATCTTCAATTGCCTTTAGGCGTCGCAACTTCTCTGCCTCATCCTGTATGCGGGTCAGGTTTCCCATGGTCTGTGAAGAACCCCACCACCAGCTTATGTCTTGCTGGGCATGGGCGGTACCCTTGTAGCCCTGCAGGTGATTCCCAAACCACATCTCCACATATTCCCTTTCTATACCGCTTGGATTTCCGTCTTTTTGAGTAAATATAGAATAAACACCCAGAATTGGGCCTATAACCGGCAGGTGGCCGTTCGTCTTTTTAAAAAGATTATACACCTCCGGACCCAATTTATCAGGTCCTAGCATTTTGATTATTAAATCGCTCAAGGGGAAAGGCGGTCTTTCTTCCGGAGAGGGCTTGATCATGTCTTTGGCAAAGAGGTCTTCCAGAATGAGCTGTGCCTCATCTATTCTCTTCCACGATTCAAACATATATTGATCCAGTGTGTCTAACCACATGCTTGAAAAGCGACTGCTATGGCATTTACTACACAATTCAACCCAGTGACGGCGTTTCGCCACACTTTCTGCAGAATAGATTTCAAGTTTCCTGTCCATAGGTGGTATTGTAATACCGTAAGGGAAATCTTTCAGGCTCGATTTAAACTCAACTTCTTTTGGGGGAATGGCTCCCATACGCCAGATACCTTTCGTCTCCACGTTCATTTCCCAACGTCCGCCACCCACATACATATGGCAGTATTGACACGTTGGAGCCGGATAATCTTTGCCCGGAACAACCTCTGAGAGCTTCTTTTCCCAATTCCACTGTGCTCCACCAGTCTTGTAGATTATACCCCATTTGGAATGCTCATAACTCTCCCAGTCGGGATGGTCAGGCCCCATATGGCAGCCAGAGCACACTTCAGGACGGCGGGCTTCAGCGGCAGAAAAGCGATGACGTCCGTGGCAGTCGTCGCATGAAGACATATTCTGATGGCACTGGTCACACCCCACCATAGAATAACCTTCACCGCGCCGGTAATTTTCAACGTACCACGGAACAGATACCGTCCCCTCCCAACTTTGTGTGTGACTAGGCCTGCCATGCTCTCTGCCCTTTGCAAACTCCCTGGCCTGCTTCGGATGACATGCGCCGCAAGAATTATCTGCCGTAGGCATGAACAAATTTTCATGATCATTACCGTGACAATAGGAACAATACACGCCGTCTTTTGTCCCGGGTTTCCAGTTATTCAGTTCTTTACCAATCAACTGTTCTATTTCCTGCGTCTCCGCAGAGACCTCTGGATTCTTTTTTGGATTAGCATGGTTAGAGAGCTTCCACTGTTCGACTATACCAGGCGAAATTTCTTCATGGCATTCTATACACTCATCGGGTTTGTATCGTTCCAAAAGCCTTTTGTAATCCAGGCTCTCAGGCGGGCTATAATGCCGAGTTGGATTAAAATAGGTATAAAAGGGAATCGGTTTATAAGCATCACCCCAGGGGCCGTCACCCTTTCCAGGACCGACAAATTTTTCATACATTTCTTTAAGCAAGGGATCCGGATAAGTAAAAGAGCCCGGAGGAACTTTAAGGGTAGGTGGTAATGTTGTCTGAGGTTTTTTTGTTTCTTTTTCTACTGTAAAAATGCCAAACATACCATTCATCATGTGTTCATGGAAATGGCAGTGAAATATCCAGTTCCCTGGTCCAACACCTTCGCCGGCAACAAAATCAAGGACATATGAGGTAAATGGGGCAAGGTCAACGTTATCGATCAACTGTCCACTTGCATTGTCTACCCAGCGGTGACCGTGGGTATGAAAGGTGTGCATCTCTTCTGAAGAGTTTACGAGATGGAACCTTACCTTCTCCCCCATCTGCGCCCTCCATACCAATCCTGGAAATGCGGAACTGTCTCCATTCATAAACTCCATATCACCGGACTTGTCGTTGAAGGCTTCATATTCCTGCCCATTGACATGAAATGTGTGCATGAAGACCACAAATTCTTTGTCAGGCGGGTTTGGAGCACCGTCACTGGGCACTATAATAAGCGCCCCCCATAACCCCTTGTACAATCCTTCATCTCCGCCCATTTCGAATGCATGGGTGTGGTAAAACCAGGTACCCGGCGTGCCTGTCGTATCCCACTCAAAAATCCTGGATTCCCCTGGCATCACGATGCTTGCTGGATTTCCCGCTATATGGGCGCCGTCATTGGAAACTGTATACTTTACACCATGTGGATGGACAGAGGCAGGAACCGTTAACTTGTTGGTGAAGTGAATTCGAATCTTTGTCCCTTCTCTAACCTTTATTGTGGGACCGGGTACGGTGGGGTTTTCTCCCTTCAGGCAATATCCCCAGGCATCAAAAAATACTCCGGGTCTGAGCTCTATCGCTACAGGTCTCGCTTCCATCTCCAGATCGACAACCCCATCCTTTCCTATAAGGCAGGGAATTTCAGCATACCCCACCTCTAAAATGAGGAAAAGACACACGAGCACAGAGAGAAGGAAAATCCGTGATTGCTTTAGCATGGTAGGATTCCTAACCTGGACAAGCCAGAAAATATTTTAGATTTACGATTTCAGAATTACGATTTTTTTCAATCGTTCGACTGACCCTTCGACAGGCTCAGGGTGCAGTTCCACGCATGGTGAGCATTCGTCTGAGCTCACGCCGAAGACTTGTCGAACCATCATAACGAAGTCTCAAAACGTAATTCGCAAATTGTAAATATTCGAAGTTGTTTATGACCACTATTCCAGCGTACATAAAGCTTGCGAACACTTGATCCTAAGTACCGAACTTCCTGCGACCCTGAATCTGTGGTTCAGATCCTGAGGCCCCCAGTACTCTACCTTGAAATTAGTTCCCACTGCCAGGTCAAGGTTCTGCCTGCCCACTGCTACGACAAGTGCAACGTCCTTTTTGAATACGGGACTTTGATGAACACCACCTTTTACTAATTCCTTTACCCCATCTATTTCCAATTTTCCCGTGCGCTCATAGACTTTGTGAAGAAGGGCGTAGAGCCTGGGACTTACCACAAGGGCGTATGGTGGAGCAAAACCCAAACCCCTCAGCTTCTCAACGGCTGATACGACATCCTGAAAACCATTCCCTATTACCGACCAGTCGCTGAGTTTCAGGACATTCCGTCCATTCGCATTCAAAAGGCCCGTCATACCCATTTCCGGCATGCCATTAAATATAAGATCATCCTCCCTTGCAGCAGCGGCGACAGCTGCGCCCACGGCAGCGCTTATATCTAACGGTGTCTCACACTTTTTGCTCGCTTCTATATCCCTATAATAGAGCCAAAAATCCTTGTAAACAAGGGGTATGTGTGCAATGTCCCTTTTCAGGGTATGTATGGCATCGCCCCCATCGCCGAGCGTATCGACGCTTGCCCAGGAGGGTATTGCATAAGTGTCAAGCGGTACACATTGGACGCCCGTCCCAAGGGGGCCGTACACCTCAACAAACTTCCTTCCAACAAGATTTCTCTCCACCGTCTCATGGACTGCGCGTTGCATCTTCTCCCAATCTTCCTGTCCAAGACGTACTTCTGATGAAATTTCTGCAAACCTTGTCTCTTCCTTCCCCGATAATGTCTCCCCTTGTGGACAAACACAAGGAATGCCTGCATCCTTTACCAAATCAGACGAAGCCCCTGGCGCTTTATGGCATGCAAGACACCCCTGGTTCAGATATTCACAATTTTTATGTACCTTTCTTAATTCTTGTGACGTGTGACACGAGAGGCAGTCGTTTTCCTTAGTACACGCTGCAAAAACATACGAACTCATTTGTGGAAAACAGAACATCGCCAGCAAGGCAACAACCCCTGTCAAACCAAAAAACGTTTTAAGTTTCTTCAGAGCCCCCATAGCCTTTCCTCCTTTTTCCGTAAATTATTTTCTCTTTAAATTTTCCCAACTTGCTTTTTGTATTTTAAGCCTAGTCCTTTCTTTAATTATTATTTAAAATCCAGAAGTTTTTCTCTTTATTTGGGAATTATACTCCATAATTGAGAAAATGCCAGCTACTTAAATTGTATCCATTTCCGACGAACGCACTGATTTACATATATATTTGTTATTGAACCAGAAAGAAAGACCTCTAAATATCACTAATAGGGAATTTCTTGGGTTGCCGAACATAACTTATTCCAGGGTGCAGATAGCTTGAGGACATTTGATCCGGAGTATCGAACTTCCTGCGACCCTGAATCTGTGGTTCAGATCCTGAGGCCCCCAGTACTCTACCTTGAAATTAGTTCCCACTGCCAGGTCAAGGTTCTGCCTGCCCACTGCCACAACAAGTGCAACGTCCTTTTTGAATACGGGACTTTGATGAACGCCACCTTTTACTAATTCCTTTACCCCATCTATTTCCAATTTTCCCGTGCGCTCATAGACTTTGTGGAGAAGGGCGTAGAGCCTGGGACTTACTACAAGGGCGTAAGGCGGAGCAAAACCCAAACCCTTCAGCTTCTCAACGGCTGATACTACATCCTGAAAACCAGTTCCGATTACCGTCCAGTCGCTGAGTTTCAGGACATTCCTTCCATTCGCATTCAAAAGGCCGGTCATACCCATTTCCGGCATGCCATTAAATATAAGATCATCCTCCCTTGCAGTAGCGGCGACAGCCGCACCAACTGCAGCGCTTATATCTAACGGTGTCTCACACTTTTTGCTCGCTTCTATATCCCTATAGAAGAGCCAAAAATCTTTGTAAATAAGGGGTATGTGTGCAATGTCCCTTTTCAGGGTATGTATGGCATCGCCTCCCTCACCGAGCATATCAACGCTTGCCCAGGAGGGTATTGCATAGGTGTCAAGCGGTACACATTGGACGCCCGTCCCAAGGGGGCCGTACACCTCAACAAACTTCCTTCCAACAAGATTTCTCTCCACCGTCTCATGGACTGCGCGTTGCATCTTCTCCCACTCTTCGTGTCCAAGACGTATTTCCGAAGTAATATCTGCCAGTTTTGACCCTTCCATCCCGGCGGATGGTGTAACTTGTATCGCTTGGGCAGAGGATGTCTCAGCCTCATCAGCAAAAACCGACGATATCGCCTGAGGAAAGCAAAACAACACTGACAGTACAAAAAAACCTGTCAAATAGTGAAAAGTTTTAAATTCTTTTAAAGCCTTCATAATCCTTCCTCCTATCTTCTGGTAAATTGTTTTCCTTTAAATTCTTTTCAACGTGTATTTCTCGTATTTATATACTTCCTCCTTTCGTTATCGTAATTTATTAAAGTTTTTTCTACTTTATTTCGGAATTATACTTCGTAATTTAGAAAATGCCACCACTTATTTATGGTACCCCTTCCCGATGCGGGTAGTGATAGTTCCCTATTTCGATTTTGAATTTGCGTCTTTTGATGGCGGTTTGGATCCTTCCAGACAACTGCGCAAGTCCTCTTCGATATGCTTGGGATCAGTATAGCCTTCTTCTATATGTTCAAGTTCCCCATTTTTATAGTAATACACTATGGGGATCTTCCTGACATTGTAAATATAGCTCATTTCTTCTTTGTCTTTGGCTCTAAAGATAGGATAGGCAATCCCTTTGCTTTCAACGAAATCCTTTACTTCTTTCAGTTTATTGTCCAGTGATACACCTATTATTTCTACCCCTTTCTCTTTATACTTCTCATGTATAGTGTTAAGCTCAGGAACGTGTTCCTGGCAGATCTTACACCATGTTGCCCAGAAGGTTACCGCCACTATTTTATCTTTCTTTGCCCGAATAATTTCTTTCAATTCTGTAGAGGTTATCTCTCTAATACTTTCTTTTGCAAATGAAACATTTGATAAAAATATACCCACTACTAAGGCTAAAAATAATGCCGTCTTTCTGAAATTTGAAATAATAGTCATAGTTTTGCTCCTTTTATATTATTGATAAAATCATTTACATTAGGCCTTCGGCAACTTTTTCAATGTAGTGCGAACTTCAATTCGCATAGGGTATAAGCGAACTGAAGTTCGCACTACAACTGCAACTTTGGATTTCCTTAACATCTTCACGGGCTAAATGGACAACCGGAACCCCTGCCGTATTTAAAAATCTTTTCTTCTCCTTTCATAAATTTTTCTGACATATTCGGAGACACCAGAAGCTCAATATGGTTCTCTGCTTTCTCATAAAGAAGCACCCACCCCATATCAGGAAAAATTTCTGGGAGTCTCTGAATACCATCAATACCCGTGACAAAAAGTGAGGTAGCGAGCGCCCCTGCCTCTTCAGCCGTATTTGCAATCGCCGTAACAGCTAGAACTCCACCTGTAACTGGCTTACCCAACTTTGGGTCGACAAGATGGTTATAAATTTTATCCTGTACAGAAGGATATCTGGAATAATTGGCTACAAAGGCAACACCTTTATCAGATAGGTGTAAAGAACCAATTACCGAGTCAGCTTTTACCGGATGGGGAACACCTATTTTCCAGAAATTTTTCTTGGAAGGAGGCGACAGCGTTCGCGTGACACATCCATAGTTTATACAAACTGAGGTTATCCCTGATTCTTTAACAAGCTCTAATGCCTTATCTACTGCATATCCTTTTACTACCGGCCCCAGGTCTACTTTTGTCTGGCTATGAGCAAAAGAAATCGCTTTTTTGTCATCTTTTATTTTTATGTTTTTGTATGAAACTGCCTTGAGAAGAGGTATTAGCTTTTCGTCCCTCACCTCTTTTAATTTACCTTTGTATACTCCCCAGCTCTCTAATAACGGAGAAACTGTCACATCAAAAGCCCCCTCAGTAAGCGTACCATATTGATAACACCGTTTTACTACCTCAAAGACCTCGTTGTCGCATGAATATACGTCTTCTCCCGCTTTGCTGTTTAATGATTTCAACTCGTTTTTAAAAAGCCTTTCAATGCGTTCCATCTCATTAAATGCCTTATCTGCTATGGAAAAGAATTTTCTCTCGCCATCCACTTCAGCAGCAACCACCGCTTTTACTCCTTCAATGACTTTTGCCGTGGTAAATACTTGACTAGGAACTCCCCTTGCGGCGTTTTTTTCTTTGGAAGTTAAGCGCTGTGCCAAGGTCGTTGAGGCGGGATTGTTTTTGATATAAAATTCGTTAATAAAGGCAAGCATCTTTTTGGCACCCCTGCAAACCGCTTGTACAGAAACAGTTGCCCCTGTAATCCTAATAATGTCTTTATTCGTCGAGAGGGAATCTTTTATGGACTTACCTTCAAATTGCTTGAGAAACCTCTTGCGGCTAACCTCGCGCCCACGGCTCTCTCTATAAATCATCACCGCTATATCAAGAATCCTTCCCTCTGTGTTTGTACTGAGAATCCAGGTAATGGGATGAAAACAGCCCAACTCCTCGGTAATTATGGCATAACGGTCTATCACATTTCCCTTTTTACCAATGTATACCTGAAAGGTTGTTTCGATATCGGGTCTTTTTAGCAATTCCTTAAAGTATTTTTGTCCCTCGGAAGTAAGGGTTAGAAACTCAGATTCTATCCTATTGCAACCGGTAAAAATTTTTGCAATGGCCTCCTCTTCCTCCAGAAATACCTGAAACTGATAGTTTTCTGGTGGCTCTTCTTCCTCAAGCAAAGATTGACCCGAAGATATCACAGAGAGAAGGATAATAAACAAGAGTAAAGGCACTAGGAGGATGTATCTTTTTACAACCATAAAATATCATATAACTGCTTTCGTCTTTTTAGCATTATCTCCAAAAATTTAGACAAGGCATTCCAAATTTATAGAATCGTTTCATTTTTAGATTAATCCAAAACGTTAATTATGAGTGTCCAAACGAACCATATCTATTGTGATTTTATCTCTTTACAAAATTGATTCGCCAGCTACGTACAGAGTAGGTTAAAATAATCTTGATAAAATCTTAAAATTTGCAAATGAAATGCCACCGAGTGGAACTTATTAAGTATAGAAACGCTTTATGTAGATATACCAGGGAAAATATTCCCTGATGTATTTGGGATGTAGGTATCCGACACAATGTCATTTTTAAACAGGATACAAGGTTGTTAAACCAAGAACTGACTCTTTGAGGAAATCCACCACTATCTTTAAAAAAAATACAAGCAGGCATATAAGGGAAGCAATGATACATCCTAATGAAATCTTCCAGAGATAGTCCTGCATCTTCACCCCTCAGGTTTCGACAAATTTTTCTCTGCATTTTCGTATCAGTTCAGCCCCCTCGAATGGGGAGGCAATGAGGGGAACTGAAGTTATTACGCTTTTTCTCTACCCGTGCTTTGTTATACCACGAATATCGGATATTTCAGAGATACATCTCACCATTCTACATAGCGATAAAGTCTTTCCAGGCTATACTGCTAAAGCCACAGGTTGTTTACTCACCTGACGGTCTATACCGGATTCCACAATCGGCTCTTGAATTCCTGAATAATAATTTTTTAATAACATATACTGATCAAAGAACCCGCGTGCCGAAGCACCCAGAGGATGTTTAAAATAAATAGCCAGTTGGGATTGTATACCGTATTCTCCCTTCCGGAGGGCGAATTCCATCAGCCTGACCAGATCGATGATTAATGGAGCAGCAAGGATGGAATCCCTGCCTAGCCAGTTTATCTTTGCGCTCATGGGCATACCCAGCCACCCTGAAAAATCTATACTCTCCCATGCCTCTTTATTATCGCCTCGCGGTGGATAATAATGGATATCCACAATATGGGTAAAATTGTTGTAGCCCAGCACAGGCTCCAATACCCCTAATTTGTCCTCCATTTTTGTTTGTCTGTGTTCAGGCATCGAGAGCACCAGACCGTCATTGTTTCCAAGTATATTGGTGCTATACCACCCCTGCAATTTGAGATTCCTGATCTTAAACATCTGCCCGAGAACAGTCTTCATAAGGGTTTGACCCGTATTACCGTCTCTTCCTGCAAGAGGGACTTTCTTTTCTTCGGCAAGCTGCAGGAGGGCAGGAATTTTTAACGTTACATTCGGGGTGAAATCTACAAATGGACATCCTGTTTCTATTGCGGCAAGTGCATACAACATGGCCGAGCTTATAGATTCGTCATTATCAAGTAATGCCTTCCTGAACTTCAAAATGTCCTCGTGAATGTCCTTTAACTGTACTTGTTTCAAAGGGGAAGCAAGATAGACGACAATGGCCTTATCCAGATTGTGCTGATCCTTGAAAGAGAGGATGTCTTGTTTCAATGCATTCAACCCCTCTTGTAATGAAGAGACGGCCATAACATTATCGGCTTTCCTGGCAGCATCTACGTCATGTGCTGTTATCACTGCCTTCCATGGTCTTATCACTTCCAGCGCTGGACGCATGTCCTCTACCAGCCACGGTTCTAATACTTTGTTAAACCGTGCGGATTTGTAAGCATCGTGCCCATTAACATCCCAACCTCCGAATACGAACTGGCTAAAACGAACAAGGTCTATGTGCGAAAATAATTCAGTCTCGGTTATCATGCCATCACAATTTTTAGACAGTCCCAATTTTAAGGCAAGAGAGCCTGCCACTGTAGTATTGGCCGTAGCTCCATTTAATCCCACGAATAAAACGCCTACTTTTTCTCTACTCATTTACAACCTCCTGACAAAAAACCATATAACAAGACTCAGTCTCATTATAATAATAAAAAAGTTTTCACCTCCGCCATAAAAGCTTTTTCAAAATTTTTCACCTGTGCAATATAATTAATTATGTAGGGGTAATTCATGAATTACCCCTACATGTATATTAAAAACCAATTTTTGGAACTTTCTGCAGAACTCATAATTTCACTTCATTCGTCACTACTCAACCACTCCCACAGGCGATACAACTGGTGTAGGCGACGGTGTTGGTGTTGATTCACCACCGCCGCTGCCGCTTCCGCTACCAGAGCCAGAGCCACTGCCACTCCCTTCTCCTTCCGGACATTCACCCGCGTCACTCGTATCGGCCTCACTTGGGTCTTCACCGTTAGGTCCCTTTGCGCCATTGGCTATCCAGCGCTCGATCTTTTGGATTTCATATTCTGTAAAATATGGCCCACCTAACGGCATCCGATGATCCTTTTCGCTGTCTTCCTCTGTTTTCTGTCCACGCAGGCGTTGTAAGATCAGGCTTTCTGACGGATTTTCCAGATCGATAAGGGCTTCGTGTTCAGTCCCATCAGCGCCAGAAATCACACCCTCCCAGCGTGAGAGATCCATACATGCCTGAGAAGAAGAACGTTCCTTGGACGTCGCATCGTTGTTATTATAATGACACGTTTTGCAGGGAACGCTCCCGTTTACCGATTCGGTTAGCAGTGGAAGAACGTCTCTATTGAAGTCGGGGGATGGGGCATCATCCTCTGCCCCTTCTTCAATCCATTTACGGATTTTGGCAATTTCTTTTTTCGTAAAAAAAGGACCTCCGTACGGCATACGGCCATCCGTATCTTTAAGGTCGTCGCCCTCCCCCTTCAATCTTTGCAAGAGGAGGCTCTTATCAGGGTCATCAGTATCAACGATAGGTTCTGTCCCTGCATCTGCACCTGCTATGATGTCCTTATATGAGCCCATATTGAATTCGGTTATAGCATTCTCAGGAACACCGCTGCTTTCTATGGTAAGGCTGGTAAAATGACACTTAATACAAGCGAAAGATTCGTTCTTACCAACCTTTCTGCTTTTCACAAAAAGAGGCAAAATATCATTGGTAAAGCTGACCTTCTTTTTTCCCGAAAATTTAATCTTCGTATCTTTCCCTTTTTCTACAGACTGGCTGCTTGCGCAGACAGTCTGAATGAGACTTGTTGCCAAAAAAACAGAAGCAATAATTCCTGCTGCAATAAAATAATATTTCTTTTTACTTTTATTCATGTTACCCCTTTCTTAGTTACCATTAAGTTCACAAAAAAAAAGATGATGAAAAAATGTTTACCTTTATCACAAAATCGCCCTTTCAGCAGCTTGTTCTGTTTTTTACAATTCTAAAGCAATTCACTTTCATAGTTATTAATGATGGTTGTTATAGTCTGCCGGGCAGCATCTGCATCCGATGTTTTCAACTTATCACTGGCATCCCTTAAATCATTTAAGGCATCTTCTATATCGCCCAAATTTTCTGCCCCCAATCGCAACTCCAGGTCTTCCAAAAACACCCCTGAATACAACGACGCCTCTTCAGCGAGTATCATAGCATCTCCCCGGTTATTTTCACTTACGGCCTCTTCATTTTCCTCCAGTTCGCCTTCGACTCGCCCAATGAACCCTTTGCTCAGTTCGCTCACAATCGTATCGGCAGTAACACTTGATAAATCACCGGTAAGCTGGGATTTAATGGTTTCATTCCCCGTGGGGTTATCACGAGAGACAAATTCTTCGATAATCCGGTAGTAAACCTCACCTTCTTTTTGCACTTCACTGGCCTTCTCTGTATCGCTGTCCCTGTTATCCAAAATGGCCTCAACTTCTCTGAGCACGGCTATGTAAAAGGCCCTGACAAGGGAGAGTCTGATGACCTGCCGCTGTAAGCCAAGAGTAATCTCGTCCTCTTCTGAATCTTTTTTTCCCAGCGCCTTCTGTCCGCGAATAAAGGCGACGGTTATCTGGTCTTCCAGATTCGGATTACTCCCCGTATCTATGTTTGTCCGGTCTGAAGTAAGCACTTTATTTTCCCTGTCAGCAGTGCCCACGAGCGGTTGATAGGCGGCATATGCCTGATCCCAGTACTGGCTCAACTCTGAGGTATCGTCCTCTTCAAAATCGTCACGGGCATGAGTAATGTTTTCCAGAACTGCCAGATAAAAAACCCTTTGAATTGTCTTATCAATCACCTGGGCAGCCAATTTCGGCTCGTTGCTATTCTTAATATCTTCGATGGCATCCGTTATATCGCTATCCAGGGTTAAACTATTTTCCGTATCCATCTCCTGGACTAAATCCTGCAGTTCTCCTTCATACGCCGCCTCTATCGCATCGCCATCGATTGTTTCTGCCTTTCTCAAGGTGCCAATTTCACTGAAGGCGGAGACTGCCGCATCGATGGTATCGGTATCGTTTGTTTTAGTATATGCTGAAAAATTTAAGGTGACATCCTTTTCTACTTCTTCACTATTTTTACTGATAGTCACGATTTCCGACACCGTCTCGTAACCCACAGACTCAACCGTGAGTTTGTGTTTGCCCTTCCTCAGCTTCGCAACTTCACACAAACCATCCGAATCTGTCGAACAAGTAGTCTTTTTTTTCCCTTTATTTTTAATTTTTATAACGGCATGTTCAATGGCATCACCATTTTCGTCGGTAACAACACACATAATCGACGCCGCCTGAACAGTAGAAATATCCGTCCCTAACGTATACGCGCCAACAAAGAGACAAGAAACGACTCCCAACGACATAAACAGCTTGTTTAATGAATGCTTCATAAAACTCCTTTCAATTACTAAGACTCACTCTCAATTAAAATTTAAAATAAATTTATTCAGTTTATTGACACTTTTATGTAAGCGGGAACCCATTCCATCCCCCCAGACACATCTGAATTCCCGCTTATATTAGAATAACCGCATAGCATTGACACTAAAAAACCTCTTTTATAAAATGGTGACGCGTGATAAATGGCGAGTGACGGGAAA
>Ga0209317_1000945_pt1 | contig 29147 bp, 13 predicted proteins | sample RifGroB2_FD_183994 | JGI IMG/M metagenome (GOLD analysis project Ga0209317, IMG submission 183994) | Soil microbial communities from Rifle, Colorado, USA - Groundwater B2 (SPAdes) (version 2) | ecosystem: Environmental > Terrestrial > Soil > Unclassified | place: Rifle, Colorado | collected...
CGGTAGTGAGGGCGCTGTTCCAGAAGTACAGGTACTGCGTGACGGAGCCGCCTGCGCTGCCGATCACGCCGGCAAGGCTTGCTTCTGTGTTCATGCGGGTAGCGCTGTTGATGGAGTTTGCCAACCAGCCCTGGGTCGCGGAGAGCTTGTTCTTGAAGGAGCTGGTGGCCGCTGCCGAACCGGTGTAGTCGGTGCCGCCCAGGGTGTTGTAGAGCGCATAAACGCTGGACGAACCGCTCTTGAGGGAGGTGAGCCCGGTGGAGCCGCCGACGATTGTGGAAGGGGCAGTGGTCTTGCCGCTGGCCCAGAGCTGGCTCACGCCGGTGGTGCGGTCGAGGGCGAAGTAGACGGCGAAGGTGGTGGCGTTCGCGGAGAGACCGGTGAAGGAACCGCCGATGGTTTTGCTGCCGTTGGCCGAGACTTCTCCCAGCAGGGTATTGACGTTCCCCAGGTCGGTGGCGACTTCTGAACCGTTGCGGTCGTAATAGACGCGGATCAGTCGCAGGTCCTCGAAGGCGGCAAAGGCGCCGACGGCCGTGCTCAAGGCGATGGCGCCGGCGACGATTGAAATAACAAGTTTTCTTAACATCTTATGAACTCCTGGCCTTGCCTTTGACATGGACGCGGATGGCAGCTGCAATCTCTGAAAAGCCCCCTTTACAAAAGGGGGCTCTTTTTTTCTGCATGGGATATCGGTCAATCTGACGGATTCAGTTCACCGTCACGCTGATCCCGCTTATGGTGGCGGCGTTGGCATCGACGGCTTTGACGTTCCTCACGCTGAATGCCGCGGCCGACGGGAGCGTCCAGCCGGGCAGGAGGTCGCAGGTGATGGTGGCGAGACCCCCCGGGCCGATACCGGAATTGGTAATAAGGCCGAAAGCGAGCACGTTGCTGGCCGTGGAAAAGGTCTGCACCACAGTCGGTTCAGAGGCAACTGTCAAGGCGGATAACGACACCGCTCTTGGAAGCGGGGTGCCGCTCGCATCTGAACTGACGGTCAATTCGTTCGGGACCACGACCTCGAACTGGAGCCCCCGGATGGCGTCTGCGGCAGCCGTCCCTTGGATCGTCAGGGTGAAGCTCGCGGAAGTAGTGATGGTCCCGTTTACCGCCGAAAGGTTGGTGGCGGAAAGATCCTTGACGCCGGTATTGTTGTTGGGGTTGATCACGATGAAGGTCTGCACCGCGTTTTGGAAGTTTGCCGTCGTCAGGCTGTTCATGCCGCTGGAGCTGATGCCCGCGGCCAGGCTGGCGATGGTGTTGGTGAGCGGCTGGTTCAGTGTCTTGGAGAGTTGCGAAAGTGCCGCGATGGCCAGGGTGTAGTCTTTCTGGCTCTGGGATGCCAGACTGACTGCCGCGGCTGTCGGCGCTACCGGCAGGGTGTTGACGATATCGAACATGAAGATGTCCGAAACAAGTTTGTTGCCCGCCTCGATGGCCGCCGGGGTGAGAGGCCCGGCTTTCTGCACGGCAAGCTCGGTCAGCGGGGTCACGGCGGTGCTCACGTTCTCGGAGGCATTGGGGAGCGCCGCCCGAAGGGGGGCGTCGGCTGCGATGCTGAGCGTCTTGCCGGTCGCCTCGTCCGTGTAGCTGCCGTAAACCTCGATCAGGACCGGCCCGGCGTATTTGCCGATATTGGCCGTGTAGATGCCATCGGTGATCGGCGCGCTCTTCAACAGGCTCCCCTTGCTGCCGCCGCTGCTCAGCGCGTAGATGCTGATCGTCCCGGTGATCGGCCCTTTGGTGGCCATGCCCGAGATGACGGTGTCGGTCGTCGTGTTTGTGTCGCCGTTGGTGCTTCCTGTGGCGCCCTCGCCTCCGCCGCCGCAACCGGCCAGCGAGAGTGCGATAAGTGCCGATGCTGCCAATAACCTGAGTCTCTTCATATAAGCACCTCTTGGAGTTGATTGTTGTTCGTTTTTACCAGCTCAACTGTCCGACCGATCTGCGTAGAATTGCCACGGCGTCGGCGATGTCGAGTCTATTGTCCGGTGCAGATATGCCGTTCTCGATAGGTGCGACATCCCCGACAGCCAGGTCTTTAGCGCTTTGCGTTTTCGACCCGACGGCAAACTGCAAGGCGAGCAGGGCATCGGCTACGTCTATTTTGCCGCTGCCGTCCAGATCCCCTTTGAGAGCCGGTACGGCGATGAAGCTGGCGCTGACCTGGCAGTTATTAATCATGCCGGCGGTGGTGTAGATATTGCCGCTCAAGGTCCCGCCGCAGCCGGTAACGGTCGAGATCTGGTAGTCGTCGTTGGGAGTGACGGTGAAGCTCGTGGTGGCGCCGGCCGCGACCGTCTGGATGGCTGCAGGCGCGATGGCGCCGTTGGCGCCGGCAGTGGGGGAGACGCTGAAGCTTACCAGCGGGACGGCGGGCGTCGCGCTGTTGGATGCCGCCGAGGCGGGACCCGCCCCGACCGTGTTGGCTGCGGTCACGGTGAAGGTGTAGGGGGTGCCGTTGGTGAGGCCGGTCACCGTGATCGGGCTGGCGGCGCCGGTAGCGGTGAATCCGCCGGGAAAGGAAGTGACGGTGTAGCTCGCAACCGGACTCCCCCCGTCGGCGGCAGGCGCGCTGAAGCTGACCGTCGCCAGGGCATTGCCGGCCGTGGCGCTCCCGATGGCAGGCGCGCCGGGAAGGGTGGCCGGCGTGACGCTCTCCGATGCGGCCGATTGCGGCCCGGTACCTGCCACATTGGCAGCGGCCACGGTGAAGCTGTAGAGGGTGCCGTTTTCGAGGCCGGTCACGATGATCGGGCCGGAGGCCCCTGTCGCGGTGAAGCCGCCCGGCGTCGAGGTGACGGTGTAGCCGGTTATGGCGCTGCCGCCGTTCGAGGCGGGCGCGTTGAAGGAGACCGTCGCCTGGCTGTTGCCCGGGGTGACGCTGACAGCGGTCGGGGCGCCGGGAAGGATGGCGCTGACCGTTATCTCCCGGCTCACCTGGGAAGCGGCGCTGTAGATGGTGTTCCCCGCCTGGACTGCGGCGATGGAGCAGGTGCCGGCGGTTATCCCCGTGACGGTCGAGCCGCTGACGCTGCAGACGGCGGGGGTGGTCGAGCTGAAGTTCACCGCGAGGCCGGAGCTTGCCGTGGCGCTTGCCGTCGTCACGCCTGCGACCGCCAGGGTCGGCGGCGCGAAGCTGATCGCCCCGATGCTCTGGCTGGTCATCTCGACGGTGATCTGTTGGGTGACCGGAGCGGCTGCGTTGTAGGAGGCGTCGCCGGTCTGGCTGGCGGCGATGGTGCAGCTGCCGGCGCTAATCCCCGTGACGGTCGAGCCGCTGACGCTGCAGACCGCTGGGGTGGACGAGCTGAACCCTACCGGCAGCCCCGAGCTTGCGCTGGCGCTAAGCGTTGCCGTGCCGCCGACCTTGACTGCGGTGGCGGCCCCGAAGGTGATGGTCTGGGCGGCCCGTCCTGCGGTGATGTTCAAGGTCTGGCTGGCAGCCTCGTAGTTCTCGTCGCCTGCCTGGCTGGCCGTTACGGTGCAGGTGTCGGTGTTGTGCAGGGTTATGGTGCTTCCGTTCGGGCCGCTTTCGCTGCAGGCCGCGGGGGTGGCCGAGCTGAAGGTGACCGGGAGGTTCGAGCTTGCCGTGGCGCTTGCCGTGGTGCTGCCGCCCACCGCGACCGAATCCGGCGTAAGGGTGAAGGAGAGGATGGTCTGGCTCGCCCTGTCGACGGTAAGGTTCCGGCTTACCGGGGCGGCCGGGTCGAACAGGTCGTTGCCGGTCTGGTTGGCGACGATGGTGCAGGTGCCGGCGGCAAGTCCCGTCACCGTGCCGCCGCTTACGCTGCAGACGGTGGCGGTGCTGGTGCTGAAAGTGACCGCATTGCCGGATGCTCCGCCGTCGGCGCTTGCCGTGGTGCTCCCTGCCACCTTCAGCGTCGCAGGCGCAAAGGATATGGCGCCGATGGTCTGGGTCGCTTTGACGACCGCGATTTCCTGCGTCACCTGCGTTGCCGCGCTGTAGACGGCGTCGCCGGCCTGGTCGGCTGCGACGATGCAGGTGCCGGCGCTCAGGCCAGTGACGGTCGAGCCGCTGACGCTGCAGACCTCGGGGGTCGTCGAGCTGAAGGTGACCGCATTGCCGGAATCGCCGCCGGTGGCGCTTGCCGTGGTGGCAGCTCCGACCAGGAGCGTTTCCGGGGTGAAGGTTATCGCAGCGATGGTCTGTGGCAAAAGAGCGCCCGGTTTCGTCGGCGTCACGCTGGCCGATGCCTCCGATGCTGCGCCGGTCCCGTGTGCATTGGTGGCGGTCACGGTGAAGGTATAGGCGGTGCCGTTCTCCAGGCCTGTCAACGTTATCGGGCTCCCTGTGCCGGAAGCGGTTTTACCGTCGGAACTTCTGACGGTGTAGCTGGTTACTGCGCCGCCGTTGGGATTGGCCGGTGCGAAGGATACCGTTACCCGGCCATCGCCCGGCTCGGCGGTGACGCCGGTCGGAGCGTCGGGGGAACCCGGCGTGACGCTGTTCGACGGCGCCGAGGCGGGGCCGGTGCCATTTGCGTTGCTGGCCGTTACGGTGAAGGTGTAGGCCGTGCCGTTGGCGAGGCCCGTCACGACGATCGGGCTGCCGTCACCTGAGGCGGTTTTGGTCCCGTCGGAGCTGGTGACCGTGTATCCGGTTATGACGCTGCCGCCGTTGAATAGCGGTGCGCTGAAGGTTACCGTCGCCTCGGCGTTGCCCCGCGAGGCGGTGCCGATGGTCGGAGGGGAAGGCTTGGTGGTCGAGATGACGGTGGAACCATCGGAATTGGTGGTGATGGTGGCGACCGGAACGCCGATCTTTTCGTCAGCATCGGTGGTTACCGCGTTGTTCCAGAAGTACAGGATCTGTGAAATCGACCCGCTGCCGGCGCCAATCACGCTTGCCAGGCTGGCTTCGGTGTTCAGGCGTGAAGCGGCGTTGACGGAGTTGGCCAGCCAACCCGGAGTCGCGGAGAGCTTATTTTTGTAGGAACTGGTGGCTGATGCCGAACCGGTGTAATCGGTGCCGTTAGGGTTATTGTCCATGTAGAGTGCATACATAGAGCCGGTACCGCTCTTGAGCGAGGTCAGACCGGTGGCGCCGCCGACGATCGTGGAAGTGGCATTGGTCTTGCCGCTGGCCCAGAGCTGGTTCACGCCGACTGGGCGCTCAAGGGCGAAATAGACGGCAAATGTGGTGGCATTCGCGGCCAGACTGCCGAAGGAACCGTTGATGGTGGTGGTGCCGGCGGCGATCACCCCCTTGACGTCGCCCAGGTCGGTGGCGATTTCATTGCCGTTGCGGTCGTAATAGACGCGGATTAGCCGCGAATCGGCGAAGTCGGCAAAGGCGCTGCCGGCCATGCTCAACGCGAGGCAGGCGAGAACGATTGTGGTAACGAGTTTTTTCAACATGCGGGATTCTCCTGGTCCGGGTCTTGGCTGCCGGTCCCTCTTTTTACAGGGTCACCGAAACGATGGAACTCGGGGCGCTCTCTCCCTCTCCGGGGAGCGCCGAGGTGACGACGTAGTAATAGGTTTTGCCGGCCTGGAGTCCCGTGTGGTTGTAGAAAGTCTTGCTGCTGTCGTCGTTGTTTTTCCTGGTCCCTATCGCCATCAGTTCGGCCGGCGTCGCGGCATCCGCTGTCGAAAAATAGACGTTGTAGATCACGCCCGGGTGCCCCGAGGCATCCTTGTTCCAGGTGAGCAGTACCTGCTGCGACCCCTGGGTCGCGCTGACGCCGCTCGGGACGGCGGGGGTTTTCAGGGAGGGGGTGACCGATACTACCGGGCCGGGTGTGAAGCGCCCGGGAATCGGGTTGCCGTCGCTCCCTCTGACGGCCGCAACCACTTGAATGTAGTACATGGTGCCGTTTTTGATGCCGTTGTTGGGGCCTGTGAGCGTGACAGCTCCGCCGGCGTCTTTTTTCGGGCTGTCGAGGCGCCCCTTGACGTTGTTTAGCACATCCGGCGAATCGGACCAGTAGAGGATGTGGTAGGGTGCCGGGTTGGTGGCCGGATCGCTCCCCGATAAAACCAGAGCGGCGACGTCGGCCCATTTCACGATGCAGGACGCGTTGCCCGGTTCGGCCGACATCTCAGTCGGCGAAGCAAATGCGGCCAACTCTGTCGGACTGGAAGCGACGGCGGCGACTGCGGCCTTCGGCTGGGCCGATACCACCGGGCTGAATCTGCTTTCCTTCCCCCCGACCACGGCGGTGACCGTGTAATGGTAGGTCGTCCCGTTGGCGAGCGCCGCATCGGTATAGGGAGCAAGTGCCGCAGCGGGCTTGCTGGATGCGATCAGGTTGCCGGCCGTAAAGCTGTTTCTGGTGCTGGAGCGGTAAAGGTTGTAGCTCACGGTAGCGGTGGCGGGCGGAGTCGGACCTATCAATTCCAGCTTCACCGAGGCGTCCCGGGCGGTCACCCTGAGGCCGCTCGGGGCCGCGGGGAGCACCGCCTGCGGGGTGGCGGAAACCGGACGGCTGGCAGGGCCCTCTCCCGCTTGGGTCACTGCGGTGACGACATAGTAGTAACGCTGCCCGCCGGTCACGTTGGTATGGTCGAAGGATTGCCCCTGGTATCCGGTGGCAATCCGGTTGCTCGCCTGCACGATCTCAACGGGGTTCGTGGAACCGTAAACGTTGTAACTCGGTGCGGCAGCCAACCCTGAAACGGCCGCCTTGTCCCAATTGACGTTTACCGTTCCGTCCCCCAGGGCTCTTACTGAAACGTTGGTCCATTCCGCGGTCTTGGCCGTGGCGCCGGCTGCCGGTGAGGATGAGTCCGAGCCGCCACACGCGGAAAGGCCGAATGCCATAGCGCTCGCAACGAGCAAAAACCGTAAAGTCCTGAACTTGACCATCTGATCATCTCCTCTAAAGACCCAAAGACTCAAAAATAAAATATCTGACCTTCTCAATATTCAGCGTTTAATGCATTGCGCTGAATCTGGAATGGACAAGTTAATACAATGGCAGGGGACACTAACACGGCAGTCTTACAGAATTGATTACTTTGGGTGACGATTATTAAACAAACCTTGAGGGGGTGATTTGTTGCCCACTCGTAACACAGCACCATGCCGGGTTCGGATATACTCTGCTGCCATGCAAACCAGTCAGATTGTCACATCGGCACCACCGCCAGCCGCGTCGCCGGCTGAAGTCCCCGAGCCCCTGGTCAGGTTCGCACTGCTCTGCATCCTGTTCCTGCTGGCCGCGCTCTGGCTGGAGCCTTACCTGGCACCGCTTTGCCGCGCCACTGCCGCGCAGGTGGGAGCGCTCCTTGCCCTGGCGGGACTTGCGCCCCGGGTGCACGGCGACCTGGTCACCCTGTCCGGCTTTAACGTGCGGATCGTCGCCGAATGCACGCCGCTCTATCCCTTTTTGCTTTATGGGGCGCTCGTCCTGGCCCAGCCGTCCTCCCGGGTGCGTACTCTTGCCGGGCTGCTTCTGGGGGCCTTGGTCATCACCGCGGCCAATGCTCTGCGGATTTCCCTTGTCACCGCAGCCGGCACAGCCGTCTCCTTGCCGCTGTTCGACATCTGCCACGTCTACCTTGGCCAAGTCGCCATGCTGCTGCTGGTGCTGGGGGTGGCACTGGTCTGGTTGCGCTGGAGTGCCGGCGGCCCGGCTCCGTTCCCGTTTCTGCTGCGGGCCGGGTTATGGGCCACGGCTCTTTTTGTCCCGTGGGTCGCAGTCCATAGGTCCTATGTTGCGCTCCTGGACGATCTGGTCGCGCAGCTGTTCGCTTTGCTTTATCCGGGCTACCAGCTTCTGACGCCGCGTCCGTTCCTCATCTACAACCACACCTTCGCGCTCCCGCTGTTTCTGGCCCTGGTCCTGGCCGACAGCCGTCCCTGGACAGGCCGCCGGCTGGCCGGTGCCGGCGCCGGTGCCTGCCTCACCGCCGGGTGGCACGCCCTCTTCCGGGTCAGTCACGTTGTCTGGACCGCATTGAGCCTGCCGGAAATCATGCCGCTGCATCAGGCGATCTATCTGTTGGGACAGTTCCTGCTGCCGTTTCTGCTCTGGCTGCTGGTCGGCAGCGCCGACCGGAAGGAGAGGGGGGGGCAACTCCTGCCGGTTCCTTTCCTCGTCCTGATGCTCACCCTCTGCTGGAGTTCCACCGCTCTGGCGGAGCCGGTCGTGTCGGCCTACTTTAACGGCCGAGGGGGCTTTGCCATCAAGGGGAACAACCTGAACCGGGTGACCGAGGCGGAAATCCGCGTCGATTACAAGAGCGAGGAGCAGGCCCCCGCGCAGGTAAGCGGGGCGGGTCTGGGGGGGCAGGCCACCGTCGCGGTGCAGGCGGACCGTCCCGGTTCGTTCACCATCCGGCTTAAGAGCGGCAAGCCGATGAGCGGCTCGCCCCAGCTGGCAACGGCGCAGATACGGGGAACGATCACCTTCCTCAGCGCCTGGCTCCGTAACGATAAGGGGGCGGTGGAGACCCCCGGCGTCGTGATCGCCAATCCCACCGAGGAGCAGCTGAGCGCGATGGCGCCGCGGCGACCGGTCAAGACCGCTCCAGTCGCCGCGCCTGCCGCCGTGACAGCTCCGGCGCGGGTTGCTCCTGTCGCTGTCACCCTCCCGCCCGTGCCGAAGGCCGCAAGCCCGGTCCAGGCACCGCAACCGGCAACCAGAAGCATCGGCCGCCGCAAGAGTGTCTTGGAACTGCTCCGTTCCTATTCGGGAGAACGCACCCCGGCCGCCCTGGCCCGGCTCTTCGAGCGGCGCGACGACATGTTCAGCCAGGAACCGCCGGTGCTGCTGTCGGATGGAAGCGCGTCGCTCCGGCTCACGGTCAACATGAATAGCGACCGGTCGCCGAAGTTCGCCATCTTGGACGGGAGCTGCAGAGCTCTGAAGGTCGGCGAGGACGGGGCCTGGGTGCTGGAGATCGTCCCCGCCAGGGGGAGCCTCGCCAGCTCGGTGGCGGTGCTGTCGGAAGATGAGGTCATCGAGTTTCCTCTCGCCGTGGCTCCGCCCCTGGAGCTGTTCGACGGAGCCGGGGCCGGGGCAGGGGAGGCGGAGTACGTCGATGCCGCGAACTGGCTTGCGTTAAGGCAGAACGGTCATTAGCCACGGATAAAATCCGGTTTTCCCTCCACCCCCGGCCTGCCAACCCCCGCCCTCCGGGCCTGCGGGGGGCGAGTTGTAGGATTTGACCGGATTTTGTAGGATTTCACCTGAAACTTGTAGGATTTTGCCCAGAGTTGTCGGATTACGCCGAAAATCTGTAGGATTCCAACTAAGATCTGTAGAATTCTAATTAAGATCTGTAGAATTTCACCGAAATCTGTAGGATTTGACGAAAATCTGTAGGATTTGACGAAAATCTGTAGGATTTGAACAAAAGTCTTCAGATGCCACAGAAACTGTGTCGGATGTGACCGGAAAGTTCCCATGCTCCAGCGTGGGAACGGAGCCTTTGGACGCTCCAGCGTCCTTTTTACTGCCGTCCCAAGATGCATTCCAACGCTGGAGCGTTGGGAAGATTAGAAATCATTTAAGGGTAACCATTAAGCCCGCTTTGCCCTGCGGTGCAGGCCGATCATACCGAGCAGGCCGGAGCCCATCAGGAAGAATGACGGCGGGATCGGGGTGGCGGCAGTCGCGATGACAGTGGAACCATCGGCGTTGGTGCTGATCCTGGCAACCTCAATGCCGACTTTATCAGCGGCCATAGTGCTGAGGGCGTTGTTCCAGTAGTACAGGGCCTGTGTCCTGGACTGGCCGGCGACGTCGATCAGACCGTTGAGGCTGACTTCGGTGTTCAATCGGGTTGCGCTATTGATTGAGCCGCCCAGGCTCCCCTGAGTCGCAGAGAGCTTGTTTTTGTATGAGTTGGTAGCTGCTGCCGGACCTGTATAGTTGGTGCCACCTTGGGTGTTGTAGAGGGCATACACGTATGGCGTACCATCCTTGATGCCGTAGAGCCCAACGAGGCCGCCAACGATAACCGAAGGGGTAGTGGTGCTGCCGCTGGCCCAGAGTTCGTTTGTGGAGTGGTCGAAAGCGAAGTAGACAGCGTACCCTGTGCTGAGACCGCCGAAGGAACCTGTAAAGGTGCCGCCGGGAGTGACAATCTCTTTGACCTTCCCAAGGTCGGTGGCAACCTCGGAACCGTTGCGGTCGTAATACACGCGGATCAGTTCCAGGTCGGTGAAGGCCGCGAAGGCGCTGCTGGCGGACAGGGTCATCAGTGCCGCCGCGATCACCCCGAAGATTTTTCTTCTCATGGTAAATCTCCTTTTCTTCTCGTTGTATTGGCAAATCCCACAACCCCACTGAAATAATGAAGATTGACCTGACTCGGCAAAAACAAAAAGCCCGCTTCCCTGAGACGTGCCTCGGGCCGGACCGTGGTCCTGACCCGCTCTGCGGTCTCTGAAGCGGGCTTTCCGGTTCCTGGTGCATGCCAGGTCGGCTAAAGTTCCCGATTTTTTCAGCTTCTTGTCCGCCTTCTCCCCCCGGCACCAAAAAAGGGCCCCGTTGCCGGGGCCCTGATTGCATCTGAATTAAAGTTGACTAGGGAAGCTGCGGGTTCGATGCGCCGCTGAACGCCGGGTAGCCGATGTCGGCGCCGCGGTTGTATTTCATCTCGGCAACGGCAGCCCAGTAGTTGGCCTTGGAAGCCGGGACGTTCTCAGGCTGCTGAGCGAAAGTTACCAGCTGGTCGGCAAGGGAGTTGACCGTAGCGCTGTTGGCCGGGTTGGTGTAGAGCCAGGCGTTGGTGTAGAAATCGTACTGGCCGTTGCGGATGGCGGAACGGGTCGGGTAGACGCCGTTGTACTTGAGCTGCTTCACGTTCTGGCTGGTGCCGGCAACGCCAACCGACTGGTCGGCGTCGGCATAGCCGATGGCGCCGATTACTGCGCCGGTGGGGGTGGCGGTGGAGTTGCCGTTGACGCACTTGATCAGGTCGCCGGAACCCTGGTTGAACCAGATCTGGCCAGGGACTTCCTCGGTGGCGGTATTGGCGCCCCAGGCGGAGTTCATGACGGTGAGGTCGAAGGCGGAGTGGGTGCCGGAACCGGCGTGACGCAGGCAGGCGACAGCCGGCTGTGCGGTGAAGTAGGCGCCCAGGTCGGACCAGTCGGCAACGTAGCCGGAAAAGATCAGGGAAGCCTCCTCACGGGAGATGTTGGTGATGGTGGCGGCTGCGCCGCAGACGCCGTTAGCGGCGCCCGGAGCGGTATCGCACTGGGCGTTGTCGGTGCAGTAGTTCCCGGTCAGGCCGGCGCTGCAGGAGGTGGCGGTAACGCCCGAGTTGACGAAGAAGCCGAAGGGAACCACCACGGTGTTGGCCGGGGTCAGGTTGGAGGTGTCGACGCCGGTGAGGGTAGCGCTGAAGGCGCCGCCGCCCCTCGGTCCGTAGAGCTGGCCGACGGAGAGCTGGGTGAGGGACTCGCCTGCCACGTCGGAGGTGCCGATATGGACCTGCTTGCAGACCGTGGTGGTGGAGGAGGCGTACATCTTACGCTCGCCGTTGGCGACGTTGCAGCCGGAAGCAAGGGCCGCGTCGAGCGGGGCCTGCTTGTCGACGGAGAGCGGCCCTTCGGCCGAGGCGATGCCGGAGTAGCGGATGTCGAGGTCGCGTTTGCCGGTGGCGGCGTTCACCGGCACCAGGGTGCTGGTGCAGTTGGTGGCGGCCACGAAGCCGTGCTTGCCGCCGTTGTTGACCGGTGCGGTCGCGGTGCAGCCGAGCTGGTTCTGGGCGAAGTTCTGAGCCTGGGCATTCCAGTAGAGGTACTGTGCGGAAGCGCCGTAGATGTTCAGTTCGGCCGGTGCGGCCTGGGCGATGCCGGCCAGGGCCAGCAGGGCAGCGGTAGCGGTGAGGCTTACATTGAGCTTCTTTTTCATCTGGTGATTCTCCCTTTGGTTTTGTTGGTGGTTTCTGCATTGTGTGAGTGTTGAGCTTCAGGGGTGCCGGGACGCATCGAGCGTCCCGGCGCACATCATGAGAAGATTAAGCAGCCTTCGACTTGCGGCGCAGGCCGACCATGCCGAGCAGGCCGGAACCCATCAGCAGGAATGCCGGCGGGATCGGGGTCGGTGCCACGATGGTGGTGGAGCCATCGGTGTTGGTGGTGATCTTGGCAACTTCGACGCCGATCTTCTCAGCAGCTACGGAAGTGAGCGCGTTGTCCCAGAAGTACAGGCTCTGGGTCACGGTGCCGTCTGCGCTGCCGATCACGCTGGAGAGGCTGGCTTCGGTGTTCAGGCGGCTAGCGGTGTTGATGGAGTTGGCCAGCCAACCCTGGGTCGCGGAGAGCTTGTTCTTGTAGGAGCTGGTGGCCGATGCCGAACCGACGTAATCGATGCCGCCCTGGGTGTTGTAGAGCGCATACATGCTGGAGGAACCGCTCTTGAGCGAGGTCAGACCGGTGCTGCCGCCGACGATTGTGGAGGTGGCAGTGGTCTTGCCGGTGGCCCAGAGATCGTTTATGCCGGCGGTGCGGTCAAGGGCGAAGTAGACGGCGAAGGTGGTGGTGTTTGCCGAGAGACCGGTGAAGGAACCGCCGATCGTGGTGGTGCCGGCGGCGAGCAGGTCCTTGACCTTGCCGAGGTCGGTGGCAACCTCGGAACCGTTGCGGTCGTAATACACGCGGATCAGTTCCAGGTCGGCGAAGGCTGCGAAGGCGCTGCTTGCGGACAGGGTCATCAGGGCCGCGGCGCTGATCGCGGCAAGTTTCCTCTTGAACATTGTGAATCTCCTTTTCTTCCATTGAATTGAAATAGATGGTGTTTATGCTTCTGCTTTCGTTCCCTAGTTCCCTCCAGACGGCCCGGCCGTCCCTTGAAAGGACCCGTCGGCTTTCCGTAATCCGGTTGCCCGGGTGTTGGCTTTTCTGAAGAGTGGCTGATTGACGAGCGGTCAGCCGGTAATGCTTTTGGTCTCTTGGCTCTTCTGATCACCCCCCGTTCTCAGCGGCATGCCGCCGTATTTAAAAACAAAAAAAACCCACTTCCCTGAGACAGGCAATCGGTCGGACGTAGTCCTGACGCGCTTTGCGGTCTTGTTGAAGTGGGCTTTCCGGTCCCTGGAATTCCAGGTCGGCTAAAGGTCCCGAATATTCAATTGTAAGTAACTCTAGGTCCGCATTGGTGGCGGTTACCTTGCTGCTGCGCCGGCCCGGTCAGTCCGATTGCGATGCGCCGCGCAGGATCTCCTCGTATTTCTCGATCCGGCCGATCCCCCCCTGGCTGAAGTTGATCTTGATGTGACCGGTGAACTCCCTTTCCGTCATTTCCTGGATCACGGACACCAGATCCGCCAGACGATTCATCCTGTTGCTCGTCCCCTTGGGGCGGCAGCCGCTCTTTTTTGCGGGTGACCTATTTCCATCGTCCATGTCGTGGTTACTCAATGTGCGTCCCGTTTTTGATGTCTGCCATGGCGCACACTGTAGCGGATCTTTGTTACAGACAAAAATCGGATTGGATAAATTCCTGTAAATCTTTATCGGGTCTGCGACCTGTCGGCGACGGATTTCCAGGGGATGGCAGAGGCAGGGTAAATGGCGACTTCTGGTCAGATACAGCGGTTTGACGCCTGCTCCCTGTCTTTGCCGCACCGGGTTCGACAATCTACGCAGGCACTGTAACCGATCTCTGTCACAACCAAAGCTCGACTGGGAAAATGTCTTGTGAACCGTCGCGCCACCGCATTCAGCAGGGACGACTGCTGTTGCCTGGCTTGCCGGGGACCATTTTTCGGGCAGATGAATTGAATAAGGTGCCGATCCAAAATTAACCCGAAGTTTCTGCAACTGGGATTTACTTGTAACAAAGCGGTGCTAGCTTGCGACCCTTAATTAGATGCGGGCATCATCCTCAATCGAATAAAGGAAACGGCACCGATGTATAGATGTTTGAAGCAGCTAAAGTCTCTTTCTGTATGCGTAATCTCGGGTCTGATCCTGTCCGCTTGCTCCACCGCTCCTGCCGTTGTCCGGTCGGGTGACAGGGTGGCAATCGGTTTTAGCTGTCACCTTTCGAACGGGGAACTGGCAGCCACGACCCTTTCCGATGCCTCCGTGGCCGGGGTGGCGAAGGCGCCGGTCTATCTCCCCCGCCGCACCGGTCCCGATACGGTTGCGGTGACCGCGGGGGTAATGTTGCCCGAGGCCGGGAGCAAGGACCGGCAGCCGTTCGAGCAGGAGATCGTCCGGCGCCTTGCCGCGCTGCTTCCCGGATTGCACGAGGGGGAGCAGGCGCAGTGGGAGCTGGCAGCCGAGCCTTACCAGGTTTCGTCACCCAAGGGGAGGGTGGTGAAGATCGCCAGCGTCAGGAAACGCCCGAAGGAGATGCGGCTGCCCAGGGAAGAGTTCACCGGGAGGACCGGCAAGACCCCGGAGCTGGGGCAGCCGTTCGTACTGGATCAGATGGTCCCGGGGCAGGTGAGCGGGATGACCGAGAAGGAGGTGGTGATCCGTTTCGCCCCGGTACCGGGGAGAGATCTCGGCACCCCCTTCGGGGCGGTCACCGTGCGGGAGCTGGCGGACCATTACGAGTTGGCGATAAGCGCCGAAAAAGGGGCCCTGATACGAACCGGCGGCATGGCGGGGCGGATCGTCGCCGTGGATAAGGAATCGATAACCATCGATTACGGCCACCCCTTCGCCGACGAGAAGCTGAAATGCGAGGTGCAGGTGGTAAAGGTCGAACCAAGGGAGCGCGCTCTCGCCGCGCCGGTGCCGGCGCCGGAGCAGGGGAGGGGAAGCTCCTCCGACCTCCCTGCGGCGGAACTCGACCCCGCCATTGCCCGTCAGCTCGAGGAGGCGTTGCGCAGGATAAACGCAGGGGAAACCGTACCCGGCGCCGACGCAGCCAAGGCCGATCGGGAAGTGCGCTGACATGGTGCCCAGATCAGTCCCGACCTCATCCATAGTCCGACTGCTGTCGCTCGCCCTGGGCGGCCTGTTCATCTGCGCCCCTCTCTACGCGGCCGAGACGGCCCCGATCCCCGAACCGGCCCCGGTAACCCTCGCGGAGGCGGTTGCGCCGTCAGGAGACGCGCCGGCCGCCGGCGCCGAGCCGCAGGAGCAGACCTTCACCATCAAGCGTTTCGTCATCGAGGGGAGCACCCTGTTTCCCCCCGGCGAGCTGGCGCGGCAGGTCGCGCCCTTTGTCGGCCGGCACCGGACGGCGGCCGACGTGGAGGGTGCCCGGGACGCCCTGGAGCGCTTCTTCCACGACCAGGGGTACCCGACGGTGATGGTGAACATCCCCGAGCAGGCGGTGCAGAACAAGGTGATCCGACTGGACATCATCGAGAACCGGGTCGGGACGGTCACCGTGACCGGAAACCGCTGGTTCGCCACGGAAAAGATCCTGGGCGAAATCCCCTCCATCGCCCCCGGGCAGGTCATCAATCTGCCGCAACTGCAGCTGGAGGCGAACCGTCTGAACCGGAACCCCGACTTCAAGATGGTGCCCGAGATGAAGCCGGGCAAGGCCCCGGAATCGGTCGACATGACGATAACGGTGACCGACCAGAGCCCCTGGCACGGCAGCCTGGAGCTTAACAACCGCTCCAGCCACGACACCACGGACCTGAGGCTGAACGCCGCCCTGCGCCACGACAACCTCTGGCAGCGGGAGCACTCCTTCTCGGGGCAGTACCAGGTCTCGCCGGAAAAGCCCGAAGAGGTGCAGGTGGTGTCCGGCTCCTACACCATGCCGGCGCCCTGGGACCGTGACGACAAGCTCGTGGTCTACGGGGTCTGGTCCAACAACGAGACCGCCTCGGCGGCAGGTTTCAACAACCTCGGCGAGGGGATCATCCTCGGCACCCGTGCCGTGCTCCCCCTGCGCGGGGTGGGTGACTACAGCCACACGGCGGTGCTCGGGCTCGACTACAAGGACTTCGAGGAGAGGGTAGGCCTTGCCGGCTCCGAGGGGGTCAAGTCCCCGATCAAGTATTTCCCCATTTCCGCGGCCTACAGCGCCTCGCTGCGCGACAGCCGCGGCGCCACCTTGCTGAACGCCGGTCTGAACCTCTCCTTTCGCGGGGTGGTGGCCGACGCGCGCGAGTTCGAGGACAAGCGCTACCTCTCCCGCGCCAACTACCTCTCCTTCACCGCCGGGGTGGAAAGAAACCAACTGCTTCCCGGCGATTTTTCGCTGCTCGTGAAACTGGACGGCCAGGTGACCGACCAGCCGCTGATCGCCAACGAGCAGTACGTGGCGGGAGGGGGGGAGAGCGTCAGGGGGTATCACGAGAGCGAGGCGAGCGGCGACAACGCCATCCACGGCGTGCTGGAGCTGGCAGCCCCCGATCTCGTCAAGAAGCCGGGCTTCAGGGTGATCCCGTATCTCTTCTATGAGGGGGCCGGGCTCTGGGTCAAGGACCCGCTTGCCGGGCAGGATTCGCGCTCAGGCATCAAGGGGAGCGGTTTCGGCCTGCGCGGCACGCTGTTTGGCAGCCTCGATTTCCAGACCGACCTCGCCTTCGCCCTGATGGATACCAGTCGCACCGCCGCCGGTGATTCCTACCTGCATTTCAAGGTGAAATGGCAGTTTTAAATGCCTCAGTCACAACCACGGGAACTTAAAGCATGGCAAAAATAAGCAACAGCACCGGAACATCCTTTAGGCACAGGGCCTGCGCGCTGCTCCTGGCCGTATCGACCGCGTTTTCGCCCGTCATCGCCGCCGCCGCGCCGCCGACCATACCCGGCTTTTACGGCGCGGTGCCGATGCCCGGTGCCCCGGCTGCGGGGACGCTCCCCGTGGTGCGTCCGGGGAGCACTCCCATCGGCGCGACCGTGGAAGACCGGGTCGGCAACACCCTGACCATCAACCAGACCCGGGCCCAGGCGACCATCGACTGGAAGTCGTTCAACATCGCAGCGGACTCCGTCGTCCTTTTCAACCAGAAGAAGGATGGCGTGGCCCAGCCCCAGTGGGTCGCCCTGAACCGCATCTACGACGCCAACCCGAGCCTGATCTTCGGCAACCTCAAGGCGGACGGCAAGATCTACCTGATCAACCGGAACGGCATCCTCTTCGGACCAGGCTCCCAGGTCGACGTCCATGCCATGATCGCGTCCAACCTGAACCTCACCGATGCCAACTTTGAAAACGGCAAGCTCCGCTTCGGTACCGACCCCTACGACCCGGCCCAGGGCGCGCTCTCCAATGACGCCTACGTCTCCAATTACGGCGACATCACCACGGGCAGTGGCGGGTCGGTCTTTTTTGTCGGTCCCAACGTGGTGAACGCAGGCACCATCAGCTCCCCCTCCGGCAAGATCAATCTGATCGGCATCCGCGGAGCGGGGGAGGTAGAGACCGCCGAGCTTACCGTCGATGCCACGGGCAATGACGTCACCTACAGCGATCTGCTGGTCCCCGGCGCCGCGTACAACGCACAGGGGGGGCAGCTGATCACCGAAGGGGGCGGCCGGATCGGCATGTACGGGGCCACCGTGCAAAACGACGGCCTGATCAGGGCCGTCACCGCGTTCAAAAAGGGTGGGGTGGTGATCCTCGCCGCGCGCGACAAGGTTACCACCGGGGTCGGAAGCGTTATCGAGTCTCCCATTGACAAGAGGGCGGAAACAGCGGACCCGGCGTTCATTTTCAACGCGCCCGAGGTCATCTTCAAGGGGTTGAACACCGATAGCGGTATCAACCCCTTGAGCCTGATCGAACACCAAGGGGCTATTGTTGCGCCGTCCGGCAATGTCTCGCTGACCGCCAGGGATCGGATCTTCCTGGCCGAAGGGAGCAGCATCAACGTGGCGGGGCTCTGGCTCGACCGCGCCGCTTCGGCCAACCTCATGGAGGCTCAGCTAAACAGCGTCGACCTGCGCGACTATTACGGCCAGAAGGACGGGACGCTGCTCGGAGAGAAGATCTACCTCGACGTATTGACCGGCTCCGGTATCGGCAACCTGAAAAACAACTACCTGACCCTGCAGACCGGCGCCGAGGAACGAAGCACCAGCGGTGGCCGCATTACCTTTTCCGAGCTTACCGATGATGTCGCGCTGGGCGAACTGATCATCAAGCAGGGTGCGCTGCTTGATTTCTCCGGCGGTGGCATCCGCTACGGCACGGGCACCATGGCAACTTCCAGGCTGGTATCCGGCAACAAGCTGTACGACATAGGGAGCGCCCCCCAGTGGGTCAGCTATGACCGCCTGGCAGACAGCCAGACCAAGAGCTATCAGCGTTTTGGAGTCACACAGGAGTTCAAGGGACTTTATTTCGGTGGCGGGAGTTCCTTGCAGGATCTCAGCGCGGGGAGGGTGGTGGGGAGCGACGCCGGCAGTGTGGTTTTCAATGCACGTGTCGCTGCGCTGGACGGCACCCTGCTAAGTGAGGTGACGCGCGGTCAATACCAGACCAACGTCACTTCGCACACGGCAACAGACAGCTCCAACTACCTCATCTCCGTGACGCGCGGTCTGGAAGAGCCGGTGGGGGGAACGGTCACCGTCGGGAACCTGCAGCCGGCCGCTCCTGCCGCACAGAACAGTGACAACGAAAAGGATTTCATCGTCAACAGCATTGCCGTGAGTTCCACCACGACTCCGCTTGCGGCCGATTTCGGCGCCGACTCAGTTCTGGACCGGGAGACCACCCAGATCTCGGCGGCGCTGTTGAACAGTGCCGGTTTGAGTTCTCTGAACCTGTTTGCCAATACTTCCATCACGACCGAACAGGGAGCAGATCTCACCCTGCTTTCGGGTGGGAGTTACACGGCGAGAGGGAGGCGCATCGATTTTGCCGGGACCATCGATGTCCCGGGGGGCTCCGTCGAGATGACCACCAGGCCCAACGTCTCGTCATACGAGTCGCTTCGGTCCAAAACCGGTGTAAATGCGCTCTACCAACCGCTCATCGAGACCGTCTATCTGGCCTCGGGGAGCGTCATCTCAACGGCAGGGGAGCAGATTGACAACAGTGCCGCAGGGATGGCACTGCATCCGATCACGACCAGCAATCATACCAACGGCGGGACCATACTGATCCAGGAGAGAACGGAGGAGGGTACCGGCAAATATCTGGGCAGCTCGCCGGAAGGGCACAGCCTAGTGCTGGCGGCCGGAGCGCTCCTTGACGTGAGCGGCGGCTGGCTGATCGACGCCAAAGGGAAAATCACCGGCGGAGATGCCGGGACACTGGAACTGAAAGGGCCCACCCTGAGTCTCGCCGGAGAGGTACGCGGCTACTCCCTGCCTGGTAAAACCGGCGGCGAGATCAGGCTTCATGCCGGCGAGGTGCTGGTGACGTCGCGCGATCTGGTGCTCCCGTCCAATGTGCCGATCGACGCAACCGTCCCCGAATATCTGCGGGGTAAACTGGTGCTGGGAGAGGGCCGACTGCAGGAGACCGGGTTTTCACGCATCAGCCTGACCGCCATCAACGATATAAGCTTCAGTGACGGTGCCGTCCTGACCCCGTCCCTGACCAAGCTCCCCATGCCGGTGCCGGCAATCGTCTCCCAGAGTGCGGCGACCGGCAACAGGGTCCTTCCTGCGGGGTCGGACCCGACCGTTGCCGATTATCTGGGGTCAACTGCCGTAACCGTGACCGCCGGCAAGAACATATACGAGAACAGCCCGTTTGGAACAGGCGGGGATTCCACCAACAGCACCATCGCGAAAATAGAGCTCGCTGCCGGCACAGGAATAACAGTCGCCCCAGGCGGCACTGTCGAACTGACCGCCGCATATCTGGACATCGCCGGGCGTATTGAAGCGCTGGGTGGCAACGTAACCGCGAAGTCAGAAATTTCCCTCACCGTTAAAACCGGGGCCGAGATCCTTGCCGGAGGCTACAACAAGCCGGTCAGCACCCTGGTAGCCGGACAGCCCGCCGGATCTTCTCCGCAGCAGGGGGGCAAAGTCACCTTGGCATCAACGGGTGATGTGGTTCTGGAGGCCGGCTCCCTGGTGGATGTTTCCGGTTCGGCCTCGGTGCAGCGTCTGCTGGCAGGCACGGACGGCAAACCTGTCGCCGTTGCGGTGGCCGCTGACCCCGGGACCCTGTCGCTGTCGTATTCCGGAACATTGACGCTGGATGGCCAGATCGACGGCAGGGCCCAGATGGCCGGGGGGCGCGGTGGAAACCTGTCGGTGACCAACTCGACGGACAACCTCAACATGCTGGAGCAGGATATCAACCGCTACCAGTCCAGCGGCTTCGATGCGCTCACCTTCGCCAGTACGCTGGGATCCCTGGTGCTCCCCGAGCACCTGGATGTGGCGATCGGGAGGAGCCTGACGCTCGACAGCGGTTCCATAAAAGGCGTGGCAGGTGGGGACGTTACCCTGCGGGCGCCCTGGATAACCGTCACCAACACGCCTGTCACCTCTAAAGATCCCTCCTCGGGAGCAGCCGCCCCAGCCAGCTCCGGGAGCCTGTCGCTGCTGGCGGACGGCTTTCTCGATCTGCAGGGGAGCGTAACGCTGAACAACTTCGGCGAGGTCACCCTGCAGGCCGGACGTGACCTCCGTCTTTCAGACCTCTTTTACACCAAGACAAGTGCCTTTGCGGGCAACCTGGCGATCGGCGGCAACCTCACCCTACAGGGGTCCCGTGTCTACCCCACCACTTTGACCGGCTTCACCATCACAGCGCCAGGCAAGGTCACCATCTTGCCCGGCGCCGTCAGCGATCCGAACCCGATCTATTCCGCAGGTGGCAGCCTGACCATCGTCGCCGACGGTGGCATCGAGCAGCGCGGCACGCTGGCAGCCCCGCAGGGGAGCATCACCCTGGACGGCCGTGCAGAAGGGCGGGTCCTCCTCGCCCAGGGAAGCAGCACCAGCACCGCCGGCAGCGTGGCGGTGCAATACGGCAGTTACAACGGCTCAACCTGGACCACCCGGTCCGAAACCCTTATCGACGGGAGCGTGAGCAACTTCGGTGCGGAGATCGCCTCGGCGCCGACTAACTCCATCACCTTGAAAGGGAAGGAGGTGATCGTGGATCAGGGGGCCGGGCTCGACATATCCGGCGGCGGCTCGGTCTACTCGGAGTCCTTCCAGTCCGGCATACCGGGCACCCTGAACCCGCTGACCCTGGTCGACACCGCAACCGCCAGGATAAAGATCGATCCCGCCACCAACAAGCCGCTCCCGACGCGTTACGTCATCCTGCCAGACCGCTCGGTCACGCTCCCCGGTGCTGCGGTATACCTGGAGGCGGCGCCGGAGTTCGGGCTCGCCGCCGGGATCTATTCGCTCTTGCCGGCCGACCAGTACTCCCTGGTTCCGGGCGCGCTGGTGATCCAGGACGCGGGGCTGCAACTGGTGGCAGGGCAGAGGGTGCTTTCGGCGCAAGGGTACCAGGTGGTGGCAGGCTACGGCACGGTCATGGATACCGCCGTCAGCTCCCAGGCCTACAAGGGGTACAGCATCCGCACCGCGGCCGAGGTCCGCGTCGAAGGGGACTTCACGGCGAGAAAGGAGTTCACCTCGGGAAATGGCGGCAACCTGACCCTGACGGCGAGCAGCGCCGTGCTGAACGGCGACCTTAACGCCAGGCCATTGCAGGACCCGACTAAGGATTATCTGGGCGGGGTGCTGACGCTGAGCGCCAAAAACGTCATTGCCCAAAATGGCGCGGCCGCGCTCCCCGCAGGATTCTCCTTTGACGATTCCCTTCCCGCAGCCCTTGCCGATACGCTGATAGTGGATACGGCTGCCGTCTCGAACCAGGGTGTCCGGGAACTGGCGCTCGGCAGCAAGGAATTTGACAGCAAGACCGGCAGCTATACCTACAATGCCGAGACCGTTACGGTAAAAAGCGGCAGCACGCTGCAGGCTCCTTCGGTCACGCTGCAGGCGAAAAACGCCGTTACCGTCGAAACTGGCGCAGTGGTTGACGCAACAGGCGATGGTTCCGGCGGAATTGTCACTGTAGACGTGCCGACCGGCGTCTTCAACCTGAACCAGGATGCCCTGGTACACGCCGTCAACGGACTTGGCTTCGACGTCGGCAGCATGTCGCTGCTCGGGGATTTCCAGGCCGACCACAGCTCGTTCTCGCTGACCGCCAACAACATCGTCTTTGCCAATGACAGCTACCTCCCTGCAACCGATGCCAGCGGAGTCCCTCAGAATGTCTATCTCACCGAGAAGCGCTGGACCAGCCTGGCTGAGGAGTACGACGATCTGGCGCTGAAAAGTCGCGGCGACATGATTTTCCAGCGTGACGTTGCCATGTCCGCAATCGGAGCCCTGACGCTCGATGCGGGCAGATACACCACTGCCTCGGACGTCGACGTCGCTTTCAGCGCAGGAGGAAAGCTTACCCTGCTCAATTCGGGGGCGGCCCCGACCTCGCAGGGCGTAACCAACAACAGCACCCTGAGCTTCAAAGCCGCCGCTATCGACCTCACCCCGGGCGGCAAAGGGCTGGTATTGGACCAGTTCCGCACGGTAACCCTGGAGAGCGCGACGGACCTGACCCTGCGCGGGACCGGCACCGTGAAGGTTGCCCGGGATCTGAACCTCATCGCCCCCCGGGTGACCACCTCCTATTACCAATACGACGCCGATCCGGCCGACAAAGCGGACCGCTCCATCCCCTATACCGCTGCCGGCATCACCCTCGATGCGCGCGACGGCCATGTCAGTATCGCCGGCAACGGCAAGGCGAAAGGGGAAACCGTCACCCCTGGCGGCTCCCTGGAGATCATGGGCGCCTCGATCACCGTGGGCGATACCGATGCCAAGGAGGGCGACGTCAAGTACTACGACACCGTCCTGCAGGCCTCATCGGGTCAGGTGAAGCTGACTGCCACAGGCGACATCGCCGTCACCGAGAACTCCAGCATCCTGGCGACCGGCAGCAAAGGCCCGGCGCCGATGCAGACCGGTATCTTCAGCTACTCCCCGGGCGGCAGTATTACGGTGCAAAGCTCTGCCGGCGCGGTCAACCTCGCCCGGGGGAGCACGCTCGACGTCTCCGCATTGGAAAAGGGCGACGCCGGGGCGATCACCCTTTCGGCTGACAGCGGCGGCGTCACCATGTCCGGCACGGTCAAGGGGTTCTCCGCCAACGGCAAGGGTGGCTCGTTTGCCCTCGACAGCGCCACCCTGGCAGGCGTGGGCGGGCTCGACGGGGTGAGCACGAAGCTTGCTGCGGGCGGTTTCGATGATCTCATCAACGTCCGCTCCCGTTCCGGCGATCTTACCCTGGCAGCCGACAGCACCCTGACCGGACGCGAGGTCGTGATCGCGGCCGATGGCGGCGCAATCGATCTGTACGGCAAGATCAAGGCTGACGGCGTGACCGCGGGCGAAACGGGCGGCCGGGTGGAACTGTACGCCGGTACCGCCCTGACCCTGGAAAGCGGGTCCGCCATCTCCGCCAAGGGGACGGCCGGTGCAGTCGGCGGTACGGTGGCACTGAGCGCGACTGCGGCCGATAAAATAGCGGGCAATGCCGCGCTGCAGGTTCTCTCCGGTGCGGTAACCGACGTTTCCGGCGGGGCGGGGGGAAAGGGCGGCTCCGTCTCCTTGCGCGCCTACCAGATCGGCGAAAACGACGCCAACATGGCCTCTCTTCCGGGCGGAGCGATCGTCGGGGCATCCCGCGTGTCGGCGGAGGTGGCCAAAAAACGTGAAGTCAGCGGGAACATGGGCGCTCTTCCTGCCAACGCAGTGATGAACGACGCCAACCTCGCTCTCCTCAAGGGAGCACTGTTCGAAAAGGTCGAGGGCGCCGAGCTTGCCAACTACCACCTGCAGGCAGGGCTCGAAGTGGCCAGCGCCGCCGGTACCGATCTGATCCTGGACACCGCGTGGGACCTGTCCCAGTTGCGACCCGGGGGCGAGGCCGGGGTAGTGACGCTTCGCGCCGGCAAGGACCTGATCATCAACCAGAATCTGGTCGACGCTCCCAGCGCCCGGGGCGCTCTCTACAGCACCTCGATGCTGGATTCCTGGGGCATCAACCTGGTCGCCGGGGCGGAGGCGACCGCTGCCAATTACAAGGCTGCCTCGACCGGGACCGCGCTTGCGGCCGGTACCGGAACTCTGGGCATCGCAGTCAACAAGGCGGTCTACAGCGAGAACGCAGCTGTCAGCTTCGCGGCCGGCAATAACATGGTGCTCGGTGGCTGGTCCGCCACCGGCGGCCCGGGGTACATGATAAACGGCGCGATGCAGTACAACCTCGGGAGCTACGGCGGAACCGTCCGCGGCCAAGTCGGCAATAACCTCACTCTCTCCAGCAGCGGCAGCGCGATCCAGACCGCCCTGGGCGATATCGACATCAGGGTGGGAGGGAACCTCGATCTCGGCTCCAACTCCAATTCGGTCAACGCCGGAGCGATACGCACCACCGGCGAATACACCACGTCGAGCGTGGAGAGGATGCCGGGATTGGGGCAGTTCATGGACGCCGACGCCACCAGCTACTGGACCTATCACAACGGCGGCGACATCAGCCTCGATGTGGGAGGAAACGTGGCCGGCAACCTGAACAAAGCCAATGGCTGGGATGGCGCCTATGTCGACCCGGCTTTGGCTGCCGCCACTTCGGCGACAAAACTCAGTTACCCCTGGTATCTGGCTGCCGGATTCGGAGGGTCGGAAATAGAATCCATAAGTAAACATCCGACGGCGGTATTGCCGGTCACGGTGGGGATCGCCACCATGGGTGGGGGTGACATTTCGGTGCGGACAGGTGGTTCTTTAATAACCCAGATCGGCGCATTCGGCACCCGGGACACGGGGAACCTCGTGGTCACCAGCGGGGGGGATATGACCGGCCGCTTCCGCGTCATGAACGGCACGGCGGCCTTGACCAGCGGCGGCGGCTTCGGCAAAGACGATAATTTGAACGCGACCTGGAAATCGGTCCTCGAAATGGCTGATGCGCAGGTCAGCGTGGCGGCCCAGGGGGATGTTCATCTGGGCGCGGTGATCAATCCCGATAACAGCCGGGACCGGATTTTCTTCGGTTCGAACCCCCGGAACTGGAACATGAGCTATGCCAAGGATGCCGGCGTGTCTGTCAGTTCGCTGCAGGGTGACCTGAGCATTTACGGCAGCAACGGTTTCAACGCTTACAACGGTGTCGGCAGTTCGACGCAGTTGAGGCTCGCCGATCGGCAGAGAGTTCTCCCCGCTTCTGTCGCCCTTTCGGCCGAAGGCGACCTTGCCATCAGGAACAATTTCTATCTGGCGCCTTCGTCCGCCGGAAACCTGGAGCTGTACGCCGGTGGCAACCTGAGCGGCGCGTACGCCACTGCCGGCACGGCAGGGGGGACGACGCTGGACACCGGCTCGATACGGATGAAGGACGCTGATGTGGACAGTTTCTATGGCAGGCAGCCTGACACGGGTAATGAAAGGACCGCACTGTTGAACGCCGACCCGGGTTCCACTGACACCGACAAGAGCAAGGTGGTGAACCACCGGGACGACCCCGTGCCGGTGGTCGTGAAGGCCGGCGGCGATATCGACACCCTGAAGCTGGTGCTGAACAAAAAAGCCGAGATAACGGCTGGGGGCGACATCAAAATGCTCGACTTTATCGGCCAGAATACCAGCCCTGACAGCGTGACGCTCATCTCGGCCAAAGGGAGCCTAGACCAGGGGATCCTGGTCAACAACCTTTCCCAGATCAAGGTCGGGGGACCGGGCACCCTGCTGGTGGAGGTGGGGACGGACCTCAACCTGGGCAACTCGAAAGGGATCGAGTCGATCGGCAACAGCTTTAACAGCGGCTTTACCGGCGGGGACACCGACAGCAGCCTGATCGTCAGCGCCGGAGCAGAGGCACCCCTGCTGCCGACAGCCGGCGCTGCGACCTCCCTGGTGTCAGGTTACTTCGAGATCCTGCGTCAGGCCGGCAAGGACTACTCGGAGCTGAAGCGGGATGGCAAGAACGATGAGGCACTGCAACGGATAGAGGATGCTCGGGCCGAGGTGAGCAAGTACTTCAAAGAGCGCGACGGAGCTGCCGGCAGCATCACCATGGTCGATTCGCTGATACGTTCCAAAAAAGGAGATATCTACCTCATGGCCCGCGGCGATGTGAACGTCGGCCGGTCCAACGTCTCGGATTCCGGCCAGGGGAAGAAGGACACCGGCATCACGACAACCTTCGGAGGCGATCTCTCCATATTTACCGGCGGTGATCTCAACGTCAACGAGTCGCGGACCATGACCTTCATGGGGGGGGATATCGTCATCTGGAGCAACCAGGGCGATATCAACGCCGGCCGCGGCTCCAAGACAGCGCTCAGTTCCGGTGGCCTCCCCGTGGAGATCAAGGATGACAACGGCGTGCTGATCGGGCTGCTCTACCCGGCCCCTTCGGTCGGTAGCGGCGTCCGCGCCAGTACCTATGATGCGGATGGCACCACCGGACCGCGTACGGCACCTGATCCCGGCGACATCTACCTGTTCGCGCCCAAGGGGATCATCGACGCCGGTGAGGCCGGCATCGCCGGGGGCAATATCGTCCTCGGGGCGACCGAGGTGCGCAACGCAGTGAACATCAGCTTCTCGGGTGCCTCCGTCGGGGTGCCGACCTCCTCGGACAGCTCGATCAGCCTGGGCGCCCTGGGAGGGAACAGCAACCTGACCGACAGCTCCAAGATGATGGAGCAGGCGTCGAGCCTCGGCGCGGCCAAGGAGAAGACCGCGCAGCAGACGGGTGCCGTCGACGACTTCATGTCCAAGTGGCTGGATTTGAGGATCATCAGCTTCGAGGGCGACGTGCAGGAGAGCCCGGCCGACGAGGAGGCAAGGCGTGAGAAGGAGAAGTCCAGGAGGCAGGAGAAGTAAATAGGGCGCGCCGGCCGGCTGAGGCTTTGCCCAAACTTAAACAGCCTGTCCTCTGGTTGTAACAAATATGGTTTAGAGTTCACATTTTTTACAGGACGCTCTTCCCGCGCGCAGATGCGCCGGGAAAAGGGGTCCAAATGAGATTGGGAGGAGCTTCATGGTACACGATTGGATGGGAAGGCTGGCGAGGACGGCGGCAGCGGCTCTGCTCATGACCGTGGTGCTCGGCGCCGTGCAGGCCGAGGCCTGGTGGGACGAGAAATGGAAGGCGCGGCGCAAGATCGGCTTCGACCTCTCGGAGAAGGGGGCGGCCATCAAGGATAACCTGACGGAACTGCCGGTGCTGGTCAGGCTCCATTCCGGCAACTTCAGCTTCTCCAGCGCGAAGAAGGACGGCTCGGACCTCCGCTTCATCGGCGCGGACGACAAAGCGCCCCTCAAATTCCATATCGAGAAGTTCGACCCGAAGCTGGAAATCGCGCTGGTCTGGGTCAAGGTGCCCCAGCTGGCCGGCGGCGGCAGCGCCGACTCGCTCTGGCTCTACTACGGAAACGAGGCGGCCCCTTCGGCCTCGGAACCCGGCGGCAGCTACGACACCGGCCAGGTGCTGGTCTACCATCTGGGGGAGGCGGACAACGGACCCAAGGACGCCACCGCCTATGCGAACCACGCCGCGGCCTTCTCGGGGAGCCACTCGGTCCCCTCGGTCATCGGGGACGGCTATTCCTTCAAGGGGGGCGAGAAGATCGTGGTGCAGCCCTCGGCTTCGCTCAACTTCGCCAAGGGTTTCACCTTCTCCTGCTGGGTGCGCATCGACCAGCCGCAAAACGACGCCCACCTCTTCTCCCTGGTGGGGCAGGGGCAGCAGATCGTGGTCGGCATCGACCAGGACAAACCGTACCTGAGCATCGGCGCGGCCGGCAAGGCCCCGGTCCGGAGCGAGAAAAAGGGGACCCTCACCCTGAAGGCCTGGCACCATGTCGCGGTGACGGCCGATTCGGAGCGGCAGATGGGGGCGGTCTACCTGGACGGCAAGGAGATCGCCGCGCTGAACCTCCTCTCCGTGATACCGTCGCCGACCGGCGAGATCGCCTTCGGCGGCTCCATGGCGGGCGCCAACGCCTTCGCCGGGGACCTGGACGAGGTGGAACTCTCCAGCGTCGCCCGTCCCGCTCCCTTCATCGCCGCCGCCTTCGCCGGCCAGAGCCAGGACGGCAAGCTCTCCTCCTGCCAGGCGGAAGAGGGGAGTGCGCACGAGGAGAGCCACACCATCCGGCTCATCAAGGCGACGGCGAAAAGCGTCACCCTGGACGGCTGGATCGTCATCATACTCTGCACCATGATGCTGATCATGGCGACCCTGGTCTTCGTCAAGAAGTACGGCTACCTGCTGAAGAACAGGAAGCGCAACAAGGCCTTCCTGACGAGCTTCAACGAGCTGCACGACCCGCTCGGCTTCGACACCGAAAACGATGATCAGGAGGAATCAAGCCTGCTCAGGATCTACCGGGCGGGGCACGAGCAGATCCACCACTGGGCCGAGAAGCAGAACGTCAAGGACGAGGAGGTGGTCATCACCCGCTCGGGCCTGAACATCTTCCGCGCCGCCCTGGAGCGTGCCAGCTCCGAGGAGACCGCCAGGGTGAACGCCGGGCTGATCGTCCTGACCCTGAGCATCTCGGGCGGTCCCTTCTGGGGGCTCCTGGGGACCGTGTGGGGGGTCATGAACACCTTCGCGAGCCTCGCCGAGGCCGGCGAGGCTAACCTGTCCGCCATCGCACCGGGGGTCGCCTCGGCACTCGCCTGCACCCTGTTCGGCTTGCTGGTGGCCATTCCGGCCCTGTTCGCCTACGCCTTCCTGGGTGTGCAGATAAAGCACCTGAACAGCGAGACCCATCACTTCATCGAGGAGTACTGCCTCAGGGTGGAAGGGTTCCACGGGGAGGAGGCATGAAGGCGCCCGCGGATGAGATGGATGAGATCGTAGAGATCAACGTCGTTCCCATGCTGGATCTCGCCTGGAACCTCTTGGTGGTGTTCATGCTGGTGGTCACCGCCTCGGTCCAGGGGATCAGCGTCAACCTCCCCAAGGCGAGCGCCGCGGTCAGCAAGATCAAGCCGACCACCAAGGCGATCACCATCACGGCGGAGGGGACCATCTTCCTGGACAGCTTCCCGGTCACCCTCCCGGAGCTTGAGGCGCGGCTTACCCAGGAGAAGGCGGCGGACCCGAACCTCCCGGTGCTGGTGCGCGGCGACGAGAAGATCTCCTACAAGAACGTCATCGAGGTGCTGGATCTCCTGCAAAGGCTCGAGATTTCCCAGTTGGGGCTCGTGACGCAGAAACTGGTGAAGTAGTCGGAGTAAGAGATGGCACTGCGCAAAAAAAAGAAGCAGGAAA
>Ga0209317_1000946_pt1 | contig 29137 bp, 23 predicted proteins | sample RifGroB2_FD_183994 | JGI IMG/M metagenome (GOLD analysis project Ga0209317, IMG submission 183994) | Soil microbial communities from Rifle, Colorado, USA - Groundwater B2 (SPAdes) (version 2) | ecosystem: Environmental > Terrestrial > Soil > Unclassified | place: Rifle, Colorado | collected...
TACCGGCGAGATCATGAACGACATCTCGACCCCGATCAAGATCAACAACAGGCACTGGGGCGCGGTGCGCCTGGGATACCGGGCGGAGTAGCGCCTTCGCCGCCGTAGCCGAGATCGGCAGCTCATCGTCCAGGGCCGCCCCCAGCTGAAGGGGGCCGGCCCTTTTTGCTGCTGCGGCGCCCCGCGTGAGGGGGCGTCTTGATCAAGGCGGCAGCCCGTAGGTCGCCGCGTCCCTGGAGTTTGCCGTACCCGCAGCGGCGTCGGCGCGGCCCGGGGGAAGATCCCCGCGCCGGTTTTGAAATCCCCACTGCAGGGGGTGGATAGATGCAAAACCGGCTATCTCTCCCTTGCTCCTGCCCCTTCGGCAACTACCTAAAATTACACCGCATTATTGCTGCGCAGGGTGCTGAATCAACCACTTTTCTTTCAGGAAACGACTTTTTATTCTTGACGGGGGAGGGCGGTTCAGATTAGATTGCATACTGTATACATCGAAAGGGGGCGCCCGCAGTAGGCGCCCGTCGTTCAGGGCGCGGCGCCGGTGCCGGGCAAGAGCGGGGAACGGGCAGGCGCGATGCTGGTTTTTACCCTTGACTACGCGCGTTCTCTTCAGTAGAATCCAGTTCTAATTTTTTCAACCCATATCCCCGCAGCGCCTCGGGCTCAGCATCGGCCCGGCCTGCGGGTCCGCTTGAAAACCTTGTTATTACATCAGCTTTTAGCTGATTTTGTCGTAGACACCAAAACAAAACAGGAGGAAGTTATGTCCGAGTACGGCACACTACAAGACCGGGTAGAATGCAAACAACTTTTGAACAAGGTCATGGCTCCGGAGCAGACCATTGAGTTCTTCAAGAACGGGATGAACATTGGTTGGTCCGGCTTCACCCCGGCCGGTTACCCGAAAGTTGTGCCTATCGCCCTCGCTAACCATGTAGAGAAGAACAACCTGCAGGGGAAGCTGAAGTTCAACCTCTTCATCGGCGCCTCGGTCGGCGCAGAGACCGAAGACCGTTGGGCGACTCTGGACATGATCGACCGCCGCTGGCCGTACCAGACCGGCAAGAACATCGCAGCAGGCATCAACGCCGGCCGCATCCGCATGGGTGACAAGCACCTCTCCCTGTTTGCACAGGACCTCGGCTACGGCTTCTACACCAAGGATTCCGAGACCGGCAAGCTTGACCTCGCCATCATCGAGGTGTCCGCCATCAAGGAGGACGGCAGCCTGGTCCCGACCTCTTCCTGCGGCGTCATCCCCGAGATCCTGATGATCTGCGACAAGATCATCGTGGAGGTGAACACCGGCCAGCCCTCCTTCGAAGGGATCCACGACCTGCTCACCCCGCTCACCCCGCCGAAGCGCCAGATCCTGGGCATCACCCATGCCGGCGAGAGGATCGGTTCGACCTCCATCCCCTGCGACCCGAGCAAGATCGTCGCAGTGGTCGAGTCCAAGCTGCGCGACCAGGGACGTGCCTTCGCGGAGCAGGACGACACCTCCGAGGCGATCGCGAACCACGTCATCGAGTTCTTCACCCAGGAGGTGAAGGCCGGCCGTCTGCCGAAGAACCTCCTCCCGATCCAGTCGGGCGTAGGCTCCATAGCGAACGCCGTCATCGGCGGCCTCGCCAAGGGCCCCTTCAGCAACCTGACCGTCTACACCGAGGTGCTTCAGGACACCATGCTCGACCTGTTCGACTCGGGCAAGCTCGACGCCGCTTCCTCCTGCTCCCTGTCGCTCTCCGCCAGCCCGGGCTTCCCGCGCTTCTTCGAGAACATGGACAAGTACTTCGACAAGATCACGCTGCGTCCGCTCTCCATCTCCAACGCCCCTGAGCCGATCCGCCGTCTCGGGTGCATCGCGATGAACACCCCGGTCGAGATCGACATCTACGCACACGCCAACTCCACCCTGGTCGGCGGTACCCGCATGATCAACGGCCTGGGCGGCTCCGGCGACTTCCTGAGGAACGGCTACCTGAAGATGATGCACACCCCCTCTTCGCGCCCCAGCAAGACCGACCCGACCGGCATCTCCTGCGTCGTGCCGCACTGCTCGCACATCGACCACACCGAGCACGACCTCGACTGCGTCATCACCGAGCAGGGTCTTGCCGACCTGCGCGGCCTGGCCCCGAAGGAGCGCGCCAGGAAGATCATCGAGAAGTGCGCCCACCCGGACTACAAGGAGCAGCTCACCGAGTACCTCAACATCGCTGAGAAAGACTGCCTGGCGAGGAAGGTCGGACACGAGCCGCAGCTTTGGGATCGCGCCTTCAAGATGCACCTCAACCTGGAGCGCAACGGCACCATGAAGCTCAAGAACTGGGATGTGAAGATCGACCTCTGCGAGGACTAGTCCCTTCGCAGCATGACGCATGAAAAAGGCCCCGCGGGAAACCGGCGGGGCCTTTTTTTTTCTTGCAGCGGCGCCTTCGCTAGCCGCGCGCCTTGGGGTGCGCCTTGTCGTAGACCTCCATCAGCTTGTCTATGCTGACGTGGGTGTATTTCTGCGTGGTGGAGAGGGAGGCGTGCCCCAAGAGCTCCTGGATGGCGCGCAGGTCGGCTCCCCCTTCCAGCAGGTGGGTGGCAAAGGTGTGGCGCAGGGTGTGGGGCGAGACCTTGCGCATGGCGGCGATCATGAGCATGTGGGCGTCCACGATCCTTGCCACGCTGCGGCGGGTGAGCCTCCCCCCCCTGGCGTTCAGTATCAGGGGGGAGCCCGGGGGCGGGTTCCCCCGTTCGTCGAGGTAGCAGGCGAGGGCGCTCCTGGCGCAGGAGCCCACCGGGACGATCCGCTCCTTCCCCCCCTTCCCCATGACGCGGGCCAGCCCGTCGACGAGGTCCAGGTCCCCCACGTTCATCCCGGTGAGCTCGCTCACCCTGATCCCGCAGGAATAAAGCGTCTCCAGCACCGCCCTGTCCCTTAAGGGGAGACCGGAGCTCCCGGCCGGGGCCTGCACCAGGGCGGAGACCTGATCGATATTCAGGTGGAAGGGGAGCCGCTTCTCCTTCTTGGGGGTGCTCACCAGCTCGGCGGGATTTTTCTCCAGCCGCCCCTCTCGCAAAAGGAAGCGAAAGAACGCGCGGATCGCGGAGAGCTTCCTCCCGATGGAGCTCTTCATCTGTCCCTTGTGCAGTTGCGCCAGGTATTGCCTGATGGCGACATGGTCGACCTTTTCGGGGGAAGGCTCCCCCTGCTGCCGGGTGAGGAAGGCGCAGAACTGCTCCAGGTCGCTCCTGTAGGCGGCAAGGGTGTGGGGAGAGACGTTGCGCTCCGTCTCCAGGTACCGGTAGAATTGCTCGAGCTCCGTTTTCATGGTATGGAATCTAACCCATGCGGGTGGGACTTTACAACAGGTTTGCGGGGGGGGCGGATGTACAAGGTGGCTTTGCAAAGGGTGGCGGATTACCGGCGGGAACAGGTGCAGGAGGGTTTGGTCCGGCTACTCGAGCCCCTGGGAGGGATGCGGCGCTTCGTGAAGCCCGGCGAGCGGGTGCTGATCAAGCCGAACCTTTTGTCGGCAAAGCCGCCTGAGGCGGCGGTGACCACGCACCCCGAGGTGCTGCGCGCCGTGATCGTCCTCGTGCAGCAGGCGGGAGGGACGGCCATGGTGGGGGACTCACCCGGGATCGGGAGCGCGAGAAAGGTGGCGGAGCGGTCGGGCATGCTGCGGGTGATCGAGGAGACCGGGGCGCAGTTCCTCCCCTTCATCGAGACGGCGCAGGTTTCAGGCGGCGGCACCTTCCGCCATTTCGAGCTGGCGAAGCCGTACCTGGAGGCCGACCGCCTGATCAACCTTCCCAAGCTGAAGACCCACGAGATGATGACCATGACCTGCTGCGTCAAGAACCTCTTCGGCGCCATAGTCGGCACGCAAAAGGCCGCCTGGCACCTGAAGGCCGGCGCGGACAAGGAACTCTTCGCCGGGATGCTTTTGGAGGTGTACCGGCTGCGGGAGCCCGACCTGAATATCGTGGACGCCATCGTCGCCATGGAGGGAAACGGCCCGGGAAGCGGCGATCCCTGCCGGGTGGGGCTGCTCCTGGCGGGCGACAACGCGGTGGCCGTCGACACCATCGCCGCCGAAATCGCGGGGATACCCAAAAAGCTCCTCTACGTGGAGAACGCGGCGCGGAGGCTCGGGCTTCCGGGCTCTGAACGGGACCTGATCGACTGCTGCGGTCTTTCCTCTAATGAAGCTCTCTGCCGCCCGTTTCGGCTCCCCCATCTCTCGGACGTGCAGTTCGGCCTCCCCGGTTTTTTGAAGAACCGCCTGCGCAACCAGTTCACCTCCCGCCCGGAGGTGGAAGAGGGGAAGTGCGAGCTTTGCAGCATCTGCGTCAAGGCCTGTCCGCCGGCGGCTATCCGGGTGGCGGGGGGGAGGCTTCGCTTCGATTATCAGCGCTGCATCCGCTGCTTTTGCTGCCGGGAGCTCTGCCCGCACGCAGCGCTCAGGCTGAAGGACGGCTGGCTCCTGTCGCTAATAAAGAAAACCGGCTCGTCCCCCTAACGCCTCTGGCCAGGTTGACAACGAACAGCCCGGGTATTATATTTTGTCCATCCTCCGGGAAGCGCACAGCGAGGGATGCAAATCCAAGGGAAAAGGAGATCGACTGAGATGTGGACTAATTTCTATATGATTCGCCCCGTGACCCGCTGCAAAGAGGGTTGCCCTAGTCGGCCCGCCGCGTAAAACGGCGGGCGTCCCCGGAAAGCCCCCTGACAGCAGGGGGCTTATTCATGTCAGGCCCTTTCCTGCCACTTCCCCGTCCCGCGCCCGAGGCGTTGTCTGCCGTAACGCCGACCTGCCGATCACCCTCCCCCACTCCCCCACTCCCCCTTCTGGCCACCTTTTGCCGCGATTTCCCCGCTACAGCGAAGCCGCCGGCTGCCGATAAGAGCTTGAGGTGGGGTGCCGGCACCTCCGGTCCGCGGCTCCGACGGGGCGGCGGGCGCCGGGGCTCGGGAGGGGAAAAACCCGTTTGATTGACAACCATGCCGAATTCCGCTATTCTGCGCACCTGTGCGGATGTGTCCGGATACCCCAAAAAAGGTACTTAATGGTCAGAGCAACCCTTCTCATACTATCGCTGTTGTCCCCCTTCACCGTATTTGCTGCGCCTTCGCCGGCGGCCGCTGAGCAGCGGAACCAGCCCCAGCTGGTGGCCTCCGCCGCCGCCGATCTGGCGCTCTCCCGCGGGCTCGGCCTCACCCCCTCCGATTTCCCCGGCGCAGAGGATCTCGTCGAGGAGTCAGACGAGTTCGACCTGCAGCTCCCGGAAATGGAGCTGCCTGATTCCGACATCCCCCTTACCTTCAATTCCAAGGTCGACTACTTCGTACGCTACTTCCAGGGCCCCGGCCGCAGCTCGTTTGCCAAGTGGCTCTCGCGCAGCGAGCGCTACATCCCGATGATGAAGCAGGTGCTCAGGAAGGAGGGGCTCCCGGAGGACCTGGTCTATCTGGCGATGATCGAGAGCGGCTTCTTGCCGCACGCACTCTCCGTCGCCGCCGCGGTGGGCCCGTGGCAGTTCATGCCCGCCACCGGCAAAAACTACAACCTGCGCATCGACTTCTGGATCGACGAGAGGCGCGACCCGCTGAAGTCCACCGTGGCCGCCGCCTTGTACCTGAAGGAGCTGTACGCGCTGTTCAACAACGACTGGTACCTGGCCGCAGCGGGTTACAACGCGGGGGAGAACAAGATCCTGCGCGCCATCAACATGTACAACAGCCGCGACTTCTGGGAGCTCTCCAAGGGTGAGTACCTGAAGCGGGAGACCAAGGACTACGTCCCGAAGCTGCTGGCCGCCGCGATCATCGCCAAGGAGCCGGCCAAGCACGGCTTCGCCGACGTGGCATACCTCCCTCCCATCGAGTTCGACGTGGTCAAGATCCCTTCCCGCACCGACCTGGAGGTGGCCGCCAAGGCGTGCGGGGTGAGCGAGAAGACCCTCCGCGAGCTGAACCCGGAGCTGCGCCGCGGCTCGACCCCGCCGAACTACCCTGACTACCAGCTGAAGGTCCCCAGGGGGGCCGGCGCCGTCTTCGAAACCGAATACGCCAAGATTCCCGATTCGGAGCGCTTCGTCGAGCGGGTGAGCACCGTGAAGTACCGCGCCAAGAAGAGGGATACGCTCGCCTCCATCGCCCGGCGCTTCAACACCACCCCGCAGGCAATCGCCGAACTGAACCATTTGGGGAGGGACAAGAAGAAGCTCAAGGGGAGGGTGCTCACCGTCCCGGTGCTGGTAGCCTCCGCCGAGGCTGATGCCCCGGCAGCAAAGGAGAGGGTCGAGGCGAAGGCCAAGGTGAAGGCCGAGCCCAGGGAGTTCCACAAGTACTACACGGTGAAGAAGGGGGACACCCTCTACTCGCTGGCGAAGAAGTTCAACGTGACGGCGAGGATGCTCTCCGCCTGGAACAACATGAAGACCAAGGTGGCCCTGAAACCGGGCAAGCGGATCATCGTCGCCAAGTACCAGGAGAGAAGGGGCGCCATGGTAAAGCAGTCCGGCTAACCTCCCCCCTCCTGCCACAGCCATCTAGCAGCAAAAAACACGTGATCAGTACCACGAAAGGATAAGCCAACCGATGTACAACCTTTTAATCTCAGCCGGCGCAGCAATCGCAGTCTTTCTCATCGTTTCCTTCACCGCTGGCCTCGAGTACTGGTGGGCAGGCCTGCTGGCGGCCCTCTTGGTCTTTTTGGGGAGCTTTCTCCTCATCTCCCGCATCATCACCAAGAAGCTCGAGGAGATCATGGAGCCCGCCATGAAGGACATCCAGGCACAGCGCTTCGAGAAGGGGATCCGCGACCTGAAGGGGGCCCTCCGCTACGGCAAGTGGCAGATCTACGTGGAAAGCCAGATCAACTCGGCCATCGGCATGGTCTATTTCGTGAGGCGCGATTTCTCGACCGCGTTCCCTTACCTCGAGAAGGGGTTCTTCAAGAACTGGGTCACCATGGGGATGCTCGGCGTCACCTACATGAAGAGGAACAAGCGCGACAAGATGAAGGAGACCTTCGACAAGGCGCTGATGGCCACCCCGAAGGAGTCCCTCCTCTACGCCCTGTACGCCTACTGCCTGAACGAGTGCGGCGAGACGGTGAAGGCGTGCGAGGTCCTCGCCAAGGGGGTGTCGAAGCTCCCCGGCGACGAGAACCTGAAGCAGAACCTGGAGCTTTTGCGCGAAGGAAAGAAGATGAAGATGAAGGGGTACGGCGAGATGTGGCTGCAGTTTCATCTGGAGAGCCTCGGCACCATCCAGAAACAACAGATGGCGGCGATGGGCGGAAGGCGGCGGATTATCAGAAAATAGCTTGTCAAGCGTCGTGAAAAATGCCATATTGAGCTGTTTTTAAAGACGGGCACCCTGCTCGTCTTTTTATTTTAGGTGAGCAGGCAAAAAAGGAGCTGTAGATAATGCAGGAGAAGATAAGAAATATTGCGATTATCGCCCACGTCGACCACGGCAAGACGACCCTGGTCGACGCTATGCTTAAGCAGTCCGGTGTGTTCAGGGAGAACGAGGCGATCACCGAGCGGGTCATGGACTCCAACGACCTGGAAAAAGAGCGCGGGATCACCATCCTCGCCAAGAACCTCTCCATCCACCACGGCGACTACAAGATCAACATCGTGGATACCCCGGGGCACGCCGACTTCGGCGGCGAGGTGGAGCGCGTGCTCAAGATGGTCGACTCCGTCTTGCTGCTGGTCGACGCCTTGGACGGCCCGATGCCGCAGACCCGCTTCGTGCTCAAGAAGTCGCTCGACCTGGGTCTCAGGCCGATCGTCGTGATCAACAAGGTGGACCGTCCCGGCGCCCGTCCGGCCGAAGTGGTCGACATGGTCTTCGATCTCTTCTGCGAACTGCAGGCCTCCGACGCCCAGCTCGACTTCGCCATCTGCTACACCAGCGCCAAGATGGGTTACGCGATGCGCGAGATGGAGCACCCCTCCGACAACATGGAGCCGCTCTTCGAGCTCATCAAGGACAACGTGCACCCGCCGGAAGGGGATGTCACGGCCCCCTTCCAGTTCCTGGTCACCAACATAGATTACAACGACTACATCGGCCGCATCGCCACCGGGAAGATCTTCAACGGCAAGGTGAGCGCGGGCGAGACCGTTGCCCTCATCAAGCGCGACGGCACCATCTCCAAGGCCCGCGTCACCAAGCTGCTGGGGTACGAGGGGCTGAAGCAGGTCGACATCGCGGAGGCGTTCACCGGCGACATCGTCACCATCGCCGGGTTCACCGAGGTCGGCATAGGCGAGACCCTCGCCTCGGCGGAAAACCCGATCGGCCTCCCCTACGTCGCCATCGACGAGCCGACCCTCTCCATGAACTTCATCGTCAACAACTCCCCGTTCGCAGGACGCGAAGGGAAGATGGTCACCTCCAGGAACATCAGGGAGCGCCTGGACCGCGAGCTCAGGACCAACGTGTCGCTGCGCGTCGCCGACACCTCCAACGCCGACACCTTCCAGGTATCCGGGCGCGGCGAGCTGCACCTCTCGATACTGATCGAGAACATGCGCCGCGAGGGGTTCGAGATGGCCGTCTCCAAGCCCGAGGTCATCATGCGCGAGATCGAGGGGAAAAGGCACGAGCCGATGGAATACCTGGTGGTCGACGTCGCCACGGAGTACCAGGGTGTCATCATCGAGAGGATGGGACCCCGCAAGGGGGAAATGGTCGCCATGACCCCCATGGGTGACTGCACCCGCCTTGAATTCATCGTTCCGGCGAGGGGGCTGATCGGCCTGCGCGGCGAGTTCCTGACCGAGACCCGCGGCACCGCCGTCATCACGCACACCTTCCACAACTACGCCCCCTACAAGGGGGAGATCCCGGGGAGAAAGAACGGCGTGCTGATCGCCATGGAGCAGGGCGAGACCACCGCCTACTCCCTGGACGCACTGCAGCCGCGCGGCATCCTGTTCCTTGGTGCGGGCGTCGAAGTGTACGGCGGCATGATCATCGGGCAGCACGCCAAGGACAGCGACCTCGAGGTGAACCCCTGCAAGGGCAAGAAGCTCACCAACGTGCGCGCCTCCGGCACCGACGATGCCATCAAGCTGACGCCTCCGCGCCTGTTGACCCTGGAACAGGCGCTCGAGTTCATCGACGAGGACGAGCTTGTCGAGGTGACACCGACCTCCATCAGGCTCAGGAAGAAGGAACTCGACCCAACCAAGCGCAAGCGCGCCAGCAGAAGCTGATGAAAGCGGGTCCCCAAGAGCGGCGAATACGCTGCCTCGGGGACCCGTTCTGCCATAAACGCCTCAATTCCACCAATAGAGGAGTCACCTCATGCACTTTCGACCCCTGCTTTACCTGGGCCTTTTCTTCGCGGTCTCCCTGATCAGCGCCTGCGCCTCGACCCCGACTCCGGTCAAGAGCGCCGATACCCACTTCAAGGAAGGGGAGGCCGCTTTTGCGTCCCGCAACTTCACGGAGGCGATAGATCTTTGGAAGAAGGTGAAGGAGAGCGACAGTGCCCCCGAGCTGACCACGCAGGCGGAATTGAAGATTGCCGACGCCCATTTCGAGAACGAGGCGTACATAGAGGCTGCGGCCGCCTACGAGGATTTCCGCAAACTCCACCCGACGCACCCAAAGGCCTCCTACGCGCTTTACCGGCTCGGCCTCAGCCACTACCGCCAGATCACCGGCATCGACACGGACCAGACCCCGGTGAAGAACGCCGTGCTGATGCTGGAGTCCTTCCTGAGCCAGTACCCGGGGTCCGAGTACGCGGACGAGGTGTCCCAAAAGCTCACCGACTGCCGCGTGAAGCAGCTCGCCTACGAGAATTATGTCGGGAATTTCTACCTGAGGACCAAGAAGTACCCCGCCGCCATCAAGCGGCTGAGCGAGGCGCTGGTGCGCTTCCCGGGCCTGCCCAAGCGGGACGAGACGCTGCTGCTGCTAGGCAAGTCGCATCTGAAATCGGGGGATCTGCAGCAGGGGAGGGCGGTCTTGCAGAGGCTGTCCGGCGAGTACCCGGCGAGCCCGTTGGTCAGGGAGGCTGAGCTGCTGCAGCAAAACGGCTTTGCCGGTTATTCCTCGCAGGGGAGATGATCACCCTGCGGCTCAGGCTCCCTGAGAGGGCGCATTAGGGCGGCGTCAAGGGTGGGACGGCGGTTGCTAGGCGCTCAGGTGCCGCGGCTGGAAGCAGATGCTGCTCGCGCTGCGCCCGTTTTTGTCCCGGTACATCCTCTGGTCGGCCTTGCGCCAGGCGTTCATCAGCTCCTCGCCGTTGTGCGCCGTTGCCGCACCGATGGAGAGGCTTAAGGGGAGTGGGAGCCGGTAGTGCTCCTGGTTGCTCTGGACCAGCTGCTGGTGCAGGCGTTCCATCGCCTCGACCAGGGCTGCCTCGTCCGTGTTGGGGAGCAGCGCGGCGAATTCGTCCCCCCCTATGCGGGCAGCTACGTCCTCCCTGCGGAACGCGTTCTTGAACACCTCTGCCGCATGCTTCAGCAGTTCGTCGCCTGCCGCATGCCCCAGCCGGTCGTTCGCCTCCTTCAGGCGGTCCACGTCGGCCATCACGATGCTGACCGGGAACTTACGCCCCTTCTTCAGCCGGTCCAGCTCCTCGTCGAAATAGGCCCTGTTGTAGATGCCGGTCAGCATGTCGTGGGTGCTCAGGTAGCGGAGCTTCATCTCGGCCCGCTTTCGCTCCGATATGTCGAGAAACGCGCCTACCACGCCGCCGTTCGAGCTTCCCGGGTTGCAAAAGGACGCGCTGTAGAAGATGACGTCGCGGCTTTCGCCGTCGGCGCAGGTGATGGTCCCCTCGAAACTGCGCGGGCCCGCGCCGGCCTCCGCAGCCTCCTCCCCGCGGTTGTAAAGCGCTGCCAGGTCGGGGGGGAGGATGTCGTAGATGCTCTTGTTGATGTGCTCGCCCCGCTTCATCCCTATCTGCTGCTCGAACGCCTTGTTGCAGCCGAGATAGAGGCCGTTGGGGTCGTTGTAGAAGATCGGGGTGGGGAGCGTGTCGATGAGGACCTGTATGAAGTCGAGCTTCTCCTTTAGCTCCTGCTCGTGCCGGCGGCTCTGCTCGCGCAGCGCCGCCTCGGCGATACCCCGTTGCACCGCGGAGACCAGACGGGCGAGGTTCCCCTTGAGCAGGAAATCGTCAGCGCCCGCGCGGATGGCAGCTGCTGCGGCCTCTTCGCCCACCTTGCCGGAGATCATGAGGAAGGGGATGTCCGCCTTCTTCTCCTTGAGCATCTGCAGCGCGTGCAGGCCGCTGAAACCGGGCATCACGTAATCGCAGATGATGACGTCCCACTGGGACCCGTCGAGGGCCTCGCGCATGCCCTGGGCGCTGTCGACACGCTGGAACTGGACGTCGAACCCCCCCTGCTCGAGCTGTATGACGATAAGCTGGGCATCGTCGGGCGCGTCTTCCACGATCAACACTCTTAGCAGTCTCTCCATCTGTCTTTTCTCCTAAAACGCCATATTGCCGCGCCGCGGACTCAAGTGCAGAAGTTTACTGTATGAACCCCCAAAGGCAAGTGTGCCGCAGGTGCCCTGGGTGCCGCCGCCCCCCTTGCCCAAGGATACGAAACCCTTTGCCAGAGCGGCAACTCATGAGGTCGGGACCGGCAACCTTCTCTGCCAACGCCGAAAATTAATTTTTCCGGCAGCGATCCCGGAGGGGAGGGAGGGTGTCCCCCTTTTTGCGTTGCACCCGATCCGCTGCGGCGTGTATAGTTCTAATGAATTTCCGGCCTCCTCTCCCCTCGTGAGCCGACCCCATCACGTTTCCCCGGCAGCGGGGGGACACCCAGGAGTTTTGCATGTCAAAACAGTATTTTTTTGCTACCACCGCAAAAGGGGTGGAAGAGGTTCTTGCCGCGGAGCTGGCGAGGCTTGGCGCCAGCGAGGTCGCCGCGGAGAGCGGCGGGGTCCGTTTCGGCGGCGGCATGGAGGCCGCCTACCGGGCCAACCTCTGGCTGCGTACCGCAAGCAGGGTGCTGATGCCCCTTGGGGAGTTCCCCTGCGAGACCCCGGAGCAGCTCTACCAGGGGGTGCTGGCCCTGGAGTGGCAGAAATACCTGACCCCCGCCAAGACCCTTGCGGTCGACTGCAACCTCAGGGATTCCGCCCTCACCCACTCGGGGTTTGTGGCGTTAAAGACCAAGGACGCCATCGTGGACCAGCTGCGGGACCGCTTCGGCAGCCGCCCCAGCGTCGACACCAAAGACCCGGACCTGCGGGTGAACGTGAGGCTCTTCAGAAACCGCTGCACCGTGAGCCTTGATTTTTCGGGGACCCCGCTGGACCGGCGCGGCTATCGGCTGGACCGGCACGAGGCGCCGCTCAAGGAGAACCTGGCCGCGGCCCTCGTGGAGCTTTCCGGCTGGGACGGCAGCACGCCGCTTGTCGATCCCATGTGCGGCACCGGCACCATCGTTATCGAGGCGGCCATGAAGGCGCTGCGCATCCCGCCGGGGCTTTCCCGCAAGGAGTTCGGCTTCCAGCGCTGGGAAGGGTTCGACGGGCCGCTTTGGAACCGGATCCTCGCCGAGGCGCGCCAGGGGATGCTTGCCGAGCTCCCCGCCCCGGTGCAGGGCTCGGACATCTCGCACTCGGCCATCAACATGGCCGCCCAGAACGCCAGCCGCGCGGGCGTCCTGGACAGGATAGCCCTCGGCCGGTGCCAGCTCGCGGAGCTGGAGCCGCCGCCGGGCCCGGGGGTCCTGATACTGAACCCCCCCTACGGCAAGAGGCTTGGGGAGGAGGAGGCGCTGAAGCCGCTCTACAAGGAGATCGGGGACGTGCTCAAGAAGCCTCTTGCGGGGTACACGGCCTATCTCTTCACCGGGAACCTGGAACTAGCCAAGTCTGTCGGGCTGAAGGCGACCAGGAGGATGGTGCTCTACAACGGTCCCATCGAGTGCCGTTTGCTGAAGTACGAGATGTATTAGGGGGAGAGAGCTCTGTCATTAAAATAGAAGCTTGACACGTTAATCCTTTTACTATATGTTTTAAATTCGCTTTTCGGGCCTATAGCTCAGTTGGTTAGAGCTACCGGCTCATAACCGGTCGGTCCCAGGTTCGAGTCCTGGTGGGCCCACCACCTTACAATTAGGATGATGTAGGGATGCCCTTAAAGCACCTGGTCAGACGAAAGAATACACCTAGAGTGGGGAGAAAGAGTGCACACCAAGCGGTTGCACTCTTTTTCTTTTGAGCGCGATGATTACTCCCAGAGTTTCAGATATAGTCGGAATCACTAGCAAAATCGCCCCAACGCACTTTGCGGAGTCCTGGGATAACGTAGGCCTGCAGGTCGGGGACCCGCTTTTCCAGGTCTCGCGGATCATGGTGGCGCTGGATCCCGGGCGCCCCGCCGTCGAGGCCGCCGTCGAGGCCGGCTGTCACCTGCTGATCACCCATCACCCCTTCATCTTCACCCCGCTCAAAAAGATCTCCACCGCCGACGAGACCGGCCGCCTTGCCATACTAGCCCTCAAGAACGACCTCTCCATCATCTCGCTGCACACAAATTTCGATATCGCCCCCAGGGGGGTGAACGACCTGCTTGCAGAGCGGCTAGGCGTCCAGGGGGCGCAGCCCTTGAGGGTCACCGGCGGTGACGAGTTCGTGAAGATGGCGCTCTTCGCGCCGCAAGGGTGCGAGGAGAAGCTGCTTGACGCGCTCTCGCCTTTCATGGCCCCGATCGGCAACTATCGCGGCTGTTCCTTCCAGGGGGAAGGGGTCGGCAGGTTCACCCCTCTTGCCGGGGCGCAGCCGTTCGTAGGCGAGGTGGGGAGTAGCCATGCCGAGCCGGAGAGCAGGCTGGAATTCCTGCTGCAAAAGGAGCGGATCGCCGCCGCGGTTGCCGCCCTCAAGAAGGCGCACCCCTACGAGGAGCCTGCTTACGATCTCTACCCGGTGTTGAACAGGGGAGCGGCCCGGGGGCTCGGCAGGATCGGACATCTCCAGGAGGCGGTGAGCTGCGGCGATTTCGCCATCTTCGTGAAAAAGCGGCTCTCGGCGACCGGGGTGAGGCTGGTGGGCGACCCGGCGCGCCAGGTGAAGAAGGTCGCGCTTTGCGGCGGCTCCGGCGCCTCGCTGCTCCATGAAGCGGAGCGCAAGGGGGCGGATCTCCTGGTCACCGCCGACGTGAAGTACCACGAGGCGCGGGAGGCCGAGGCGCTGGGGATTGCCGTCATCGATGCCGGCCATTTCTCGACGGAATACCCCATGGTCCAGGGGCTTGCGGCGCAGTTGAAGGTCGCCTTGCAGGCAAAGAAGTTCGAGGCCGAAGTATTCGAGTACCAAGGAGAGCGGGAACCCTTCAGTTTCTGGTGAAGGGCCGGGCTCTTAGAACATAAAACAGGGAGTTGGGGAGGCAGATTTTGCGTAACAATCTGAAGTCGCTATACGAATTGCAGGAGATCGATCTCAGGATCGACGGTCTGGACACCGAGAAGGAGCAGCTTTTAAACCAGGCCCAGGCCCTGGAGGCGAAGCTCACCGAGGCGCGCGAGAAGATCGCGGCCAAGCGCGAGGAGGCCCAGGCGCTGGAGGCGGAGAAAGGTGCGCTCGAGGCGAGTCTCGCCGGCGAGGGTGACAACATCGCCAGGTCCGAGGCACACCTGAAGGAGATCAAGACCCAGAAGGAGTACCAGGCGGTCTCCAAGGAGATCTCCACGGCCAAGAAGCTGATCGCCGAGATCGAGGACCAGATCCTGCAGAAGATCAACGCCATCGAGGAGATCTCAGGTGACCTCTCCAAGAGAGAGGCCGAACTGGCCGAGTTGGAGGGGAACGTGGTCTCCCAGCAGGGCGAGGTGCAGCAGAAGGTGCAGAGCCTGGAGTCCGGGATCGCAAAGGACGCTGCCGTCCGCGAGGTCACGGTGAAGGGGCTCCCCGCCTCGGTGATGAAGCGCTACAGCAGGCTGCGCGACCAGCGCAGGGGGGTGGCGGTAGTAGAGGCGAAGGAAGGTAACTGCATGGGTTGCAACATGCACCTGCCGCCGCAGCTCTACAACACCCTGTTCCGCGCGGACGAGGTGATCACCTGCCCGCACTGCCAGCGCATCCTGGTCATGAGGCAGGAAGTGCAGGACTAAAGAACCCGTTCCATGTTCCATGTTCCATGTTCTGCGTTCTGCGTTTAAACCTCGGCTACGGCTTCGGCACTGCTGCCGTCGCCGGCTTCCAGGCGGGGTACGGCTTAGAACGCAGAGCGTAGGACATAGAACTTGTTTTTAAGCTTTTGGCCGAAGCAGACCAGATGGCCGCCGCCCGCCGTAGCCTTTGGCGAAGGGGGGGGGAGGAAAGTCCGGGCTCCACAGGGCATGGTGCTGGATAACGTCCAGCGGGGGCGACCCCAGGGAAAGTGCCACAGAGAGAAGTCCGCCCGTCAAAGCCTTAGCAAGGGGCTCCCCTGCGGGGGGACCCCGCCGTAGCTTCAGCGAAGGCGGGTAAGGGTGAAAGGGTGAGGTAAGAGCTCACCGGGTCCGACGGCGACGCCGGATGCCAGGTAAACCCCACCAGGAGCAAGACCAAATAGGGAAGCGTTAAGGACGGCCCGTCCGTGCTTCCGGGTTGGTTGCTTGAGGGCGCCGGTAACGGCGCTCCTAGATGAATGACCATCGCCCGCCTCCGGGTAACCGGCTGCGGGAACAGAACCCGGCTTACGGGCTGCTTCGGCCAATTTTTAAAAAAGAGGACGTTCTACGTTCTATGTTCTACGTTAGCTGCAGATCGTCTCGATGGTGGTCGTTTCCGGAGCGTTCGACGAAGGCGTTCGAGGTGCTGCCGGAGAGAGCGGGCACATAGAACATAGAACGTAGAACGTAGCACTGCTTCTAACGGCCTTTCGGGAAGACCTGGAGGCTTTTTTAGTGCCGCAAACAGAGGATGAGGTTGCAGATGGAGTGGGAAAGGCAGTGGCAAAACGGGGTGGACGCGGTGACTGAAGCTTTCTCCGCCCTCCCGCAGGCCGACCTGCTCAAGTTGCGCGGGCTGGCCCTGGGCATGCTGGCGCAAAAGGAAGCCATGCAGGATCTGGCCGCTAAGGCGGACGCCGCCACGCACTGCGCAAGCTGCGGCGGGGCGTGCTGCGTATCCGGGAAATATCACTTCACGGCCGTGGACCTGCTGGTCTACCTGGCCACCGACGGACAGCTTTTTTCCCCGCGCTTTGACAACGGCCTTTGCCCCTACCTGGGAGAGCCCCGCTGCCTGATCCCGACGGGTTACCGCCCCTTCAACTGCATCACCTTCAACTGCGATGTCATCGAGGATCGACTGTCGCGGGACGAACTCTCCCGCTTTTACCTGATGGAAAGGGAACTCAGGCGCAGCTACGGGGAGATCCGGTCCCTGTTCCCGCCCCGGATGATGGACGGCTCCCTGCTGCGGGAGTAGCAGCACCAACTGTCAGAGTCGCAGCACCAACTGCCGGAATCGGAAGGAGAAGCAAAAATGGCTACCATACACGATCTCGTGCTTGTCCACATCGACAACAAGCCCTCGTTCTACGCGAGGATTGAGGAAATATCCCCTGACGTGAAACCCGGATGGTGGAAGGTGAAGCTGCTGGTGCTCACCGTCCCGCTCCAGGTCTACACCTGGATCCTGGACGACAGCCAGGTGAACGGCGCCCCCTTCACCATGGCGGAGACCCCCATCATGCTGGAGAAGGTGGTCTCGCCCGAGCCCCCCAACAAGCCGCTCTCCTCGGTCGGCAAGGGCGGGGCGCGCAAGGGCGGCAACGTCGTCTCCCTGTTCGACAGGAAAAAACCCTAGCATTGCACGAGCTTCCGGGCGGGGGTTCCCGGCCTCCGCCCACCCCCGCATCCCCGCCACAACCCTGCAGATATTTAATTGAGCCCGCTTCATCCCCCGGTAACCCCTCTTAGAACCGCCTCCTGTCTGCGCGCAACTATAAACCCCTGTAAAACCTCCCAAAAATTCCCTATTTGCCGCCAATTTTGCCTTGACAACACTATTCCCCTCCCGTATAGTTCGTGCACGAAAGTGGTATGTTGTGGTATAAAGTGGCAACAAGTGCCGGGGTCAGCATGTTTAGAGGGAAGTTCGACACGACGATCGACGCCAAGGGTCGCACCAGTATTCCCGCGAAATTCCGCGAGGTTCTGGTGGACACCTTCGCCGACGAGCGTTTTTTCCTCACCAAGTCGAGCCCGGTGCGGCTCGACGAGGGACAGGTATGCTACGGCCTGGTCATCTATCCCTACCACGAGTTCCTGGCGCTCGAGGAGAGGCTCAAGGACGGCACGAGCCTTGGCCTCAGCGTGAACCAGCTCGCCGCTGTCAGGCGCACCATACTGGTCCCCGCCGTGGAATGCGTCGCGGACAAGCTCGGCCGGATCCTCGTTCCCAACGATCTCAGAAAGACGGCGCAGTTGGAGCGGGAACTGCATTTCGTGGGGATGCAGAACAAGGTCGACATCTACAGCCAGGCGGTCTGGGCCAGGGTCTGCGAGCAGGACGAGCAGAACTTCCCGGTCGACTCGGCGGCCCTCGCCGGGCTGGGACTCTAGATGGAAGACTTTCATCACATATCGGTCCTTCCCGAAGAGGTGCTGGCGGCTCTCGCCCCCAGATCGGGGGGGGCATACGTGGACGGGACCCTGGGCGGTGCGGGGCACGCAGGGCTCATTCTCTCCGCGAGCTCGCCGGACGGCCGGCTGATCGGCTTCGACCGGGACGCCGAGGCGATAGCCGTGGCGAAGCTGAGGCTCGCTCCCTTCGGCGACCGGGTGAGGATCTTCCAGAGGAACTTCGCCGAGATCGCGGCGGCCCTTTCCGAAATCGGGGTGGAGGGGATCGACGGCTTCGTGCTGGACCTGGGCGTCTCCAGCCACCAGCTGGACCGCGAGGAGCGCGGCTTCAGCTTCATGAACGACGCGCCGCTCGACATGCGCATGGACCGCAGCTCCGGGCCGAGCGCCGCGGACCTGGTGAACACCCTCCCGGAGGGGGAGCTTTGCCGGATCATCACCGAGTACGGCGAGGAACGCTGGGCCAAGAGAGTGGCCTCCTTCATCGTGAAGGCGAGGGATGAGCGCCCCATCGAGACCACGCTGGAACTGGTGGACGTCATCAAGGGGGCGATCCCCAAGGCCAAGTGGGAGGAGCGCCTCCACCCGGCGACCAGGACCTTCCAGGCCCTGCGTATCGCGGTGAACGAGGAGCTGAAGAGCCTGGAGGACGGACTTGCCGACCTGCTGAAGCTGCTCAAAAAGGGGGGGCGCGGAGCGGTGATCTCCTTCCACTCGCTGGAAGACCGCATCGTCAAGGAGAGCTTCCGCGACGCGGCTGCCGGCTGCATCTGCCCCAAGGGGCTTCCGGGGTGCGTCTGCGGCCGGGTGCCGCAGTTCAAAGTGATTACCAGAAAGCCCCTGCGCGCAGGGGACGAGGAAGTGGCCGCCAACCCGCGCTCCAGAAGCGCCAGGCTGAGGGTCGTGGAGAAGATTTAACTAAGGGGTTTCATCATGGGACAAAGCAAGGTTGCCTACGGTAAGGTCGCCGCACCGGCCAGGCCCGGAACGGTCGCCGCAGGGGAGAGCTGGATCAGCTTCCCCTATCTCACGGGAGTGATGGTGCTCCTTACGCTGGTCTCGGTCTTTCACGTCTGGTCCAGGGTCGAGGTGATCGACCTGAACCTGAAGATCTCCGACGCCTCGCGGCAGTTCAAGGAGCAGCAGCAGGAAAACAAGCGCCTCAAGGTGGAGGTGGCCTCCTTGAAGGCCCCGGCCAGGATCGAGGCGCTCGCCAAGGGTGAACTCGGCATGGCGCTTCCCACCGACCAGCAGGTGGTCCTGGTCAGGTGATCGAGAAGCGGGAGAAATGGGCAAGGGTCAGGATGCGCTTCGTGGCCCTGCTGTTCGCCGTAGTTTTCGTAGCCGTCTCTGGACGTGCCTTCTACCTGCAGGTGCTGAACAACGACCGCCTGGTGAAGCTGGCGGAGAAGCAGCATCAAAGGATCGTGGCACTGACGCCGGGGCGGGGAGCGATATACGATCGCAACCACGCCCCCTTTGCCGTTTCGATAGAGATGGACTCCTGCTATGCGGAGACCCGCAACATCGAGGACATCAGGAAGACGGCCGCCGCGCTGGCACCCCATCTGGGGTACTTCCCGCCGGACCTCGAGGCGAAGCTGAAGGGGGCCCGCAACTTCGTATGGCTGTCGCGCCGGATGGCACCCGACCAGGCGCAAAAGGTGAAGAGCCTGAAGCTGGAGGGGATCGGCTTCGTCAAGGAGAGCAAGCGTTTCTACCCCAATTCACAGGTGGCGGCCCATGTGATAGGCTTCACCGGTACTGACCCGGGGGGGCTCGAGGGGGTGGAGAAGAAGTACGACGCCACCATCCTCGGGAACACCGGCTACCTGGTCACCGAGCGGGACGCCCTGGGCCGCGACATCGCGCTCAAGAAGGGGAGCGAGGGGAAGAGCGGTTCCAAGGGAAACAACATCGTCCTCACCCTCGACAAGAACGTGCAGTACATAGCGGAGAAGGAGCTGGCCAGCGCGGTGGAGAAAAACGGCGCCAAAAACGGCATCGCCATCGTCATGGAGCCGGACACCGGAAGGGTGCTGGCCATGGCCAACTACCCCGCCTTCAACCCGAACAGCTTCGCAAAGTACGACTCCTCGGCACTGAGGAACCGCGCCATCGCAGACAGCTTCGAGCCGGGCTCCACCTTCAAGATCTTCCTGATCGCCTCGGCGCTGGAGGCGGGGGTGATCAGGGCGGGTGACTACTTCGACTGCGAGAACGGCAGCTACAAGATGTACGGGCGGACCATACACGACACCCACAAGTACGGCTCCCTTTCGGTGCCGCAGATCCTGAAATACTCCAGCAACATCGGCTCCGCCAAGATAGGGAGCCGCCTGGGTCCCGGGAGGCTCTACGCGGCACTGAGCAGCTTCGGTTTCGGGGAGAAAAGCAACATCGACCTCCCCGGCGAGGCGAGCGGGATGCTGCGCCAGCAGGCGAAGTGGTACGGCATCGACCTTGCCACCATCTCCTTCGGGCAGGGGGTGACCGCCACGCCGCTGCAGATAACCGCCGCCGTCTCGGCGGTCGCAAACGGCGGCAACCTGATGAAACCGTACCTCGTGGACCGGATCGTCGACGACAGCGGCGCCGTACTGCAGCAGTTCCAGCCGCAGGTGAGAAGGCGGGTCATCTCGCAGCAGACTGCCAGGAGCGTGTCCCGCATGCTGGAAGGGGTCGTGACGGAGGGGGGGACCGGGACCGGTGCCATGGTGGAGGGTTACCGGGTGGCGGGCAAGACCGGGACCGCGCAGAAGGCGGAGGGGAGGGGATACTCGGCCGTCAAGCGCACCGCGTCCTTCGTCGGCTTCGTGCCGGCGGACCGGCCGAGGCTCACCATCCTCGTGGTGGTGGACGAGCCGAAGACCAGCTCCTACGGCGGGGTGGTCGCGGCGCCGGCCTTCTCCGCCATAGCGCAGCAGACCCTTTGCTACCTGAGCGTTGCGCCAGACAAGGGTGGGAAGAAGAAGCAGGAAGCTCCTCCCGCGAAGAGCGCGCCGAAGGTCGAGCAGCTGGTGGTAGAGGGGGGGAGCGTCGAAGGGCTCGAAGCGGGAAGCATGCCGAACTTCCAGGGGATGAGCATGAGACAGGTGCTAAAGGTGATGGAAAAGCGCGGTCTGAACGTCAAACTGCAGGGAAGCGGCAGGGCGGTCGAGCAAAACCCGGCGCCGGGAAGCCGCATCACCACGCAGGACCAGGTCTGGGTCAGGTTCGTGCCGTCGGCCTGAACAACGGGGGGGAAATGAAACTTGAACAACTGCTGAGCTGCCTGCCGGAACGGACCGTCTCCGGTGACAGCGACATAGAGATAAAGTCGCTTTGTTACGACTCGAGAAACATCGCTCCCGGCGGGCTCTTCTTCGCCCTCAGGGGAGCGAAGAGCGACGGGTCGGAATTCGTGGAAGCCGCTGTAAAAGGGGGGGCGGTCGCAGTCGTTGCGGACCGCCCCTGTGCCGTTGCCGGGGCGACAGTGGTCCAGGTCCCCGACGCGAGGCGCGCCATGAGCCTGATGGCCGCCCTCTTCCACGGGACGCCCACGGCCGGGATACCGGTGGTAGGGATCACCGGCACCAACGGCAAGACCACCACGAGCTACCTCGTCGAGGGGATCATGGAACAGGCGGGTTTCCCGTGCGCCGTCCTTGGCACCATCAGCTACCGCTTCGGGGCGACCACCCTCCCCGCCCCCAACACCACCCCCGAGTCCGTCGACCTGCAGAGGATCCTCAGGGAACTGGTGGACCTTGGCGCCCACGGCGCCGTGATGGAGGTCTCCTCGCACAGCCTGGAGCAGCACCGCCCCGACGGCTGCCTCTTCGATGTCGCTGTCTTCACCAACCTGACCCGCGACCACCTCGACTACCACCTGGACATGGAGTCCTATTTCAACTCCAAGCTGAGGCTCTTCACCGACCTCCTGGCGCCTACGGCCGAAAAGCCGCTGCGGCGCGCGGTGGTGAACCTGGACGACCCCTTCGGCGAGCGGATCGCCAAGGCCGCTACGGCCCCGGTACTGAGCTACGCCATGGCAGGCGAGGCGGACCTCACCGTGACCGAGGCCGACTTCTCCGTGAACGGCATCAGCTGCCGCATCAAGACCCCGGTGGGCGAGATCTCCATCGACTCGGAGCTCCTTGGTCGCTTCAACCTCTACAACATCCTATCCGCCGTAGGCGCCGGGCTCGCCCTGGGATTCTCAAGGGATGCGATCCGCGCCGGCATCGAGGGGCACAAGAGGGTTCCCGGCCGCCTGGAGCGGGTGGAAAGCGGGGAGGGGATCACGGTGCTGGTGGATTACGCGCACACGGGCGACGCGCTGGAGAACGTCCTCTCCACCATAGCGGAGCTGAAGACGGACCGCATCATCACCATCTTCGGCTGCGGCGGCGACCGCGACAAGGGGAAGCGCCCCGTGATGGGGGAAATAGCGGCGCGCTACAGCGACCTGGCCGTGGTCACCTCGGACAACCCGCGCACCGAAGACCCCCGGGCCATACTGGACGACGTGAGGGGGGGGATACTCCCACTGGGGCTTCGCGAGTACAGCCCGGAGGAGCTTGCCGGAGGTTTCCCGGAGAAGGGTTTCGTGACCATAGAGTCCAGGCGCGCCGCGGTGCGTGCGGCGATCCTCGCTGCCCGTCCCGGAGACATCGTGCTTCTGGCGGGAAAGGGGCACGAGGATTACCAGATAGTGGGAACCGAAAAGTTCCATTTCGACGACAGGGAAGAGGCCGCCGAGGCGCTCCGGCTGAGAGGGTGATCATGGGGGAAATTTGACTTCACTTTTCCCTTATTTTGCGGCAGATTAGCTGGTTCGGTTGGAAAGATCACCTGTCAGAAACCGGTGCCCGAGGCGCCGGCCAGCAAGGGATAAGAGAACGCATGTCGATGTTCACGCTGAAAGAAATAGCCGAGGCGACCGGCGGATCGATGATAGGAGAGGAGGGGGCCATGGTCTCCTCGGTCTCCACCGACTCGCGCCAGGTGGCCCCGGGCGAGCTGTTCGTGCCGCTCAAGGGCGAGCGCTTCGACGGCCACGACTTCATAAACATGGCCGCCTCGCGCGGCGTCTCCGTGTTCCTGGTGGAACAGGGGTGGCTAAAGGAGCACCGGATCCCGGAGGGGGCCTTTGCCGTAGCGGTTCCCGACACGCTCAAGGGGCTCGGGGACCTGGCCGCCTGGCACCGCCGCCGCTTCAACCTGAAGGTGGTTGCGGTGACCGGCAGCAACGGCAAGACCACCACCAAGGAGATGCTGGCCGGCATCCTCTCCCAGACCGGCCCAGGGCTTAAGACCGAGGGGAACCTGAACAACCTGATCGGCCTCCCGCTCACCCTGTTCCGGCTCACCGGCCGCGAGCGCTGGGCGGTGGTCGAAATCGGCATGAGCGCCTTCGGGGAGATCGACAGGCTGGCCGAGATCGCGCAGCCTCAGGTCGGCATTATCACCAACGCCTTCCCCGCGCACCTGGAGACCCTGGGGAGCGTCGAGGGTGTGGCGCGCGCCAAGGGGGAGCTCTTCCTGCGCCTCCGGGAGGGCGCGGTGGCGGTGTACAACGTCGACGACCCCCTCGTCTCCGCCTGTCCCACCCACTCCGACGTGACCCGCCTGACCTTCGGGCTCCGGGGGGCCGAGGTGAGCTCCGCCTCCATCACGAGCCTGGGCAAGAAGGGTGAGAGCTTCACGCTGAGGCTTCCCGACGGCGAGCAGCAGGTGGTCCTGAAGGCCTTCGGCAGGCACAACATCTACAACGCGCTGGCAGCGGCGGCGGCGGCGCACGCGCTCGGCGTCCCGAAAGAGGTGATCCGCCAGGGGCTCGAGGAGTTCACCCCCTACGACAAGAGGTTCCAGCTGGAGGAGGTCGCAGGCGTCACCCTGATCGACGACAGCTACAACGCGAATCCCGCCTCCATGGCTGCCGCGCTCGCCACCTTGAAGGAGGTGGGCGAGCAGGGACGGCTGGCCGCGGTCCTCGGCGACATGCTGGAGCTTGGACTGGGGAGCGAGGACGCGCACCGGGAGCTCGGGCGCCTTGCCGCGGGCCAGGTGCAGCGGCTCTTCCTCCTGGGGGGGCTCGCCGGCGAGACGGCAAAGGGGGCGCTGGAGGCGGGCTTTCCCGCCACCGAGCTTTTGCACGCCAAGGATCATGACCAACTCTCGCGGGAGCTGATCGCCTGGGCCAAACCCGGGGACTGCGTCCTCTTCAAGGGGTCCCGCGGCATGAAGATGGAGACCGTGGCCAAGGCCGTGCGGCATGCCCTGACGTCCGGGGAACAAGGGGGGCAAGACTGATGCTTTACCATCTGCTGTATCCGCTCGCCTCGGATTACAAGCTCTTCAACGTTTTCAAGTACCTGACCTTCCGCTCCATCTACGCCATGATCACGGCGCTGCTCCTCTCCTTCATCGTGGGGCCGTGGGTGGTCCGGAAGCTCGAGGGGATGCAGGCGCGCCAGGTGATCAGGACCGACGGGCCGGAATCTCACCTGAAGAAGCAGGGGACCCCCACCATGGGAGGGGTGCTGATCCTGGTCTGCATCGTGCTCCCGACCCTGCTCTGGGCCGACCTGAAGAACGTCTTCATCTGGCTCACCCTCTTGATCCTCGTGGGCTACGGCGTGCTGGGGTTCGTGGACGACTACAAGAAGGTGGTCGAGAAGAACCCCAAGGGGCTCTCCCCGCGCCAGAAGATGTTCTGGCAGGTGCTTCTGGCGGGAGGCGTCGGCATCTTCCTCTACTACCTCCCCGGCTTTTCCACCGAGCTCTACCTCCCCTTCTTCAAGAGGGTGCACCCGGAGCTGGGGCTCCTCTTCATACCTTTCGTGACCCTGGTCATCGTCGGGGCCTCCAACGCGGTGAACCTGACCGACGGGCTGGACGGGCTCGCCATAGGGCCTGTGGCGATCAACGCCGGCACCTACCTCCTGTTTTGCTACATAGCGGGCAACGCGAGGCTCTCGGGATACCTGCAGATACCGTACGTCCCCGGCGCGGGCGAGCTTGCCGTGCTGTGCGGGGCCACGGTGGGGGCGGGGCTTGGCTTTCTCTGGTACAACGCCTATCCGGCCGAGGTCTTCATGGGGGATGTCGGCTCGCTCTCCCTGGGAGGGGCGCTGGGAACCCTGGCGGTCCTCACCAAGCAGGAGATACTCCTGGTCATCGTAGGCGGCGTCTTCGTGGTGGAGGCGCTTTCCGTCATCTTCCAGGTCGGCTCCTACAAGTACCGCGGCAAGCGCATCTTCAGGATGGCGCCGATCCACCACCATTTCGAGCTGAAGGGGGTGGCGGAGCCGAAGATCATCGTCCGGTTCTGGATCATCACCATCATCCTCGCCCTGGTCGCCATCTCGACGCTGAAGATGCGCTAGAGATGCAGGAAGCGGCTCTCCAGCCGCGACGGCCGGGGTGATCGCGGCGGGAACGCCGCTCCTACGGGCAAACAGCCGTGGGGCAGAGAATACAGGCATATGAGCAGAGAAGGGTCGTCATGGAATTAAAGGACAAGAAAATACTGGTGGTAGGGCTCGCCAAGACGGGTGTCGCGGTGGCGCGCTTTCTCGCGGGCGCCGGCGCCTTGGTGACCGTCACCGACATGCGCGAGGAGGAGCTCAGGGACGTCGTCGAGGAGCTCTCGGACCTGGACATCACCTACGAGCTGGGGCGTCACGTCCCCTACAGCTTCCTGATGGCCGACCTGATCGTCGTCTCGCCCGGCGTCCCGATGGACATCAAGCCGCTGGAGATGGCGCGCTCACAAAAGCAGCGCCGCGTGGTGAGCGAGGTGGAGCTCGCCTCCTGGTTCATCAAGGCCCCCATGGTAGCCATCACCGGCACCAACGGCAAGACCACGACCACCACGCTCACCGGGGAGGTCTTCAAGGCGTGCGGCTTCGAGACCTTCGTCGGCGGCAACATCGGCAACCCCCTGATCGAGCTCGCCTCAAGCGGCCAGGAGGTGGAGCGGGTGGTGGTGGAACTCTCCTCCTTCCAGCTGGAGGGGGTGGAGAGCTTCAGGCCGCACGTGGCCGTCCTTTTGAACCTGACCGAGGACCACCTGGACCGCTACCACAGCTTCCAGGAGTACATCGACGCCAAGCTCCGCATCTTCGAGAACCAGGGGGCCGACGACTTCGCCGTCCTGAACATCGACGACCCGCTGGTCGCCGCCTGCGCCGCCAAGCTGAAGGCGCAGCTCTTCCCGATGAGCCGGCTGCACGAGCTGGAAGAGGGGATCAGCTACCGCGACGGCTTCATCACCTTCTCGCACAAGGGGAAGGTGCTCCGCTTCGGCACCGCCGGGTTCAAGCTCAAAGGGGTGCACAACCTGGACAACATCATGGCCAGCCTGGCCGCGACGCTCCTCATGCGCTGCGACGGGGAGTGCGCCTACGCCGCCGTCAGCACCTTCAAGGGGCTCCCGCACCGGATGGAGTTCGTTGCGGAGGTGGGCGGGGTCGAGTACTACGAGGACAGCAAGGGCACCAACGTGGGGAGCGTGGTCAAGTCGCTGGAGAGTTTCGACTCCGGCATTACCCTCATCGCCGGGGGCAAGGACAAGGGAGGTTCCTACGAGCCTCTCGCCCCGCTGGTCAAGGCGCGCGTCAGCCACCTGGTGCTGATAGGCGAGGCGAAGGCGAGGATGAACGAGGCCCTGGGCGCGCTCGCCCGGACCCACCTGGCCGGCACGCTCGAGGAGGCGGTGGAGATCGCCAGGAAGGTGACCAAGCCAGGCGGCGTGGTCCTCTTCTCCCCGGCCTGCTCCAGCTTCGACATGTTCAAGAACTACGAGGAGCGCGCCGAGCGCTTCAAGGCCGCGGTGCGTGCCGCAAAGGATGAGGAGGAGAAGTGAAGCGAGTGGAGGGGTACGACATGATCGTGCTTTTGATGGCCGTGATCCTCACCTGTTTCGGTGTGGTCATGGTCTACTCCGCGTCCTCCGTGATGGCCGCGAAGAAGTTCCACGACGGCTTTTTCTTCCTGAAGCGCCAGTCGCTTTACGCCCTCATGGGGTTTGCCGGCATGGCGGTCCTGATGCACGTCGACTACCACGTCTGGAAGAGGTGGGCCGTGCCGCTGTTTTTCACCTGCTTCATCCTGATGCTGGTCGTGTTCATTCCGGGCATCGGCGGCACGGCCAAGGGGGCCTCGCGCTGGATCCGTCTCCCCGGTTTCAACTTCCAGCCCTCCGAGCTCGCCAAGGTGTCGCTCATCATCTACATGGCGTATTCGCTGGAGAAGAGGCAGGACAAGCTGAAGCAGTTCATGTCGGGCTTCTTTCCCTACCTCCTGATACTGGGGGTCTTCATCGCGGTCCTGTTGGCCCAGCACGACATGGGGGCGGCGCTCACCATGTTCACGGTCGCCATCGTCATGCTGTTCGCTGCGGGGACCAAGGTGCAGTACATCCTCGGCATGGCGGTCGTGGCCCTTCCCGGGGTCTGCTTTTTGGTGGTGACCAAGGCGTACCGCATGCGGCGCATCACCGCCTTTTTGGACCCCTGGCAAGACCCGACCGACGCCGGGTTCCAGATCATCCAGTCCTGGCTCGCCCTGGGGACCGGGGGGCTGATCGGCCAGGGGCTTGGCGAGGGGAAGCAGAAGCTCTTCTACCTTCCCGAGGCGCACACCGATTTCATCCTTTCAGTGCTGGGGGAGGAGATGGGTTTTGTCGGGGTGATCGTCATCGCCTCGATGTTCCTTTTGCTGGTGCAAAGAAGCATCCGGGTGGCCATCGCCGCAGAGGACAACTTCGGGCGCTTCCTCGCCTTCGGCATCGCGGTGCTGCTGGGGCTCGAGGCGTTCACCAACATGGCCGTCGTCACCGGCATGCTCCCGACCAAGGGTCTGGCGCTCCCGTTTCTCAGCTACGGCGGCAGCTCCCTGATCATCTCGCTTTGCGCGGTCGGGATCTTATTGAACGTATCGACCAGGATGAGGGTGGCGGCATGAGGCTCATAATAGCGGGTGGCGGGACCGGGGGGCATCTTTTCCCGGGGATAGCGGTGGCCGAGGAGTTCCTGGCCAGGGGGGCGGAGAACGAGGTCCTTTTCGTCGGGACCGAGCGCGGCATCGAGGCGCGCCTGCTCCCGAAACTCGGTTACAGGCTCGAACTCATCTCCGCAAGCGGCATGAAGGGGCTTGGTACCGCCAGGAAGCTCATGAGCGCCGGGCGCCTTCTCTACGGCTACGCGCAGTCGAGGAAGATCCTGAAGGAGTTCCGCCCCGACCTCGTGCTGGGCGTGGGAGGATACGCCTCCGCCCCCATCGTGCTGGCAGCGCGCGGCATGGGGATCAGGCGCTTCATCCACGAGCAGAACGCGGCGCCGGGGCTCACCAACAAGGTGCTGGGGCGTTTCGTCGACGGCGTCTTCATATCGATGGAGGAGTCGGCGAGCTTCTTCCCGAAGAAGATCACGCAGATGACCGGCAACCCGATCAGGAAGGAGATCCTCTGGGGATTCCAGGAGCGGGTGAGAAGCGCCGGTGATAGCTTCAGCGTCCTGGTCTTTGGCGGCAGCGCCGGAGCGCAGCGGGTGAACAGCGCGCTTCTGGAGGCGCTCCCCCACCTGGCGGGGGTGAAGCAGCGTCTCCGCATCACGCACCAGACCGGCGAGAAGGACGTGGCGCGGGTGCGCGCAGGGTACCAGGGGCAGGGGGTCCGGGCGCAGGTCTTGAGTTTCATCGACGACATGTCCGCCGCCTACGGCGCCGCCGACCTGGTGATCTGCCGGGCCGGAGCCACCACCATCGCCGAGATCACCGCCTGCGGCAAGGGGTGCATCTTCATACCGTACCCGTACGCTGCCGACGATCACCAGAGGAAGAACGCCGAGTCCCTGATGAGGAGGGGGGCGGGTCGGATGATCCTGGAGGAGGACTTGACCGGAGAGCGTCTGGCAGCCGAGATAGTCGATCTCATGGAGCATCCCGGCGAGGTGTACCAGATGGAGCAAGCCGCCAGGGGGCTGGCGCAGCTGGACGCCGCCCAGGCGATCGTGGCGGCCATGGTTTTGAAGGCTTAAAAGAGCGTTCAAGGTTCGACGTTCAAGGTTCCACCGTGATACGTGCTTTGAACCGGCGGCAGCGATACGGCACCGGCTACGCGATGGCGTGCAGGGTGAAGATTGACACGGAAATGCAGAACGAAGAAGAACGGCCCGCGAACGTTGAACCTGGAACGTTGAACGGCAGTCAAGGGAGCTCACGTGTACGGAAAAATAGAGAGGATACATTTCGTCGGGATCGGCGGCATCGGGATGAGCGGCATCGCGGAGGTGCTCCTGAACCTGGGGTACAAGGTCTCGGGCTCGGACCTGCGGGGATCGGAAACCACCCAGCGCCTTGAGGGGCTCGGGGGCGAGATCTTCATCGGGCACGCCGCCGAGAACGTGGCCAAGGCCGACGTGGTGGTGATCTCCAGCGCCGTGCACGAGGACAACCCGGAAGTGATCGAGGCGCACCTGAGGCTCATCCCGGTGATCCCCAGGGCCGAGATGCTCGCCGAGCTGATGCGCATGAAGTACGGCATCGCCGTGGCGGGAACCCACGGCAAGAC
>Ga0209317_1000947_pt1 | contig 29129 bp, 27 predicted proteins | sample RifGroB2_FD_183994 | JGI IMG/M metagenome (GOLD analysis project Ga0209317, IMG submission 183994) | Soil microbial communities from Rifle, Colorado, USA - Groundwater B2 (SPAdes) (version 2) | ecosystem: Environmental > Terrestrial > Soil > Unclassified | place: Rifle, Colorado | collected...
TGGCAGGCGATCTGCGCCCAGAGTTGCTGGCGCAGGTGGCGCATACCGCACCCTTCGCCGATCTGCCGCAAGTGTTTCCGCAGATGCTGCAAGGCAGGCTGCGCGGCCGCACGGTGGTGGGGATAACTGGAGCGCGGGCATCTTGCCCGCAAACTGGCGGGCAAGATGCCCGCGCTCTCAGTGCGCATGGTGGTTGATTTGCAAGATGGCGTTGCGTCCAGTGCAAGCAGGAGGGGTTTTCAGCACCCTCTTAGTGCTATAATCCGCCGGGTAAGGCTGGAAGCAAACAGCGCGAAAGTGGCGGAATTGGTAGACGCACTGGATTTAGGTTCCAGCGCCGCAAGGCGTGAGAGTTCGAGTCTCTCCTTTCGCACCAGCACCTAATTCAACTTCAATTCAAGGAAACTCAAGCATGTCCAGCGTAGAAACTGTGAGCGCGTTAGAACGCCGTCTTAATGCATCCATTCCTCAACAAGTCATTCGCGGTGAGGTCGCTACTCGTCTGAAAAATATCGGACGCACCGCAAAAATTTCCGGATTCCGTCCGGGTAAGATCCCGGCAAAAATTCTGGAGCAGCAATACGGCGCGCAAGCGCACCAGGAAGTACTGGGCGATATGTTGCAGCGCTCGTTTGCCGAGGCTGTGCAACTCAATAATCTGAGGGTGGCGGGACATCCGCAATTCGAGATCAAGACTAACGACTTGAATGCCGATCATATTGAATACAGCGCGACTTTCGAGGTGTATCCGGAAGTGGTGATGGGCGACCTGTCGGGCGAAACGGTGGAGCGCCTGGTTTGCGAATTGACGCAGGCTGACGTGGACGACACCATTATGACGCTGCGCAAGCAGCGCGCTATCTTCGAGCCGACGGATCGCGCCGCACAGGCTGAAGACAAGGTATATATCGATTTTACCGGCAAGTTGAACGGCGAGGTTTTTCAGGGCGGTGAAGCAAGGAACCATGCATTCGTGTTGGGTGTGGAGCGCATGATGCCGGAGTTTGAAGCGGCCGTTACCGGCATGAAGGCGGGGGAGACCAAATCTTTCGACATGACTTTTCCGGATGATTATCACGGCAAGGAGGTGGCGGGCAAGCAGGTGACTTTCAGTGTCACGCTGCACAAGGTGGAGGCGCCGAAACTTCCGGAAGTGGATGCCGCGTTTGCCGAGTCTGTCGGTATTGAGGGCGGCGATGTCAGCAAGCTGGAAGGCGAGATACGCACCAATCTGCAACGCGAGGTGGCGCGCCGCCTGAAAGTGCGCAACAAGGAAGCGGCAATGGAGGCGTTGCTGAAGGTGGCCCAGTTCGATGTGCCCAAAACTTTGGTGGAATGGGAAGCGCGGAACCTGATGCAACAAACCCTGCAGGACATGGAATCGCGCGGGATGAAAATGAAGGACATGGCATTGCCGCCGGAATTGTTTGCCGAGCGTGCCGAAAGGCGCGTCAAGCTCGGCTTGATTCTTGCCCATTTGGCGCAGAAACATGACTTGAAGGCCAAGCCTGAGCAGGTGCGCGCCTTGGTGGATGACTATGCGCAAAGCTTTGACGAGCCAGAGGATGTGGTGCGCTGGTTTTACGCTAATTCCTCCCAGTTGCAGGAAGTTGAGAATCTGGTTCTGGAAGAGAATATCGTAAGCTGGACGATGGAGCAGACAAAGACCGCAGACAAGGCCATTCCCTTTAAAGAATTGATGGGGGACTGACACGATGCACTATTACGAAGAACTTTTGTCCCGGCACCGGCAAGAGCCACAAAATATCGGTCTGATCCCGATGGTCGTGGAGACTAGCGGGCGCGGTGAGCGGGCGTATGACATCTACTCGCGTTTGCTCAAGGAACGCGTGGTGTTTCTGGTCGGCGAGGTGAACGACCACAGCGCGAACCTGATTGTGGCGCAGATGCTGTTTCTGGAATCGGAAAATCCGGACAAGGATATTCACTTCTACATCAATTCGCCTGGCGGCTCCGTGACCGCCGGCATGGCGATTTACGACACCATGCAATTCATCAAGCCGGACGTCAGCACGCTGTGTATCGGGCAGGCGGCCAGCATGGGATCGTTCCTGTTGGCGGCGGGAGAGAAAGGCAAGCGTTTCTGCCTGCCCAATTCACGCGTGATGATTCATCAGCCGCTGGGTGGCTTCCGTGGTCAGGCTTCGGATATCGAAATCCATGCGCGCGAGATTTTGTATCTGAAGCAGAGGCTCAATCAAATGTTGGCGCAGCACACCGGGCAAACAATCGAGACGATTGAGCGCGACACGGATCGCGATAATTTTCTGAGCGCGGAAGATTCTGTTAAATACGGGCTTGCGGATCAGGTACTGGAAAAACGCGTTTAACGAATTATTGAATTGCCGATAACAAATACAGAGGTAGCAGCGATGGCTGGCGATAAGAAATCAAGTGATAAATTGCTTTACTGTTCATTCTGCGGCAAGAGCCAGCATGAGGTGCGCAAGCTGATTGCGGGTCCGTCGGTGTTCGTCTGCGATGAATGCATCGCGCTGTGCAACGACATCATGCGCGAGGAAATTCAGAATGATCAGGCCAAGACGGATAAGTCCGGCAAGACGGATTTGCCCGTGCCGAAAAAAATCCGCGCGGCGCTTGATGAGTACGTGATCGGACAGGAACATGCCAAGCGGATTTTGTCGGTGGCGGTGTATAACCATTACAAGCGCCTCAAGAGCGATGACAAGGATGGCGTGGAATTGGCCAAGAGCAATATCCTGCTGGTCGGCCCGACCGGCTCCGGCAAGACCTTGCTGGCGCAGACACTGGCGCGCCTGCTGGATGTGCCGTTCGTGATGGCCGACGCGACTACGCTGACCGAGGCGGGTTATGTCGGCGAGGATGTCGAAAACATCATTCAGAAATTGTTGATAACCTGCGACTATGACGTGGAAAAGGCGCAGCGCGGCATCGTATATGTGGATGAAATCGACAAGATTTCGCGCAAGTCGGATAACCCCTCGATTACGCGCGACGTATCCGGCGAAGGCGTGCAACAGGCATTGCTCAAGCTGATCGAAGGCACCAAGGCTTCGATTCCGCCGCAGGGTGGGCGCAAGCATCCGAACACGGAATTTCTGCAGGTAGATACCACCAACATCCTGTTCATCTGCGGCGGTGCGTTCGACGGGCTGGAAAAGGTCATCCGCAACCGTTCCGCAAAGGCCAGCATCGGCTTCGGCGCGACCATCAGCAGCAAGGACGAGCGCAAGACCGGCGAGACCTTGCGCGATGTGGAGCCGGAAGACCTGATCAAATTCGGCTTGATTCCGGAGTTTGTCGGGCGTTTACCGGTCGTGGCGACACTGGAGGAATTGGATGAGGCCGCGCTGGTGCAAATTCTTACCGAGCCGAAAAACGCGCTGACCAAGCAATACCAGAAGCTGTTTGCGATGGAAGGCGTGGAGCTGGAATTCCGCGAGGGCGTATTGCTGGCCATTGCCCGCAAGGCCTTGGCGCGCAAGGCCGGTGCGCGCGGGCTGCGCTCGATCCTCGAAAATGCGTTGCTGGATATCATGTTCGATTTGCCCTCGACGGAGAATGTCAGCAAAGTGGTGCTGGACGAAACAGGCTCGACGGGGGAAATCAAACCCATCGTTATTTATGCGGATACTCCAAAAGCAGCCTGATTAAGCCCTTAGCAGGGCGTTCTTTATCTTGTCCCGAGGGTGGTTGAATTATTTCGAGCCACCCCCATCTAACCTTCCAGTCAACAAATAGGTTATTGCCATGTCAGAACAAGATACTTCAAACGCTGTTACAGCCAACCTGCATCCGCTGTTGCCTTTGCGCGATGTCGTGGTGTTTCCGCATATGGTCATCCCGCTGTTTGTCGGCCGCGCCAAGTCCATCAAGGCGCTGGAAACCGCCATGGAGGCCGGCAAGGGCATCGTGCTGGTCGCGCAAAAATCGGCGGCCAAAGACGATCCCGGCTTGGATGACTTGTATGCCATCGGCAGCATGGCGAATATTCTGCAAATGCTCAAACTGCCCGACGGCACGGTGAAGGTGCTCGTGGAAGGCACGCAGCGCGTCAATGTGCTGCGTGTGTTTGACGCGGACAGCCATTTCGATGCAGAGGTGGAAATCGTTCCTGCCGAAGACGGAACGGACAGCGAGTCCGAGGCAATGCGCCGCGCGTTGATCGCACAATTCGACCAGTATGTGAAACTCAACAAGAAAATTCCGCCGGAAATCCTGACCTCGCTGGCCGGCATCGATGATGCCGGCCGTCTGGCCGACACCATTGCCGCCCATCTGCCGCTCAAACTGGAGCAAAAGCAGGAGGTGCTGGAGGTTTTTGGCGTGCGCAAGCGTCTGGAGCACCTGCTGGGGCTGTTGGAGGCCGAGATCGATATCCTGCAAGTCGAGAAGCGCATACGCGGCCGCGTGAAGCGCCAGATGGAGAAAAGCCAGCGCGAGTATTACCTGAACGAGCAGGTCAAGGCGATCCAGAAGGAGCTGGGCGAGGGCGAGGAGGGCACAGACTTCGACGAACTGGACAAGAAAATCAAGGATGCGCATATGCCGAAAGAGGCGCGTACCAAGGCTGAAGCGGAGCTCAAGAAGCTGCGCCTGATGTCGCCGATGTCCGCAGAGGCGACCGTGGTGCGCAACTATATCGATGTGTTGATCGGCCTGCCGTGGAAGAAGAAGACCAAAATCAGTGCCGACTTGAAAAAGGCCGAGGCCGTGCTGGAAGAAGACCATTACGGCCTGGATAAGGTCAAGGAGCGCATTCTCGAATACCTGGCCGTGCAGCAACGGATGAACAAATTGAAGGGGCCTATCCTCTGTCTGGTTGGCCCGCCGGGTGTGGGCAAAACCTCACTGGGACAGTCCATCGCGCGCGCCACCAACCGCAAATTCGTGCGCATGTCGCTGGGCGGGGTGCGCGACGAATCGGAGATTCGCGGCCACCGCCGAACCTATATCGGCTCCATGCCGGGCAAAATCCTGCAGAACATGAGCAAGGTCGCGGTGAGAAACCCGTTGTTCCTGCTCGACGAAGTGGACAAGATGGGCATGGATATGCGCGGCGATCCGTCTTCCGCGCTGCTGGAGGTGCTCGACCCGGAGCAGAACAGCACGTTTGTCGACCATTATGTTGAAGTGGAATACGACCTTTCCGACGTGATGTTTGTGGCGACGGCGAACACGTTGAATATTCCGGATGCGCTGTTGGACCGCATGGAGGTCATTCATGTGTCCAGCTACATGGAAGATGAAAAAATCAACATCGCCACGCGCTATCTGGTGCCCAAGGCGATCAAGAATAATGGCCTGAAGCCGGAAGAAATCAATATTTCCGAAACCGCGCTGCGCGATATTGTGCGCTATTACGTGCGCGAAGCGGGGGTACGTAACCTGGAGCGGGAAATTTCCAAGATTTGCCGCAAGGTGGTGAAAGCGCTTTCGTTAAAAGAGCGCGATAAAAAGGTTGTGGTCAATGCGCGCAATCTCGATAAATATCTCGGGGTGCGCCGCTATTCGTACGGGATTGCCGAAAAGAATAATCAGGTCGGGCAGGTTACCGGTTTGGCATGGACGGAGGTTGGCGGCGAATTGCTGACTATCGAAACCGCCGTGTTGCCCGGCAAAGGCAAGACCACCACTACCGGCAAGCTTGGCGAGGTGATGCAGGAATCCATTCAGGCTGCCATCAGCGTGGTGCGCGGGCGTGCCAAGCGGCTGGGAATTGACAGTGATTTCTATCAGAAAAACGATTTGCATATCCACTTGCCGGAAGGCGCAACTCCCAAAGATGGCCCAAGTGCAGGGATCGGGATATGCACGGCCATCGTCTCGGCGTTGACCGGTATCCCGGTGCGTGCCGACGTCGCAATGACCGGTGAAATCACCTTGCGCGGAGAAGTGCTGCCGATCGGCGGCTTGAAGGAAAAGCTGCTGGCGGCACAACGCGGGGACATCAAGGTGGTTTTGATTCCGGAAGAAAACACCAAGGATCTGGTGGAAATTCCGGACAGTATCAAAAACAAACTGGACATCCATCCGGTTAAATGGATAGATCAAGTGCTGGAACTGGCTCTGGAGCGCAAACCGGAGCCTTTGCTGGAATCGTCCGAAGCCACCGCGTCTGCCGGTTTGCCGGTAACCGGCGGCGTTCAGGAAGTAGCGCCGGTAACAAAACACTAGAAAAATATCGATAGCAGTTAGTTGGTTGCGATGCAAGACAAAAAAATTAGCATAATCGCTTGACCAAAGCTGCGAAGCCTTGATATAAAGCCGTTGCAGGACTTCTCCTGTTTTTTAACTACTAATTTTAAGGGGGCTTACGTGAATAAATCTGATCTGGTTGATGCAATTGCAAAATCCGCTGATATGTCCAAGGCAGCTGCTGGCCGTGCACTGGATGCGGCCGTAGATTCAATCAAAAAGGCATTGAAAAAAGGCGATACCGTGAGCTTGGTCGGTTTCGGTACTTTTAAGGTTGGTAAACGTGCTGCGCGTAATGGCCGCAACCCTCGCACCGGCGAGACAATCAAGATCAAGGCAGCCAAGGTTCCAAAATTTACAGCTGGCAAAGGTCTGAAGGATGCTGTAAACTAGTCAGCTTCGTTGGGTGCTTAGCTCAGCTGGTAGAGCGTCGCCCTTACAAGGCGAATGTCGGCGGTTCGATCCCGTCAGCACCTACCACGAATAGTTTTTGGAGTGGTAGTTCAGTTGGTTAGAATACCGGCCTGTCACGCCGGGGGTCGCGGGTTCGAGTCCCGTCCACTCCGCCAAATCAAGGCGAACGCAAGTTCGCCTTTTTCACATCTGTTTCTTTTAAATCAATAAGCCGGTGTTATCACTATGTTCGATTTTGTCCATGAAAAAAAGCGGCTGGTGCAGATTGTGCTGGCGCTCATCATCTTGCCGTTTGCATTCTGGGGGGTAGATTCATATAACCAATCCGGGAATACGGCAGAAGTGGCCGCTACGGTGAACGATGCAAAGATTACCCAGCAAGAGTTTGAAAATGCGCTGCGCCAACAGCAGGATCGTTTGCGCCAAATGCTGGGTGCCAATTTTGATGCGGCGCTGCTTGATAATCCCGAAATGAAGCATGCAGTGATGGACAATCTGGTTGCGCAGCGCTTGCTGGTCGAGCGCGCCAAGGCTGCAGGCCTGGCAGTCAGTGACGAGCAGATGGCCCAGGTTATCCAAAGTATCGAAGCGTTTCAGGATAACGGGAAGTTCGATAAAAAACGTTATGAAACTGCGCTGGCTAATCAGAATATGTCGCCGTTGATGTTTGAGGCGCGCCTGCGTGGCGAGCTGCTCGGGCAGCAGATGCGCGATGCTTTTGTGCAAAACGGCTACGCCTCGAATGGGGTGACGGACAATGTTATCCGCCTGAATGAGCAGCAACGGCTGGTGAGCGCCTCGCCTATATCATTTCAGCCCTTCATGGCGCAGGCGAAAGTGGACGAGGCCGCGCTGAAAAAATATTACGAGCAAAATCAAAAAGAGTTTCAGGTTCAGGAGCAGGCCAAAGTCGAGTATGTAAAGTTTTCGGTGGATAATTTGCTGGCCAAGGTCGAGGTGAAAACGGAGGATGCACGCAAGCATTACGACGAGCATCAGAGTGATTTTGGTACACCGGAGGAGCGCCAGGCGGCGCATATTCTGGTTGCGGCAGCCGCCGCCTCGTCGCAAGCCGAACAGGATGCCGCCAGGGCAAAGGCCGAACAGTTGCTGCAACAAGCCAGAAAAAATCCCGCCGGATTTGCCGAACTGGCCAGGCAGAATTCGCAAGACCCCGGTTCCGCCGCGAATGGCGGCAGCCTGGGATTCTTCGGTCGCGGCATGATGGTCAAGCCGTTCGAAGACGCCGCCTTTACGCTGAAGCAAGGCGAGATCAGCGGGCTGGTGAAATCGGATTTCGGCTATCACATCATCAAGCTGCTTGCGGTTAAACCCGCCAGGCTTTTGCCGTTTGACGAGGCGCGCGAAGACATTATCAATAAACTGCGCCAGCAAAAAGCCGCCGATATGTTTGCTGAGCTGGCGGAGAAATTCAGCAATACTGTTTATGAGCAAAGCGATACTCTGAAGCCGGCGGCTGATTTGGCTGGCGCGACGATTGAACGGAGCGAATGGCTGGTTAAGGGTGCGGCTGCAGGCGAGCCTTGGACGGCAAAAATGCTGCAGGCGATTTTTACCGATGAAACCGTGAAAAACAAACGCAACACCGCTGCGATTGAAGTGGCGGCCAATACGCTGGTTGCCGCGCGGATTCTGGAATACAAGCCAGCCGCCACGCGTGCGCTGGACGAAGTGCAGGAAACGATCCGCCAGAAATTGCTGCATCAACAGGCAATGGAGCTGGCCGCCAAACAGGGGAAAATGCTGCTGGAGCAATTGCAGCGTGGCGATAAGTCCGCGCTGAACTGGACTGCTGCCCAGACTGTTACCCGTGCGCAACATGGCTCGCTGGATAAGGAATTGGTGCGCAAAATATTCCAGGCGGATGCAGCCAAGCTGCCGCAGTATGTCGGGGCGGAAATGCCGCAAAACGGCTATATGCTGCTGCGCATCGATGCCGTCAAGGAAGGCGATAAGCCTGACAATGCGAAGCGCGCCGGCTATGCGCAAAAGTTGCGTCAACTGACGGGTGAGGAAATGTTCCGGGCTTACCTGGCCGATACCAGACAGCAGGCGACTATCAAGGTGAATTTGCCTGAGACGGCGTCAAAGAACGAGACCGGGCAGCCCTGATTCAGTGCGCGGCATGACAATGAAAACGCCACTCTCGGGTGGCGTTTTCATTTGCAGGTAATTCTGATTTGCGTTACAAATAATAATGATTTCGTAGGGTGCGTTGAACGCACCCTACGTTATGTCTCTTTACTATTGCGAATTGAAATAACCCGGTTATGCCTCAGTTGAGCCCAAAGCGGTGGTGTTGAAGCCGCCATCCACATAGCTGATCTCGCCGGTGATGCCGCTGGCCAAGTCGCTGCACAGGAACGCGGCAGCATTGCCCACTTCCTCGATGGTTACATTGCGCTTGAGCGGCGCGTGCTTCTCGTTGTAGCTGAGCAATTTGCCGAAGTCGGCGATGCCGGCAGCAGCCAGAGTCTTGATCGGTCCGGCAGAAATGCCGTTCACGCGTATTCCCTTGCGCCCGAGTTGCATCGCCAGGTAACGCACGCTGGCCTCCAGACTGGCCTTGGCCAACCCCATTACATTGTAGTGCGGCATGGTGCGCACGGCACCGAGATAGCTCAGCGTTAACAGAGCGGCATTGCGCCCTTCCATCATCGGCAAAGCGGCTTTGGCCAAAGCCGGAAAGCTGTAGGCGCTGATGTCATGGGCGATGCGAAAAGCCTCGCGGCTGAGTCCATCCAGAAACTCGCCGTCCAGCGCCTCGCGTGGTGCGTAGGCAATAGAGTGAACAAAGCCGTCAAATCCATCCCAGTGTTTGCCCAAATCGACGAACAGTTGATTGATATCATCATCGCTGCCGACGTCGCATTGAAAAACCAGTTCGCTGCCAAATCCCTTGGCCATATCCTCCACACGGCCGTGTACCCGTTCACCCTGATAGGTGAAAGCGAGTTCCGCACCTTCGCGGTGCATGGCTTGTGCGATACCGTAGGCGATAGAGCGGTTGCTGATCATGCCGGTAATCAGAATGCGTTTGTTGGCCAGAAATCCCATGCTATTCCTCTATAAGAGGCCTGATAAAAGGTGCTTGATTATAACTGCAAATGATGGACGGAACTCTTGCCCATTCAATCCCGCCTCACGTTGGAAGATGAGGTTCTTTATAAATCATAGTCGATGAAAAAACCTCCCATCAACAGGTTTTCGCGGCGCTTCCGATGTTTATTGACATGGAAGCCATGATTGGGCGATATTATTGTCATACGTTGAACTACTCTTGTAGGGGCGAATTCATTCGCACGCAACCTATTGTTCGGGCGAATGAATTCGCCCCTACCATTGCGCACGGTTTGCCGAGATAAGCCCATATCGCGTGCAATTTCTGTGATGGTTTGCTTTTGTACCAGATGCCGTCCGCGAATCTCATAAATGATGTCCAGGTAAAACACTCCAGATACCTCCGGCCGAAATGCCGGACGGTTACATACCGAGGTGGAAACTATTGGACGCTGTTTCCATCCCTAATCTGGAAAGTTTTGCACGCTGTTTGACAGCATGTGCCATGATTAAACTGTTTCCTGCTGCGGAAGCGTTATCGTGAAACGCGTTCGCCATTTCGCAGACTCGGCATGGATTGTGCCTCCATGCATCTCGACGATGGACTTGGTGATCGCCAACCCCAGACCCGTGTTTTCGGTGTTCCCCTCGCGGCGTGCGACATCGACGCGGTAGAGGCGTTCAAAAATCCTGGGCAGATGTTCGGCAGGAATTTCCGGTCCCGGATTCTCAATGGCGATCATGGCTTGACCCGCGTTCTCTTCGATGGTCACCTCGATCGCCATTCCTTCCGGCGTGAAGCGGATAGCGTTCGACAGCACATTGGACAGGGCGCGCTGGATCATCAGCCGGTCGGCGCAAACCGTTGCCGCCCCGCTCTGGATCAGATGAATATGGCGCGCGCTTGCAAGGGCTTCGTAGAAATCAAACAACTTTGCCACTTCCGCTTGCAGATCGATCGCCTCCCGGTTCGGGGCGACCAGGCTGTTGTCGGCCTTGGCGAGGAAAAGCATGTCCGATACCATGCGCGACATACGTTCGAGCTCTTCCAGGTTGGACTGTAAATTGGCGCGGTAATCCACGGTGTCGCGTTCATGGCTCAAGGTAACCTGCGTCTGCATCATCATGTTGTTGATCGGCGTGCGCAGTTCGTGGGCAATGTCCGATGAAAACTCCGAAAGCCGCCGGAACGAATCGTGGAGCTGCGCCAGCATCCTGTTGAAGGCGGAAACCAGTTCTTGCAGTTCGCGCGGCACGCCTGCCGTCGGCAGCGGCTTGTCGAGTTGCTGGGCCGACACGTTCGCCACCGTCGCCGACATATCGTGCAGCGGCGCAAGCCCCTTGCGCACAGCCACCCAGCCGAGCCACCCCAAAGCCAGCGTGGCCAGTGCCATACTGGACCACAGCAGCCTCATGAACTCCGCCATGAGTTCTGTTTCTTCGGTAATGTCGAGCGCGATTGCCACGTTAGCCGGCTGGCTCGCAGGCATACCGAGCGCAAGGTGTCTGGCGCGGATGCGGTAGGTACGATGATCGAGCGCCCAGATCACCGGCGTTGGTTTGCCGATTTCGGTGCCTTCGATCAGATGCTTTACAACTTCCGCCTTGCCGACCGAAAACAGCACGGTTCCATCGCCCGCAGCTACCGTGATCGTAATTCCCGGATGACTGATTACGATCGCCTCGCGCAGCCGTACCCGCATCATTGATGTGGGGGTGGATGAGGGGATGCTTCCGAGCGCGCTGCTGACTAACTCCATCTTGCCGTCCAGCTCCATCCGGTAGTGTTCCTGAAGCTGGTTTTCGCCCACGCGCTCGAACACCAACCCGGCGGCGAACAGAACGCAGGCCGCCGTGCCGGCGAATTGCAGGCTGATGCGCGCCGTCAGGGAAATGGGGGTTTTCATGGTTCGGGCGCTTCCAGCATGTAACCCATGCCGCGCACGGTGCGGATGAGTTTGACGTCAAAACCGTCGTCGATTTTGGCGCGCAAGCGGCGCACCGCGACATCGATGACATTCGTGTCGCTGTCGAAGTTCATGTCCCATATCTGTGACGCAATCAACGAGCGCGGCAGCACTTCCCCCTGCCGCCGCATCAGCAGCTCGAGCAGCGCGAACTCCTTGACGGTAAGGGCGATCCGCTTGCCGGCCCGCACGACGCGGTGGCGCGGGAGATCGAGCTCCAGATCGGCGACTTTGGTAATTTCGAGTACCTGTCCGGCATTTCCCCGGCGCAGGAGGGTGCGCACCCGTGCCAGCAACTCGGAGAAGGCGAAGGGTTTTACGAGATAGTCATCGGCGCCAAGCTCCAGACCCTTGACACGGTCATCCACCTGATCGCGCGCCGTCAGGAATAGGACGGGCACCTGTTTGCCGGCGCGCCGCATTTCGCGCAGGACTCCCCAGCCATCGATCCCGGGCAGCATCACGTCGAGGACGACGAGATCGTAACTTTCCGTCAGCGCCAGATGCAGCCCGTCTCGCCCGTCTGCCGCGACATCGGCCACGAAGCCAGCCTCGGTCAGTCCTTTTTTGAGGAATTTTCCCGTTTTGGGTTCGTCTTCGATGATCAGGATTTTCATGTCTTGCCTCGCTGTTACGAGATGGGTGTGCAGTGTACTACGACAAGAAAGTCCGAGAAATTACATATTTGTAATGCACATATCACCAAACTGACAGGGCGCATGAACCATCATTGCGACCCATAGTAACTGCAGGCATTCCGGATCCGCAAGGAATCGGGGGCTGCGGTTCTATACGGTTGGGAACGTGTTGGGGCGAGGCCGCTGCACCAGTATTTCCGGGGATCGGCGCAGCAGTACCGAAATAACAATATCAGGAGAGGATTACGTGATGAAACAGAAATATCCAAGGCATTCCTTTGCCGCCATGCTGTTTGGTATGGCTTTGGCGCTGGGTGTCGCAGTAACGGCCCAAGCTGCAGATAACAAGGACCTCGTTCTCAAGGGTGACGCGAAGTGCACGAGCTGCCACGACCAGGACGAAAAGAGCGTGATGGCCATCGGCAAGACGCGCCACGGCGCGACGGGCGACAGCCGCACGCCGACCTGCACCAGTTGCCACGGCGCGAGCGACACTCACGCCAACCACAAGGGCGGCAACCGTCCCTTGCCGGATCGCACCTTTGACAAAAAATCGGCCACACCGACTAAATCGCGCAACGAGGCCTGCCTGAGTTGCCATAAAGGCAGCGCCCGCATGCAATGGGCCGGCAGCCGGCACGAAGGCCAGGGGCTGGCCTGCACCACCTGCCACACGGTGCACAACCAGCACGACAAGGTAAGGGAGAAGGCGACCCAGACCGAAACCTGTTTCTCCTGCCACAAGGAGCAGCGCGCCCAGTCGAATCGTTCATCGCATCACCCGATACCGGAAGGCAAGATCGTCTGTTCAAGCTGCCACAACCCGCATGGCTCCAGCGGTCCAAAGCTGCTGCTGGAGGACACGGTGAATGAGACCTGCTTCACCTGCCATACCGAGAAGCGCGGCCCGTTCCTGTGGGAGCATGCGCCGGTCAGCGACAGTTGCACCAATTGCCATACACCGCATGGCTCCAGCAACGCCGCACTGCTGAAGAACCGCCCTCCCTATCTGTGCTCATCGTGCCACATAAGATTCCATCAGGCTGAAGGTATTCGCGAAGGCCGGGATTTGGGCGCGGCTCTGCCGGGGGGAACGGGGCGCGCAACAGTTCCGACAGTGGGTAAAGCCTGCGTGAATTGCCATGCCCGGATACACGGGAGCAATCACCCATCCGGCGCAGCCTTCGCTCGATAGATCAAGGGAGAACATAAAATGAAACATACAAAACATACAATTGAAAAGCGCTTCAGCCGCACCGTTCTGGCGGCTTCCATCGCGGCGATCGGATTTTCCGTCCCGCTGGCCGCGCAGGCGGAAGATGATGACCTGCTCAGCCTGACCCGCCCGAGCAGCGAAATCGAAGTGGGGGTCGGCCATGTATCGGACGGCAGCTTCAAGTTCGGCGATTATGGCAGGGGGCTGGAGAAATCCGGCGCCCACCTGATCGGCAACGTCCGGATGAACACCCGTGGCGACAACAACGCCAGCTATCTGGAACTCATCGGGCGCAATCTGGGATTGAGCGGCTCCCGCGATTTCGGCATCAAGGCGGGTGAGCAGGGCAACTACGGGCTGAGCTTCGAATATGACGAGTTATCGAAGCTGCACAGCGATAGCTTCCAGTCGCCATACAACGGATTGGGTTCCTCATACCTGTCAAAGCCGGTACCTTGGACGATCAGCGGGACGGTTGGCGCCAATACCAATATCTCCACTGCCACCATGACCGACCTTGCGGCCAACATGAAGCGCTTCAACGTCGAGACCCAGCGCAAGGCGATGGCGCTCGGCCTGACCAAGCAGCTCGACGGCGGCTGGGATGTCGCGATGAAATACAAGCGCGAGAAAAAGGATGGCACCCAGCTTACCGGAGCGATGATACAAACCAGAAACTTCAATGAGAACCGGGGTTCTTCCCTCGCGCCCGAGCCGATCGATTACACCACCGATCTGTTCGATGTCCTGGCGCGTTATGCCGACGAAAAACTGCAAATGCAGTTCGGCTATCACGCTTCATTATTCGATAGCGCCAGCCAGCCGCTCGTTTGGGATAACCTGTATTACAATGCCTTGTCCACCGTCCAGGGGGGTAATGCGCTTACCGGTCGGCACGCGCCGATGCCCGACAACCAGTTCCACCGGGTCAAGGCTTCGGGTGGCTATACCCTCAGCAAGGATACGCGCCTGACCGCCAACCTGAGTCTCGGCCGCGCGACGCAGAACGAGGCATTCCTGCCTTACTCCACGCTCAACACCATGCCCGCGACAACCTCGCTCAACGGCAGGATCGATACCACGCATGCGGATATCAAGCTGAACTCGGAGTTGACGCACGAGCTTAATCTCACCGCCGGCTACAAGTACGACGATCGCGATAACCGCACTCCGGTCAATACGTACACTTATTATGTTGCCGACAACACCGACCTCACGGCATTCAATTCGGCTACCGTTCCGCCCACCGGTGGTGTCCTATCCCCGGGAGTGAACGTAAGAAATAACACGCCGCTCAGCAAGACCCAGCAGCAGTTGTATGCGGATATCGACTACCATCTGTCGGCAGCCACCAAGCTCATGCTGGGCTACGACTACGACAAGATCACGCACACTTACGAACCCACCGCCGGTGACACGGAGCATACGCTCAAGGCCGAAGTCAAGCACAACTTCAGCGACACGGCTTCCGGCGGATTGGCCTACGCCTACTCGAACCGGAATGCCTCGGCCTATGACGGCATGGCTCCGGCAGCGTCCACGTTTAGCGCAACCTACCTTGCGAGCCTGTGCCAGAACGGAAACTCATTTTCATATAATGGCGTCGTGACGGCTTGTACGGGAGGCACGGGGAATATAGCGGCGACTACAGCGACAGCTCCGTATCTCGATACGCCGGCCTTGCGGAAGTTCTTCCTGACCGACCGCAAGCGCGACAAGCTGCGCGCGTACGCCAATTTCGCGCCCAGCGAAAAGCTCGACCTGCAAATCGGCGGCAGCTACTACAAGGAAAAATATCCTGAAGCCGAAATCGGCTACGGCCTGACCAAGGCGACCGGCTGGTCTGCCAACTTCGACGCCAACTGGGCCGCAACCGAGGCGGTGAACGGAATTTTCTTTGCTACCTTCGAGGATTCCCAAACCGATCAGAGGAGCAGCGATACCAAAACCGATCGCCTCGGCAGACAGTTGAATACCCAGGCGTTCTTCGACCAGTGGGGAGGCGTGATTACCCGCGCCGACCGTTCGCTGACCTTGGGGCTGGGCTTCAAGGTGAAACAGGACGACAGCCTGGACTGGGGCGGCAATTTGACGCACGCCGCCACGGTCGGCTCGACCGGTTTCAGCAGCCTCGGCACTTCCGTTGCCGCTACTCTTAAACCCATGCCGGATACGGTTTCCCGGCTCAGCCGTCTGGAACTGTTCGGCAAATACAAGGTGCAGAAGGATCTCACGCTCAACGTGAAATACGCCTATGAGCAATACAACTCCGTCGACTGGGCATGGGATGGCCAGACGATTGCCGTGGCTCCCACTAATTTTATCAACACCAACCAGACCAGCCCGGACTACCGGGTGAATGTGATCGGAGCTTCGCTGACCTATAGCTTCAAGTAACCGTCAAACAGCGGCCGTGTCATCACCGGGGTCGAAAGGCCCCGGTATTGTGTACACCCGGTTGCCTGCTGGTGCGTTACAGTCGTGGCGGGAGTATTTATCCCTTTCCCTTCCAAAACGACGATAACTATATAGGGTGCATGCACCCTACGATATTCCACTTCTGATTTGGAGATGGAATGAGTGCGAGTGATGGCGGTTAGTACCGGGTTTTTTACATTTTGAAAACGAGGAGAGTTCCATGAAACGAAAAATGGGTTACGTATTGCTGGCGGGCAGCATGCTGTTCGGGCTTGCCGTGGCAACTGGCGCACATGCTGCCGACGTGAACAAGCTTGCCGAAAGCTGTGCGAACTGCCATGGCAAGGATGGCGCCAATGCCGAGAGCGATGTGCCGAACATCGGCGGTTTGTCCGTCAAGTATTTCGCCATCACCATGGAGCATTACAAGAAGAAGGAACGCCCCTGCGTCGAGACCAAGATACGCTCCGGCGACAAGAAAGGCACCAAGTCCGACATGTGCCAAGTGGTCAAGGACCTGAGCGACGACGACATCAAGCAGGTGGCGCAGCATTTTGCCGGAAAAAAGTTTGTGCGCACCGCGCAGAAATTTGATGCCGCCTTGGCCGCCAAAGGCAAGGGCATTCACGACAAGAGCTGCGAAAAATGCCATTCCGAAGCCGCCAGCCTGGCGGATGACGACGCGGGCATCCTTGCGGGTCAGAAGGCACATTATCTGAAGGAACAGACGGAGTTCTTCCTTGCCGGCAAGCGGCCGATGCACAAGAAGATGGAACCGAAGCTCAAAGCACTCAGCAAGGATGAAGTCGAGGCGGTTCTTCATTATTACGCCAGCTTGCAGTAGGCCGGGCTCTGTTCCGGTTATGCGGATAACCGGAAAAATAAAACTTACCATGAGGAAATGAAAGCATGTCGGATCCCGTTGCAGCAGATAAATCAGGGAAGCCAGGTATATTGAAAAAACTTTGCCAGTTTTTTTGCCGCCCGAGCGCCCGTTTTTCGCTATTGACCCTGCTGGGAGGCGGCTTTATAGCGGGCGTCATTTTCTTGGGCGGGTTCAATACCGTTCTGAGTGCAACCAACACGGAAGCATTCTGTATTGGCTGCCATGAAATGAAGGGTAATTACGAGGAATACAAGAAGACCATTCACTATTCCAATCGTACCGGGGTGCGGGCCACCTGCCCCGACTGCCATGTGCCCAAGGAATTCATACCCAAGATGCTGCGCAAATTCGAGGCGCGGCATGACGTGTGGGGGCATCTCACCGGAAAAGTCGATACGCCTGAGAAATTCGAGGCTCATCGGGGGGAAATGGCGGAGCGCGAGTGGGCCAGGATGAAAGCCTCTGATTCCAGCACCTGCCGCGGTTGCCACACATATGAAGGCATGAGTTCCGAGATACAGGATCCGGCAGCGGTGAAAAAACACACGATGGCCGCAAAAGCAGATTCCGGGAAAACATGCATCGACTGCCACAAGGGCATAGCGCACGAATTGCCCAAGGATGCGGAAGATTAATTCTAATTCAAAGGTCAAATAACCCGGTATGGGTGCAATAATCACTGCCCCATCGTTTTTTGCTGGGTCATAAGCCGCCCCAAAGCTTTGCTTAGCCATCTGACTAGGCCGTCAAAAACGACGGCCTAGTCATTGGTTAACGCCAGCCAAGTCGCTGCTTATATGGCTGACCACTTTTCTAAAAATCAAGGAGCATTACAATGAAAACCCTTATTGCCCTGCTGGCACTGGCTGCGATCGCCAACACTGCCGTCGCGGCGCCCCAGCCAAACGCCGACACCGCCAAACCGGCTGTTGCCTTGCCACCGGGCCACATGCCGATCGGCACTGCGCCGGTCGACCTGGGGGATATCAAGGTTCCGAAGGCAATCGGGCCGAATGCGCGAACCGTTGCGGAAGTCATTACCAAAAGGGTTGAGCTTAAGGACAAAACTGTTCTGGTGCGCGGCAAGGTGGTGAAGTTCACGCCGGAGATACTCAACAAGAACTGGATCCATTTGCGCGATGGCTCCGGCTCGGCCTCGGACAACACGCATGATGTGGTTGTGACCACCAAGGATCAGGCCAAGGTCGGGGATGTCGTGGTTGTGAAAGGTGTCGTGCGTACCGACAAGGATCTGGGATCAGGCTACGTATATAAGGTGTTGATCGAGGAAGCTACGCTACAAAAATAAATTTTAGGCAGTATATGGGCACCATCGCCCCGGCCATCGCTATTCTCCCTAACCTCCCTGCTCAGGAGTAATGCGGTGGCCGGAGGCAATCGTCCCTTCCCCCGATTGGGGGAAGGTTTGTGGACGAGGGCATATGCGATGCAACAAAGCGTAATTTCTGCTCAATGCCCCTTCACCTGGCACTCCCGCCTGCGGGAATTTGAGCGGCAATTTCACTCAACGAAAATGGACAGATACACTGGTAACTTCGCAGCTAAAGCCGGTGGCTTTAACCTTGTGATGGATAAAAGCCCCGGATACGCATTGACTGAACGATGCGTTTTATGTGTGTCTATGCGGAGTCAGGCGAATAGAAATGCTTTTGAGCTATCTTGTAATTTGTATCGTAGCCTTTATGGCGTCAGGTCTCACCTTCTTCTCCGGCTTTGGATTGGGTACGTTATTGTTGCCTGCCTTTGCATTGTTCTTTCCGTTGGAGCAGGCTATTTCGTTAACAGCGATCGTCCATTTTCTTAACGGCTTGTTCAAGCTTGGCCTGGTTGGGCGCCATACGAACCGGCGCGTCCTTCTGCGCTTCGGTATCCCGGCGATTGCATTTTCATTTCTTGGAGCATGGTTACTTCTCCAGCTTTCCGATATGGAGCCGCTGATCACGTACACGGCATTTTATCGGCGACTGGAAGTTTCTCCGGTCAATCTGGTAGTGGGTCTTGTGTTGCTTGCCTTCGTGCTTGCCGAATGGCTTCCACGCCTGCGTGAAGTGTCATTTGGACAAAAATTTCTGCCCTTGGGCGGCGCGATTAGCGGCTTTTTTGGCGGGCTGTCCGGGATGCAGGGCGCGCTCCGTTCAGCGTTCCTGGTAAAGGCCGGATTATCCAAGGAGGCATTTGTGGCAACCGGCGTAGTAATCGCCTGCCTGATCGATATATCGAGGCTTGGAGTGTATGCAAAGCTGGCCATTGCCGATAGCTCGTATCCCTTGCTTTCGGCCGCAGTGCTTTCAGCGTTTGCGGGCGCGTTTCTCGGTAATCGCTACATCAAGAAGTTGACCATGCATGGCATTCAAACAATAGTGGCAATCATGCTTTCTCTTGTAGCCATGGGGCTGATTGTCGGTCTGCTATGAACCCAAAAAATCCATTAGCCGGGAAATTCCGCGTAGGAGCGAGCCCTGCTCGCGAATCGAAAGAACAATCGCACGCAGGGCGTGCTCCTATAATTGAAGGAAGTTCTATTGGACAATCCGGGATGAAACAAGGGTGGGCATCCCAAAATTTTCGTTGTATATCGGTATTGCATCTCGGCCATCGCTACGCTCTTCATCCTCTCCTAACAAGAGCAAGGCGGTGGCAGGAGGTATTGTCCCTTCCCCCGACCGGGGGAAGGTTGGGGATAAGGGCTGAGTCACTTGAGACCAGGCTGGGCTATCGGATTCAGGTCATCCCGAAACGTGGCTGATGGGGTAAGCAATGCGAATCCCAGCTTGGCATATGCACCGGCGCATATACGCATCCGGGGTCAATTTATAGTAAGTTACTGCCCATGATATTCGGCTTGGATTACTCCACATTTTTTGAAAAGAACCTGATAGCCATTTTTCTCATTTATGGCGTCAGCTTCTTCTACTTATTCCTGTCTCTCCTGTTCAGCTTCAGGCCGCTGAGGACGACTGGGCTTGCTGCCGCTTTCAGCTACCTCATGCTGTTCGCGCTCACCCACGCGACAGCCGAGTGGATGGATGCGTACCTGCAATACATGCTGCTCGTGCATGGACAAGAGGCCAGCGCCCAATTCTCTTACGTGCGGCTCACCCTGCTTGCGTCTTCTTTCCTCTTTCTGTTCGCCTTTGGTCTCAGGCTAAACCAGGACGTGGAGCAGATACCTGCCAAAGTTTACAGGCGCTTTCTCGGATTCGCCGCCATGCTGTTTTTTCTGGTTGTCCCTGCCTATTTCTGGAATGGCCTGCCGGAGATAAAAGAGCTGGAGATCGCGTTCAGAAACCTCTTGGGCTTTCCCGCCGCGGTCATTGCCGGCATAGGGCTTTATAAACTGTCGCGCAACCATTACGAAAAAATCCTTCCGCTCGGCTACGGCTGGTATTTCAGATGGTGCGGGTACCTCTTTATCGCTTATGGCATATTGGCGGGACTCGTTGCCCCGAAGGGCGAGTTTCTGTTGTCGCCTTATATCAACAATGAGTCATTTTTTTCCTTTGCTGGTGTCCCAATCCAGCTATTCAGAGCCGCTGCGGCATTATTTATTGCCTACTTCCTGCTCAGGGCGATGGCGCTCCGGATGTCGCAGAGGCTCCTGGGGGTGCTGAGCACATTCTTTGTCATGTTTTTTATCCTGGTCTTTACCGGGCATATCGCTATAAGCCTCATCGGCAAGTCTTATGAGGAGACCGTAAGGCTCTCCTCGGAGCAGAGGGATAACGCTTACCTCTTGCGCACCTTCGACCGGCTCTACAGCGCCTCGCTGAACACTGCCATTTCTGCCGATAAGCGCGCCTACAAACTTGTTGCAGATGGCTATCTGCGGGACCTCGGTGCGACCATCGGCGAAATGAGATCGCTGCACAGCGACGAGGGCGAGACCGGGGAGATGGAGAAGATCGACAAGATCGCTCTCATCCTTGACCGGCAGGCCAGCCGGGAGGATGGTTTAAAGGTCAGTGACCTCGATGAAATAAAGACACTCCTTGACAGCCTCGTGGAGCTGCATCAGGAAGAAATAGACAAGAACAGGGAAGCGGTGGCACAGAATATAAACAACTTCAAGATGTTCAGGATTATCCTGTTCCTCCTGTCGGTGGCTGGTTTCGCCTTTATCGGATATACCTTCCATGGAATCCTGATCAGGCCGTTACATGTCCTCAAGGCAGGGACGACGCAAATAGCGGAGGGCAATCTCGGGCACAGGATATCCATAGGCACCGCCGATGAACTACATGAACTTGCAGTGGATTTCAATATGATGGCCGATAGTCTCCTCGACAAAACGAGCAGATTGGAGAAGGAAGCCATTACCGACGGCCTCACCGGCCTTTTCAACCACAGGCATTTTTATAACCGGCTGGAGTTCGAGATCAACCGGGCCATAAGAGCCCATTCTCCGCTATCCGTCCTGATACTCGATGTGGACAATTTCAAAAAATATAACGACAAATACGGCCACCCCAAGGGGGATGAGGTCTTGAGGAGGTGTTCCGCCGCTATCCGCGAGAGTGTCAGGGGTATCGACATAGCAGCCAGATACGGCGGCGAGGAGTTTGCCGTTATCCTTGCGGAGACAGATAAAAAAGGAGCCATTGTGGCCGCTGAAAATATCAGGCGCGCAATAGAGGCGCAGAAGTTCAGTGATGGAGAAGGAGATGTACCCCATAACGTAACGGTGAGCATAGGTGTCTCTTCATATCCTGCGGACACAAAAGAGATGAATGACCTTGTAAAAAAGGCCGATGATGCCCTTTACACGGCCAAGAGGGAGGGGAAGAACAGGGTTTGTGCACACGGAGGCTGATGTCCGATGTCAATAAGGCTATTCAAGCCAAGGATATAAAGGGTTTCGAGAATGCGTATGCGACCGTGATTAGCAGTTGTAATGACTGCCACGCTGGGATGGGCTACAACTTTGTCAAGGTGGTCAAGATGAAGGCTCCTGCTGACATTGGCATTGACTACATGGTCAAGTCTGAACCGGGCATCGTCCACAAGTAACCAGCAGCTTCGATTGCCCACCGCTCAGGCGCAACTATTGGGAATGACGTAGCTCATTTCCGGATGCAATCGTATATAATCCCGCGTTGTTAATTTCAGGTTTTCATCCATGCTGGAAGTCAGCAATCTTGCGTGCAGCCGCGGTGATCACCGCTTGTTTTCCGGATTGGGCTTTGCGCTGCATCCCGGGCAGATCATGCAGGTGCAGGGCGCGAACGGCAGCGGCAAAACCAGCTTGTTGCGTATGTTGTGCGGCTTCATGATGCCGGATGAGGGGGCGATTAGCTGGGGCGGCAGGAACACCCGCGATCTGGAAGAGGATTACTATGCCGAGGTGCTGTATCTCGGGCATTTGAATGCGATCAAGGATGAGTTGAGCGCGCTGGAGAATCTGCTGATTTCAGCCGGTCTTTCGGGTGTGGAGCTGGATGAAAAAGAAGCGCTGGCCGCGTTGCGCCGCATGGGCTTGCGCGGCCGCGAGAGGCTGCCGACCAAGGTGCTTTCACAAGGCCAGCGGCGGCGCGTGGCGCTGGCGCGCTTGCTGGTCAGCGATGCCAGGCTGTGGATACTGGATGAACCTTTGACCGCGCTGGATGTCAAGGCTGTGGCGTTGATTCAGGAGCTGATGGCGGAACATTTGGCGCGGCAGGGGATGGTGATTTTTACGACGCACCAACCGCTGCAGGTGGCAGGGGTGGAAATGCGCAGTTTGTCGCTGTCATGACGGTTGCAACGGGCATGAAGAAAACCACCTTGCTGGGTTTGCTGGCGCTGGTGATACGGCGCGATCTGGTGCTGGCGATGCGCCGCCGTGCGGATGTGCTCACCACGCTGATTTTTTTCGTGATGGTGGTCAGCCTGTTTCCGCTGGGGGTCGGGCCGGAAATGGACATGCTGCGCAAGATGGCGGCGGGCGTGTTGTGGGTGGCGGCGCTGTTGTCTTCGATGTTGTCGCTGGGGCGCTTGTTCTCGGCCGACTATCTGGATGGCACGCTGGAACAGATGATGCTGGCGCCGCAGTCGTTGTCGATGCTAGTGCTGGGCAAGATGACGGCGCACTGGATGGTGTCTGGTTTGCCGCTGGTGTTGATGGCGCCGGTGCTGGGTTTGCAGTTTGATATGCCGGTGCAGGCGCTGGGTGTGTTGATTATCGGCCTGCTGCTGGGAACGCCGATATTGAGCATGGTCGGTGCGATCGGCGCGGCGTTGACGCTGGGCTTGCGCGGTGGCGGGGTGCTGTTGTCGCTGCTGGTGTTGCCGCTGTGCATTCCGGTGCTGATTTTCGGCACCGGGGCGGTCGAGGCGGTTTCAACCGGGTTAAGCGCGGTATCCCACCTGTCCTTGCTGGGCGCGTTGCTGGTGCTGGCGCTGGTGTTCACCCCGTGGGTGACGGCGCAGGCTTTACGTATTTCGATGGAGTAATAAGTTATGTAGGGTGCATTCCATGCACCATTGCTATTGGTGCATGGAATGCACCCTACGATATTCAACTTTTGATTTAGAAATGGAATAACAAGTTGGCAATAAACTGGTTCAAATATTCTGCCCCGACGACCTTTTATGGTTTAGCCGGAAAACTGATTCCGTGGTTCGCGATTTCTTCTGCGATATTGTTCGTCGTCGGTTTGTATATCGGCTTTGCGGTCGCGCCGGCCGATTACCAGCAAGGCGAGTTCTACCGCATCATTTTCATTCACGTGCCGTCTTCCATCCTGTCGATGTTTCTTTATCTGGTCATGGCGGGATATGCGGCGCTGGGATTGATTTTCAATACCCGTTTGTCGGCCATGATGGCCACCGCCATCGCACCCACCGGCGCGCTGTTCGCCTTCATTTCACTGTGGACCGGCGCATTGTGGGGCAAGCCGATGTGGGGCGCGTGGTGGGTCTGGGATGCGCGCCTGACTTCCGAGCTCATCCTGCTGTTCCTGTATCTGGGCTTCATCGCGCTGCACGCGTCGATCGACGACCCGCGCCGCGCCGACCGCGCCAGCGCATTGCTGGCGATCGTCGGTTCGGTGAATGTGCCGATCATTTATTTCTCGGTGAAGTGGTGGAATACCCTGCATCAGGGCTCGACCATCAAGTTCAGCGGCACCAGCATGCATGTCGCGATGCAGCAGGCCATGTTCATCACGCTGGCGGCCTGCTGGTTGTACGCGATTGCGGTGGTGCTGGCGCGCGTGCGCAGCATCATCCTGGAGCGTGAGCGGAATACCACCTGGATTACCGAATTGCCGGAGGTGCGGTCATGACACGGTGCGCCAGCCCTCTATCCAACTTTCCCCCAGAGGGGGAAAGAGCGATCGCCTCCTCTCCCGCTTGCGGGAGAGGAATGAGGAGAGGGGAGGCGTCTGGTGCGGGAATGACCGCATTGCACCTCCAACTGCAATCTGCTGGCTTCATGAGTAATGTGTCGGAGGTGCAACAATGAGCGGTCTGGATATCTGGATGCGGGAAAACCCGCTCGCCTATATTTGGCTGGGTTCGTATGCCGTGGCTATGCTCATTTTCGCGATTGAGATCGCGATGGTGATACACAAACGGAAAATCACCTTGCAGCAGGTGCGCCTGATGCGCGAGGCGGAAGACGAAGCGCGCAACGATAAGTCCGGGGAAAATAACTGATATGAAGCCGCGCCAGAAAAAATTTGTATTTATCGCCGTTGCCGTTGCCGCATTGGCCTTGGTCGTCGGTCTGGTGCTGAACGCACTGGAAAACAACGTCAGCCTGTATTTCACGCCGACCCAGGTGTTCAACAACGAGGCGCCGCACGGGCGCAGCTTCCGCATCGGCGGTCTGGTCCAGGAAGGCAGCGTGAAGCGCGAGGCGGACGGATTGACGGTGAATTTCGTGATTACCGACAAGCACAAAAGCATCCCGGTCGTTTTCAAGGGCATCCTGCCGGACTTGTTCACGGAGGGCAAGGGCGTGGTCGCGCAGGGCAGGGTAGAGGCCGATGGTGTGATGCGCGCCGACGAGGTGCTCGCCAAGCATGACGAGAACTATATGGCGCCCGAGGCCGCCGATGCGCTGAAAAAAGCCGAGACCGCGAACGCTGCCGCGGCAACTCCGGCGAGCGCGCCTGCGGCACCTGCCGCAAAATAACTTTGAAAGCTTCAGCATGATTCCAGAGATTGGTCATTTCGCGTTAATCGTTGCATTGTTTCTGGCATGTTGCCTGGGCGTGTTGCCGATCATCGGCGCGGCGCGGGACAACGCGGTATTGATGGGCGCCGCGCGCCCGCTGGCGTATGGCCAGTTTGTGTTTCTCAGCATTGCCTTTGTGTGCCTGACCTACGCATTCGTCGCCAACGATTTTTCCGTGCTGTATGTCGCGCAGCATTCCAATTCCCAGCTTCCCGCCATATACAAGGTGTCTGCCGTGTGGGGCGGGCACGAGGGTTCGCTGTTGCTGTGGTCTTTCCTGCTGGCTGGCTGGATATTGGCCGTCGCTTTGTTCAGCAGGCATCTGCCGGGGGAGATGGTGGCGCGCGTGCTGGGGGTGATGGGGCTGGTATCAGTCGGTTTCCTGCTGTTCATGCTGCTCACCTCGAATCCGTTCGAGCGCCTGCTGCCGGCCGCTGCCGACGGGCGCGATCTGAACCCGCTGCTGCAAGACCCCGGGCTGGTGATCCACCCGCCGATGCTGTACATGGGTTATGTCGGATTTTCGGTGGCCTTCGCCTTCGCGATCGCCGCGCTGCTGGGCGGAAGAATGGACGCCACCTGGGCGCGCTGGTCGCGCCCGTGGACGACCGTGGCATGGGTGTTCATGACCGGCGGCATCGCGATCGGCAGCTGGTGGGCGTATTACGAATTGGGCTGGGGCGGCTGGTGGTTCTGGGATCCGGTGGAAAACGCCTCGTTCATGCCGTGGCTGATCGGCACCGCCTTGATCCACTCGCTGGCGGTCACGGAGAAGCGCGGCGCATTCAAGAGCTGGACGGTGCTGCTGGCGATCGCGGCATTCTCGTTGAGCCTGATGGGCACGTTCCTGGTGCGCTCCGGCGTGCTGACTTCGGTGCATTCGTTCGCGGCCGACCCGAAGCGCGGGATATTCATCCTGTCTTTCCTGGTCGTCGTGATCGGCGCATCGCTGCTGCTGTTCGCGTGGCGCGCGCCGAAGATCGGCTTGGGCGGCAAGTTTGATCTGCTGTCGCGCGAAGCGCTGCTGCTGTCGAACAATGTGCTGCTGTCGGTCGCCGCAGCATCGGTGTTCATCGGCACGCTTTATCCGCTGTTCATGGACGCGCTCGGCCAGGGCAAGCTGTCGGTCGGACCGCCCTATTTCGAAGCGGTGTTCGTGCCGCTGATGGTGCCGATGGTGCTGATGATGGGCCTGGGCCCGCTGGCGCGCTGGAAAAAATTCTCCGCGCCGGAACTGGCGAAACGCATACGCTGGGCATTTGCCAGCGCGGTGCTGATCGCGTTGCTGCTGCCGCTGACGATGGGGGAATGGAGCGCGATGGTCGCGCTGGGGCTGCTGCTGGCGTTCTGGATTATCGCGTCGACCATGCTGAGCTTGCGCGAGCGACTGGCCGGGCGCGGCAGCTTCATGCAGCGGGCGCGCGGCCAGCCACTGAGCTATTACGGCATGCAGTCGGCGCATCTCGGCGTGGCAATATTCATCATCGGTGTGACGCTGGTGAATGGTTATGAAACCGAGCGCGATGTGCGCATGGAGGTCGGCGACACCTTGCGGGAAGGCGGCTATGAATTCCGCTTTAACGGCGCCACGGAAATAGAAGGCCCCAATTATATGGCAGCCAAGGGACACATGACGGTCAGCAAGAAGGGCAAGCTGGTCACCGAGCTGTATCCGGAAAAACGCCAGTACAACGCATCCGGCATGCCGATGACCGAAGCGGCGATCGACACCGGCTGGCTGGGCGACTTGTACGTGTCGCTGGGCGAACCGATACCGGACAGCAACGGGGCGTGGGCGGTGCGCGTCTATATCAAGCCGTTTGTCGACTGGATCTGGGCGGGATGTCTGCTGATGGCGCTGGGCGGCGTGCTGGCGATCAGCGATCGCCGTTACCGCCTGCACCGTAAGGCAGGAGCGGTGAAGCGGGGGGCGCAAGACAAAATCGGCATGGGCAACATATTGGCGACAGAAGGTAAACAATCATGATGCGTTTCATACTTCCGCTTGTGGTTTTCCTGATCATGGCGGCTTTCATGTATGTCGGGCTGGGGTTGAATCCGCATGAGGTGCCGTCGCCGCTGGTCGGCAAGGCGGCACCTGCGTTTACGCTGCCGCAACTGCATGAGCCGTCCAGGCAGTTTTCACCGCAGGACATGAAGGGCAAAGTGTGGCTGTTCAACGTGTGGGCCTCGTGGTGCACGGCTTGCGAGAATGAACACCCGGTATTTTTGGAATTGTCGCGCCGGAACCTGGTGCCAATTTACGGCATGGACTACAAGGACAAGCGGGAAGACGGAGAAGTCTGGTTGCGCAAGCACGGCAATCCCTACACCCTGGTCGTGTCCGATGCCGAAGGCCGCGTCGGCATCGATTACGGCGTGTACGGTGTGCCGGAAACCTATGTGATCGACAAGCAGGGCGTCATTCAGCACAAGCATATCGGCGCGGTGACACCGAAAATCCTGGACGAAACTATCCTTCCGCTGGTCAAGGAGTTGCAAGCCAAATGAAAAAGTGTCTGCTGATGTTGCTATTGAGTCTGCTTCCGGTGTTTTCTTATGCAGGCGAAGCCAAGGATATGGCTGCCGACCCGGTGCTGGAAAAGCGCATGATAGGTTTGGCGGAAAATCTGCGCTGCCTGGTTTGCCAGAATGAGTCGTTGGCCAGCTCGCATGCCGATCTCGCCGAAGACCTGCGCCGCGAAGTGCGCGAGCAAATGCAGAAGGGTCTGAGCGATCAGGAGATCATCGATTACCTGGTGTCCCGCTACGGCGATTTCGTGCTGTATGACCCGCCGGTGAAAAAAGCCACGCTGGTGCTCTGGTACGGCCCGTTCGCATTGCTGCTGGCAGGCGCCGGCATGCTGATCTATCAGTTGCGCAAACGCAAGAGCCAGGTTCCGGAAGCCGAATTGTCCGATGCAGAAGCGCAACGCGCCGCGTCCCTGCTGGATGAAACTCCCGATTCATCGGATCAATCGAAAGACAAGCAAGCATGACCTTATTCTGGATAGCCTGCGCAGTGTTGCTGATGGTGGCGCTGCCGTTCGTGGTATTGCCCCTGTGGCGCAGTGGCGGCAATAACGCCGGTAACGATAACGCAATCCAGCGCGATGCCGCCAATCTGGAGATTTTGCGCGACCAGTCGGCGGAACTCGAAGCCGATTTGCGCGACGGGCTGTTGACGCAGGATGCCTACGAACAAGGCAAGCGCGAGTTGCAGGCGCGCCTGCTGGAAGAAGTCAAGATTTCCGGACAGTCAACCAGGCCGCCGCGCCATCCCGCCAAGGCGCTGGCGATCTTGCTGGCGATATCGCTGCCGCTATTCAGCGTGCCGCTCTATCTCACGCTAGGCAATACCAAGGCGCTGTTGCCGCAACAGGATACCGGCATGGCAGGCGATTTCGGCGTGATCCGTTCTGAAGCCAAGCTGCAAGAGCTGGAAAAGAAACTGGAACAGCAACCGGAAAACCCGGACGGCTGGGTGGTGCTGGCACGCTCCTACAGCGAACTGCAACGCTTTCCCGATGCGGTGCGCGCCTATGAGCAACTGGTCAAGCTGGTGCCCGATGAAGCGCAGATATGGGCGAGTTACGCCGATGTTTATGCGATGACTAACAACCAGTCGCTGCTGGGCGAGCCGACCAAATTTCTCAACAAGGCGCTGGAACTGGACGGCAACAACACCATGGCGCTGGCATTATCAGGCTCAGCGGCGATGGAGCGCGGCGACTACGCAGCGGCTGTCGCGCACTGGACAAAGCTGGCCGATTTATTGCCGCAGGATAATTCCGAATTGCCAATGATCCGCGATGGCATCGAGCAAGCGCGCCAATTCCTTGCGATGCAAAAAGGCGGCAAGGTGGCGCCTGCCGACAAAGCCCCGTAAAAAGCAGCGGCAAGCCTGGTGGCGATCAGCGGCAAGGTTACATTAAGCCCCGCATTGGCCGGCAAAGCCGCACCGGCCGATACCGTTGGGTTTTCCAGGTTCAATGCTCGCGCGAAGAGAAATGCTGGCAGTGATCGCCGCAACTTGGTTCTGTTGCTTCACAACAGAACCAAGTTGTCACGATGGATGATTTCTTCATCGCCGCCGTACCCGAGCAGGATCTCGATTTCCTGACTGGCA
>Ga0209317_1000948_pt1 | contig 29098 bp, 26 predicted proteins | sample RifGroB2_FD_183994 | JGI IMG/M metagenome (GOLD analysis project Ga0209317, IMG submission 183994) | Soil microbial communities from Rifle, Colorado, USA - Groundwater B2 (SPAdes) (version 2) | ecosystem: Environmental > Terrestrial > Soil > Unclassified | place: Rifle, Colorado | collected...
GAGGGTAAAAAATCCATTTTTCTCTCTACCCTTTATTGGGGGGATAAAATTTGTACTCCCTGTTGCCAAGAGAAGTTTGTCATAACTAACCTTTTCGTCTCTTTCTGTAACTATACTTTTCTTATCAGGCTCTATCTTTTTTATCTTTGTCCCCGAATAAAGCTCTATCCTCTTCTCTTTATACCAATCAGTATTGTATATATATGTATTTTCCTGTTTAATCTCATCTCCAAGAAAATGAGGAAGTTTTATCCTTGAGTAAAATGGATAGGGCTCATCTGAATAGACTGAAATACTTATATCTTTATTTTTCTTTCTTATGACCTCAGCCGCTGTAGCCCCTGCAACACCGTTACCGATTATTATTACCTTTTCCATAAATAAATCCTGAAAGTTATTTATCCAGAGAATTCCTTACAGTAAATATTTTTTGTCGACACATAGGTATAAATCATCGTAATTTAAAGATTCTCTAATTAATATAACACTATTATGTTGTATTCCATCTCCATTTTCAACGATTTTATAAGGTTTTTCCTTGACTGTCTCACCTTTAATTTTTATAATCCATCATAATATTGAATAAACTTAAAAGAGAATATTATGCGTGAAAAATGAAATATACACAATACTTCATCCATACTCGAAAAAGGCCGGATAGGGCGTATATTAAAGATGAATGGATTGAACGGGTCATAAACAACCCTGTTCGCAGTGAAATCCAATCAGACGGAAGAATCAAAAAATGGGCAAAAATCGAAGACTCAGGTAAATATCTTCGTGTCATATTACTTGAAGATGGCGAAACTGTTCATAACGCATTTTTTGACAGAAAATTCAGGGAGGAGGTAACATGAATATAAAGTATTTTTCTGATACGGACACTGCTCTGCTAGAGTTTTCGGGCAATAAAATCGAAGAAACGCGGGAACTTTCTGAAAATATCTACATTGATTTGGACTTACAGGGGAATATTGTTAGTATGACTATTGAGCATGCCAAAAAGGTAGCGCACCTGCCCGATATTTCATATCAACAATTTGAGAAACAAAAAATTACCGCATAACCAGTCACTGCACCCGCCAAAAAGCTGGTGCTTTTTGGCGGGTGAGTTTAAGCGTTTTCGGTGTGCTGCGCCCATCCCATCAGGGGAATCCCGGCCTCTTGCGTTCCGATTCAATGTTGAAGGGCATCGGCAAGAGTATAAACAGCTATTGTTCTAAAGTTGATAATTGAGGTGTGAAGATGAAATACTATCCACATTAGAAGACTGGAAAGACTGCAATGAGGTAAAGCCAATCATTAATGAAGAAAGGACATGGCAAAGCATATAAATAAAACCCAAATGCATAACAAGTCGCTCCAGCGGATAGCAGAATAACGCCGCCGCACAGCTTTCAAAGATACCTTATCATTTTGAAATTATCTTATTCTATCAAAAAACTCCTTCATATCTTCAATAGAATCCGTTCTGACACAATCAGGCAGGGCTGATAGAAATCTCTCCCCATAAAACCTCGTCCTCACTCTCGGATCAAGAATCGCCACTATCCCTTTATCACTTTGTGTCCTTATCAATCTCCCGAAACCTTGTTTGAACATGAGGATGGCATTTGGTATCTGATAATGAATAAAGGGGTTTTTGCCGTTCTCCTTTAATTTCTCAAGCCTCGCCTCTGTTACAGGGTCATCTGGAACCTGAAATGGCAGTCTCACAATAATTACACATTGAAGTGCATCACCCGGAATATCTATACCCTGCCAGAATGTATGTGTGCCAAGAAGAACTAAGTTATCACCATTTTTAAATTCTTCAATCAGCTTATAGCTGTCCATTTCCCCCTGTCTTAAAAAATTTAAACTGTTTAAGCGGTTTGAACTGTTTAAACGGTTCAGTGCATCATATGCCTTATTCAGCATCTCATAACTTGTAAATAGGATTAAAGTTCTGCCATGTGTAATATTCAGAATGAATTTTATGGAATCTATCACATCCCTTTTAAATTCTTCTGTATCCTTTGGGTCAGAAATGCCATTCGGCGTATAAATCATGACATTCTCTCTGTAGTTAAAGGGCGAATCAAGTGCCAATTCATTTCCATTATTTAGTCCCACCCTCTCTCTTAAAAAACTGAAATCTCCCTTAACGGAAAGGGTAGCTGATGTTAGTATTACAGGCTTGATATTCTCAAATATCTGCTCTCTTAAAGTTGATGATATATCAATTGGCGTGGCAGCTATCCTTATTCTCTTGCCGTCTATCTCGCCCCAATATACATGGTCAGTTAATGTCTGAGATATTATACTGTCTATATCGGATGAGAGGGTAATACATCGGTCAATCAGAGACAGTATCTCCTTTTCATCCTCATAATTTTCTGCTGATTTCATTAATGGCTTAAGACCCTCTGATAGATTTATTAAAGGCTCTTTTAGTAAATTTGGGATAAAATTTTCTACCCTTATCCTCTTTGTCGTTCCATCTAATTTTTCTGACAGGACACCAAAGAACCCATCTCCTGCCCGCCGCACCTTATTTGTAAGCAGGTTTATCTCAGAGATAGTCTGTGGTGTCAGCCATTCCAGTCTTGAAAGCAGCCCCTTCCGCGTAAACGGGTTTGATATGGTATTAATTAGATTTTTAATCCTGTAGTTTGATACCTCTATTCCAAGATAACCTGACGCTACATCCTCCAATTGATGAGCCTCGTCAAAGACTATGCTGTCAAACTTTGGAAGGACATTCCAGCCTGATGCAATATGGGCAAAGAATAGATGATGATTTGTTATAAGGATATGTGCCTTCCTCTCAACAGCCTTTGCCCTCTGATAGAAGCACTTATCATAGTAACTGCATTTTTTGCCAAAACAGATGTCCCCCTCTCTGCACACCTTCTGCCAGAGTTTTGGCATCGGCTCAAAATCCATATCTGACTTAAGACCTGTCTTAGTCCTGTCTTTCCATTTAAATAACTCTTTTAGAGCCTCTGTCTCATCCAATTCAAAGAGTCCATGAGAGCCTGCCTGATTCAGCCTCCTTAAGCAGAGATAGTTTTCACCTCCGACACAAAGGGCAAAACTGAAATCTAAACTGAGGGCATCCTTTAAGAATGGTATGTCTTTATTTACCAATTGATATTGCAGCGCCTTGGTAAAGGTAGAGATGACAACCTTTTTATTTTCCTTTATTGCCCAGAGTATAAATGGGATTAGATATGCAAGACTCTTTCCAACACCAGTCCCTGCCTCTACTATAAGATGGCTGTTATTGTTTATATTATCTGCTATAGCTTCAGCCATTATGACCTGCTGGTGGCGGTATTCGTAGTTTTCAAGTCTATGTGATAGAATGCCGTCATTTGCAAACATATTTGATATGTTCATGTCCGTATATTTTTATATATTTTTTTCAATACCCATCTTGACACAACAATTAAAGAATATTATATAATATTTCATAAAAGATTATTAAGGTATTAAAAATGAGGTGAGGAATTTGATAAAGATTAGTGAACTGACAAAATATTACGATAACGTGTGTGCAGTTGACAATATCAGCTTTGAGATTAAAAAGGGGGAGATAGTTGGTCTTTTGGGACCAAATGGGGCGGGCAAGACCACTACATTAAGGATTTTAACCTGCTATCTTGAGCCCACCTCCGGAAATGTAACCTTCGACAATCTGAATATTTATGACCACTCGTTAGAGATTAAAAGATTGGTGGGATATTTACCTGAATCGGCGCCTATTTATCCTGATATGCTTGTCTATGATTATCTGAAATTTGTCGCAAATATCCGCGGAATTGAAAGTAAAAATCAGGATAATAGAATAAAGGAATTGGCTGATTTATGCGAGATAAACGAGGTTATGCATAAATCAGTGTTTGAGCTTTCAAAGGGATATAAACAGAGGGTCGGTCTTGCCCACGCTATGATGAGTGATCCGGAAATCCTTGTCCTTGATGAGCCTACATCAGGACTTGACCCTAATCAGATTATTGACATTCGCAATATAATTAAAGAAATCGGAAAGAAAAAGACTGTTATATTTTCTACTCATATCTTGAGTGAGGCTGAAGCAACCTGCGACAGGATTGTTATCATAAATAAAGGGAAGATAGTGGCAGACGGCTCTACAGAAGAGATCAAAGAGAAAAAGGGGGGCGACTATTTGATAAATATTTCTTTAATGAACGGCAGGTTTGATGATATTAAGAGAACTTTAAATAATATTCCTGAAATTAAAGAGGTGGTCTTGAAAAATAATAAGGATAAGATTATTGATTTTAGTATTTCATGTAAGGCTAAGGACGATGTCCGTCCAGAGATTTATAGAAGGATAAAGGAGACGGACTGCATTCTTCTTGAGTTTCATACAGAGTCAAGGACGCTTGAGACAATATTTAGAGAACTGACAAGAGAGAACTAAATGAAAAATTTTTTAAACATCTATAAAAGGGAATTTAAGAGTTACTTTGTCTCCCCTATCGCATATATAGTCATCTCAATCTTTTTGATTATTACAGGATGGTTTTTCTTTTCAACATTTTTCCTATTTGGGCAGGCAGAGTTAAGAAACTTCTTTTCACTCCTTCCAATAACTTTTTCCTTTATAATACCGGCAATAACAATGAGGCTTTTCTCAGAAGAGATACATACAGGCTCTTATGAATTGCTATATACAATGCCTGTAACAGGGCTTGATATTATATTGGGTAAATTTTTTTCTGCCCTGTTTTTTATAATCATTATGCTCCTGCCGACCCTCTCTTACGGAATATTTATATCCTTTCTTGGGGACATTGACTGGGGACCTGTCCTCGGAGGGTATATAGGGGCAATATTGATGGGGGCGGCTTATGCCTCTGTCGGATTATTTGCTTCATCATTGACCAGAAATCAGGTTATTGCCTTTATCATCGGTATGGCATTTTGTGTGTTTCTTACATTGATTGATAAGATGTTATTTTTTCTTCCAGAGAGGCTTTTAAATATTTTTCAATATATCGGTGCCGATTTTCATTTTCAAAATATATCCAAAGGGGTTATAGACTCCAGAGATATTGTCTATTTTTTTAGTGTTAGCTTCATAATGCTATTTGCAACAGGCATTGTTATTCAGAGGAAGAAGTAATATGAAAAAATCCAGTTTAAACAATTATTCCAGATTTTTATTATATATTGTCATCATTGTCTTATTAAACATAGCAGGAACAGTAATCTTTTTTCGCCTTGATTTGACCGAAGGCAAAGCCTTTTCATTATCTGAAGAAAGCAAAAAGACTGTCTCTGCCCTTTCCGAGCCTTTGACAATCAAGGTATTTTTTACAAATAAGCTTCCAGCACCATACAATAATATAGAAAGGTATCTTCATGACCTGCTTGGAGAGTATGCCATGTCGGGTAATAGATATTTCAATTACGAATTCCACGATGTATCAACTGAGGGGAATGAAAGGGTAAAACAGAATCAGGAGCTTGCTCAATCTTACGGCATCCATCCGCTCCAGATTCAAAACATAGAGCAGGATGAGGTCAAATTTCAAAAGGCTTACATGGGGATGGTTCTAATCCATGGCGATTTAATTGAGGCACTCCCTCCCATTACAACAACAGATGGACTTGAATTCAGAATTACATCAACAATCGGAAAGATGAGCAGTAAAACCAGTGCATTATTAAACCTTAAGGAAAAGATTGCTATTAAGCTGTTTCTCTCTTCCTCTCTTCAAGCAGTTGGTCCATATATGAATCTGCCGGGGATTATGGAAGCGCCGAAAAAGATAGAGGAGATAGTTAATAAATTAAATGCAAAGAATTATGACAGGCTTAATTTTACATACATAGACCCCTCGCAAGACCAAGAAAGCACAAAGGAAGCGGAAAGATACAATGCAATGTCACTTCAGTGGAATGAATTTATAGATAGAAGGGGGGTAAAAATCCCTGCTGATAAAGGATTTATAGAGCTTGTGGTCAAATATAACGAAAGAATTGAAAAGGTTCAGATACTCAAAGTTGTCAGACTTCCGATATTTGGCACACAATATCAGATGGTAGATGTGAACTCTCTGGAAAAGGGGATAAACGAGATTGTTGAAAATATTATAAATACCAATGAGGAGATAGGTTATATTGCAGACCATGATGCACCTTCTATAGACAAACACCCGGATATGCTTGGGCAAAAGGATGGGGAGACACTTTCAAATTTCAGTGAATTGCTCTCTGGAAATTATTCGCTCAAGAAAATAAGTTTAGCCAAAGAGGATATTCCAGAGGGTATCCCGACATTAATTATTGCAGGAGTTAAGCAGCAGTTCTCAGATTATGAGCTTTATCAGATTGACCAATTTTTAATGCGGGGTAGAAACATTGGAATATTTTATGACCCGTTTAATGAAATTATGCCCCAGCAAAATAATATGATGTTAGGCAATCAGGGGCCTGTTTATTTACCAATAAATAATGGATTAGAAAAACTACTGGGACATTATGGTTTTAGTTTGAAAAAATCATATATCCTTGACCAGAATTGTTATAAACAGGAGGTAGGAAGGGCATTCGGCGGCGGGGAGCAAAAGATATATTTTGCCCCGATAATTAAAAATGAATCTATAAACAAAGAACTCAATTTTCTTAAAAATATTAAAGGGATGGTTATGGTAAAGGCATCCCCTGTTGAGATAGATGAGCAAAGGGTTAAAAAACAGGGCTTAAAGCCGCATAAATTGATTACATCATCCGAAAAGGCGTGGGAATTAAGCGGCAGGGTAAATCTAAACCCATTCTTCATGCAACCTCCACAGGATGAAAAAGGCTATAAACAGATGTCTATGGCTTATATTTTGGAAGGGCAGTTCAACAGCTATTTTGCCGATAAAGAGATACCAATTAAAGAGGAAAAGAAGGAAGAAAATACAGAAAATAAAAAGGGGGATGAGGCTAAACCCGAGAAAAAGCCTGAGGGAACAAATATGTCAAATATTCAAAACAGGGGGCTGACAATTAAAAATAGTATTAAACCCGGGAAGATATTCCTTATCGGGAGCTCGGAGGTTTTAAAAAATAATGTAATGGATAAAGGGGGGAGAAGTCCAAATGCCCAATTTGTAATGAATGTTATAGATTATTTAAATGACGAGGAGAATCGTGCAGTAATGCGCAGTAAGACGCAGCAGTTTAATCCCTTAAAAGAAATAAAGCCAGAATCAAAGACAATTATTAAAACGGCAAACATTGCAGGGCTGCCTGCTTTAATGTTTTTAAGCGGCTTATTTATATGGCTCAGACGCTCGTCAAGAAGGCGTTTTATTCAGGCGAGGTTTCAGAAATAAAAATATAGAAGGCAAAAAATATGAAGATAAAGGTTGAGTATATAATCCTTATTTTAATTATTACAGCCCTTTCTGCCTTTCTTTTATTAAAGAATAACAACAGGACAAACTATAACCTGCCGCAGTTACCCAGAATAGAGGAAAAGGATATATCAAAGATTATCCTGCATAAAGCCGATGAGGAAATCTTATTAGCCAAAGAAAATGATGAATGGCTTATAAACAAAGATAAATTTTCGGCTGATAAAGAAAAGATGAACGCAATAATTAAAGAGATTGCAGGTTTAAATCTGTCTGCTCTTGTATCTGAATCAAAAAATTATGCAATATATGACCTTGATAAAGATAAAAAAATCGGTCTTGAAGTCTTATCAGGTGATAAAACTCTGTTAAAAATGGATATAGGAAAAACCGCATCCTCTTATCGCCATACTTTTGTAAAACCGGATAACGATTACAAGGTATATCAGGCTAATGGCAATCTCAGAAGCGCCTTTGATAAAAAGGTTTCCGACCTCCGTGATAAATCGATAATGCGATTTGACGAAGATATTGCGGAGGTAATTTTAAATGACGGCAGAAGGGAGATGAAGATAACAAAAAAGATAACACTTGCTGATAGCGGAGCGGCAGAATGGACAGCGGATAAAAATGAGAAGATTAAAGGAAATGAGATTGAGCAGATAATAAATAATTTAAGGAATATGAATTGTGATGATTTTGCGGAAGGGAAGACAAAAGATGATTTTGATAAATTTATTTATAAGATAGAGCTGAAAGGGAATAAAACATATTCAATTTCATTTATAGAGAAAAAAGATGATAAATATATAGCCATTTCAAGCAAAAATGCCTATCCTTTCTTTATCCACGAAGGGAGGGCAAAAAATCTTATGAAAGAACTGGATTCTTTAATTGATAAAGAGAAAAAATAAACCCCGCATCAGATTGTATTACCTATAAAAAACCATGTTTATTTCTTGACATAAATTTAGAATTGGATTATGTTTATGGAAACTAAAAATACTAATATGGTTTCCAGAGATATTTTCATGAAAAATAGAATCATAGATACTGCCGAGAAAAGGTTCTCTCAATATGGCTTTAAAAGGGTTGCAATGGATGATATTGCCTCCGACCTCGGAATAAGCAAGAAGACCCTTTATAAGCATTTCAAGAGTAAGAAAGATATAGCATGGGCTGTTAAGGAAAGGATGCACAGGGATATTGACAAATTATTGCAGAAGGCAAAGAGGGAGGTTCCTGACCCGATAGAGAGGTTTAAAAAGGTAATAGCAGAGGTTACAAGCCGTGTTTCAGTAATGGGGAGCGCTTTTATGACTGACATCAAGAAAGAGATACCCGATTTATGGAGAGAATGCGAGGAGTTTAGGGAGAGAGAGATTTATGAGTATATAGGAGGTATATTAAAGGAAGGTATTAAGAAAGGGAAGATAAGGAAAGATATAGATACAAAGATTGCTGTAATGGCTTATCTTGGGGCTATACGGATGATAATACAGCCAGATGTATTAATGGAAAATCAATTTTCCATCGGGGATGCCTTCAATAATATACTCAAAATCTTTTTGGAAGGCATTAAGAAATGAGGATATTCATATCCCTTTGGATATTGATAGTTCTATTTCTATATTTTCCGATTAAACCATCGGAGGGTGAACTAACTATGTCAATTGAAGAAATAGCCCGAAAGAAAGCTCATCATGGCAGTGACGGAAGATTTTTAAATCCATGGTGCAAGGATTGCAGGAAAAGTTTTACCGATTTTCTTAATTGGGTAATATTTTCAAAGAATGTCTATAAAGAAGAAAAGAAGAAGGAAGTAAAGTTTGATGTTGTCACGCCCGATTTTTCAAAATTAAATGAGGTATCTAAAGATTATGTGGTATGGCTTGGGCACTCAACAGTTTTAATGAGAATTGGCGGTAAATTTATAATAACAGACCCTGTCCTCTGGGATATAAATTTTCTTTTAAAAAGGAAGACACCATTTCCAATTGAGCCTGAAAAACTACCTCATGTAGATTATGTCTTAATCTCCCACGGGCATTATGACCATCTTGACACTAAAAGTATAAAATTTTTAAAGGAGAGATTTAACCCTTATTTTATTTCAGGGCCAGGCTATGAGGATTACTTTAGCTCTATCGGCATTTCAAAATATATTGCCCTTGATTGGTGGGATGAGTATAAGATTGGAGATATTAAAATCACATCCCTCCCTGTCCAGCACTGGTCAAAGAGGAGTCTGTTTGATACCGACAAGATGCTATGGTGCAGTTTTTTAATTGAGCATGGCGGCATAAAATACTACTGGGTTGGGGATTCTGGATATTATGAGGGTTATAAAGAAATCGGTGAGAAGTTTGGCCCAATAGATGTCTTATTTGTTCCGGTTGGTGCTTATGAGCCACGGTGGTTTATGAAGACCTATCATGTTAATCCTGAAGAGGCTTTACAGGTTGCAAGAGATGTAAGGGCGAAGAATTTTATCCCAATACACTGGGGGACATTTGACTTAACAGATGAGCCATTGTGGTTACCAATAAAACATCTGAAGGAAATCTACAGGGATGAATCAAATCCGAAGCTTAGAGTTTTGGAACATGGCGGATATTTTATACCTAATTTATAGCCACAGACTTGCACAGACTAAAGAAAAAGATTAAGGAGAAATTAAGGTTTTGTTTTTTTAGTCAGTGAAAGCCTGTGGCAAATGGAGGATTTATGATGCGAAGATATGTTGAAAACATTGTTAGATTTAGAATTGCAGTTATTATTTTAATAGCGATTGTTACTATACTTATTGGCTCCCGCATAAAGGAATTAAAGGTTGAAGTTGACCCTGATAAAAACCTCCCCCAGAGCCATCCATATGTTGTTGCCCAGAATCAGATAGATAAAATATTCGGCGGAAGGAATATAGTTGTCATAGGTGTTATTCCGAAGGAGGGGGATATTTTTCAGCCTCTGGTTCTTGAAAAGATTATGAGGATTACCCAAAAGTTAAATGAGATACCGGGGGCAATCAAGACAAATATATTCAGCATCGCCGCAAGAAAGGCTAAGGATATAAAGGGGACTGAGGAAGGAATGGTTGTAAGGCGGTTGATGGAGAGTGTCCCGCAGACAAAAGAAGGGCTTGATGAGTTAAGAAATAAAATCTACCGCAACCCGCTCTTCATAAATTCAATTATCTCGAAAGACGGTAGTGCTGCACAGATTATTGCAGATTTCAGATTCAACAAGGAACTAAAGGGTTATCCTGATATAGAAAAGAGAATCAAAGAGATTGTCTCAAAGGAAGAAGATTCGTCAGTCGGCATACATCTTAATGGTCCATCCATAGCACTTTCATGGCTTGCTGCATACTCCCAGAAGATGGGGAAGCTTTTCCTTCTGGCAATGGTTGTAATAGCAATAGTCCTTTTTATGGTATTCGGGACTTTTCAGGGGATGTTTCTCCCCCTCATTACTGCAATTATATCCGTCCTATGGGGGCTTGGTATCATGGGGCTTATGCATGTGCCTATGGACCCTTTTAATGCAGCCACGCCTATTTTGATTCTTGCCATAGCCGCTGGTCACTCCATTCAGATATTAAAAAGATATTATGAGGAGTATGCAATCATCGGGGATAATAAGCTCGCTGTTATTGAAAGCACGAGCCGTATCGGTATAGTTATGATTACGGCAGGGCTTATTGCTGCTGCATCATTTCTTTCACTCTTAACATTTGATACTATGAGCATAAGAAACTTCGGTATCTTCACCGCCCTTGGCATATTGAGCGCCCTTATCATAGAGATGACTTTTATACCCGCGCTTCGTGCAATCTTGAGACCGCCAAAGAACAAGGAAATAAAAGAAGGGCTTATAATTGCACCCCTTAATATGACTCTTGATAAATTGAGCCACCTGATTACTAATGGCAGAGCCAAAGCCGTTATATCTGTAATCTGCATAATTGCAATAGTTGTTGCTGGCGGAGGTTACCTGTTAAATGTTGATAACAGCCTCAAATCAAATTTCAAGAAATCAACACTCTTGATTAAAGACGATAATATAATGAACAGCCATTTTGGAGGGACAAACTCCTTAAACCTATTTGTTGAGGGGGGGAAGCCTGATGATATGAAGAGGCCTGATGTGCTGAAGTCAATTGAGGGGCTTCAGATATTTCTTGAAAATAAATTCCCCGAGGTTGGAAAGACCATCTCTTTTGTTGATTTTATAAAAAAGATGAATCAGGCAATGCACAATGATGACCCGTCATTTAATACTGTGCCTGACAGTCAGGATTTGATTGCTCAATTCCTCTTTGTCTATTCAATGTCCGGAGACCCCGGAGATTTTGATTCCTATGTGGATTATGACTATAAAAAGGCGAATATCCTTACCTTTTGCAAAACTGATTCAACTGCATTTGCAGACAAGATTATAGAGGCAGTAAATAATTATGTTGAACAGAATTTTCCAAAGGATATAAAGGTGACACCTGCCGGAAGCCTTGCTGTATCAGATGCACTTAACCATGTAATGGTGCATGGAAAAGTCAGGAACATACTCCAGATTATCGGAATTGTATTTGTTATGGGCTCAGTTGTCCTCGGCTCACCGCTTGGAGGACTTTTTATCATACTCCCTCTCTTAATATCAGTTATCTTTAATTTCGGCGTAATGGGATATACCGGCATTGCATTAAATATCGGAACTGCTGCGATTTCAGCAATGGCAGTAGGGATCGGGGCAGATTATGCCATTTATTATATTTACAGATTAAGAGAAGAAATGGGGAATCATACCGATTTGCTTCCTGCAATTGTTAAGACAATGAAGACATCGGGAAAGGCAATCAATTTTGTTTCTATCTCTATTGCCCTTGGATATCTCATGCTTCCTTTATCAGGATTTGGGCTTCATATTAAACTCGGGACACTGGTTGCACTTGCAATGATTGTAAGCAGTTTCACGGCAATCACAGCACTGCCGGCATTGATTGTAATATTCAAGCCGAAGTTTGCATTAAAGCCGATTTTGTTTAAGTAGGAATAGTCCTCCTCACCTTAGTCCTCTTCCCAGAGGGGAGAGGAGATAAGAAAGGAGGAAAACATTATGTTTATTGGACATTATGGAGTAGCATTGGCGGCAAAGAAGGTTGATAAGAATATTTCATTGGGGTTATTGTTTTTTGCCACCCAGTTTGTTGATATACTCTTTTTTGTACTTATTCTTATGGGAATAGAGAGGATGTCTATTGTCCCTGGAATAACCGCGGCAAATCCTTTAGATTTTACTTATTATCCCTATTCCCATAGTCTTACGGCTTCTCTACTGTGGGCAGGTTTATTCTTTGTAGTTTTTAAAATAACATCTTCAATATCTGGTTCTCGGAATAACAGGATTGCTCTCGTTGTAGCAGCTATAGTATTATCACATTTTTTTCTTGATGTTATTGTCCACAGACCGGATTTACCTCTCTTTGGAGATGATTCGTATAAGCTTGGCTTAGGTTTGTGGAATTATGTAATTAGTTCTTCTTTAATTGAGATTCTAATACTTGTTGCTGGTTTATGGCTATATCTTAAATCTACAAAAAGTATTACATTTGGTGGAAAATATGGCATGATTATATTTGCTGTTTTCTTAATTATGATGCAGATGGCAAGTTTGTTTATGCCACCCCCGCCAGACATAAGGGGCTTTGCAACATTCGGTCTTGTATATCAGTTAATGGTGGTCGGGGTTGTGTCATGGTTAGATAGAAAGAGGGGTTAAAACAATCCCCCTCACCTCAATCCTCTCCCCAAAGGGGAGAGGAAGACGAAGTAATAAAGCAATAGTTCCCTCTCCTCTATTGGAATAGGGCTTTGGTGAGGGTAAAATCAGAATGGAGGTGTTTATGAAAAGATTTAGTATTGCAGGTTTTGGTATAGCAGTGGTTTTTGGTTTTATCGGAGTATCCTTTGGTGAGGATTTATCGCCGAAGGATATTATGACAAAGAATTTCTTTGTCAACAGGGTCAAAGATTCAAAATCTGAGAGTGCAATGACACTTATAAATGAGAGTGGACAAAAAAGGGAGAGGAAATCTACAGGCGTCTCAAAACTTCAGAAAAACGGCATTGACAACATGAGACTTATCAAGTTTATCTCCCCTGCTGATGTCAAAGGCACATCTAATTTGATGATTGAGCACTCTGATGGTGATGATGATATCTGGATATATCTCCCTGCATTAAAGAAGGTAAGGAGGCTTGTGTCAAGCAATAAGGGTGACAGCTTTGTCGGCTCTGATTTTTCCTATGCTGATGTCATTGGATATAAGGTTCAGGATTTTGAACATAAAATTACAGGGAGCGAAAATGTGGATGGAGTTGATTGTTATGTAATAGAATCTTTTCCTGTTAGCGATAAAGTAAAACAGGATAATGGATTGAGTAAGAGGAAAAGCTGGATAAGAAAGGATAACTTTGTAATCGTGAAGGGTGAAAATTATGACCTCTCTGGCCAGCTGTATAAAGTTTTCAAGGCTTCGGATATTCAGCTGGTTGATAAGGAGAACAACAAATGGCAGGCGATGACTATTGAGATGACAAATGTTCAGGTAAATCATAAAACAATTGTCCATTTCAGTAATTATAAGGTGAATACAGGTGTTGATGATGGGTATTTCTCACAGAGAAATCTGGAGAGGGAGTAAAAAAATCAAGAAACATGAAGGAGGTGATAGAAATGAATAAGGAGAAGTTCAAAATTATCATAGTTATATTTATATTTAGTATAATTCCAGCATGTGGATTGGTCTATACAAATATTAAAACACCTGCACCAACATTAGCTATTCAGACTAATGCCGAAAATCAATCTAAGATTGGAAAGGCATCGTGCACCTCTTATGTATGGATTATTGGAATTGGTGATTGCAGTGTAGCTGAAGCAATGAAGAATGGTGAGATTAAAAAGGTTCACCATATTGATACTGAGATAAAAAGTATATTTTTTGGAATTTACGAAAGATATACCACAGTTATATATGGAGAATAATCTGTAACTTAACTATGCCCAACTCAAGACTGTTTAAATTTTGTCTCGGCTTAATTGTAATAATGTTTTTATCACGAGTCAGTTTTGGTGAGGAGGCCAGAAAAGATGATGATGGATTAAGTAGAAATCTTTACAGCAGATTGCAGGATGAGGGGTTTACAGGTTTTTTAAGGACAGATTATTTCTCCTCTGACAAGGCTTCAAGTGAAAAGACAGACTTTTTGGGTCTTACGGCTCAGATTAAAATACTACCAAGACTCAGTGATAAGATTGACAGCCGTTTTGAGGCGAGGGCGTATAATTTTGATATATTACATTATAATAATGATAATTCGGCCAGTGAACTCCTTGAAGGTCTGGCAATCTTCCGTTTTGAAAATTCTGATTTGAGTGTTGGTAAGCAGATTATCACATGGGGGAGGGCAGATGGTGTAAACCCTACTGACAATCTATCTCCAAAAAATTATACCCTCCTCCTTCCTGAAGAGGGCGATAGAAAGACTGGAGTTACATCTCTAAAATATGACTACTACTTTTCACCTGAACTGACAGCCACATTCTTTTATACCCCATTTTTTGAGCCTAATAAAGTTCCATTTGCATTTCCATCTTTCATCCAGCCGTCTGAAAAGAAGCCTGCTTATAATATTGAGAACAGCGAGGCAGCTTTTAGGGTAAATAAGATTGGCAGTGACCTTGATTGGTCTGTAAGTTATTTTAACGGTTTTGACCTGACACCGGAGGTAAGGTATTTAGGGACTTATGGAGGAAAGAGGCTCATTGAAATATCAAACCACAGGATTCAGGTCTTTGGGGCAGACTTTGCCAAAAATTATGGAAGATATGGTTTTAGAGGTGAGGCGGCTTATATGCTTACAGAAGATATGGATGGCATATATCCCTATATAAAAAACCCGAATCTTTATGGTGTCATTGGAGGTGATAGGACATTCATTGAGACACTAAACATAAACCTCCAGTTTATAGGACGGTATATCTTTAAATATTCAGATGTTGAGAAAATTCAAAATCAGGCAGAGAGGTCAATATATATAAAAAATGCAACATTCAGTGGTGAGCTTGATGAGATTCAGTATTCTATGAGTGGTCGTGTTGATTATAAACTATTCAACGAGACTCTTGATATAGAAACATTCGGTGTCTGGAACTTCAATCGCAATGACTATTTTATTAGACCAATTGTCCGATATGCCTTTACAGATTCATGGAAGGGGACAATTGGAGGGGAGTATTATGAAGGGGATGAAAACAGGACATTCTTCGGGTTCCTGAAAAAGAATAATACTGTTTTTATGGAATTAAAGTATGGTTTCTGAATTTGCATTGATTATTTTTTTAATCACCTATGCAGGGGTTGCTATTGGTGAGATTCCCGGGCTTGCACTTGACAGGACAGGGATTGCACTACTTGGAGCAATTTTAATGGTTGTTTTTGGTGTCCTGTCAACAAAGGAGGCAATCCTTTCAATAGACATATCCACCATACTGCTCTTATACGGGCTTATGGTTCTCTCTTCTCAATTCAGGCTCGGCGGGTTTTATACATGGACTGCCCTAAAAATTACAAAGTTTATGGATAAACCCGATAAGTTCCTCTTTGTAATGATGGGTGTAAGTGCAGTGCTGTCAGCCATCCTTGCAAATGACATAGTGTGCCTTGCCTTTACCCCTGTTTTGACTGTCTCCCTTCTAAAGGCAGGCCTTAACCCTATTCCATTTTTAATAGGACTTGCAGTATCAAGTAATATAGGCTCGGCATCTACAATTATTGGAAACCCGCAGAATATGCTTATAGGTCAGCTTGGAAAACTTGACTTCGGGCTTTTCTTTTTATGGTGCACACCTCCATCTCTACTTTCTCTCATTGGGGCATATTTTGTTATAAATATTATTTACAGCAAAAATTTTGTGGGGAATAATTCTCCGGCTATTATTGAAAGACGGGCATGGGCATCTTTTAACAGGCATCAGAGTACGAAAGGGATAATAGCCACCATTATCCTGATTATTCTTTTCTTTACTGATATACCGAGGGAGATAAGTGCGATAAGTATTGCAGGACTTTTGCTTTGCAGCAGGAGTATGCACACCCGCTCAATACTTGGGTTTATAGACTGGCATCTTATTACCCTTTTCTGTGCATTATTTATCGTGATAAGGGGGATAGAGGCAGTAAATCTGCCATTTACAATGGTTGAGTTCTTAAAAGGTAGCGGTCTTGATATTCACAACCTCTATATCCTTACTGGATTTTCCACCCTATTAAGCAATATTGTCAGTAATGTCCCTGCAACAATGCTTATTACAAAATTCCTTGACCCTTTAAATCATACACAGTGGTATGTCCTTGCCATTTCAAGCACTTTTGCGGGGAATCTCATAACCATCGGCAGTATTGCAAACCTCATTACCTTTGAGCAGGCAAAGGAGTATGGTGTTAATATAGGTTTTAAAGAACATGCAAAGGTGGGGATTCCCGTGACATTAGCATCAATTCTTATCACTATTGTATGGATAATAATTCAGAGGTATATCTTCTAACATATTGATAAAGCCTTTCTAAACTCCAATTTCTCCTTGACTTTGGCTGTATAAAATGTAGAATTTAACATAGTATTGAAATTTATAGTAAATAGGCGCGTAGCTCAGTGGTAGAGCGCTTGCTTGACACGCAAGAGGTCGGCGGTTCGATACCGCCCGTGCCTACCATTTAAAAATCAAGGGCTCAAGGCTCAATTCCTTGAACCCTTTTTTATTTTACAGGACAACTATAAAGAATTACCACAGAGGCGCGGAGATACAGAGAAAGATATTAATAATATCTAAAAAATAAAAGATTTTTCCTCTGTGCCTCAGTGCCTGCCTGTAACCTGCCTGTTAGCAGACAGGGCAGACAGGTCTCAGTGGTTAAAATCAATTTTATGTCAGAAAACGAATTAGAGACTTTAAGGCACAGCACAGCCCATATAATGGCTCAGGCAGTGAAGGAACTCTATCCTGAGACAAAGATTACGATAGGGCCATCTATAAAAGACGGGTTCTATTATGATTTTGACAGGGATACTCCGTTTGCAGTGGAAGACCTTGAGAAGATAGAAAAAAAGATGAATGAGATAATCAAGAGTAATTTATCCTTTGAGAGGATGGAGGTATCAAAGGATGAGGCAAGAAAGATATTTAAGGCTGAGGGTTATAAGATTGAACTGATTAATGAGATTCCTGATGAAAAGGTCTCTATATATAAGCAGGGGAATTTTATAGACCTCTGCAGAGGTCCTCACCTGCCGTCTACTGGAAAGGTGAAGTCCTTTAAGCTTCTCAGTGTTGCAGGCTCATATTGGAGGGGAAGTGAAAAGAATAAGATGCTCCAGAGGATTTATGGGACATCTTTTTTTACAAAAGATGAGCTTGAAAAATATCTTAATAAACTTGAGGAGGCAAAAAAGAGAGACCACAGGAAGCTCGGCAAGGAGTTAGACCTGTTCAGTATGGACGATGAGGTCGGTGCAGGGCTTGTCAACTGGCATCCTAAGGGTGCCCTGATAAGATATTTGATTGAAAACTTCTGGCGTGAGGAGCATTACAAAAACGGGTATCAGATTGTTTACTCTCCGCATATAGCAAGGGTTAATCTCTGGCATACAAGCGGGCACATGGATTTTTATAAAGAGAATATGTATTCTCCTATGGATATTGAGGGGATGCCTTACATAGTAAAGCCTATGAACTGCCCCTTTCATATTAAGATATATAAAAGCAAACTTAAGAGTTACAGGGAATTACCGATAAGATGGGCAGAATTGGGGACAGTTTACAGGTATGAGAGGTCGGGTGTCCTTCATGGATTGCTAAGGGTAAGGGGTTTCACACAGGATGATGCCCACATATTCTGCCGTTTAGACCAGTTAAGTGACGAAATAGAGAGGGTATTAAATTTTACATTATATATGCTTAGGTCTTTTGGTTTTAAAGATTTTGATGTATACTTAAGCACAAGACCTGAAGGTTATGTCGGCACACTCTCAAACTGGGAGAAGGCTACTGATGCATTAAAAGGTGCATTGGATAAGGCAGGGCTTAAGTTTGAGATTGACCCCGGTGCGGGGGTCTTTTATGGGCCAAAGATTGATGTTAAAATAAAGGACAGCCTTGAGAGGACATGGCAGTGTTCAACCATTCAGGTTGACTTTAATCTGCCGGAGAGATTTGATGTGAAATATATTGGTGAGGATGGCTCAGCCCATCAGCCGATAATGATTCACAGGGCGCTCCTTGGTTCTCTTGAGAGATTTTTTGGCTGCCTGATTGAACATTATGCAGGTGCATTTCCATTATGGTTAGCTCCTGTTCAGGCGAAGGTGATGACGATTACGGATAAGCAGAATGATTATGCCAGTGAAGTATTGAATCAGCTTCTAAATTCTGGTATAAGGGGAGAGGCGGATTTAAGGAATGAAAAGGTCGGGTTTAAGATAAGAGAGGCACAGTTGGAAAAGACACCTTATATGCTCATAGCTGGAAATAAAGAGGTGGAATCAAAGACTATATCTGTCAGAAAAAGGGATGGGACAGATATGGGGGCAATGGGGATTGAGAAACTCGTAGAAATATTAAAAGAGGAAATAAATAGTAAAAAGTGAATAGTTAGTTTAATCACTAATTACTAACACTTATCACTAATTTGATGGAGGTGATGTTATTAAAGGACTTAGAGTAAATGAGAGGATAAGGATTAAAGAGGTTACAGTCATAGGTGAAGATGGTAAGCAGTTTGGTGTTTTGCCTATATATCAGGCAATTGCCCTGGCAAGGGAGCATGATTTAGACCTTGTGGAGGTTGCTCCTAATGTAAGACCGCCGGTGTGCAAGATTATGGATTATGGCAAATACAAGTATAAGCTGAGCAAAAAGGAGCATGAGGCAAAGAAAAAACAGAAGGTCATAAGAGTCAAAGAAGTTAAGATGACTCCAAAGACAAATGAGCATGATTATCAATTCAAGGTTAAGCATGTAAAGAGATTCTTAAGCGATGGTGACAAGGCAAAAATAATAATTGTTTTTAAAGGGCGTGAGATTGTTCATCTGGAATTTGGTCAAAAAATGCTAAATCGGATAATTGAGGATACAAAGGATGTGGGAGTTGTGGAACAGCCTCCAAAAAAAGAGGGGTATAATATGACAATGATATTAATGCCAAAGAGTGGCGGATAGTAAATAAGATAAGTAAAAGGAGGGATTGATGTTAAAGACTAATAAGGCTGCAGCAAAGAGATTTAAGTTAACTGGAAAGGGGAAGCTAAAAAAGAAGAATGCTTTTACAAGGCATTTGCTTACACGCAAGAGCCAAGGAAGAAAAAGGAAATTAAGAAAATCAGGAGTTCTTAATAAAACGGATACAAAAAGGGTAAGAAAATTAATACCGTATATATAATCAAATCCTAAATACTAAATACGAAACTATAAACAAAGTTTAGGATTTAGAAATTAGAATTTAGGATTTATTTTTAAAGGGGAGGTTAAAATGCCAAGGGCAGTAAGTGGTATAGTCAGCCGTAAAAGGCACAAGAAGATTTTAAAGTCAGCAAAAGGATATTGGGGTGCAAGGGGTAAATTATTCAGAAATGCAAGGGAGACTGTTGACAGGGCATTTGTATTTGCCTACAGGGACAGAAAGGTAAGAAAGAGGGATTTCAGAATGCTCTGGATTGCGAGAATCAATGCCGCTGCAAGGCTGGAAGGACTTTCTTACAGCCGTTTTATGCACGGATTGAAGGTGGCAAATATTGAAATGGATAGAAAGATTCTTGCAGACATGGCTGTCAATGATCCTGCCTCTTTCAAAAAACTTGCCGATATTTCTAAAAGTTTACCTGCCAACTAAAAAAACAGGTCATTAGTCATTTGTCATTGGGAGAATAGGCATCTCGACTGTCTTTCTTGACCAATAACCATTGACTAATGACCATTGACCGACTTATGAAATCCAGACTGCAGGAGATTAAAAATAAGGTTGAATCTGAAATTACCTCCGTCAAGACTGAAGATGAAATCTCTGATATAAGAATCAAATATCTTGGCAGAAAAGGGGCATTGACCCTCCTGTTAAAGGACTTAAGCACACTCCCTCCAGATGAAAGAAAAGAAATCGGCAAATCCTCCAATGAGTTTAAGAACTGGATTGAAGATAATCTAAATCAAAAACAAAAAGAGATAAAAGGAAAAGGGGTAGAGAATCTTAAGAAAGGTTTTTTTGATATAACCCTGCCAGGAAAACAGGCTGTAATCGGAAATATACATCCCCTTGCAAAAGTATTAAATGAGGTTACAGAGATTTTTATGGTAATGGGTTTTACTGTTGCAGAGGGGCCAGAGATTGAATTTGATTACTATAACTTTGAGGCACTCAATATTCCAAAAGACCATCCTGCAAGGGATATGCAGGATACATTTTATATCACTGATGATGTTATATTGCGGACTCACACCTCGCCTGTTCAGATCCGCACTATGGAAAAATGCTCACCTCCGTTAAAAATAATTGCACCAGGAAAGGTATATCGCTGTGATGCTGATGTAACCCACTCTCCGATGTTTCATCAGATAGAGGGGTTCATGGTTGATAAGGATATTACATTTGGAGACCTCAAGGGGATACTGGAATTGTTTGTCCAACAATATTTTGGTAAGGATGTAGCTTTAAGATTCAGGCCGAGCTTTTTCCCGTTTACAGAGCCGAGTGCCGAGGTGGATATCCATTGTGTTATATGCAAAGGTTCTGGATGCAGGGTATGTAAAGGCACAGGCTGGCTTGAGATTCTTGGCTCAGGGATGATAGACCCTGCAGTATTTTCGTATGTAAAATATAATCCCGAAGAGTGGACAGGTTTTGCATTCGGGATGGGGATAGAGAGAATCGCAATGCTTAAATATGGTGTTGATGATATAAGGCTATTCTATGAAAACGATTTAAGATTTTTAAAACAGTTTTAGCCACTGACAGACACAGACTTTAAGAAGATAAAAAAATAAAATTTTTAAAAAGTATTTAGTCAGTGAAAGTCTGTGGCTAATTTTTAATATGAAAATTACATATAACTGGCTTAAGGAATTTGTTGAGTTTAAACACTCGCCTTCGGAATTATCAAAACTATTGACAATGGCAGGTCTTGAGACAACCCCCCTTTTACCCCCCCCTCTACAAGGGGGGGGGAGTGAGGGGGTAGATGGTGACCATGTCATTGAGGTAGACCTTACACCTAACCGTTCTGACTGCCACAGTGTAATAGGGATAGCAAGGGAAGTATCAGCCTTGACAGGCGGCAAGTTTAAATATCCAGATATATCAGTGAAAGAATCGGATGGAGATATAAATAGCCTTATATCTGTTGCAGTTGAATCTCCTCAACTCTGTCCGAGATATACAGCAAGAATTATAAGAGATGTAAGAGTTAAGCCGTCTCCATCATGGCTTGAAAAGAAGGTTATTGCAGTAGGCTTAAGGCCTATAAATAATATTGTGGATATAACGAACTATATACTCTGGGAGATGGGACAGCCGCTTCATGCCTTCGATTATGATAGCATAAAGGGAAAGAAGATTATTGTAAGGAATGCTCATAGAAATGAATCACTGACTACCCTTGATGAAAAGAAACATAATTTGTCTGAAGACTCCCTCGTGATTGCAGACTCAGAAAGGGCTGTGGCACTTGCCGGAGTTATGGGAGGAGGGAATTCTGGTGTAACACAAGCAACAAGGGATATACTCCTTGAAAGTGCATATTTTAACCCAATTAGCATAAGAAGGACTTCAAGGAGGCATGGAATATTTACAGATTCATCCTATAGGTTTGAAAGAGGTGTAGATAATGAGGGAGTAGTTGCGGCATTGGACAGGGCGGCGAATCTCATGGCAGAGTTATCAGAGGGAAAGGTGGTCAAGGGGAGGATCGATTGTTATCCCAAAAAAATTTCATATCCACAGGTAGATTTAAGGATAAGCCGCACAAATAAAATTCTCGGCATATCTCTGAGCAGGGAGCAGATTTTAAATATCCTCAATCGGTTGATGTTCACCATAAAAATTGTAGATGATGACAGAATCAAAGTTAATGTCCCGTCTTTTAGAAAAGATATAGAGAGGGAGATAGACCTTATAGAAGAGGTGGCAAGACTCCACGGATATGAAAAAATATTAAAGACCATCCCATCCTCAAAAGTTTCAGTATCAGCATCAACAATGAGTCAGTCCTTTGAGAAAGAGATAAGAAATATCCTGACATCTTTAGGGCTAACAGAGGTTATAAACTATAGTTTTACGGATGAGAAATATTTTGACGCCATAAATACCCCTCAAGATGACCCTCTCAGGAAGATAATGAAGTTGAGAAATCCCCTGAGCCAGAACTGGAGCGTTATGAGGACAACACTTCTGCCTGGTATTATAAATACGGCAGTTTTTAATATCAACAGGGGGATATATGATGTAGGGATATTTGAAATCGGAAAGGTATTCATTCCTCATAAAAATTTAACCACAGAGGGCACAGAGACCACAGAGAATAAAAATCAATTAGCGGTAAAAAGTGAGGTTTTACCTATTGAAAGGATGATGCTCGGAGGAGCAATAACAGAAAAATCGGAAAAGAAAATTTGGGAGAAGGGGGAGAGGGATTTTTATTATTTAAAAGGGTTAGTAGAGTCTTTTTTAGGCAGATTAAACATTCATGATATAGAATTTTTTCCTATAAATCTTTCTTATATCCATCCTCAAAAAGGGGCGTGTGTAAAAATTAACAAAGAAGATATTGGCTATCTCGGCGAGCTTAATCCTGCCGTTGCCGAAGGTTTTGACCTGAAAGAGAAGCTGTATGTATTTGAGCTGAGTCTTGATAAAATAATTACTAAGGCTGTTACAGAAAAAAAATATACACACCTTCCAAAATATCCTTCCATATACAGGGATATAGCAATTGTGCTGGATAATCATATCAAGTCAGAAGATGTTTATAAGATTATAAGGGAGACAGACAATTTAATATTAAAAGAGATAAATTTGTTTGACTATTATGAAGGCAGGCAGATACCTGTTGGAAAAAAGAGCCTCGCATATTCTCTTGTTTACAGAACAGACGAAAGAACCCTCACTGAAGAAGATATAAATCCTATCCACGAAAAGGTTATTGCCAATTTGAGAGATAAATTAGGAGCAGTCTTGAGGTAAGGGGAAATTGCACAAATTTAATCACCAAAAAATCAAAAAGGGAGGGGGCATGAAGCAGAGTATTGAAAAGATTGAAAGAAGAATATGGCAATTGATGTTGATGGCTATAATTGTCATTCTTTTATTGACCCTCACCCTGTTGGCCATCCAGTTCGTAGGTTTTATAGGAGAATCAAAGAAAATCCTGTCTTTTGAAGGCCCTTATAAATATTCTATTTTTCTTTTCATCCTTGTTCTCCTTTTTTGTGCATATATGATCATCAATCAGCGGAAGTTTTTACAGATTTCCAAGGCATTTTTCAAAGAAAAGGAAGCCGCTGACATATTAAGCCGTAATGTGAAGACATTGAGCTCTCTTCTGGAAGTCAGTTCCAGCATAAATTCCAAGCAGAAACTGTCGGACATTCTGACCACTATCAGCAGGGAGATTTTGACCTGCTTTGATGCAGATCAATCATCCGTTATGCTTATTGACCAGGCATCAGGATTGCTTAAAACACAGGCTGCCTCAGGCAAGGGAGCTGAATATGCGACCGATGCTATGGTTCCGATGGGGGAATCTGTAGCCGGATGGGTGCTGAAAAATGATAAAGCCCTGTTGCTTAATGGGCAAGTGAATCCGTCAGATTTTCCGGGAACACCCATAAAAGGCAGAGTAATTAATTCAGCTCTCTGCATACCCCTGAAAATAGGCAAAAAAGGTATTGGCGTACTTAATGTAAATGTGGTAGGGAGGGACAACAGGTTCTCTGAAACTGATCTTAAATTACTTACTATCTTTGGCAACAGCGCTTCCGTAGCCATACATAACGCCATGCTTTTGGGAGAAAGAACCCGACGCATCCAATTGCAGTCGCTTTTTGAACAGTACCATTCACCTCAGGTGGTCCAGAAACTGATAAAACAAACAGGTAGCCTGGACCCGCGTCCCAAAATCAGAGAAAAAATGGAGTTAACTGTTTTGTTTGCGGATATACGGGAATTTACAAGCCTCCTCAGCACCATTAATGTGGAAGATCTAGTGGATTTCCTGGATTTATTTTATAGCGCAATGACAAAAGCGGTTTTTGATAATGATGGCACCCTTGACAAATTTATAGGTGATGAGGTAATGGCATTTTTCGGTGCCCCTCTGTCCTTGGAAAATCCCGCTGATAATGCGTTTAAGACAGCGAAGGAGATGCTCGTATTATTCCATGAGCTAAAGGAAAAATTTGGAAAAAATTCTTCTTCTTTTGAGAAAATAGGGATTGGCATTGGTATTAATACAGGTGAAGTATTTATTGGTACTGTTGGTTCAGAAAAACGTTATGAATATACTGTCATTGGAGATGCGGTTAACCTCGCCCACAGACTATGCTCTTATGCGGCTCCAGACCAGATACTTACTACAGATAAAACCATAAGCAAAATGAACGGTGCAATTTCATCAGCATTTTTGAAGGACATATCTTTTAAAGGTATTACAGAGGCGGTTCATGTCTATACGGTTAATCTGAGCTAACAGGGAAATCAGTTTGAATAGCTGCCTTATACACATCCAGGGGCAGTGTTAATCTATTAGCCTTTTTGAAGACCTGATGGCATCTGATATTTTCGCCACCCTCACCATCTCTTTTACATCATGAACCCGAATTATATTGGCACCATTCATTATACCAATTGCAATAGCCGCAGCAGTCCCTTCCAGCCTCTTCTCAGGCGGCAGATTAAGGATATTGCCTATAAATGACTTTCTTGAAGGCCCTATCAATATAGGACTCCCTAACTCTTTAAGTCTTGAAAGCCCTTTTAATATTTCTAAGTTATGTGAAACTGTCTTTCCAAATCCTATACCAGGGTCTACAATAAATCTATCAGGGCTGATACCTGCCTTAATTCCCATATTAATACTATCTTTTAAATAATTGCTAATTTCGTTTAAGAGTGATTTATACTGCGGATTATCCTGCATCGTCTTCGGTTTACCATAGGTATGCATTATAACTACGGGCGCTTTATATTCAGAGACTACTTTTGCCATCTCAGAGTCAAACCTGAAGCCGCTCATATCATTTATAATTGATGCCCCTCTATCCAGTGCCCACCTGGCTACAGGTGATTTATATGTATCTACAGATATTGGAACATTTAATCGAGATAATTCGGAGAGGACGGGTTTTAGCCTTTCAATTTCTTCATCAGGTGAAATAGGGTCAGAACCGGGTCTTGAAGACTCAGCCCCAACATCTATAATGTCAGCACCATCTTCAACCATTCTTACAGCATATTTTATTGCATCGGCAGGATTGATAAATTTGCCGCCGTCGTAAAACGAGTTGGGGGTCAGATTAAGAATTCCCATGATGCGGGTTCTTTCATTCAGTTCTAATCTGAATCTCTCACACTCTATGGTGAACTCACTATCCGATGACATTTGAGAATTTGTTGAAAAGAATTAAAAATGGTGAGTTTAAATCAAGCCGCTACATTCTCCGTCTTATTAGTTTTTACACTTCCGCCCTTTTTAGCAAGCCCATCATTCACAATTACATCTATCTCATGTCCTTCTAAAACTTCCTTTTCAAGGAGTGTATTTGCCATGCTTGTGAGTATATCAAAATGCTCTAAGAGGAGTCTCTTTGCCTTCTCATAGCTCTCCATTACCAATCTCTTTATCTCGGCATCAATCTCCATTGCTGTCTGCTCGCTGTAGTCCTTATGCCGTGTTATCTCTCTGCCAAGGAATATCTGCTCTTCTTTCTCTCCGTATGTGAGAGGTCCCATCTTCTCACTCATCCCCCACTCGCATACCATCTTTCTCGCGAGTTCTGTAACCCTCTCAATATCGTTTCCAGCTCCTGTAGTCTGGTGGTTAAGGGCAATCTCCTCTGCGACACGGCCTCCCATAAGAATAGCAAGATTGTTAAGGAGATACTCTTTTGGATATGTATGTTTCTCATCAATTGGAAGTTGCTGGGTTAACCCAAGTGCCATGCCCCTTGGTATTATTGTAACCTTGTGAATCGGGTCTGTTCCGGGGAGAAGTTTCGCCACAATAGCATGACCAGACTCATGATAAGCGGTATTTCTCTTCTCCGTATCGCTTATTATCATGCTCCTCCTCTCAACACCCATCATTACCTTATCCTTTGCATCCTCAAAATCCTTCATATCAACCTTATCTTTTCCCTTACGGGCTGCGAGGAGTGCAGCCTCATTTACAAGATTTGACAAATCTGCCCCTGAAAATCCCGGAGTTCCTCTTGCCAGCACTTCTATCCTCACATCATCTGACAGAGGAATATTAGTAGTATGAACCTTCAATATCCCATCTCTGCCCTTTATATCAGGTCTCGGGACCACCACCTGCCTGTCAAACCTGCCGGGTCTCATTAGGGCAGGGTCAAGAACGTCAGGCCTGTTTGTTGCAGCAATGAGTATGACACCCTCATTTGATTCAAATCCATCCATTTCAACCAATAGCTGATTAAGTGTTTGTTCCCTCTCATCATGTCCGCCGCCTAATCCGGCTCCTCTGTGTCTTCCAACAGCATCAATCTCATCAATGAATATAATACATGGGGCATTCTTCTTCCCTTGTTCAAACAGGTCTCTTACCCTTGATGCACCAACACCGACAAACATCTCTACAAAGTCAGAACCGCTCATACTGAAGAATGGAACTTCTGCCTCTCCTGCTATTGCCCTTGCAAGAAGGGTTTTACCTGTCCCCGGAGGACCCATCAGCAATACACCTTTAGGTATCTTTCCTCCGAGTTTCTGGAACTTTTGCGGGTCTTTGAGGAAATCAATTATCTCTTTCAATTCCTCCTTTGCCTCATCAATCCCTGCAACATTTTTAAATGTAGCGCTATTTTTTTTGTCGGATAGGAGTCTCACCTTTGCCTTTCCAAAAGAGAGTGCCTTCCCGCCCCCCATCTGCATCTGCCTCATAAAGAATAGCCATATACCAAGAAGGAGTATCATGGGGAACCATGAGACAAGAAGATTTGTGAGCCATGAATCCTGCGCGGGGGGGGCCACACTAATCTTTACTCCCTTTTCCCTGAGTATCTTTATGAGGTCGGCATCCTTCGGGGTCAGTGTCCTGAAGATTCTGTCATCATTATTAAGTTTGCCTGTAATAGCATCCTCCTGTATAGAAACCTCTGTCACCTCTCCCTTTTCTACTGCATTAACAAAGTCGCTGTAAATTATATCTTTGTAAGGAGTATGAGGTTTATTAAAGATGTTAAATAAGGCTATCATTATCAGCCCTATTACAAGCCACAATGCGAGATTTTTGTAAAATTGATTCAATTCCATACCTCCATATAATATATAACCAAAGAGTTACATAAATAACAGTCAGTGTTAGTAATAACTTCCTTAACTGACACTGACACTAAAAACTAACACATCATATTTTTCTATTTAAAGAATAACATATAAGGAGATTTTGTTGCAATAAAAATACTATTTGATTGCGGCTATATATGGAAGGTTTCTGTATTTTTCTGCATAGTCAAGACCGTATCCTACTACGAATCTATCAGGTATTGTAAAACCTGTATAATCAACATGTATATCTAATTTTCTGCGGCTCGGCTTGTCAAGAAGAACACACACTTTTATACCTGCTGGATTCATTGATTTTATGTATCCCTTCACAAAATTTATGCTGAAACCGGTATCAATTATATCATCAATCAACAATATCTCTTTTCCATTAATAGGTATCCTTATATCACTGATTAACTTAACCCTCTCACTACTTACTGCTGCGTCTCCATAACTTGACACACCAATAAAATCACATATTACAGGTATTTCAATCTCTCTCACAAGGTCAGACATAAATACCCACGCCCCCTTTAATATTCCTATGGCAATGATTTCCCTTCCTGCATAGTCAGAAGATATTTTTTCCCCCAACTCCTTGACTCTCTTCCTTATACTCTCTTCAGTTATCAGAATATCCAGATTTTGATTCATAAGAACAAAAAAGATTAACCGCGGATGATTTCACAAGGCTAACAAGTTAGTAATGATTTTAACCAATTTATCCTTTTCTCTTGGGTCGCTTACTGCTATCAAGAGAGCTAAGGCGGTTAAAGCATTGTCATTGATTTTCTTTTCTCCGCTATCCTTGTATAGGTAATTATTTTTATCAAGAAAATAAATAAACAAGAAGGAACCAAATCATACTGTTCAAGTAAGGTAAGGGTTTTGGAATAATTGGCAAGAAGGTTTAAAATTTCCTGTTCCTGCCCTGAAAGTAACTCATGTTTAGATTTTTCTTGTAGAAATGAGATAGTTTCTTGCAGTTCGTTGAATTTTTCTTTTGAATCTATTAAGAAAGTTGAGTAGCACCCGCTGAGATTCGTTAAAATCAATAAGACACAAATTCCGCGAAATGCTCTTGAAATAAAAATTTTCTGTATCATATTCTATCCCACCACTT
>Ga0209317_1000949_pt1 | contig 29066 bp, 23 predicted proteins | sample RifGroB2_FD_183994 | JGI IMG/M metagenome (GOLD analysis project Ga0209317, IMG submission 183994) | Soil microbial communities from Rifle, Colorado, USA - Groundwater B2 (SPAdes) (version 2) | ecosystem: Environmental > Terrestrial > Soil > Unclassified | place: Rifle, Colorado | collected...
GGGGCATCACGCCACTATCACCGCCGTGGAACTGACCCAGCTCGCCATCGTGATCGGCCTCGAAGCGCTCGGCGTCGGGCTGGGCACCGTCGCCTTCGTCGCTTTCATCGCGCGCACCACTCACCCGGCCTACACCGCCACCCAGTTCGCGCTGTTCACCAGCCTGATGGCGGTGCCGCGCACCTTCGCCAACGCCGCGACCGGCTGGCTGGTCGAGGCGATGGGCTGGACGGGGTTCTTCCTGCTGTGCGCCGCGCTGGCGCTGCCGGGGATGCTGCTGCTGTTCAAGGTCGCGCCGTGGAATGAGGAAGTGCCCACATCTTGAGGCAGCAGATGTTTCTCCTTCCCCTTCAGGGGAAAGGTAGGGATAAATTAGCGCTTATCCCCCTTGAAATGGAGGGAGACAGGCAAGAAAAATTTTCGCGGTGACCACTTCAAGAATCCCGCGAGGGATAGAACAGCACCGCCCCCACTTTGGATTTTACCGCCGAGCCATTCTTCCTGCCGGGCAGGAAGCTGGCCTGCAGGAAGGTGCGCGCGGCTATTTCAGCAAAAATGGCGGGCAGGTCGGAGCTTACCGGTTCGGCTTTCACGACATGCCCCGTTTCATCGATCCATAACCTGATGACGACTTTCCCGCCCCCATGCGCGGTGCTGCGCAATTCATCGGGGTAGAGCTCAATCCTGTGCTGAATCTCAGGAAGGGCATCCAGTTCGGCCGCCTGGAAATAGCGGGGGAAAGGTGTGCGAGGAAAGGGGAATGGCACGCCATCGTTGGCCACCGGAGCCGCTTCCAATAGTTTCGCTTTTTGCGCAAGCCGTTGGCGGGAAGGAGCCGCAGGCAGCGTGCCTGATTTGGCATTTTCAATGCGCACGATCAACGGTGCGTCAGGTACGCCCGTTGGCCGTGCGGAAGGAGTACCTTGCGAAAAAATGAAAATACTTAACAACGCAAGGGCGGCAAGGTGTAAGGACAAAGACACCGCAATGGCGGTCAACCAGCGAATACCTGTATTCACCGGCAAAATTCGCAAAAGGTCATGGCGGCATGAGGTTAATATAGTGCGTTCCAGTAAGCCAATTACTGTTCGCGATGAGCTTGCTGAACCGCTAGTTTCGTGCCAACACCGGCCTTCGGCAAACTCAGGCCGAACGGATTATTGCAATTGTTTTTTGAGCGCGCCTTAATATAGTCTGGCTAATCATTCTGGATATACCAAAACACCCGGTATCTCGCACTGGTTGGGTTAATTTCAACCTCCACCACGTCGAGCGGAGAGCAACCTTCGCCGACACAGTTGCCATCTTCTGTGGGTTTGCTGCCCCCCAGCAGAAACGGCACCTTGACGCCGTCGATCTCGACAACACCGGCAACCGGCGACGGTGGCAAACCGCCACCAACATAGGCAACCGAGCGCTGGCAATTCTCGCAAACCGGGCAGGCATTTTCGATATTCACCGCATAGCCGCGCGCGGTACCCAGATTGGTGCTGCACGCCGTAGCTTCGGTATTGGACGGTTGATGGGTACCGAAGTAAACCACCCCGCCGATCGAGAGTCCCTTGTTGACGACCTGCTCGCATTGCCCGAGTGCAAAACGCCAGCCGTAGTCGTTTATCACCGTCGAGCACGCAAGGGTATTGGTAACGTCTGTCAGATCGTCAGGCTCAATCAAGGTTTCAGGGTAAGTGCCACCCCCTGCGTCCTTGACCATGAAAAACTGGTTGGTAACACCGCCGGAATAGCTGCTGCACGCATAATCGGTATGCAGCGGGTGTTCGCGGTCACCGGTGCCGACCAGCACTGCGGAATAGGTAGGATATTTAACCACGTCCGGACCGAAAACAAACTTGCGCGCATGATTGGCCTCGCTCAGGTGGGCGATGTCGATATCGGTTGCTGCGGTATTGCTCCAGGAGGTAAATGTGCTGCCGGCAGCATCAACGCTGCCTACATCGATACGGTACAGATAGCCTCCGGTGTCCGCGGCATGGATGCTGGTCACTTTACTGTTGGTGTTGTTGCTCACGAAGACATCACCGGCAACACTGTAGTTGGTCGAATAAGTGCGCAGAATGGCACCTGTCACAGCATCGACAAACCAGATATTTGCGCCCTTGCGCGGCGTGGTCGTGCAACGCGTCTGGCTGTTGGTGTCTTCGCAGGTGTCATAGCCGCCACCGAAAATCAGCACCGGATTGGCATAACCCTGCAAATAGGCGACCTGTGGTTTAGACCAGGTCTGCCCGATGCCAGCCCACCCGGCCGAGCAATTTGAATCATCGGTGGTGAGATTGGTAAAACATCCCTTGCGCCACAGAAGCGTTGGCGAGGTCGGCGTGCTGACGTCGAAAGCATAGATGGCGCGCCCGCCACGGCGCATTGTCGGGTAAATCCTGACCGTGCCGCCACTTTGATAAACGCCGATCGAGCCATCGAAAAAGTAAGATTTCGGCTCGGGGGTCGGAGTAATGGACATGTTTACTCCGGGAAAGTCGACCAGCGGCTCATTTGTCCTGAAGCGTTCCAAGCTGCCATAGGTTTCGGGGGCAATGAACCCCCACACCTCGGCGCCGTCGGCATCGTTCTTATCTCCATTGACCGCATGAAACACGCCATCATCCGCTCCATAGAAGGCATACACGCCGGTCGCGTCGCCATAGTCGATCACCGCCGGTTGCGAATGAACGACCGCACCATGTACCGACGGACGCACTTCATTGACGGTGGTATTGGCATTTTCATCGTCGACATCTTGGCCGCGAACCCAGTTGATCAACTGGTCGCGTTCCGTGTCATCGAGCGCACCCAGGCTGGCGGCGGTCAGGCTCGGGTTGCTCGACGCTGCGCCGGCATTGGCCGTGCTGAATTCGAGCAGCGAGGAGCAACTGAGGTGGTTGCAGGTGAGCAGCTTCCGGCAACTGTGGGTGACGGGAGTTTCCCCTGCTCCGCAGACCGCATAGCGCGTCGAACTGGCGGTCAGTACACCGCCTGATGAAGTTGCGCCACGCAGTTTCTGGGCTGCTCCACCCTTCTCGACCACATCGCCGTCCGGCGCGTCCGAATACACCGATGACGATCCCGCCGCAGGGAAAGCGGATGTCTGGGCGCCGCATGTGCCTTGCGCATTCGATCCGCCAAACTGCCAGTAATTACCGGTGTCGGTAGTCCAGATGCTGTCGGCGCAGGGGGTGATAAAGCCGGTCGTCGCGCTAATCGCCGACTCGCCGTTCTTGTCGGCAAGGAACAGCGAGCTGGTCGCGGCATCGATGTCGAACTGATATTGCTTCAGGTTGCCTGCCCAGCGCGGCGTGGCGTTGCCGTTAGGGCGGAACATGCCGATGAAAACCTGATTCAGGTAAGTGCCCTGGGCGTTGACGCTGGCCGGCAGGCTGGATGATGCAAACACGCTGTTGACCGACTGGATTTCGGAAAATATCTTGAGCAGCGCATTTTTGATCGAATTTTCGTCGGTCGCGCTGAAATATTTACCCCCACCCTGAGCCGCCATACTCATCAGCAGCTTGGTCTCATTGGCATCCTGCTGATCCTTGTAAACATCGATGGCGTAGGTGCGAATGTTCTGTTGGCCGACGGCGGAATTGACATCGGTCTGGTAGAGGAATTTTGCCCATTCATCCGCATAATTGGCGCTGGTGCCGGAATAGGTGCCGGTCGGCACGGCGGTCGTGACCGGGTTGTTGCCATGGATGTTCCAGTTGACTGTAGTGCTGGTGCCGGTAATCGTATAAGTGCTGCCGCCACCGACACCGATCATGTCGTAGCGTGACCCGGCGGGGTCGGTTCCGGTCACCGTCCAGCGCGTGCCGGTGCCGGTCGCCGTGTAGCTCTGGTTGGTTCCGGTGATTGTCCAGGTCTTGCCGCCGGCACAGTTGGCGCCCTGCGAACAGGTGTAGCTCGCATAGGTCGAGCCGAGTATGCCCGGCGCGGCAGCATCGCAGCTGGACTGGTTTGCATAGGAACCGGCGGCGGCGCAGGTGGTGGCAACAACCGACGTGCAGTTGCTGGCCGAGGTACAACTGACACTGTTGTAGCCCGGGTTGGTGGCCAGCGCGGTCGACTGACAGTCTGCCGAAGACGCATAGCAGGCCGCGGCGTCGATATCCGCCGTGGTGCAACTGCCGGCGCTGGTGCAATCGTAGCTGGCATAACCCGGGAAGCTGGCCGGGGCCGCCGCCTCGCAGGCGGCTTGCGTCGCATACTGGCCGCAGCTTGTCGTGGCCAGCGTGGTCGTCGCGGGCGTACAGACCGTCGCGCTGAGCGCGCAGCTATAACTGGTGAAACCGGGAAAGGCGGTGGCGGTGCCGGCCTCGCACTCCGCGACAGAATTATATTGCCCGCACGTGGAAGTGCCGAGCGCGGTGTTGCCGACGCAACTGTCCAGCACCGTGCAGGAATAGCTGTCATAGCCGGGAAAGGCCGTGGCGGCGGCAGTCTCGCAGGCCGCCTGGGAACCGTAGTTACCGCAGCTCGAGGTGGCGAGCGCGGTCGTGCTCGTGCTGGTGCCGGCCGACGAGCAGGTATAGCTGGCATAGGTTGCGCCATAGGTGGCTGCCGCTGCGGCCTCGCAGGCCGCCTGGCTGGCATAGGCTCCGGTACCGAGCAGCGTTGAGGATAAACCGGTGATATTGTCGAAATCCGGCACGGAAAGCTGCGTGGCATTGCCGCTCACGCCGGTCAGCAGTGTCGCGGCCGAATCCTGGGTCGGGTAGCCATTGCCGATAAAAATGACATAGTTCTTGGCACAACTGTTGGCGATGCTCAGCGGCGGAACGTAATCAGGTTTTGTTGCTCCGCCAGTGTAGGCGGCAGCATCGCTGCGGGTTTCGGGGTCGCCCGCATAGCGCAAGGCGCCGAAATGGCTGGCATCGACATTTCCCGTCGAGCAAGCGGCAACATCGTCTATAGCATGGGCCGGGCAGGTGTACCCGCCAAAATACTTGAAAGCCTCGAACAGCGTTGCGCTGTAATCGGTCTTGGCAGTGCCGACGCTCTCATTCAACGCACCGCCGGAGAAGTTCTTGTAGATGCAATTCGGCGTGCTGTTCAAACTGTTGGCGCCGTCGGCGCAACCCGCCGTGCCGAGCAATTCCTGAAATGCCGCCTTGTTGGTCGCGTTCATCTGCCGTACATGGAAACGGACATAGCCGCCATCCTCGTTCGAGCCGCTGCCGGGCGTAAACATCATCAGGCCGAGATTGACGTTCTCGTCCAGGTCGGCAATCACGGTGCGCAGCGCGTTCAGCTCGGACTGTCCCTGCTTGATGCCGTCCGGCCAGCCCTGGTTGGACGCAGCCCAATTGGCGCTGTTGTCGATGATGACCAGAACATTGGGGTTGTTCGCCGCGCCGTTGTTGGTTGCGTAGATATCGGTATCCTCGGCCAGGCTGGTCGTCGCGGGAGCGAGCGCACCCAGCATGGAAAGCGTCAGCAGGGTTTTCTTGAATATGTTCATGGCTATCTCCAGTCGAATCAGATGCCGCAGGAAGTAAGCGCGGCGTTCAGGCCGGCAATCGTCCGCACGCCCTGGTGAATGGTGGATGTCGCGCCGGAGCCGTGCAAATCGGCCACCACCGCAGTCACATCCCATATCGTCCAATAACACAGGGTGCCAACTGACCCGTAACACACGGCTGGCACGCCTGTATCTGTTGATGCTACAGGAACATAGGAAACACAGCTGGGCGCGGGGGTAAATGTCACGCTGTAATCCATGGCGCCATCATTATTGATATCAATCTGTTGCGCTACGGGCGGAGTCGTCTGGAAGGCGCTGCCGCTGATCACGCTTTCAATCGCCTTTTGCCCGGCGGCGTTCGCCTCTTCGCGGAATTGCGCATTGCCCACCACCTGGATGCTGGTCGTGGTGGCGTTCATCGAGGAAAGCGCGATCAGTGTCAGCAACACCAGCATGACAAGCGCCACCAGCAGGGTACTACCGCGTTGTCCGCCCATCATGATCATTCTCTCCGCCCCGACGGGTTCACCAGGCGTACCACCTGGGTGTAGGCGTGGCGCTTATAGTGATCTCCCACTGCCGGCGTGTAGGTTCCGTCGAGACCCAGCGAATATATCTTGGTGTCGGTATAACCTGCAGTCGGCTCTATGTTCCTGGCAACGATGTTGAGTTTCACCGAGACGACATTCGACCAGTATGCGACCCAGTTTTCGGCGGTGGCGCATGCTGCGCAGGTAGAGGAATAGCTGTCTGCCGTGCCGTCAAATATTGCAATGTCGAGCAGGCCATCGCCATCGGTGTCGCCATCCACCCCATAATCGACCTGCATGTATTCGATGCCCTCGACCAGCGGAACCGCAGCCAGGGTGCTCGTGTCGCTCAGTTCGATGCGTTTAAGCGTGGGGATGCCGTCGCCCGCCTCGTTGTTGGCGTCGATGTAATAAATATGCACCATCATGCGCCGCAGATCGGCGTATGGAGTCGTGCTGGTGGTAGTGCAATTCCTCTGGCGCAGCGTAAGGCTGGCGGGATTGTTGTCCACCAGGTAGGTTGTCGCTGCGGAGTCATATTGGCACTGCGACGCTTGCAGATAGGGAGTTGTGCTTGCGGCCGCCACGGCGGCGGCCTGCGTAACCGCGGCTGACGTATCAGCCCGGCGGATGACCAGAATATCGCTGCCGGTTTTCAGCGTGGCTGGCGCGCAAGCCGGTGGTAAAGCGATGTCCGCGTCCGCACCGGCGGCATCATGCCCCTGGACATGCAAGGGAATGGCTGCCGCAATGTCGGCCATGGCGGTGGAGCATGGGTCGGGAACCGCTGAAGGTAATGTAATGCTTGCTGGATTGAGCGTTCCATAAAAGCCTGCCAGGCGCAAATTTTCAGACAGCACTTCCAGAGCGTAGCGCCCGTTGTCGACCATGCGGTTCGACTTGTCCAGTTCGCTGCGTGTCCTGCTCTGGTTGGCGAACAAGGTGGCCATGGCCGAAAGGATGAGCAGGCCGATGGTGATGGAGATCATCAGCTCGATCAGCGACAGGCCGCGCTGCGAAGGGCGGCCAATGATGATGTGGCGGAAGGATGGGGAGCGCATGTCAACCCAAGTCCGCGATCGAAACAGGCAGGGTGACCACGCGGCGCTTGGCATCGCCGCCATATTCGCCGCTCCCGCAGGCCGCAGCCGGCCCGACGGCAAGAGCAGCCGTACTGTTCAGCCCTTGCCATGCAATCGCGATCAGGTATTCTCCCGGCGTTCCTGCTGCCAAGGGCGTGATCTGATAAATGCAGCCGCGCGCGCCAATCATCGCGCCGACACTGGCTCCGCCTTGCGTTTCTGCGGCGCCCAGCAGCGCATTGCACCACTCGTTTAGATCGACGCTGGCGACGGTAACGCCCGCTGCCGGGCAGGCGGCTCCCGTACCCAACCCGGAAGTTACATAAGACGCGGCATTGCCACGGTTGGCGTTGATCCGGTCTGCCATGTCCTTCAGCAGGATCAGCGCCTGCGAGCGCTGGTAGGCTTCCATCTGCGCGGTCAATGCCCTGCTCTGTAATCCGGCCAGCCCCAGCAGACCGATCATCAGGATCACGATGGTCACCAGCACCTCGATTAAACTGAAGCCGGTATTTCTGGAAATATTCATCAACAGGCCCCCTTGACGGTGCGCGGCATCCCGCTCAGGTCGATTGTGATGCAGCGGATGTTCGCGGTTGCCCCTGCCGAAGCGTCTATTTCAAAGGATGCCGCCGCGGTTGCCCGTCCGGTTCTCGCGTAAACCACACTGGCCGGCGTACCGGTCGCGGTTATGGACACGCCTTTCAGTTCCGCCTGCGACTTGATGGTTTCGACGGTTCCGGCGGTTGATGCTACCGTCCAGCCCAGACCCCAATCGTCATCATCCGCCGGGGTCACCGTGACATTGCTGTTGCGCTTGATGGCCTCGCTTCTTGCCAGACTGAGACTGGAAAACAATTCGAAACTTGCGCTCTTCACCTGCTGGCTTTGGGTCAGCGATTGAAATCCGGGTATGGCAATAGCCGCCAAAATACCCGCTATCGCAACCACAATCAGCAGCTCGGTCAGGGTAAAACCGGAAGAAAGCCGTCTTGCGTTCATTTTGCCTTTACCACTTGCCGGGGGGAGTCTTGTTGCCGGAGCTATCCAGCGTCAGCGTGCCGTCGCCGGACTGCTGGCTGCTGGTCGGGATAGCGGTGATGGTAAAAGACGGCGGGGACGCGACCACAACAATGCCGCAGCATGCCGAATAATGCTTGCTGACCTCGGCAGGAACCGTCATTCCAAGCGTATCCAGGTCAAGTGCGTAGCTGCGCGCATCCAGCAAATATTGCTTCTGGCGATTCGCCACATCTGCCATGAAAGCCTGTGTAGCGGCCCGGTTGCCTTTGACGACATAGCTCTGATAGCCGGGAACGGCAACCGCAGCAAGAATACCGACAATCGCTACAGCAATCATCAATTCGATCAGGCTGAAACCTTTCTGCGTTTTCATCGCGTTTTCCTTTGGGGGTTAAGTGTTGTGCGTGGCAAGGCGCTCATTCCATGAAGCGGACAAACGATTCGGAGCGAATAGTGATGAATATCCTGGCAGCAATCTTTGCGCCGGAGTTGCATTCGCAGTTGGGGGTTGAAGCAGTTTTCGTTTGGGAGGGAGGGCGATCATGCCGGCGCCACCGGAAGCCGTCACAGGACAACGCGGCGCCGCAGTCTGATCGATCGGCATGAAAGCATGCCAATTGGAGAAACGAGTTGCAAGCTCCCGGAACATGTACGCCTCCTGCCTTTTCGGCATTCTTCGTCAGTTCCCGTTCATGGGGTAAGCCATTACGGGAAAGCCAAGAGACGGGTTCCGGGTCTCGTGGATTCGGCGCCTGGGGCAGGGGCAAACCGAAGCTGCCTGCAAGATACTACGGACGGCTCCATAAAATCAAGCGGATTTCTCCTTAAACTCCGAAATTCAGCGTTTCGCTCGCCTTGATCACGTCCGCCGCAAGTTCCGCCAGTTTGCGGCTCTGGCCGCGCGCGGTTTTGCGCAGCAGTTCGAAAGCCGCCTTGCGGTCGAGCCGGTACTGCACCATGGTGATGCCGATGGCGATGCTGATTTCACGTTCGCTGTCGAGCGCTCCTTGCAACTGCCGCCCGGTAGCCTTCAGGCTATGGATCTCTCCAGCGCGGGCCAGGGCGGCCTTGATGGCCGGCGCCAGTTGCGGCGTATCGACCGGCTTCACCAGATAGCCGAGCGCGCCGCATGCGGCGGCCCGGTCGACGATCTCGTGATCGCTGTAGGCGGTCAGCAGCATGAACGGGATATGATCGAACGAGTGCAGCCGTTCCGCCAGATCCAGCCCGCTCCGGCCGGGCATGCTGACATCGAGAATGGCCAGATCCGGCCGCTCTCCGCCCGCCAGGATGGCTTCCGCATCGTCCGCCGATTCTGCGGTGCTGACACAATAGCCTGCCCCGGCCAACCCCCGCGCGAGGGTCGACAGCACCAGGCGGTCATCGTCGACCAACAATATTTTGCATCCAGAAATGGCATTGGCATTCATGGTTCCGGTTCCAGGGTAACAACGGGCGGCTCGAGTTCCAGCAGGGTAATCACGGTATTGTCCTGACATTGCCAGGACAGCCTGGCGCCCGCCCTCGGCAGCAGCGATTTTACCAACTGCAGCCCGGTGCCGGTATTGTGCTCGAAATCGAAACCGGGCGGCAGCCGGCCGGCATTGTGGATGCTGAGTTTGGTGGAATCGGGATGCTGCCCCTGTCCGAGCATGATTCTGATCCGTCCGGGTTGCCCATGCTTGATGGCATTCGAGATCAGTTCATTCAATATCAGCGCAAACGGCACGGCTTCCGCTTCCTCAATGGCGCATGGCCTCCAGCCTGGGGAGGTTTCGACGGCGACAGGCTTCTGCCACAGCGCCCCGGCGCCGGCTGCCACCGCGTCAGCCAGCTCGCGCAGGTTCACGTTGCCCGCCGGGACGCGCTCCTGCAGGCCGTGGATCACCGCGATGCTTTGCACCTGGCCGATGGTTTGATTGATCGGTTCCGCGATTTCCGGGTGATTATCGGCGAACTGGCGCAACAATCCGGTGACGCCCTGCAGGTTGTTCTTGATGCGGTGATGGATTTCGCGTATCAGCACTTCGCGGTGCGCCGCGACGAGCTTCGTCTGACTGATTTCATGGACATAGGTAGCCAGGGACATTCCGACCAGCGACAGGGTCAGCATGTAAAACCAGTAATTGACCAGGTTGGTCCGGGCGATGTCGTCGGCGAAATAGCCCACCCCGAGGGTCGCGCCGAACAGCGCCTGCACCGCCACCACGATCAGGGCGACCGTTGTCCCGCGGGCGCCAAGGAACATGGCCACCCAGGTAATCAGCATGAACATCCAGTAGCCTTCTGTCGCATGGCCTATGACCTCGTGCAGCCAGTCGAGAAAAACCATTTGACCGACCAGCGCCGTCAGGCCGAGCAGCATGGCCGCTTCGGCCATTCGTTTCGTTTCGCGCCAGTCGCATTTTGCCCGCCACCAGACCAGGATCAGCGGGGTAACCAGGATGACTCCCAGCGTATCGCTCATCCACCATTGGGCCAGCCCCTGCAGATAGTTTTCGGGGGCGAGCAGCCCGAATGAAAGCAGCGCCGTGTTCGCGGCCAGCGCGCTGACGGCGATGCTGACGCCCCCGCCCAACAGGATCAGCCGCAGGTAATCGAGCAACGATTCGAGGCGCAAGTTGAACTTGCCGCTGCGCGTGAGCAGCCAGGCGCCAAGCAACGCTTCCAGCGTATCGCTCGATGCAATGATAAGGGCACGCCATAAGGAGCTATCCGTGATCGCGTGGATCAGGAACGCGCCGAGAAATATGCCCCAGGCGTACCGTTTGCCGCCAATCAACAACGCGGCCAACGCCAATCCGCACGCCGGTTCGAAATAACCGACCGTGGTCTCGCTCTCGAAATAAAACTCGCCAACATAGATCAGCAGCGCATAGGGCATCGCCATGCCGAGTTGCTTCAGCAGGCCTGTCAAACGGCATTGTCCATCCGGATAAAACATCGGCATCCCTTCCCATAAAACCGGAGCGCATGTCCGTGCACGCGCATATTGCCCCGCCCTGCCGCTTATTACAATAAGAGCCGGTTCACAGGCAAGGGCGGCGCAACACGACCACCATCTGGCGCCAATTCGCGCCTGTCGTTAAAAAAGCGCCGCCGGTCAGTATCCGCGTGCCTCTGGTCGATTGCAGGTAGAAACCTTGAATTGCCTTCTCTACTATGCTTAGCCAAAGGAGAGCACCATGAAAACGCAAAAAGGTTTCACCCTTGTTGAACTGATGATTGTTGTGGCGATTGTCGGCATCCTGGCGAGCATCGCCGTTCCCGCCTACAGTAATTATGTGCTGCGCGGCAAGCTGACCGAAGCCATGACCGAGTTGGCCGCAATGCGGGTAAAGCTCGAGCAGTATTACCAGGACAGTAGGACTTACGTGGGCGGCTGCGCGGCAGGCACCGTTGCGCCCCTTCCTTCGGGCACCAAATACTTTACCTACGCCTGCCCGACCCTGACGGCCTCGGCATTTACGGTGACCGCTACCGGTATTGCCGCCCAGGGCACAGGCGATTTTGTCTATACCGTCGACCAGAGCAACACCAAGCAGACGACCGACGCGCCGGCTGACTGGGGAACCATGCCGGTAAATTGCTGGATTACCAAGCAGGGCGAGGGATGTTAATTCCGGACAAACAAAACGGGGTTACGCTGATCGAGTTAATGATCGGCATAGCCATTGTTTCTTTGCTGATGGTTATCGGCGTCCCGTCCTTCAGCCTGTGGATACAAAATACCCAGACTCGCACGGCAGCCGAGTCCATACAGAACGGCTTGCAGATTGCCCGCACCGAAGCGGTGCGGCGCAATATGAATGTACGCTTCAGTCTCACCGACGTGAGCGGCGCGGTGGCCTGGACCGTGGATTGCGTGAATGTGACGGCCGACTGCCCCGCTGGCATCCAAAGCCGCAGCGGCGGCGAGGGAGGCGTAAATGCCCGTGCGGGCGTCAGTGTGGCCGCGCTGCCCTCGCCGATACCGGTCGGCCATTTCAATACTGCGCTTGCTGCCGGAGCAGGTTTGCCGGCCGGCGTGACATTCGATGGCATAGGACGTGTCCCTATTGCCAATGTTGGCACTGACATTGCACGCATCGATGTCACCAATGTCAAGGCAGGGGTGCGCCGCATGGTTATCGTAATCGGAACTGGCGGCCAGACCAGGATGTGCGACCCCGCCATTGCCTTGGCCACCAACCCGCAGGGATGCTCATAACTGCCATGAGAAAAGCCGCCTTGAAAACGACGTGTTCAAAACAGCAAGGTTCTGTGGTGCTGGAGGCCTTGATCTCAATGCTGCTTTTTTCGATCGGGATTCTGGCGATCATCGGCCTGCAGGCCGTCTCGATCAAGAATACCGCCGCCGCCAAGTATCGTACCGACGCCAGCCTGCTGGTCAATCAGGTCGTTGGGCAAATGTGGGTCAGCGATAAAACCAATGCCACGCTGGTGGCAAACTTCAGCAGTCCTGCCGGTGCCGGTTACACGGCATGGGCAAGCACAGTGGCGCAGGCCTTGCCGGGTGTTTCCGGCGTAGCCGCCAATGCCCCGACCATTGCCATCGATGCCAATAACAACGCCACCATTACCGTATTCTGGCAGGCGCCGGATGAAGCCGCCGCCCACAACCACACCGCCATTGCCGTGGTGAATAACTAGCATGAAGAGATCAGCCATGCCGTCACGCCAGCTCAACAGACGCCGCCATACCGGTTTCAGCCTGGTTGAAATCATGGTCGGCATGGTCATCGGTTTGCTCAGCACCATCATCGTCATGCAGGTATTCGCCACCTTCGAAGGGCAAAAGCGCGCCACCACCGGCGGTTCGGACGCGCAAACCAACGGCGGGGTCGGGCTCTACACCATCGAGCGCGATATACGCATGGCGGGCTACGGGTTTGCCGATGCCGCCGGCTGCGCCTTGGCCAGCTCTTTTAATGGCGTGGCGCTGGCTCCGTTAGCGCTGGCGCCTGTCGCCATCGCCGACGGCGCAGGCGGCCTGCCCGACAGCATCACCATCCTCTCCGGCAATAAATCGAGTTGGAGCGTGCCCACCAGGGTTATTTCCGTCCATGCCCAGGCGGCTACCCAATTCAACACCAATGCCACGCTTGGCCTTATGCAAAACGATTTGCTGATCGCCTACGAAACTATCGCGGGCACTCCCACCTGCACGCTGTTCCAGGTGGACAACGCCGACCCCGTCAGCAATCCGATCGTTCACGCGGCAGGCAGTTGGAATGGCAATTCGGCCATCTTTCCCGCCGCAGGCTATTCGACCAATGCAATGTTGATGAATGTCGGCAGTTTCATGTCGCATACTTACTCCATCGACGCCAACAGCAACCTGGTATTCACCGATTATTCGTCCGCAACCAACACCAACAGTTCGCAGATTCTCTCGCCCGACATCGTCAGCATACAGGCGGAATATGGCTTCGATACACGCGCCGGCGCGCAAACCGACACTCAGGTAGACACATGGAGCGCGGCTATGATTGATGCGGACGCAAGCGGCACGGTTGGCGACGCCGGCGATATCAACCGGATTTATGCGCTGCGTTTCGCCCTGGTGGCACGCAGCGGATTGCTGGAGAAGCCAGACCCGGCTACCGGCGTTTGCAATACCACCACGACCGGCCCGGTCTGGTCGGGCGGCGTTATCAGCCTTGCCGCAGACGCCAATTGGCAATGCTATCGCTATAAAACCTTTGAAACCGTCGTGCCTTTGCGCAACGCAATTTGGGGAGGTGCATAATGCGTTTGCTCGATCTATGCAGGAATATTGACAGAAGCAACGGGTTTGATTTGGCAACTGCCCGCGCCGATGTGCCGTTACCGGAACGGCAAAAGGGCGTGGTGTTAATCATTACGCTCATCGCACTGGTTGCCATGACCCTGGCCGCAATCGCGCTGATCCGTTCGGTGGATACCGGCAATGTCGTAGCCGGCAACATGGCATTCAAACAAGGCGCGGCACTCGCTGGCGATTCGGGAACCGAGACCGCGATAACCTGGCTGGCTGGCATCGCGGGCGTTGCCGCCTCGCAAAACGACGATCCGGCCAACGGCTATTACGCCACCAGCCAGGAAACGCTGGATATGACCGGCAACAGCGGCGATCCGTCCCGTTCGCTGGTTGACTGGGATGGCAATAACTGCAACAACGCCGTAACGAATGGCGCGGCGACGGCCTGCATCCAGCCTGCCGCATTGATTCCCGCCAATGCGGCAGGCTATGAGGCGAGATACATTATCCACCGCCTGTGCCCAAACGCCGGGTTGCCCAACAACTGCGCCTCAACCTCGGCAACGATAGCCGGAACAAGCTCGGGCGCGAAAGACTACACCAGCAAGGGCGGGTTGGCCGGCACCGCCGAAACGGAATACTACCGCATCACGACCCGCATCCGCGGGCCGCGCAATACCGCCAGCTATATTGAAACCATCATCCATTTCTAGCCAGCCCAACCAGGAGGCGACCATGAAAACCACTGCCCAACGCACCCTTCAGATATCCCTGTTGCTCGCCGCGACCTGCCTTGGCACAACCGCCCGTGCCGCGGCGACAGACATTGCCGATTCGCCGATGGCCTCGTCCGGCAACACCTCGGTCAAGCCGAACATCATGTTCATCCTGGACGACTCCGGCAGCATGGACTGGGAATACCTGCCGGACTCCGTGAACAACAACAATGACAAATTCTGCTACCGCAACCATAATTACAACGGGGTGTATTACAACCCGAATGCTACTTATGAATTGCCGGTTAATGCAGACGGTACCTTTTATTCGAACTCCAACTTCACTGCGGCCTTGACCAGCGGATTCAGCGGCACCACCGCCAAAAACCTGACCACCCAGTTCAGAACCGGCAACGACAGCGCCGAGCAAGCCGCCTATTATTACAATTACACCGGCACCTCGCCCGCCACGCCGGTGCGCGGCGCCTGCTATGCCGACAGCAGCTATACCAAGGTGGATGTCGCCGCCACCGGGACGGCCGCTCAAAAACAGAACTTTGCCAATTGGTACACCTATTACCGCGACCGCATGCACACCATGAAATCGGCAGCGGGTCTGGCTTTCAAGGACATCGGCAACAATTTCCGGGTCGGGTTTTCCACCATCAGCTATACCGGCACCGACTCGACCAACAGCGAGTTCCTGAAAATCGCCGATTTCGACAGCACGCAAAAGACTTCCTGGTATTCCAAACTGTATGCGGCAACGCCGTCAAGCTACACCCCGCTGCGCCCGGCCCTGGCCAAGGCCGGGCGTATCTATGCCGGCCAGTTGCTGACCGGCGCCGATGACCCGATGCAATACTCCTGTCAGCAGAACTTCACCATCCTTTCCACGGATGGTTACTGGAACACCAACAGCGAAACCAGCAGCTACGGGCCGGACCGGATCGACGGCAGCACCAATGTCGGCCAGCAGGATGGCACGGCTGCCAGGCCGATGTACGACGGCGCCATCGTTACCCGTTCCACCAGCCAGATCCAGCAAAGCCAGAGCCGGGTATCCCAGAGCACCAGCCAGCTACAGTCCCGGATACAGCAGATCCGGCAGCGCACCCAGCAGATCCAGCAGGGTACCAATGCGACGCAACAGGTCACCGGGCAGCTTTACAAGAGGCATTCATCAAACTCTGGAGGCTCATGGGGCAATTGGGCGGCCGTCTCAACCTGCACCGAGGACTCATCGGGGTCAAGTCACGACCAGTGTATCGTCGGCTCCCTGGAAACAAGAACTTCGAGCAACTCCGGCTCGACCTGGACGGGCTGGTCCGCGACATCGTCCTGCTCGACGGACAATTCCGGCTCCAGCCGCAGGCAATGCCGAATAACGCAGAACTGGGTTGCCGCCGGCTCGTGCACGCCGACGCATACCGGTTCTGCGGGCTCTTATGCCTGGACCGGCAACTCGGCTGCGGTGGATTGCCAGACTGGCGCCGTAACATGGAGCGATGTGTCGAGTTGCACGCCATCGGATACCGTGGTCTGCCAGACGACCGATACAGGCTGGGTAAATGCTTCCTCCTGCACGGCATCGGGGCCGACCAACGGGTTGACCATCACCTGCCAGACGACCGACACCGGCTGGGTCGGCGCAAGCTCCTGCACGCCGGGCTCGTCGGGCGGTGCAACGACCACCTGCCAGACGGCAGCTACCGGACCCACTAACGTCGCCTCCTGCACGGCTGCGTCCGCCGCATCGGGCAACAATTGGACTCAGACCACCTGCACGACCACGGTGATTTCGCCTGCAACGGGAGTCGCCTCTTGCACGGCTGCGGCGCCTTCCGCCGGTAACGACTATGTGACGACCAGTTGCAATACGGTGACGACCGGCCCGACCACCGTAACTTCCTGCACGGCCGCATCTGCCTCGGCGGGCAATAATTACACCACGACCACCTGCGGCACCGGGGCGGGCGGAGTCAGCGACTCGCTGGCGGACGTGGCGATGTATTACTACCAGACCGACCTGCGCACCTCGGCACTGGGCAACTGCACCGGCGCGCTTGGCGCGGGAGTGGACTTATGCGAGAACAATGTCCCCGGTGGCGGGGATGACATCAATTCGCAGCAGCACATGACCACCTTCACCCTGGGGCTGGGCGTGGACGGCACGCTGGGCTACGCCGACACCTATAAATCCGGCGGCTCGGCCGATTACAACGCCATCGTGCAGGGTACGATGAACTGGCCAGATCCGATTTCGAATAGCGGTGCGGAACGGATCGACGACCTGTGGCATGCGGCCGTCAATGGACGCGGCGTGTACTACAGCGCGCGCGACCCGGATACGCTGGTAACGGGCATCAGCAACGCGCTGGCAGGGGTAACTGCCCGCGCGGGTTCTGCGGCCGCCGCCGCGACCAGCAACCTGGAACCGGTGGCCGGAGATAACTATCTGTTTGTCGCCCTGTACCGCACGGTATTCTGGGACGGTGATTTGCAGGCCAAAACGATCGACCCGGTAACGGGCGTCGTTTCATCCACTGCGGTATGGACCGCGCAGCCGTTGCTTGACCTCAAGGTGGGCGCAAGCAGCGACACGCGCGCAATTTACACTTTCGACAGTATTGCCGCCAACAAGCTGAAGACATTTCTTTGGGCTAATTTGAGTGTAACCGAGCAAGGGTATTTCAATAGCGTATGCACCGGCGCCAATCAATTGTCGCAATGCGCCTCGCTGACTGCTACCCAGCAGACCTCTGCCGCAGGAGAAAATCTGGTCAACTACTTGCGCGGCCAGAACGGCAACGAGGGAACGCTGTACCGCGACCGCGATCATGTGCTGGGCGATATGGTCACTTCGCAGCCGGTTTATGTCAAAAAACCGCCTTTTGAATATGCGGACGCGGGCTACTCCACCTTCCGCGACTCGGCACAGGCCAGCCGCACACCGATGGTCTACGTGGCGGCCAACGACGGCATGCTGCACGCCTTCAACGGCGATACCGGGCAGGAGGAATGGGCCTATATTCCGCCGATGGTGATGAGCAATCTTTACCGGCTGGCCGACATAACCTATTCGGTCAACCATCGCTATTATGTCGATGGTTCGCCGACTGTCGCCGATATCTGCCCGAATGCGCCGGCCAGCACCTGCACCGGCGCACAGTGGAAGACCGTCCTGGTGGGCGGGTTCAATGCCGGCGGCAGAGGGTATTACGCGCTGGACGTCACCAATCCTGCCACGCCCAAGGCGCTATGGAATTTCACCACCGCCGAGGATTCGGACTTGGGCTACAGCTTCGGCAACCCAATCGTGACCAAACGCAAGGATGGCACATGGGTGGTCGTTGTCACATCCGGCTACAATAATGTTTCGCCGGGAAACGGCCAGGGTTACCTCTACGTATTGAACGCCGACACTGGTGCGGTGCTGGAAAAAATAAGCACCGGCACGGGAGATGCAACCACTCCCAGCGGCCTGGCGAAAATCAACGTCTGGATTAACGTGTCGACCGATAATGTGGCCGAGCGTTTTTATGGCGGCGACCTGCTCGGCAATCTCTGGCGTTTTAACCTGGACAGCGGTACGCCGCCGGCAGCACCCATCTCGACAGCCGGGGCGACCGTGCAGCTGGCACAATTGGGCGCTACCCAGCCTATCACTACCAAGCCGGAACTAACCATCGTTCCCTACAGCAGTGTTGACTACACGGTGGTGCAGTTCGGCACCGGCCGCTACTTGGGACTCTCGGACCTGTCCGACACCAGCCAGCAATCGGTCTATGCCATCAAGGACAATCTTTCAGGCACCGGCTTGGGCGCGGTAAGGACCAACGGGGTGCTGGTTCAGCAGACCCTGAGCAACTTTACCGGCGCCAGCGGCGAGCAATTGCGCACGACCTCTACCAATCCGGTGGACTGGTCGAACAAATCCGGCTGGTATGTTGATCTCAACCCCGCCAATAGCTCGCCGGGAGAACGGGTCAACGTGGACGTGCAATTGCAGTTGGGCTCGTTGACCGTGGCGACCAATGTCCCCAGCGCCAACGCCTGCAATGTTGGGGGTTATTCTTTCCTGTATAACTTTGACTTCAAATCCGGGCAATACCTGCAAACTGCAACCGCACAGGCGGTTGGCTCAAGGTTGTCTTCAGGCGCCATGGTGGCCGGCATGAATACCATTCGTTTGCAATCCGGCAAAGTCATCACCATTATCACCGATACCGGCGGCGGCATCACTTCCCAGGAAACGCCAACCGCCGTGGCTTCGTCGGGTACGGCAAGGCGTGTTTCATGGCGCGAACTGATACAGTAATATTGATCCGGCACGGTGAAGTTTTAATCCCTGGTTAGATTGGAATGTTGGGCACAGAGTGCCCACCTTTTTATGATTAACCTCAAGCCAAGCTTTTTTTGCAAGCCAACCCTTTCACCCTGCAAGTTGCGCAATGTCACCGCAGAGGTTTCCTGTCAGCCGCTTAAACACTAGATCAGTCAAAGCTCCTGGTCATCTTTTCGTGAGACTTCGCTGAGACCATACCCTGCAGCACAATTTGGGTTATTTAGCCTGAACATCCACATCAAGCATAACAAACAACTTTAGCTTATTTGCGCAATTCATTGCTTTTTAAGCATATTTGTTTTGCCTTAACTTTCTGCGCTAACTCCTTGTCCCGTAAAGAAAAAATCTGTTTTACCGCTTGACCTGCTGGTTTTTTTTCAATATAGTGGGCTTAAGTGGTAAAAAGTGGGTAAAAGTGGGGGTTAAGGGGATGTTTCAGGGGGCGGCGCAACTCAGTCTGGACAGCAAGGGCAGGCTCGCGATACCGGCAAGGTATCGCGACATGCTGCTTGCGCATTGCGCGGGCAACCTGGTGCTGACTGCCGATGCCGACGGTTGTCTGCTGGTCTATCCGCAACCCGAATGGCAACCGATACGCGAGAAGCTGCTCAGGCTCTCTGCACTTAATCCCAAGCTCCGCGCCCTGCAACGCCGCCTGATCGGTTATGCCGAGGATGTGCTGATGGATGGCGCCGGGCGCGTGCTGATTTCTCCGGCTTTGCGCAGCTACGCCGCGCTAGACAAGCGCGTGATGCTGGTTGGTCAGGGCAATAAATTCGAATTGTGGGACGAGGCGAAATGGCAGGCGCAGCAGGAAGCCAGCCTGTCGTTCATGGATGGCGAGTTGCCGCCCGAGCTGGAGGGCTTCTCGTTGTGAGCGAGGGCTTATTCCATCTCAAGATCAAAAGTGAAATTTCGTAGGGTGCATTCCATGCACCAATGGCAATGGTGCATGGAATGCACCCTACAGGGTTAAGGCTTATTACATTTTTAGTTCAGGACAGATTTTGTAGGAGCAGGCCATGCCTGCGAATGCAAAAGGTCGCGCGCATGGCGCGCTCCTACATCTACATCATTGTTCAAGTTTGAATTGGAAATGGAATTAGCTCACACCACCGTTTTACTGCATGAAGCTGTCGATGCGCTGGCCATCAAGCCGGATGGCGTCTATGTAGATGGCACGTTTGGCCGTGGCGGCCACAGCCGCCTGATTCTGGAGCGGCTCGGCGAAAACGGCAGGTTGATCGCGCTGGACAAGGATCCGGCGGCAGTGGCAGCAGGCAAGGCGTGGCGCGATGCGCGTTTTCAGATGGTGCATCGCGGTTTCGCGCATCTGGCGGAAGTGCTGCGTGAGCAGGGCGTGGAGCGGGTGGACGGCGCGACACGGCGTTGCGAAGCATCCGGGGCGGGAACGCCGTCTTCCACCTTCTCCCGCACAGGAGGGCTCTGCCCCACCGTGTCGAAGGTGGACGGCATCCTGCTTGACCTGGGAGTGTCGTCGCCGCAGCTGGATGACGCGGAACGCGGTTTCAGTTTCCGCTTCGATGCGCCGCTGGATATGCGCATGGACACCAGCAGCGGGATGACGGCAGCCGAGTGGCTGGCGACGGTGGATGAAGGCTTACTTGCGGAGGTGATACGTGATTACGGCGAAGAACGGTTTGCTAAGCAGATTGCAAGGGCGGTTGTTGCGGCGCGCGCAACGGAACCCATTCACACCACGCGGCAGCTCGTCGAGCTGGCTGGCAAAGCGGTACGTACCCGCGAAGCCGGGCAGAACCCGGCGACACGCACCTTTCAGGCTATACGGATTTATCTCAATGGGGAACTCGAAGAGCTTGCGCGGGTGTTGCCGGAATGTGTGACGCATCTCAAGGCGGGCGGGAGGCTGGCGGTGATCAGTTTTCATTCGCTGGAAGATCGCATCGTGAAGCATTTCATGCGCGATATGGCAGAGGGCGACAAGCTGCCGCGCAATGTGCCGATCCGCGCCAGCGAAGTGCCGCAAGGCAGATTGCATTTGATCGGCAAGGCGGTGCGCGCGACCGAGGCGGAAGTGCAGGCCAATCCGCGCGCGCGCAGCGCGGTGATGCGCGTGGCGGAGCGCAGCAATGTTGCCTAGCAGCAATGGGTTGAATGTATTGTTGCTGGCAGCCGTGGTGGTGTGCGCATTGAGCGTGGTTACTTCACAGCACAAGGCGCGCAAGCTTTACATCGAGTTGCAGAAGCAAAAGGAACACGCGCAGCAGATGGAGGTGGAATGGGGGCAGTTGCAATTGGAGCAGAGCACCTGGGCCGCACTGACGCGGGTGGAAAAAATCGCCCTGCAGCAGTTGCAGATGCAGCTTCCCAAGAGCGGGCAAATTCAATTTATACGGGTAGAGCCTGACGGCCATATAAATAAATAACCATGAATTACGCGGCTAGCGCACCCCTTGACATCACGGCGAAACTGCCCGGATGGCGCGCCACTGCGTTATTTGTGGTGTTGCTGGCCAGCCTGGCCGGGCTGGTCGGGCGCAGCGCGTACTTGCAAGTGGTGCACAATGATTTTCTGCAGGAAAAGGGCAACGCGCGCTACAGCCGCGTGATTGAGGTCAGCGCGCATCGCGGCATGATCACTGACCGCAACGGCATTCCCCTCGCCGTCAGCACACCGGTCGAATCGGTATGGGCCAGCCCTGCGGATGTGGAAATGGACAGCCAGCAAGTAAGGCAACTGGCGCGGATACTCGGCATGGGTACGGAAGAATTGAAAAGCCGCCTGTTCGATACCTCGCGCGATTTCGTTTATCTCAAGCGGCAACTACCCCCCGATCAAGCCGAAAAAGTGGTGAGACTGAACCTCTCCGGCATTTCCCTGCAGCGCGAATATCGCCGCTACTATCCCGCTGGCGAGGTGGCCGCGCAGGCGCTGGGATTTACCGGGCTGGACGATAACGGTCAGGAAGGGCTGGAGTTTGCGTTGCAGGAACGGCTGGCCGGCAAGTCCGGTAGCCAGCGCGTTATCAAGGACCGGCGCGGGCGCATCGTCGAGGATGCCGGTAGCCTGCGCGCACCCAAACCGGGCAGCGATATCGCGCTGAGCCTGGACAGCAACGTGCAACACCTCGCCTATCGCGAGCTGGAAAGCGCCGTCAGGCAGCACAAGGCCAAGGCTGGCGCGGTGGTGGTTCTCGATGCGCGCAGCGGTGAAGTGCTGGCACTTGCCAATTATCCCGCTTACAACCCCAACAATCGCGGCAGGATCAGCAGTCAGGCGATGCGCAATCGCGCTGTCATCGACCTGTTCGAGCCAGGCTCGACGATGAAGCCGTTCACCGTGGCCACCGCGCTTGAACAGGGCAAGATGCGGCCGGAAACCGTCATCAACACCGAGCACGGCGTGCTGACCGTGGGCAACAAAAAAATTCGCGATACGCATCCGGAATCAATGCTGACCGTGGCGCAGATCATCCAGAAGTCCAGTAATGTCGGTGCGGCTAAAATCGCCCTGTCGATGGAGTCCGAGACGCTGTGGCAGAGCCTGGCGGATAGCGGCTTTGGCGCGCAGACCGGCAGCAATTTCCCGGGCGAGGCACCGGGCAAATTGCGCGACGCGAAAACCTGGCGCCCCATCGAGCAGGCCACGCTGTCATATGGGCACGGCATGTCGGTGAATCTGCTGCAACTGGCGCGCGCCTATACCGTGTTCGCCAACGGCGGCGAGCTGAAGCACATATCGCTGCTGAAACTGGAGGCGCCCGCAACCGGGAAAAAAGTATTCTCCGGCGGCACCGCGCACGCGCTGCGCGACATGCTGGAACTGGTGGTGCAGCCCGGCGGCACGGCGCCGCTGGCGCAGGTGGCTGGCTACCGCGTGGCGGGCAAGACCGGCACCGCACACAAACTGGAAGGTGGCCGTTACATCAATCGCTATGTCGCTTCGTTCGTCGGCTTCGCGCCGGCCTCGAATCCGCGCCTGATCGTGGCAGTGATGATCGACGAGCCGGGCAACGGCCAGTATTACGGTGGCCAGGTCGCCGCGCCGGTGTTCAGCAGGGTGACGGGGGCGGCATTGCACGCGCTCGATGTGCCGAACGATGCACCGCTGGACAACGTCATCGCACCGCCGGCGGACGTCATCAGGGAGGAGGTATGACTGCCCAGATGACAGAGGACAGAGGACAGAAGACAGAAGCGCTGGCGCGGCTGCGCCGCGTCCTTGATAAAGAGTGCAGCGCAGCGGAACACTACGATCTGTCCTCTGTCCTCTGTCCTCTGTCCTCTGATAGCCGCGCGGTGCGGCAGGGCGATACCTTCATCGCCTATCCGGGCGAGAAGACCGACGGGCGGCAATTCATTGCGCAGGCGCTCGCGCAGGGGGCTGGGGCGGTGATCTGGGAAGCGCAGCATTTCGCCTGGGATGACGCCTGGCAGATACCCAATCTCGCGGTGAGCGACCTGCGTCACAAGGCGGGCTGGCTGGCGGACGCGGTGTACGGCGCGCCTTCGGAAAAGCTATGGCTGGTCGGCGTCACCGGCACCAACGGCAAGACTTCCACCAGCCACTGGATCGCCCAGGCGCTGAACGATGCCGGGAGAAAATGCGCGCTGTTCGGCACGTTGGGCAACGGCTTCATTGGCAACCTGCAGCCCAGCGCCAATACCACGCCGGATGCGATCCGCGTGCATAGCCTGCTCGCGGATTATCTGCGCGCCGATGCGCATGCTGCTGCGATGGAAGTATCTTCGCATGCGCTGGCGCAGGGTCGGGTGAATGGCGTGCGCTTCGATGTGGCGCTGCTGACCAACCTGAGCCGCGACCATCTCGATTATCACGGCGATATGGAAAGCTACGCGGCGAGCAAGCGCAAGCTGTTCGATTGGGATCAACTGAAATATGCGGTGCTGAACCTCGACGACGCGTTTGGTGCGGAGTTGGCCGAGCAGTTGCAGGATGCGCAAGTTGAAGTTGTTGGCTACGGGTTGACTGACGCTTCGTTGCAACTTGCCGAGCGCTTAGGTTTGCGCATGGTGTACGGCAACCTGGCGCAGATGAGCGGGCAGGGGCTGCGGCTCAACGCCCATACCAGCTGGGGCGGTGCTCAGATGAATAGTGTGCTGGTCGGCCGCTTCAACGCGGCGAATCTGCTGGGCGCGCTGGCGGTGTTGCTGGTGAGCGGCGTCGAGCTGGACAAGGCGGCGCAGTCGCTGAGCAGGGTGCAGGCGGTGACCGGGCGGATGCAGCGGCTTGGCGGCGCAGGTCAGCCGACGGTCATCGTGGATTACGCGCACACGCCGGACGCGCTGGAAAAAGTATTGCTGACGCTGCGCGAGGTGAGCGATGCGGGCAAACTGATCTGCGTATTCGGCTGCGGCGGCGACCGCGATCGCGGCAAGCGCGCGATGATGGGGCGGGTTGCCGAGAAATTTTCCGACCATTGCATCGTCACCAGCGACAACCCGCGCAGCGAGGAACCACAGCATATCATCGCCGAAATTATCGGCAGCATGAGCGCGAACAACCACGAAGTTATCGCCGAACGCGCTGCGGCCATCGCGCACGCCATCGGGCTGGCGCGGCAATCCGACACCGTGCTGATTGCGGGCAAGGGGCACGAGGATTATCAGGAAATCGCCGGGGTGAAGCACCCGTTCAGCGACGTGGTGGTTGCGCAACAGGCGCTGCAAAAATGGTCGTCCCTTCAACATGCCCAGGACGTTCGGGGAGGCGGGGAATGATGCTGCTCTCGCAAGCCGCGCAAGTGTTGAAGGGCAAGCTGATCGGGCCTGACGTACGTTTCGCTGCGGTCTCGACCGACAGCCGGAAAATCAAGACCGGCGATTTGTTCATCGCGCTGCGCGGCGAACATTTCGACGGCTACGAGTTCGTCGCGCAGGCGGCGCAGAGGGGCGCCGTGGCGGCGCTGGTCAACGCGGACAGCCATGCGGCGCATTCCCCAGTCCTCAGTCCCCAGTCCTCAGCCCTTCTGGTAGACGATACCCGCCTCGCGCTAGGGCAACTCGCGGCGTACTGGCGCAAACAGTTCGACATTCCGCTGGCGGCGATCACCGGCAGCAACGGCAAGACCACCGTGAAGGAGATGCTCGCCGGTATTTTGCGCGTGGCGGCAGGCAGCAATGACGCGGTGCTGACCACCCATGGCAATCTCAACAACGATATCGGCATGCCGCTGACCCTGCTGCAATTGAACGCGCAGCATCGCTATGCCGTGATCGAAATGGGCATGAACCATCCCGGCGAAATCGACTACCTGACGCGCATCGCCTGCCCCGACGTCGCGCTGATTACCAATGCCAGCGGTGCGCACCTGGCAGGACTGGGTACGGTAGAGGCGGTGGCACATGCGAAAGGCGAAATCTTTGCGGGGTTCAAGCCGCAGGGTGCCGCAGTGATCAATGCCGACGATGACTATGCGCCGTTGTGGCGCAGCTTGGCCGGTACCCATCCGTTGCTTGAATTCGGCCTGGATCAGCCTGCCGATGTATCCGGGCAATGGCAACCGCAAAATGGCGGGTTGCGCATGAATGTCCAGACCCCGTCTGGAAATTTCAGTGCTGACTTGCAGGTGCCCGGTGCGCACAATGCACGCAACGCATTGGCGGCAACCGCCGCTGCCATCGCGTTGAATGTGCCGCTGGAAGTCATCGCCCTGGGGCTGGAAAAATTCGGCGGCGTAGCCGGGCGCTTGCAGCGCAAGGCGGCGCGGCATGGCGCGATATTGATTGACGATACTTACAACGCCAACCCCGCTTCGCTGCGCGCCGCGATCAGCGTCCTGGCGCAGGCCGATGGCAGGCGCGTGCTGGTGCTCGGCGATATGGGCGAATTGGGCGATAACGCCGCCGCGCTCCATGCCGAGATCGGCAGCGAAGCGCGTAGCGCCGGAATTGAAAAAATGTATGCACTGGGCGATCTGAGCCGCAACGCGGTACGCGCGTTCGGCAGCGGCGCGCAGCATTTCGAGCGCATCGAGGATTTGCAGAAGGCATTGGAAGATGAATTGGACGCGGATACCACCATGCTGGTGAAGGGATCGCGCTTCATGAAAATGGAGCGCGTGGTGGATTTTCTGGAGAGTGGTAGGTCGGGCTTCAGCCCGACGCCATTGCCGAGTCGGGCTGAAGCCCGACCTACAGTCCCGGTCACAGGGGGAAAAAAATGCTGCTCGAACTAGCGCAATGGCTGGCTCAGGACATCCGGTTCTTCAGCGTGTTCAATTACATCACGCTGCGCACCGTGCTGGCGGCGATGACCGCGCTGGTCATCTCGTTCATGGTCGGGCCGGCGATGATCCGCAAGCTGACCGCCTACAAGATCGGTCAGTCGGTGCGCAGCGACGGGCCGCAGACGCATCTGGTAAAGGCCGGCACACCGACCATGGGCGGCGCGCTGATCCTGGTCGCCATCGCCGTCACCACTCTGCTGTGGGGCGACCTGTCCAACCATTACGTGTGGCTGGTGCTGTTTACCACGCTCGGTTTTGGCGTGATCGGCTGGGTAGACGATTATCGCAAGGTGGTGCACCGCAACCCCAAGGGGCTGTCGGCCAAGGCCAAGATGTTCTGGCAATCGCTGATCGCGTTGGCGGTCGGCTTCTATCTGTGGGATAGCGCAACGCTGCCTGCACAGACTGAATTGATCGTGCCGTTCCTGAAGTTCATGGTGTTCCCGCTGCCGGCCTTTCTGTTCATCGTGCTGGCCTATCTGGTCATCGTCGGCAGCAGCAACGCGGTGAATTTGACCGACGGGCTGGACGGTTTGGCGATCCTGCCCACCGTGATGGTGAGCGGTGCGCTGGCGCTCTTCGCCTATGTGGCGGGCAATGCGGTGTTCTCGAAATATCTCGGCATTCCCTACATTCCCGGCGCGGGTGAGCTGGCGGTGTTCTGCGGCGCGCTGGCCGGCGCGGGGCTGGCGTTCCTGTGGTTCAACGCCTACCCCGCCGAAGTGTTCATGGGCGATGTCGGCGCGCTGTCGCTCGGTGCGGCGCTCGGTATCGTGGCGGTGATCGTGCGCCAGGAACTGGTGCTGTTCATCATGGGTGGCGTGTTCGTGGTCGAGGCGGTGTCGGTGATGATCCAGGTGGCGTCTTTCAAGCTCACCGGCAAGCGCGTGTTCCGCATGGCGCCGCTGCACCATCACTATGAATTGAAGGGTTGGAAGGAGACGCAGGTCGTGGTGAGGTTCTGGATTATCACCATGCTGCTGGTGCTGGTGGGATTGGCGACGTTGAAGTTGAGGTAGACGTAAGTAGGACAACTGGTTTAAGGAAAAACATTGAAGCAATGGGCTGACAAAAAAGTGCTGGTGCTTGGTCTCGGCGAGACCGGCCTGTCGCTGCTGCGCTGGCTGAGCGCGCAGGGCGCGCAACTGCGCGCCGCGGACAGCCGCAACGAGCCGCCAGGCCTGACTGAAGCCGGCCAGTATGTCGCGGCCGGACAGATTTTTTGCGGCGCATTTAATGATGCCTTGTCTGAAGGTATCGACCTGATTGCCATCAGCCCCGGTATTCCGCTTTCCGACTCATTCGTGCAGCGTGCCGTTGCGCGCGGTATTCCGGTCGTCGGAGACATCGAACTGTTCGCGCAACAACTAACAACTAACAACTTACGACCTACGACTGAAGTTCTTGCCATTACCGGATCGAACGGCAAGACCACAGTCACGGCCATGGTTGAGCATCTGTGCAAGGCGGCGGGCAAGGATGTGGCGGCGGCGGGCAACATTTCGCCGGCGGCGCTGGATGTCGCTATGCAACGCGGCGGAAAGCAGCCGGAGATATGGGTGCTGGAGCTGTCCAGCTTTCAACTCGAAACCACCTTCAGTCTGAATGCCGATGCGGCGACAGTGCTGAATGTCAGCGAAGACCATCTGGATCGCTATGCTGGCATCGATGAATACGCGGCGGCCAAGGCGCGCATCTTCCAAGGTAATGGTGTGCAGGTGCTGAATCGCGACGATGCGCGCTGCATGGGGATGGCGCTGTCCGGGCGGAAGGTCGTTACGTTTGGGCTGGACGCGCCGCGTAACGAACAGGATTGGGGTGTCGAGCGCGCTGGCGGCTACATCTGGCTGACGCAGGGCAAACAACGCTTGCTCAAGGCGAGCGAATTGCAAGTGGCGGGTTTGCACAATGTCGCCAATGCACTGGCTGCGCTGGCGCTGTGCCGCGCGATCGACCTGCCGCTGCCGTTGCTGCTGGATGCGTTGCGCAACTTCGAGGGCTTGCCGCATCGCGTCGAGCGTGTCGCCGAGATCGACGGCGTGACCTGGTACGACGATTCCAAGGGCACCAATGTCGGCGCAACCGTGGCCGCACTGCAAGGCCTGGGCGGTATGACACGGTGCGCGCAAGCGTCCGGTGCGGGAGTGCCGCCCCCCCGCCTCCTCCCGCAATCGGCTGGCTCCGCCATAACCAGCGACTTGGCGAGTGTTGTTAACTCGCCTAGTCGAATGGCTAGTAGTTCTATCAGTAACGTGTCGGAGGCGGGCAGCAAGGCGGTGCTGATTGCGGGCGGCGAGGGCAAGGGGCAGGATTTCGCGCCGCTCAATCCGGCAGTAGCGCAGCATGCGCGTGCGGTAGTGCTGATCGGGCGCGATGCGCCACTGATTGAAACTGCGCTGCATGGCAGCGGTGTGCCATTGGTGCGTGCTGCCGACATGAATGATGCCGTGCAACAGGCGGCGCGGCTGGCGCGGCGCGGCGATGCGGTGTTGTTATCGCCGGCCTGCGCCAGCTTCGACATGTTCCGCAATTACGCGCACCGCGCCGAAGTGTTCGTCGCGGCAGTACGCGAATTAACCCCCACCACCTCCCCCTTGTCAGGGGGAGAGATTGTCAAGGAGGCTGCGTGATGGTGTCGCTGATCAAAACACGCACCCGTCCGCCACAGGCGCAATTCGACGAGCTGCTGCTCTGGGTATTGGTCGGGCTGCTCGCGCTTGGCCTGGTGATGGTGTATTCCGCGTCGATCGCGACGGCGGAAGGCAGCAAGTTTGTGGGCTACCAGCCGGCCTATTACCTGTTGCGCCACGGCATCTTTATCGCAGTAGGTGTAGCGGCTGGCGTGCTTGCCTTCACCGTGCCGGTGCAGGTGTGGCAGAACTATGCGCCCTACCTGTTCATGGCTGGCGCCCT
>Ga0209317_1000950_pt1 | contig 29037 bp, 24 predicted proteins | sample RifGroB2_FD_183994 | JGI IMG/M metagenome (GOLD analysis project Ga0209317, IMG submission 183994) | Soil microbial communities from Rifle, Colorado, USA - Groundwater B2 (SPAdes) (version 2) | ecosystem: Environmental > Terrestrial > Soil > Unclassified | place: Rifle, Colorado | collected...
GGGGAGCATTGACGGAGTCTACGAGGTCGAGGTGAACCGCAGCGGCGAGATCGTACTTCCCAAGGTCGGGGCGGTGAAGGTCGCAGGGCAGAGATACGGAGAGCTCCCGGCGTTGCTCAAGAGCACGCTTTCCCGTATCTTCAAAGACTTCCAGCTCAACGTCAATATGGGGAAGCTGAGGTCCGTCAAGGTGTATGTGGTGGGTGAGGTGACGTCGCCGGGCGACTACAACGTAAGTTCGCTTTCCACCCTGATCAGCGCCCTCTCCGCCGCGGGCGGCCCCACCAAAAACGGCAGCCTCAGGAACATCCTGATCAACAGGAACGGCAAGGTCGTAGAGACCGTCGACCTCTATGACTTCTTCCTCAAGGGAGACCAGGGGAAGGACATCAGGCTGCAGCACGGTGACACCGTGCTGGTTCCGGTGATAGGGAAAGTAGCAGGTGTCGCCGGCAATGTGCGTCGCCCGGCCATATACGAGCTGAAGGGGGAGAGCACCCTCAAGGATCTTCTCGCCCTCTCCGGAGGGATCAACCCGACCGGCTACCTGCAGCGGGTCCAGATGTACCGGGTCCAGGCCCACGACAAGAAGGTCGTTACCGACGTCGACCTGGACCTCAGCGGCAAGAACACCGACGCGATCACCGCCGACATAATCGTACAGGATCTTGATCTGGTTAAGGTGCTTTCCATCGACACCATGCTGCGCGGGTATGTACGCCTGGAAGGGCATGTAATCCGTCCCGGCGACTATGCCCTTACTCCCGGGATGCGCGTGAGCTCCCTGGTGAAGGCCGACAGTCTGCTACCGGAGTACCACGCTGCATTAGGGCAGATCATCCGACTTTTCCCCCCCGACCTGCACCCCGAGGTCATGTTCTTCGACCTCTCCCGCGCCATGCAGGGCGAGCCGGGCCATGACCTGGAGTTGAAGGAATTCGACCGGGTGAAGATCTTCGCCAAGCGCGAGATGGAGGAGACCCCCTTCGTCAAGGTGAGCGGAGAGGTGCAGAGGCCGGGAGAGTTCCGCTATATGGAGAACATGACGGTGCGCGACCTGCTCATGCAGGCCGGCAACTTCAAGCTCTCCGCCTACCTGAAGAACGCCGAGATAACCAGGGTGCAGCGAACCGGCGATGCCGTCAGCTCCTACTCGTTGACGATCGATCTGGAGAGAGCCCTTGCCGGAGGCGAGGACAACCTCAAGCTGCAGCCGTTCGACGAGTTGACCGTCAGGCGCATACCCAACTGGGCAGAAGCTACCGACCGCTATGTCACCCTGAAGGGCGAATTCGTTTTCCCCGGCACCTACCCCATTTCCAAGGGGGAGCGGCTGAGTTCCGTCATCGCCCGTGCCGGCGGCTTCACCGATCTCGCCTATCTTAAAGGGACCCGCTTTACCCGCGAGAGCGCACGCAAGCTGCAGCAGCAGCGCATGGACGAGGCACTGGACAAGGCGCAGGAAGACATCATCAAGTTGCAGACCAACATGTCCCAGACTGCATCATCCGCCGAGGAAGTGGCCAGTTCCAAAACAACCCTGGAAAGCCTTATGCGGAGCGTGGAAATATTGAAGGCCAAAAAGGCCGAGGGGCGTGTACTGCTGGAGATTACCTCGCTGAAGGAGTTGGAGAGGAGTATCTATGACGTCGAGTTGCAAGGCGGCGATCAGCTCACCGTGCCGAGCGATCCGGGCGGCGTGAACGTCATCGGTGACGTGTACAACCAGAACACCATCGTCACCCAGCGCGGGAAGAGCGTCGAGTGGTACCTGAACCAGGTCGGAGGAGCGACCGGCGATGCAGACCTGGACAGCGTCTATGTGGTCAAGGTCGACGGTTCCGTCATCAGCCAGGCGAACTCGTCCAGCTTCCTGTTTTACAACTCCTTCTGGGGAAAGTCCCTCGATTCGGGGGACACCGTGATAGTGCCGAGGCAGTACGAAAAAACCGCATGGCTCAGAAACATTAAAGATATAGCCCAGATAATCGGTAATATCGCTGTAACGGCCGGCGTCATCATAGCGGCAGGGAATTAAAAACACCCTGAACTTTGAACTTTGAATCTGAGAAATATCGCTCAACTCCTAGGGGACATAGCCTTGACAGCCGGTGTCATTCTTGCCGCTGACTAAATGGCCGTTGATGCTGGCAGACAGCCTTCCTGTCTCTGGGGCAACCGAGTTATTGTTATAAGAGGGTTTTAAACAGTGAGTAACGATCAGCAAATAGAAGAAGGTCAAACATCGAGTGGTGGCGAAATAGGTCTGCTGGAAATTTCTCTTATCATAGCCAAGCACTTTAAGGTGATCTTAGTTGTTCCATGCGCTGTAGCATTAATTACAGCTGTTTGTACTCTGTTGGTTCCCAATGTTTTCACTGCTAAAGCTATGATTCTTCCTAAAGAGGATGACAGCGCCGGAATGACGGGGATCATGATGGCTCAGATTGGGGGTCTGGCTTCCCTCGCTGGCGGAGGACTAGGGGGGGCAACAAAAGCGGATCTGTACGTAACGATGATGAACACAGAAACGATTAAAGATCCGATCATAGACCGCTTTAAATTGATGCATGTATATCAGGTTAAAGCACGGGCGAATGCTTATTCCGAGTTGGAGGGCAACTCCAAAATCACAGTCGGTAAAAAAGACGGGGTTATCACTATTGCTGTAAGTGATGAAGAACCTAAATTAGCTGCTGCAATGGCCAATGCCTATGTAGATGAACTAGGCAAACTTACCGCCAAGCTGAATATGACGGATGCCGGTGGGAACCGCGTTTTTCTGGAAAAGCGGCTTGTAAAGTCAAAAGCCGATCTTGCTGCAGCGGAAGACGCTCTCAAGACGTTCCAGGTCAGGACCAAGGCGGTCGCTGTCACTGATCAGGCTAAGGTGACTTTGGAAAGAGTGGCTATGTTGCATGCGCAATTGGTCGCTCAAGAAGTTCAGCTAGCTGCATTGCGGCGGCAGTTTACCGCCGAGAGCCAAGAGATTAAGGTAACTAATTCAACTATTGCCAACTTGCGTGGTCAAATTGCACGATTGGAAGGAGGCGGTTCGGAGGGGTCTATGCCTGGTGTTGGTGCCATGCCGCAGTTGGGCCAGGAGTATATGCGTCTCATGCGAGAGTTCAAAATCCAGGAGACTTTGGTTGAACTGCTGACTAAACAGTACGAGATGACCAAGCTGAATGAGTCCAAGGACGTAGCTCCTTTTCAAATTTTGCAAGAAGCCAGAGCACCAGAGGTAAAAAGCAAACCAAAGAGAAGCTTGATTGTGTTGCTGGCAGCTGTTTCCACCCTTTTCCTAACTCTCTTTGTAATTTTTATAAAGGAATTTTTTTCGCGAATGAGTGCGGCAGATCGAAGGTTGTTGTGTGAAATCAAAAAGTTGTTACCGCTACATGGTCGCTAGTCAAAGCGCGTCAGCTGCTCTCCTTTTCACTGACTGAAGGGTAAATAATGCTAAAAGTAGTGTCTGTTTTCGGTACCCGCCCAGAAGCGATTAAGATGGCTCCGGTCATTAAGGAACTAGAAAAGCATCCCGATTCGTTTAAGAGTATCGTTTGCGTTACAGCACAACACCGCCACATGCTCGATCAGGTTATGGATCTTTTTAAAATATCCCCGGACTACGATTTGAACATCATGTCGCCGGGGCAAGATCTCTCTGATATAACGTGCAGGGTCCTGCACGGATTGAAGGACGTTCTTGTAGGGGAGCGTCCTGATCTGGTTCTTGTACACGGCGATACTTCTACGACAATGGCAGCATCCATCGCTGCCTATTACCAAAGAATCAGTGTTGGGCACGTAGAGGCTGGACTTCGTACAAATGACAAATTTGCTCCGTTTCCTGAGGAGATGAACAGGCGGTTAACGGGAACTTTAGCTGATATCCATTTTGCCCCAACTGAATTGTCGCGCCGCAATCTTTTGAGAGAGGGAGTTAGCGCTGACGCCATCTTTGTTACAGGCAATACCGTAATCGATGCCCTTATTTCAGTGTGTGGAATGATCGCTAATAATTCAAAACTTGAGCATCAACTCAAAGAGCAATTCTCATTCCTGGATCCCGATAAGCGCCTCATCCTGGTGACTGGCCATCGGAGGGAAAATTTTGGGGTTGGCTTTGAGAACATTTGTCTCGCCTTGGCTGAAATAGCGACCAGAAATCCCGACGTTGAGATAGTGTACCCTGTCCATCTGAACCCTAACGTGCAGGAACCTGTGAAACGGTTGCTTGGTACCGGACAGACTAGCAATATCCATCTAATCGAACCTGTAGAGTATCTGCCGTTCGTATATCTTATGAATCGATCCTACTTCATCATTACTGACTCCGGTGGTATTCAGGAAGAGGCGCCGTCGCTTGGCAAGCCGGTTTTGGTGATGCGAGAAACCACAGAAAGACCTGAGGCAGTGAAGGCTGGCACTGTCGTGCTGGTGGGGACTGATAAAGCTGCTATTGTCAGAGAGGCCGATTTGCTTCTGAGTGATAAGACAACCTTTGACGCTATGTCATTTGCTCATAACCCTTATGGAGATGGGAAAGCATCGGAAAGAATTATCCAGTCTCTAAAACGTATGGTTTTCAACTAAGGATGAGGTTTGGGACCGCTATGAACCAGAAACGACAAAAAATTGTGGTGATGGGCCTGGGTTACATCGGATTACCGACAGCGTCGTTGCTTGCTACAAAAGGGCATGAGATTGTAGGTGTCGATGTAAACGAGGCCACCGTAAACACTATCAACTCAGGCAGTATTCACATCGTAGAACCTGATCTAGATATCCTTGTCCGCTCAGCGGTGAACAGCGGGAACCTACGAGCATCGCTTGTTCCTGAAGCGGCTGATACTTTTATCCTGGCTGTTCCCACTCCGTTTAAAACGGATGCGACTGGCTCTGCAAAAAACCCTGATATAAGCTACATAGAGACGGCTACTAGAGCCATTGCTCCGTATATCGTCGAAGGAAATCTGGTCATTCTCGAATCAACATCTCCAGTAGGAACCACTGAGAGAATAGGTGAGATCATTAGCGAATTGCGTCCAGACTTGGCTGCTGGCCACTCGCAGCCCGGAAGCAAGAGCGGTTGCAGCAAAATCCATCTTGCTCACTGCCCGGAGCGTGTGCTCCCAGGGCATATCATCCGTGAACTGGTCGACAACGACCGTATTATCGGAGGCGTTGACAGGCTGTCTGCTGAGAAGGCCCGGGATCTTTACAAAACATTCTGCAATGGCGGGATATTCCTGACTGACAGTAAGACTGCTGAAATGGCAAAGCTAGTCGAAAATTCATCGCGAGACGTGAACATTGCTTTTGCCAACGAGCTTTCCGTAATTTGCGACAAGCTAGGGATCAACGTCTGGGAGCTGATTAATCTCGCCAACAAGCATCCACGGGTGAATATTCTTCAACCAGGACCAGGTGTTGGCGGCCACTGCATCGCCGTTGACCCGTGGTTTATAGTTGCCGCAGCACCCAATGAAGCCAGATTGATTCGCACCGCCCGAGAAGTGAACGATGCCAAGCCTCAGTGGGTGCTGGACAAGGTGAAGGCAAAATGCGAAAGGTTCAAGAACCCTGTCATTGGCTGTCTAGGTCTGGCGTTTAAGGCAAACATCGATGACCTGCGGGAATCACCTGCCATGGCAATAACGAGAAATTTGATTCAATCGGGAATCGGTCATGTAATGGCATGCGAACCGAATGTGCTCACTGACTTCGCGGAATTCCCGCTGTATGAGTTGGACAAGGTTCTTGGTTCAGCTGATATCTTGCTGCTTCTCGTAGATCACGACGAGTTTCGCGAAATAGATCAAGAATTGCTGAAAGAAAAAATAGTCATTGATACCCGAGGGGTATGGAGATAATCCGTAATTATTATTGCGGCTCTATCGTTGATTAGTTCGATGTTATGATTATTGCGTGGAGATATCTTTGAACTTAAAAAGTAAAAAAATTCTTGTTACTGGCGCAGATGGCTTTATAGGATCTCATTTAACCGAAGAACTCGTGCGACGCGGTCATGATGTACGCGCTTTCGTGTTGTATAACTCCTTTAATTCCTGGGGCTGGCTTGACCAATCTCCTCTGGACATAAAGGGGGCGATTGATGTGTTTGCCGGTGATATTCGTGATCCTCACGGTGTGCGAACCGCTATGCAAGGATGCGAGGTCGTGTTGCACCTGGCAGCTTTAATCGCAATTCCCTACTCCTATCACTCCCCGGACACCTATGTGGATACCAACGTGAAGGGAACCCTGAACGTGGTGCAGGCGGCACGAGAACTCGGGGTGCAGAAGGTGGTGCACACCTCCACCAGCGAGGTGTACGGCACCGCACGCTTCGTACCGATCACGGAGGAGCACCCCCTCCAGGGGCAGTCCCCATATTCCGCCTCAAAGATCGGGGCGGACCAGATGGCGATGTCCTTTTACACCTCGTTCAATACCCCGGTTTCCATCATCAGGCCCTTCAACACCTACGGTCCGCGCCAGTCTGCGAGGGCTATCATCCCAACCGTCATCACGCAGATTGCGGGCGGATCACGGTCGCTCAAGCTGGGAGCCCTGCACCCTACCCGCGACTTCAACTACGTGGCCGACACGGTGCGCGGCTTCATAGCGGTCGCCGAGTCGGACCGCTCGGTGGGCGAGGTGATCAACGTCGGGAGCAACTACGAAATCTCCATAGGGGACACGGTCCGCATGATCGCCGAGGCGATGAACGCGCAGGTAGAGGTCGTCACCGACGACGTGAGGCTTCGCCCGGAGAAAAGCGAGGTGGAGCGGCTTTGGGCCGAGAACCGGAAGGCGCGCGAACTGGCCGGGTGGGAGCCCCTCTACGGCGGCAGGGAAGGTTTCCGCCGCGGTTTGGAGGAGACCGTCGACTGGTTCCGCAAACCCGAGAATCTGAAGGCTTACAAGGCGAACATCTACAACATATGACAACGGCCGCTGTGACAAATGAAGTGCTTCTTGCACTGAAGGAAGTGCTTCCCGAAGGAGAGCGGTTCGGCCTGCACGAGCCGCGTTTCGCAGGGGAGGAGTGGAGCTACGTCAAGGAGTGCCTCGACACGGGTTGGGTCTCCTCGGTCGGCAAGTTCGTGGACCGTTTCGAAGAAGAACTTGCCGCCTTCACCGGCGTCAAGCGCGCAGTGGCGGTTGTGAACGGCACGGCCGCGCTCCACGTCTGCCTGATCCTGGCCGGGGTGGAATCGGGGGACGAGGTGCTCATCCCCGCCCTCACCTTCATCGCCACAGCGAACGCCGTCGCCTACTGCGGTGCAGTTCCTCACTTCGTCGACTCCTGCGAGACGACGCTCGGGGTGGACCCTGAGCGTCTTTCCCGGTACCTGGAGGAGACGACCGAACTCCGCGGCGGCTCCTGCTACAACCGCTTGACGGGGCGCCGCATCAGGGCGGTGGTCCCGATGCACGCCTTCGGCCACCCGGTCGACCTCGACCCCCTGGCGGCGCTCTGCCGGCGCTTCGGTATCGAACTCGTCGAGGACGCTGCAGAGTCGCTGGGCTCCTACTACAAGGGGAGACACACCGGGAACTGGGGGCGCGTCTCGGCACTTTCCTTCAACGGCAACAAGATCATCACCACCGGCGGGGGAGGCGCGATCCTCACCAACGATGAGGAGTTGGCCGCTCGCGCCAAGCACATGACCACGACAGCCAAGGTCCCGCACCGCTGGGAATTCAACCACGACATGGTCGGCTTCAACTACCGCCTTCCCAACCTCAACGCCGCCCTCGGCTGCGCCCAGGTGGGGCAGCTCCCCGGGTTCCTTGCCGTGAAGCGCGAGCTCGCCGGGCGCTACGCGGAGGCGTTCTCTGCTGTTGCCGGGGTCCGGTTCGTGACCGAACCGCAGGGGTGCCGCAGCAACTACTGGCTGAACGCCCTGCTCCTCGACGAGGAGTGTGCCTGCGAGCGGGACCCGATCCTCAAGGCAACCAACGACGCAGGCATAATGACCCGTCCGGCCTGGACGCTCATGCACCGGCTCCCCATGTTCGCGACGTGCCCGAGGATGGAGCTCACCGTCGCGCAGGGGCTGGAGCGGCGCCTGATCAACATCCCCAGCAGCGTGATCCTGGGGAAGGTGGCGCCGCGTGCGTAGGGTCTGCGTCGTCACCGGGACCCGCGCCGAGTACGGGCTCCTTTACTGGCTCATGAAGGAGATCGAGGCCGACCCGGATCTCGAACTCCAGCTGGTGGCGACAGGGATGCACCTCTCCCCAGAGTTCGGGCTCACATATCGGGTTATCGAGGAGGACGGTTTCCGCATCGACGCGAAGGTGGAGATGCTCCTCTCCAGCGACACCCCGGTAGGCATCGCCAAATCAATCGGGCTTGCCGTAATCGGCTTCGCCGACGCGCTCGAGCGTTTGCAGCCTGACGTCATGGTCGTTCTAGGCGACCGCTACGAGATACTCGCCGCGGTGCAGGCGGCTCTGGTCGCCCGGGTTCCGGTGGCCCACATCCACGGCGGAGAGACCACCGAGGGAGCGATCGACGAGAGCATTCGCCACGCGGTCACCAAGATGTCGCAGCTGCACTTCGTGGCCGCCGAACCGTACCGCAAGAGGGTGGTCCAACTCGGCGAACGGCCGGAAACGGTCCACAATGTCGGGGGGCTCGGGATCGAGAACGTGAAGCGGTTGAGGCTTCTGGAGAGGGGTGAGCTGGAGGAGAACATAGGGTTCAGCCTGGGGGAGACATCCTTCATGGTTACCTACCATCCGGCGACACTGGGGCAGCTTCCTCCTGCTGTCGCCATGCAGGCGCTCCTCGATGCCTTGGACCGTTTCCCGCAGGCGCAGGTGATCATAACCAAGCCTAATTCGGACACCGACGGCCGCATCCTTGCAGAGATGGTGGATAGGTACGCAGAGAGCCGCAAGGGGAGGGTGGCGGTCTTTACCTCCATGGGGCAGTTGCGCTACCTAAGCGCGCTCAGGCAGGTTGACGCGGTGATCGGGAACTCCTCGAGCGGGATCATAGAGGCGCCAGCCTGCCGGGTTCCGACGGTCAACATTGGCGACAGGCAGTCCGGGCGCCTGAAGGCTCCTTCCGTCATCGACTGTGGCGAGAGTGCGGACGCCATAGAGAAGGCGATCAGGTTGGCAATCTCACCCATGTTCCAAGAGAAGGCAAGGGAGGGGGGCTCACTCTACGGCGAGGGGGGGAGCGCTTCCAAGATAAAAGAAGAGCTCAAGAAGGCGCAGCTTGACTGCGCGAAGCCGTTTTACGACCTGTGAGGGAGCAAGCCGTGCGACCTGTCCACATCATCGCTGAAGCAGGGGTGAACCACAACGGTTCGCTGGAGATGGCGCAGAAACTGGTGCGTGCAGCCGCGCAAGCCGGCGCCGACGCGGTGAAGTTCCAGACCTTCAAGGCCGACCTCCTGGTGAGCCGCACAGCCCCGAAGGCCGAGTACCAGACGAGAACCACGGGCGGGGGCGAGTCGCAGCACGAGATGATCAGGAAGCTGGAGCTCGACCGGCGGGACCACGAGGCGCTTCTCCAGGCGTGCCGGGATTGCGGCATCCAGTTCCTCTCCACCCCGTTCGACCTCGATAGCGTCGACCTCCTGGCGCGGACCTTCGACCTCCCGGTGATCAAGGTCTCCTCGGGTGATCTTACCAATGCGCCGCTACTATTGAGAATCGCCACGACCGGCAAGCCGGTCATCCTCGGCACCGGGATGGCGACCATGGGGGAGATCGAGGACGCGCTCGGGGTGCTGGCTCTCGGCTACACCGGCTGCGCCCAGCCGTCGCTCGCTGCCTTCCGCGCCGCCTACTGCTCGGTGCATGGACAGGAGGCGCTCAGGGAGAAGGTGACGCTTCTGCACTGCACCACCGAGTACCCGGCACCTCTGGAGGAGGTGAACCTACGGGTGATGGAGACCCTGCGCGGCGCCTTCGGCCTGGCGGTTGGCTATTCCGACCACACCGAAGGGATCTCCGTCCCCATCGCGGCGGCGGCCCTAGGCGCGGAGGTGATCGAGAAGCACTTCACTTTGGACCGGACCCTCCCCGGCCCCGACCACAAGGCATCGCTTGAGGTTTCCGAGCTGAAGCAGATGGTCTGGGGGATCAGGAACGTCGAGGTGGCACTGGGGAGGGGAGTGAAGCACCCAACGCAAAGCGAGCTCAAGAACATGCCTATCGCAAGGAAGAGCCTCGTGGCCGCCTCCCACATCACGGCGGGGGAATCCTTCACCGAGGGTAACGTCTGCGTGAAGCGCCCGGGAAGCGGGATCTCTCCCATGCAGTACTGGGACCTCCTCGGGAGAAAGGCTAGCCGCGAAAGCGGGGCCGACGAGGTGATCGCCCCATGACGCTCCCGGTTCTTGTCATCGGCGGAGGGGGGCATGCCAGAGTGCTGATCGAGGCGCTTCTGGCCTCCTCGGCCGTCATCGCAGGGGTGGTAGACTCTGACCCTGCCCTCGCCATGAGCAGGGTCCTCGGGGTCCCGGTTATCGGTGGGGACGAGGTGGTGGGGGAATTCCCTCCCTCAGAGATCCTCCTTGTGAACGGCCTCGGCTCGACCGGGCTTCCCGCAACTCGCAGGCGGGTCTTCGATGAGTTCAGGGGGCGAGGCTACCGCTTCGCATCCGTGCTGCACCCCTCGGCCGTCGTCGCTTCGGACGTGGTCCTGCACGAGGGGGCACAGGTGATGGCCGGGGTCGTGATCCAGCCCGGCGCCAGCATCGGACTGAACAGCATCGTCAATACCCGCGCTTCCGTCGACCATGACTGCATCATCTCCGCCCATGTCCACGTCGCGCCGGGGGTCACCATGTCCGGCGGGGTACGGGTGGGGGAAGGAACGCACATAGGTACGGCTGCCGCCGTGATCCAGGGGATCAGCATCGGGTGCGGCTGCCTCGTGGCGGCAGGCGCGGTCGTAACCAGAGATATCGCAGATGGTACAAAAGTCCGCGGCGTACCCGCACGGGAGTTTGCATGAACAGATGGAGAGATGTCCTCATAGGGAAGAGCACTTCTATCCTCGAAGCAATCAGGATCATCGACCTCGGTTCACACCAGATAGCCCTCGTGATCGACGACGACGGCAAACTGGCCGGGACCATCAGCGACGGCGACGTCAGGCGCGCCATCCTGAAGGGGGTGTCGCTGGACCGTCCGGTGCAGGAGATCATGTTCACCGAGCCGACCGTGGCGAGCTTCCAGAACAGCCGCGACGAGATCATAGCGATCATGAAGCTGAAGCACCTGCGCCAGATACCGATAGTCGACGAGAACGGCTGCGTGGTGGGGCTCGACCTCTGGGAGAACCTGATCAGCCTGGAGGAGAGGGACAACGTCGTGATCCTCATGGCGGGGGGACTGGGGAGCCGCCTGGGTGAGCTCACTAAGGACTGCCCCAAGCCGCTTTTGCGGGTCGGCAACAAGCCGGTCCTCGAGACCATCCTGGAGAACTGCCTCGAGTACGCCTTCAAGCGCTTCTACATCTCGGTCAACTACAAGGCGGACATGGTGAAGGAGTACTTCGGGGACGGCTCCCGCTGGGGGGTGGAGATCCGGTACCTGGAGGAAAAGCAGCGCCTGGGGACTGCGGGGGCGATCGGGCTTCTCCCCGAGATACCAAAGGCGCCGGTCCTAGTCATGAACGCGGATGTCCTCACCAAGATCAACTTCAAGCACCTGATGGAGTTCCACCAGGAGCACAACTCGGTAGGGACCATGTGCGTGCGCGAGTACGAGTTCCAGGTCCCCTTCGGCGTGGTGCAACTGGAAAATCACTCCCTCAGGGGCATCCAGGAGAAGCCGGTGCACCAGTTCTTCGTGAACGCCGGGATCTATGTGCTGAACCCGGAGGCCGTCTCACTCGTGCCGGACAACGCCTACTTCGACATGCCAGCCCTCTTCGACAGGCTGATACAGCAGGAGATGGCAACGGCCGCCTTCCCGGTGAGGGAGTACTGGCTCGACATCGGGCGCAAGGACGACCTGGAGCGAGCCAACGGCGACTACGCCGAGGTGTTCAGGTGATAGATGAGCGTCGGGTCCTGGCCATCATCCCGGCACGCGGCGGCTCGAAGGGGGTGCCGCGCAAAAACATCCGCGACGTCGCCGGAAAGCCGCTCATTGCCTGGACCATAACTGCGGCGAAGAAGTCGCGCTACGTAGACCGGGTGGTGGTCTCCACGGACGACCTAGAGATAGCGGAGGTCGCGGCCCGCTACGGCGGGGAGGTCCCCTTCCTGCGTCCTGCCGAACTCGCAAGGGACGACACCCCGGGGATCGCACCGGTGCTCCACGCGGTCGAGACGGTGACGCCGGCCTACGAGGTCATCGTCCTCTTGCAGCCGACCTCGCCCTTAAGGAGCGCCGCGGACATCGACAGCGCGATCAGGACCATGGTAGACGGCGGGGCGAAGGCGTGTGTTTCCGTGGTGGAGCCGGACAAGAGCCCCTACTGGATGTATTCGCTGGACGGGGCCGGTAGGATGAAGCCCCTTCTCGAGGGCGAGTACGCATGCCGGCAAGAGATCCCCGCCGTGTACGCCCTGAACGGTGCCGTCTACGTCGCGGAGCGCCGCTGGCTCCTTGAGAATAGGGGTTTCATGGGGGAGGAGACGCTCGCCTACGTGATGCCCAAGGAGCGCTCCGTCGACATCGACACCGAAACAGACCTTTTCATAGCTAACCAATTGCTAACACGATAGCCATCCCACGATAGACAAGGAAAAAGGACATGGAAAAGAAGAACGTACAGCAACGGTACAACCTTCCTGGCGAAATCATCTACTGCAAGAAATGCACGATCTCCAATCAGCGTCCACGCATCACCTTCGACGAGAACGGGGTGTGCAGCGCCTGTAACTATGCCGAATTTAAAAAGAGCCTGGACTGGGATCAGAGGGAGAAGGAACTAGTTGACCTTTGCGACAGGTACCGCAAGAACGACGGTTCCTATGACGTCATAGTCCCATGTTCCGGCGGCAAGGACGGCGGATTCGTGGCGCACCAGCTTAAGTACAAGTACGGCATGAACCCGCTTACCGTCACCTGGGCACCTCTTCTCCCCACCGAGATTGGCAGGCGCAATCTTGACGATTTCATAGGGGTAGGGGGATTCGACCACATCATGGGGACCCCCAACGGCAAAGTGACCAAGCTCATGACCAACCTTGCTTTCCACCACTTGGGCGATCCGTTCCAGCCGTTCATCTACGGGCAGACCAACTTCCCCCTGAAGATGGCGGTGCAGCACAACGTCTCGCTGATCATGTACGGCGAAAACGGTGAGGTCGAGTACGGTGGCGACATGAAGAACGCCTTCAAACCAACCCGCGATATCGAGGACCACGACAAGCACTACTTCTCGGGGCTTCCCCCCGAGTTCTGGGTGGAGCACGGCGTGTCCCCAGCCGACCTCGCCCCCTTCTGCGCACCCAGGTACGAGGAGATCCTGAGGAACAAGACGCAGATCCACTTCTTCGGCTACTACAAGTGTTGGGATCCGCAGGAAAACTTTTATTATTGCCGCGAGCACACCGGTTTTACGCCGAACACCGAGCGCAGCGAGGGGACCTACTCCAAATACGCAAGCCTCGATGATCGCATCGATGGCTACCATTACTACCTCGGCTTCATCAAGTTCGGCATCGGGCGCACTACCTCCGACACGGCCCACGAGATCCGGGATGGCAAGATCACCCGCGAGGAAGGGATCGCTCTGGTGAAAAAGTACGACGGCGAGTTCCCCAAGAAGTACTTCAGCGACTTTTTGAGCTACACCAAGATCACTGAGGAGCAGTTCTGGGAAGCCGTGGACAGCTGGCGCTCGGATCACATCTGGAAACAGGAAAACGGCGTCTGGACGCTGAAGAAACCAATCTACGAAGAAGGATAGCTGATGCCCAATATAAGGCTGATAGCACGGCTCGACATAAAGGGGCCCAACCTGATCAAGGGGGTCCAGCTCGAGGGACTGAGGGTGATGGGGGATCCAGAGGAGTTCGCCACCAGGTACTACCACCAGGGGGCGGACGAACTGATCTACATGGACGTTGTAGCGAGTCTCTACGGTCGCAACAACCTGACGGAGATCGTCCGGCACTCCGCGCAGAACATATTCATTCCTCTCACCGTAGGGGGGGGCGTCCGCTCCACCGATGACGTCAACGCGCTTTTGAGGGCCGGTGCGGACAAGGTCGCCATTAACACGGCTGCCATCAAACGCCCGGGGTTGATCCAGGAAGTTGCCCGCAGATTCGGTTCCCAATGCATGGTTCTCTCGATCGAGGCAAAGAAAGTCTCGGAAGGGAAGTGGGAGGCATACACGGACAATGGCCGCGAGCCGAGCGGACTGGATGTGGTCGAATGGGCGATGAGAGGCTGTGAACTGGGCGCTGGTGAAATCATGCTCACCTCGGTGGACCAGGAGGGGACCAGGAGGGGGTTCGACTGTGATCTTGTTAGGTCGGTCGCCACGGCAGTCCCGATACCGGTCATCGCGAGCGGCGGCATGGGGATGACCGAACACATGGTAGAGGTGGTTAAAGCGGGGTGCGCCGACGCCGTGGCGATGGCGGACATCCTACACTACAAGAGGATGGAGTTGCCGGAGATCAGAGCCGCTGGATTGGATGTGGGTCTGCATGTGAGGCATTTATGAAACCTGTTGTTACTATAATTGACTATGGGGTCGGGAATATCTTTAGTGTTTGCCGTGCATTTGAACATTGCGGCGCTGAAGTGAGGCTATGCGATTCAGAAAGGGAAATTTTACAAGCTGAACGGCTCGTCCTGCCAGGGGTCGGTGCTTTTGCCGATGGCATGGCGGGTCTCAGGTCGAGAAACCTTATAGAACCGATAAATCAGTTTGCCGGCACCGGCCGGCCTTTTCTCGGCATATGCCTTGGGATGCAGATGTTGATGGAGAGCAGCGAAGAGTTCGGTTTACAGCAAGGTTTGGGGCTAATCCCTGGCAAAGTCGTGGCAATTCCATCCACTGGAGACAATGGTGTCCCGCATAAGATCCCCCATATCGGCTGGAATGAATTGCTGATTTCTGAGACGAACAGGGTGGGGACGATTTTCGATAACACCAGCTCCGGCAGTGCTGTGTACTTCGTGCATTCTTTCCATGTTGTGCCCAAGTTTAGTCAGAGTAGGCTGGCTGACTGTGATTATAATGGCAGGATGATTTGCGCAGCCGTGAGGTCCGACTCTATATACGGCTGCCAGTTCCATCCGGAGAAAAGCGGCGAAATAGGGTTGACCATAATTAAGAGCTTTCTTGATAAATAACAGAGGAGTTGCAGAGTATGACCACTATAGCGTTGATAGGTGCAGGCCAGATCGGAAGCCGTCATCTTCAGGCGATATCAATGATCGACCGCCCTGTTTCCGTACAGGTTGTCGATCCTGATGCTTTGTCGCTCAGAGTAGCCGAAGAGCGGTACCAGCAATGCCCAAAGTCCAGCAATGTTCTCCGGGTCGATTTCCTCTCCTCAATATCTGAATTGTCTGAAAACCTGGATTTCGTAATTATAGCGACTGGTGCAAATGTTCGCCGTTTAGTTCTGGAAACGCTGCTTGCGCAAAAGAAAGTCCGTTATTTGATACTCGAAAAGTTTCTGTTTCAAAGGAACGAGGATCTGTTTTTTGTGAAGGGACTGCTTCAGGATGCTGGAATAAGGACCTGGGTAAATTGTCCATTCAGGATGGTTCCCTTCTACAAGGTATTGAAAGGCAGGCTCAAAGGCGCAACGAAACTGGATTACAGGGTCTCAGGCTCACTTATAGGAATTGGTTGCAATGCCATCCACTATGTAGACATGTTAGCTTATTTTTCAGGACAGACCGAGTTCGAATTCGGCAACCACGCTCTTGACAGGGAGATAATCCCGAGCAAACGTCCCGATTTCATAGAGTTCACAGGCACTTTGCTCGGTGCGACCCGTGAAGGAACCCGTTTCGCCTTGACTTCGTTTGCCTCCGGTAATGCACCAGTTGTCATCTCTATCGTTACGGATTCGCTGCACTGTATTATTCGCGAGCACGAAGCAAAATGCCTTATTTCAGAAGCCTCTACAAATTGGCAATGGCGCGAAGAAGAATTTGCGATTCCATATCAGAGCCAGCTCACTCATCTGGCGGTTCAAGACATCCTTAGTACAGGAGACTGCGATCTTCCAAGTTATGAAGAGTCGAGTAGGCTTCATTCACAACTGTTGCAGGTTTTTTCAAAGCACCTGAAACAAAATGCAGTCATGGAGGATAACCTATGCCCAATCACATAAACGAAGTTCTGCTTGTCGGTGCCGGAATCATGGCGCGAGACTACGCAAAGGTTCTCGCTGCGCAGAACGTAAAATTTTCAGTTGTTGGGCGCGGAGTCGATTCTGCTAGCGCTTTCGAAGAACAAACAGGCGTTGCTGTTTTGGCGGGTGGCTTGAAGGGATACCTTCAAAACCAGCTGGTGTTACCCGGCCTTGCCATTGTGGCAGTTGGCGTTGAACAACTAGCGACGACGACGATGATGCTGCTCGAGAGAGGAGTGAAGCGCATATTGGTAGAAAAGCCTGCAGGCATAGATTCTGCCGAAATTACACAGGTCGCTGAGGCTTGCAAGAGGCATGGCGCTGAGGTCTTCGTCGGTTATAACAGACGGTTTTATGCTTCAACACTTAAGGCAAAGGAAATAGTTGCAGAAGACGATGGCGTGACGTCCTTTAATTTCGAATTCACCGAGTGGGGCCATGTGATTGAGCCGCTTGCTGTGGATGCATCTGTAAAGCAGCATTGGTTCCTCGCAAACTCGACACACGTAGTTGATTTGGCCTTCTTCCTAGGCGGAGAACCGTCTGAGCTTGTTAGCTATACATCCGGCGGCCTTTCATGGCATCCCACAGCATCTGCCTTTGCTGGCGCCGGAAGAACCAGCGAGGGCGCCCTGTTCTCGTATCAAGCTAACTGGGCAGCCCCAGGGCGTTGGGGTGTGGAGATATTGACTAGGCGGCACAGACTGGTATTCCGACCGATGGAACAGCTGCATGTCCAGGAAATCGGATCGGTGGCAGTCTCAAGGCTAGAGATCGATGACCGTCTAGACCAAGAATTCAAGCCTGGATTGTTCAGACAGGTAGAGAGCTTCCTGTCCTGTCCCGTCTCTGTAGACCTGCTTGACATAAACAGTCATCTGGCCATGACAAAACGCATTTATGCGAAGATTGCCAACCCGAGCTAGCTCGGAATAGATTTCCTCAAAATGACGTCCTTTTCCCGGTTGTTCGCATAAGACTAGGTCGGGCGCGGCGCTGCCGGTCGTAGAACCTCAGGTCGAAAATAAGGCCGCAGTGAATGTCCTCCTCTAGGATGGCGGCTCTGCGGCAAGAAGGTAATGGCAGACTGTCATTACTAAGGTACAGTTTGCGAGGTTCTAGTGACAAAACAAATTTTGGGTTTTTTTGCATCTGATATTGTAGCAAAAGGCGTGTCTGCTGCCCTGATTCCGCTGTACTCATACCTGCTTGGAGCAGAGGAGTTGGGGCAATTTTCTGAATGGTTTTCAATTTATAGCGGTATTGTCGCTGTGATGTCGTTTGGAATACCAACCTACCTGCTTGTACTTTTAAGCGCACATGCAAGTGAAAAACACTCCATTGTGGAGCAAACGTCTTCCCTGTTGTACGAGGTATACTCAGTAGCTGTGCCGTTGATTGTGTGTTTGTCCATGTGGAAAGGCAAGTTTTTTTACGGCTTTACCATTTCGATTGCGGCTGTTAGCTTTTCAATAGTGAATTACCTGGAATCAATACTGCGGTATGACAACAAAACCAAGCAGTATCTTATTCTGCAGATAGCCTCCACGGCTTGCACCAATGTTGTTCCTTTAGTCTTTGTTTTTTTTACGGCCAGTTGGTTGTCCCGGGCCCTTGGCTTTACCATTTCTGTAGCTGCCCTGGCGGTTGCCATAGTAGGGATGGGTTTGGTTGCGTGCAAGCACGTTAAAATTCCAAGTGAATTCAGATCAGATGCCTTTAAATTTGGATTGCCGGTCGTGTTAATTTCCGCCATTTCGTGGCTTAAACTCGGCATAGATGTACAGCTTCTGAAAGGGTATTCAGGCTATAAAGAGTCCGGAATTCTTTTTTTCAGCTTCCAGATCATTTCCATTGTTACCATCTTGGCTGCTTCTTTGAACAGAGCATCAACAACTGACTTCTTACGGTTTCTTTCGGCCGGGGAACATGGTGATTTTGTCAAATTGTTCACAAAAATGATGCTTTTGCTGTCCTTGATGACGATGCTTGTAGTGATAGGCACCATGATGTTGACTAAAACATACTTGAAAGAGTTTGATTCTTCCGCGTCACTGATACTGCCGATGGCAATTGGAAGCGTATTCTACGGGGCTGGACAGTTCATTTCAGTTTTCTTTCTGTATCACAAGAAAACCTATCTCCTGACTCTGTGCATCGGACTGAGCTCCACCCTCCATCCGTTCATTAGCTATTATATAATCGGAGAGCTTGGCTGGATGAGGATAGGTTACTCGTATCTGATCAGCCATACCTTGTTTTTGGTAATGGTACTATATACTTCAAAAAAACTGACATCGTTCAGTTTCAGACCTAAGAGCGTTTACTCATGAATGGTCCGCTTTCAAGTCAAGATGAGCTTATGTGTGAGTACAATGGCGTACAGAGGTTGACAGACCTCGACGACATGGTGCCTGATACTATTTATCTGTCAAATCTGCACGTTGAAATCTGCACCCGTATTGCAACCCTGATGGGGCTTTCGGGAAGCGAACACCGTGTTTATACCAATCTGTTGGTAAAAAATTCAAAAAAAACTAAATCAATAACCGCTTTAATATCCCTCGTCAGAGCCGATAAGATCAAGCCTGTTGCTATTCGATCAACTTTTATGTCGAGGGAATTCCTCGAAGAATACCTGGATCTGAGCGGTATCGATCTGGACCTGGGTCTGGAAGTACCCTGCTCTTTCATAGACCGCCACCATTTGAAGAGGGTTTTTGTAAAACTTCTACTCAATAGGGTGTACAGGTTCTTTTTCCATAGAATCTCCAGCCTTTCCGCGGTAAGGAGCTGGGTTGAAATATCGCAAAGGATGTACAGTGACAAATACCCCGAATCGGTCATCCTGATTTATCCATTCTACTTGAACCTCAAACGACATTTAAATTACGTGCGTCAATGCTTCAAGGAATATAACAAAGTCACCCTATGTGGGTTGCCATACTCATTGCTAGACTACTTGAAGATCGCTTTGCTCTCGAAGAACAAGGATCTTAACCTGGTGAGATTTGAGTCCAATGCATACCGAAGGCATGCCCTTGAACTGGTCCAACTCGGAGTGAAGCATCTTTATACCAGTGACGAGTTTGAAGTAGGTGCCGTTGTTCTGGCTGCTACCCTTCAATCAAAAGGTGCTCAAGTTACTAACACTGCTCACGGGATGAGCTTTGGCTGTCCCTACGCAAGCTATGACACCTTTTACGTTTATAACGAGGCTCAAAGGTCTTACTATTCTATAAAGAGCCCCCAGGTGGCTTATTTGGTCGCGCCGAGGTCAAACACTGACCCGGCGAATTGCGTGATGGGCAGTCAAGGCAACAAGGCGATCATATTTCTAGAAGCAAATTATGAACGCCTCGGGATGAAGTACTATGCCTGCCTTGAAAAGAGAACGGTTGATGCTTTACGGACACTCGGAGAGAACCTGGGTGTCAAGGTATATGTCAAAATTCATCCAAACCGAAAGGCGCCTGCCGAGTTAGAAGACTTCACAGTTCAAGGTGTCAACGCCATCAGACATCTGAGTGAACTGGCCGATGTCGAACCGGTATTCGTCTCTTTTTATTCCGCTGCATACTATGATTTCAGGCATCTTGGCCCCTTTGTGTTTGTATACGACGGTTTCGTCAGACCGGAAGAAATCTATGGGGAGGCGAAACTGGCGTGTGCTCCTCTTGATCAGATTGCCGAAGAATTGAACCCCCTATTGAGCTGAGTGCCCTGTGATCTCTATTAAATCTGAAACTCGATTGCCAAGGTTCAGCGTAGACTGGACATTAGGTGCACTGTCGGCCGTCCCATTTGCGTATCCAAAGGAACCCTTTTACTGGATAATCCTTTCAATTTTCTTTTTAGGACTGTGCAGGTTCCGGGTTCTGCGCAAGGATTTGCAGAATCTGCTCCTCATTCTGCTTCTTATCCTTCTTGTTTCCTTAGTCAACTTTTTCAACGGAGTTTATGTCGTTAGCATTTATGCGACGTACCTATCGTTATTTCTTCTGCTGTTCAGGTATATCGTGGAAAACCATGAAGAGTATTTTCTTGGTTTTGCTTTTGTAACATCAATTTATGCTTTTGCCACTTTCGCTGCTTTTTTCGTCCTGAGGCCATACACCAATGGACTGCTGATGTTCATAAACAGCGAGTATAGGATGTGGGCTGAGGGGTACCTGATAGAGTGGCCCAACGTTTTTTCAGCGTTCCTTGTCATCGGTGCTTTCATCCATTTTGTTTTTCAGAATACCAAACTAGCTTCACTCCACTTTGCTGCTGCCATATTAACTACTTCAAGAACTGCTTTGCTCGCGCTTATTGTTTTAGCTTTTTTCTACCTACACAAAGGCCAGAGTAAGGTCAAATATATTTATGCTATACTTGTTATTTCTATTTTTATTGCAACATACATATTTTTTAACAGTGATGACATGTTCGTCAGCTTCATATTCGACAGATTGATCAAGACTGGTGATAGAGGGGAGATATACACCAAACTTATAGAATCTTCTTTCAATAGCCTTTCCGGCATAGGCAACGTCCCTTTTAACGACATAGATGATATGTTTGACAGCTACCATTCATCTTACTTGAAGGTTTTGACCAGATATGGTGTTTTAGGTCTTGTCCTTTATACGGCCATCACATATCCAAAGGGGTTCTTCAAGCACGGCTTTCTTGAGATCAATCTACCCATACTGTTCATAATCATATGCGGAATCGTGCAAGATTTCATGTTTCACATGCATATAATCGCTGTTTACTCCGTCTTGCTGTCCTATCGAGAAACTGTTCTCCAAAGGAGCGACTAAAGATGATAAAAATGCTTGCATGCATTAAGGGGATTTTGAGGAAGACTTTTTTTTCCCTGTTGTTGCGTGTCAATCTTTTCAAGTGCGAGGTCACTCTCGCCAACAAGCCTCGCGTGAGCAGGAAAAACAAAATATTTTTCAAAGGCAAACACACCTACATCGGTTTCGACTGCCATGTAGGCGCCGATCTGGTGATCAACAACAAGGTGCTGATCGCCTCTAACGTTAGTTTTGTTGGTGGTGACCACAAATTTGATCTGCCTGGGACCTTCATCATGGACAGCGGCAGAGATGTAGCGAAGGCGGTGACTATTGAAGATGATGTTTGGGTCGGCCACGGTGTCACGGTGATGCACGGTGTTGTGCTTGGAGAGGGGTGCATTGTCGCTGCCGGCAGTCTTGTTACCAAGGATGTGCCTCCTTACACAATTTACGGCGGGTCACCTGCGCGAAAAATCAGGAACCGATTTCAATCTCCAGAAGATGAAGCCATCCACAGAGAGATGATTAAAAATTGCAGGTTCATTTAACATTGCCGAGGCCCCATGAAACAGATCATTCAAAACCTAAAGAGTGGCGAAACCTTCCTAGAGGAGGTCCCGGCTCCAGTAGTAAGGAGCGGGCACATCCTTATCAAGACCTCCTGTTCCTTGGTTTCGCTGGGAACAGAGCGCATGCTCGTAGAGTTCGGAAAGGCTAACCTGATACAGAAAGCAAAACAACAGCCTGACAAGGTTAAGCTGGTCCTGGACAAGATAGTGAGTGACGGTTTACTTCCGACGCTTGAAGCTGTTTTTAACAAGCTTAACCAGCCGCTTCCGCTTGGTTACTGCAATGTCGGACGCGTTGTTGCAGTCGGGGAAGGGGTGACTGAATTCCAGATAGGTGATCGAGTCGCATCCAATGGTCCTCATGCAGAGTTCGTCTGTGTCCCTGTTAACCTCTGTGCCAGAGTTCCAGACAACGTATCCGACGATCAGGCTTCTTTTGCTGTTATTGGCTCCATTGCTCTACAGGGCATCCGTCTCCTGAAGCCTGAATTTGGCGAGACCGTGGTGGTAACCGGACTAGGTCTGATAGGCCTCATAGCCGCTCAGATTCTGCAGGCAAACGGCTGCCAGGTCATCGGATTCGATTTTGATCAATCAAAGGTAGATATCGCTGCTGGCCTTGGCATTATCGCAGTCAACCCAGCTTCCGGTAACGATCCCGTGAAGTATGTGCAGGAACAGACCTCCGCTATCGGTGCCGATGCGGTTTTGATCACCGCCTCTGCAAAGTCTAACGAGATCATTTCGCAGGCCGCACGAATGAGTCGCAAACGTGGCAGAATCGTTCTAGTCGGCGTAATTGGGCTAGAAATCTCAAGGGCAGACTTCTATGAGAAAGAACTTACCTTTCAGGTTTCTTGCTCTTACGGGCCCGGCCGTTACGACGAGCTATACGAGCAGAAAGGCCACGATTATCCGATTGGTTTTGTCCGTTGGACCGAAAAAAGGAATTTCGAGGCGATCCTGCACGCCATTTCCTCCCGGCAGCTCGATGTAGGGAAATTGATCTCCGAGAAAATCCCATTGCCGGAATACGACAAGATATATGGCTCGATGTGCCGTTCCGGAGTCATTGCATCAGTTTTGACTTACGGAGTGGACGCTGAAGCGCATACATCGGTAGCAATTGCCGGTAGGTTCCTCGAGGGCAAAGGCGCGGTGGCAATCGTTGGCGCAGGAAATTTCACCAGTGCCACAGTTCTGCCAGCCCTTAAACCTTTGAACCCAAGACTTAAGTATATCGTTTCTGCCAGCGGGCTGACCGCGAGTACCTTGGCCAAACGTGCCGGATTTGCCATCGCTGCAACGGATTACCGAGAGATTTTATCCGACGATGACATAGACTTGGTCATCATAACCACGAGGCACAATACCCATGCCTCGATAGTTGGCGATTGCCTGAAAGCGGGTAAAGACGTCTTTGTTGAAAAGCCTCTTTGTCTCACTGAAGGGGAACTGGAAGAGATCCAGGATACCTATAGAAAGCTGAGAGCAGAGAAAAGTCGATTGCCAGCCTTGAATGTCGGCTTTAATAGAAGACATGCTCCGTTTGCCCAGAAACTGAAGGAGATGGTCGGTGTCGGAGCCCTTAATATAGTCGCCACTATGAACGCCGGCTTTATTCCAGCCAACTCTTGGGTACACGATTTAAAGGTGGGAGGTGGTCGCATTGTAGGAGAGGCTTGTCACTTCATCGATCTTTGCAGCTACTTGACCGGCAGCAAAGTGGTGGCAGTCTGCATGAACTCGTTAGGCACTGCGCCACAGGAAAATACTGACAATGCCAGCATCTTGTTGCGTTATGCCAATGGATCTAATGCAGTGATAAACTACTTCTCAAACGGCAGCAAAGCGTACGCTAAGGAACGGATTGAGGTGCATTCTCAGGAGCGTTCTTTCATTATCGACAACTGGCGTAGCCTTCAAGGTTATGGTGTAAAAGGATTCAGTAGCAGCAAAGCAAAGCAGGACAAGGGGCACGCTGAGCAATTCCGTTTGCTGCTGAAAAACATGAATTCCGGTGGTCACCCCCTGATTCCTTTCGATGAAATCGTCAATACAACGAAAGCCTGCTTTGCTGCAATTTTATCCATGAAAGAGGGACGATGGATCGGGATATCAGAACCGACCGCCTTATGATCACTCCTTCCACCCTTTGGCATACCGTTAGGTACTTGAGGCCGGTGCAATTCTATGGCCGGTTATGGTTTCGCTTCAAGCATCCCAAACCTGACCTAAGACCTGCATTGCCGTTGCGCGCTAACCCGGCGTCGTGGACGGTTCCGGCCTCCCGGCAGCCTAGCCTGATTGCGCCTACGACCTTTCGTTTTTTAGGGACTGCAGCTTGTCTTGACACAGTTGGTTGGGACAAAAAAGAAATTGATAAGCTTTGGCGCTACAATCTGCACTATTTCGACGACCTGAACGCTACGGGCGCTGATGAGCGGGTGAAATGGCATTACGAGATAATTCAGCGATGGGTGACTGAAAATGCTACAGGCCAGGGAACTGGGTGGGAGCCGTATCCCGTTTCGCTGAGAATGGTGAACTGGATCAAATGGGCACTGGCAGGGAACCCTCATGCACCGGAGATACTTCACAGTTTGACGGTACAGGCTAGATGGCTCTCTAAACGGTTGGAAATCCATCTGATGGGAAACCATCTTTATGCCAATGCCAAAGCGCTGCTGTTTGCTGGAATGTTCTTCGCGGGGCCTGAAGCTGAAAACTGGCTGGAAAAGGGGTTTTCTCTTTTGAGGCGGGAAACCCGAGAGCAGATACTTCCAGATGGTGGCCAGTTCGAGCGGAGTCCCATGTACCACGCCATAGCCTTGGAAGACCTCCTCGATATTATCAATATCACTAGAACCTATCACGCAGCAGTCCCAGGCCGGTGGAGAGGGTGGGTGGCACAACTGCCTGAAGTCGCACGCCGCATGCGCATCTGGCTGGCAGCAATGTGTCACCCGGACCATGAGATTGCCTTCTTCAATGACGCTGCAATGGGGATAGCCCCTTCATCCGCCGAGCTAGAGTCATACGCCCAAAGATTGGGCCTTGCTCCTCTTTCCGCGTTGCCTGATGGCTTGCTTACCTTGGCGGAGAGTGGATACCTCCGCGTCCATCGAAACCAGATGGTGGCATTACTCGATGTGGCTCCCATAGGTCCTGATTATTTGCCAGGACATGCCCATGCCGATACGCTCTCGTTTGAGCTGTCGCTTTTCGGACAGCGTTTTCTTGTGAATTCTGGGACTTCGTGCTACGGAATTAGGGAAGAGCGGACGAGGCAGCGAAGCACTGCTGCGCATAACACTGTAGTGCTTGATGGCCTCAACTCTTCCGAAGTCTGGAGTGGTTTCCGGGTCGCTCGAAGGGCTCGTCCTCTTGGCCTTGAAATTCGCGAGTCTGGTGAGGCAATGAGCATCTCATGTTCCCACGACGGATACCGGTGGCTGAAGGGAAGGCCACAACACACAAGGAATTGGCACTTCTGCAATCACGAACTGTTGATCGAAGATACGGTGACCGGGAATTTCAAGCAGGGGAATGCGCGGTTCCACCTGCATCCTTCGATCACTGTAGGTGACATAGACCCGTGCGGATTTACCACTGAGTTGCGATTGCCGACAGGACAAATTGTTTCCTTTGGGGTCGAAGGTGGTGATCTGCGAAAGGAGATTTCAAGTTGGCACCCCGAATTTGGATATAGTGAGCCGACTTGCTGCCTTTCTGTGCAATTTAGAGGTCCTCTTCTTCGTACACGCATAAAGTGGGAGTAACTATTTGAGAATACTAGTGCTTACTTTTTATTTCCAGCCGGATCTTTGCGCCGGTTCTTTCAGAACCACGCCATTCGTGGAGGTGTTGCAGACACTAGTGCCCGAGGGATCTACAATAGACGTGGTTACAACGCTTCCCAACCGTTACAGCTCTTTTAGCCAGGATGCGGCTCAAACAGAGCAGCATCCTGGTTTGACAATCCACAGGATTCCACTGCCCAATCACAAAAGCGGGATGATTGATCAATCCAAAGTGTTTTTGAAGTTTTTTACCAGCGCTCTGCGTATTGTGGAAAAGCGTGATTATGACTTGGTCTTTGCCACGTCGAGCCGGCTCATGACTGCGGTGTTAGGTGCGTGGATTTCTCGCAGGGGAAATTGCCCTCTCTACCTCGATATACGTGACATTTTCGTAGACACGATAAAAGATGTATTGCCTAAGAGAGCGTCCTTGCTGCTAAAACCACTCTTTTCGATGTTAGAGAAATGGACTATAGCTCGCGCAGATAAGGTGAATCTTGTTTCTGCAGGATTTTCACAATACTTCACTGGCCGATATCCGAATCAAAAGTTTTCCTATTTCACCAACGGCATTGATGATGAGTTCCTTGCTGCAGTTAAGACGGGGGGGGCTCTCCCCAGGGGACTGGCCAAGCAGGAACCGCTTTCAGTACTGTACGCAGGCAATATGGGAGAGGGGCAGGGGCTACACGCAATAATTCCTGGACTTGCTAAACAGATGGAAGGCCGCGTAAATTTTAAAATAATCGGGGATGGCGGACGTAAGCAAACACTTGAGGAGGAGCTATCCAAAATCGGCTCCAGGAATGTTGAGTTACTTCCTCCGATGGATCGCTGTAACCTGCTTAAAGCATACCTGGATGCAGACATCCTTTTCCTCCATCTGAACGACTACGACGCCTTTAAGAAGGTTTTGCCCTCTAAAATTTTTGAGTATGCAGCGTTAGGTAAGCCGGTCTGGGCCGGTGTCTCCGGCTATGCGGCAGACTTTATAAAGTCAGAGGTAATCAATGCCGCTGTCTTCCATCCGTGTGATGTTGAGGGTGCAGTGCAATGTTTTGCCGAGTTGACGCTAGAGGACGTTTCGAGAACGGGATTTATACAGAAGTATGCGAGGAAAAACATAAGCATGAGACTAGCTGAAGATTTTCTTGCCACAGCACTAGGTGATGCCTGAAATGCGATTATTAATAACCGGAGCCAGCGGCTTCATTGGTAGGTTTCTCAGCCGACGATTGCTTGCCGACGGATGGAGGGGGCGGAACGGGAGAGGATCTTCTTGATGGTCGAGGAGAAAAAAACCTATAGCGGCAGCAGCACAGTGGGGAGCTAAATGAAAGGTGCAGTTCTGGTCACCGGCGCAACTGGTTTTGTTGGACATTTTCTCTGCTCGCGCCTGTTGGCTGAAGGGTTTACTGTACGCGGGACAGTTTTGGCATCCGAAAGCCCGGACACCCTGCTGCCGGGGGTAGATCCTGTGGTCGTAGATCCGTTAGGACCGGATACGCCTTGGAGTCACGCGCTCAGTGGAGTCGATGCCGTCATACATCTTGCCGCCAGGGTCCATATCATGGATGATCCCTCGGCTGACCCCTTGACCGAGTTCCGCAAGGTGAACAAGGAGGGGACGGAGCAACTGGCACGTGAAGCCGTCAGGAGCGGAGTGAAACGTCTTGTTTTCATCAGCACTGTAAAGGTGAACGGTGAGGAGTCTGGTGTTCCGTACACCGAGGAGTCACCGGCGCGGCCGTCAGATCCCTATGGAATCAGCAAGTGGGAAGCGGAGCAAAGTTTGAGACGGATAGAGTCCGACAACGGCCTGGAGGTGGTCGTTGTCAGGCCGACACTGGTGTACGGCCCCGGCGTCAAGGCCAATTTCCTCAACATGATGAAGGTCGTTTCGCGCGGTCTTCCTCTTCCTCTAGCCTCGATCAGAAACAGACGGAGTCTTGTTTATGTTGGCAACCTGGTCGACGCCTTGGCTGCCTGTGCTCAAAACCCGGCCGCAGCGGGACATACCTTCTTGATCAGTGACGGTGAGGATGTCTCCACTCCGCAGCTTGTAACGGGCACTGCACACGCATTGGGAGTTTCAGCGCGCCTGATGCCTTTTCCCCCGGCGCTGATGCGCCTGGCGGGGAGGGTGACAGGGAAGAGCGCCGCGGTTGATCGTCTACTCGGCTCGCTGACTGTCGACAGTTCCAAGATTCGAAGAGAGCTTGGGTGGGTTCCTCCATTCACCATGAAGCAAGGACTCGAGAAAACAGCTATATGGTTTAAGCAACGGAGTTGAGAGCACGCATAGTAGCTCGGATTTGCTGGCAAAACCTGTTTAATCAGTAGGTTAAAGGAGAGTATGAAGAGACTTTTTGACTGGATGCTTTCTATGATGCTGCTTGCTTTATTCAGCGTCCCCATGCTGCTCGTGGGTTTATTGGTAAAGCTTACCTCCCCGGGGCCTGTGCTTTACTGGTCCGACAGGGTGGGTGTGAACAATACCATCTTTCGGATGCCGAAGTTCCGCACCATGCTGATCGACACGCCCGCTGTGGCAACACACCTTCTCACCGATCCCGATCGGTTCTTGACCCCCATTGGTAAATTCCTCAGAAAATCGAGTCTCGACGAATTGCCGCAGCTTCTCAGCATCCTGCGCGGCGATATGAGCTTCGTCGGCCCCAGGCCGGCTTTATTCAACCAGGACGATCTCATACAGTTGCGTACTCAAAAGGGGGTGCACGCGCTTACTCCCGGGCTCACCGGCTGGGCGCAGATCAACGGCAGGGATGAGTTACCCATACCGGTCAAGGTTGAGTACGACGAACATTACCTGAAGAACAGATCGTTGGCGCTGGATCTTCGGATTATCTTCCTTACCGCACTGAAGGTCGTCAGGAGCGAAGGGGTGACGCATTGAGCCATACCCGTCACGCAAAGCCGCAAAGACGCAAAGAAAAGCAAGGCATTAAACAGGGATGAAGGGGATGCAGGGGATAACTGCAAAAGCCAGAGGCTTTTTGGGGTAAATCCCTGAAGTCTTTTGTTTCCGGCCTTTATCCCTTTCATCCCCTCCATCCCTGTGGATAGGGTTTCGTCGACCTCGTCACGCAAAGCCGCAAAGACGCAAAGAAAAGCAAGGCATTAAACAGGGATGAAGGGGATGAAGGGGATGAAGGGGATAACTGCAAACGCTCAAGGACTCTGGGTAAACCAAAGCGTTTTGGGGCCCCGGCGCCAAGCATTGATGTCTTGAGTGCGGCCGGGCAAGGTCGCATAGTCTAGCGTGTGAGAACCCCGCACCGGAAGGCTGGCCAACCACCGGCGCAACTGGTTTTGTCGGCTTCGTCATTAAACCAAATAATCACGGCAAAAAATAAAAAGTTATTGCGTTCAGCTCGTTGATATGTAACACATTACTTGTATCAATGGGCCAGGTCATCCAGTTCCTGGCACCTTCATCGAGAGCACCCCCTCAAATGGCAAGCCACGGGAGGATAGGACCATGCGGCAGGCGGTGGAAGCACTGTACCATGACGGAATTGTGGAACTG